>Ga0136846_1217023_pt1 | contig 34673 bp, 33 predicted proteins | sample HopSoiMetagenom2_FD_96841 | JGI IMG/M metagenome (GOLD analysis project Ga0136846, IMG submission 96841) | Grasslands soil microbial communities from Hopland, California, USA - 2 Assembly 2016 (version 4) | ecosystem: Environmental > Terrestrial > Soil > Grasslands | place: USA: Hopland...
AGCAGTAGGTCGCTGGTTCGAATCCAGCCGGGGTCGCCAAGTCAGGTGAAACCCATGAGAACAACATGACCAAAGCATGCATCGTCGGCTGGGCTCACACTCCCTTCGGCAAGCTCGAGGATCCGGATGTCGAGAGCCTCATCGCGCGCGTTTCCGGCGAGGCACTGATACATGCCGGGGTCGGCCACCATCAGCTCGATGGCATCTATGTCGGCGTCATGAACAACGGATTTTCCAAGCAAGGCTTTGAGGCCGCGCAGGTCGCCTTGGGCCAGCAGGAGCTTGCTTACGTCCCGGCGACGCATGTCGAAAATGCCTGCGCGACGGGATCGGCGGCGCTCTACACCGCACTCGACTTCATCGAAAGCGGACGCGGCCGGGTCGCGCTCGTGGTCGGCGCCGAAAAGATGACGGCGAAATCCGTGGCAGAGACGAGCGAGATTCTGCTCAGCGCCTCTTATCGCAAGGAGGAGAGCGACATCCTGGGCGGCTTTGCCGGCGTGTTCGGCCGCATCGCCCAAAACTATTTCCAGCGCTATGGCGACCGCAGTGAGGAGCTGGCTCGCATTGCTGCGAAAAATCACCGCAATGGAGTTGCCAACCCTTATGCGCAAATGCGTCGCGATTTCGGGTTCGAATTCTGCAACACCGTGTCGGAGAAGAATCCGTATGTCGCAGCGCCCTTGCGGCGCACCGACTGCTCGCTGATTTCCGACGGCGCGGCGGCCCTCGTCGTCGCCGACCAGGAAACCGCGGAGGGGTTGCAGCGCGCCGTCGCGTTCCGGGCACGTGTACACGTCAACGATTTCCTGCCGCTTTCGCGGCGCGATCCGATTGCCTTCGAGGGCGCGCGCCGCGCCTGGGCCAGGGCGCGAGAGAACGCCGGCATCTCCCTAGACGATCTCGATTTTGTCGAGACGCATGATTGCTTCACCGTCGCCGAGCTGATCGAGTACGAAGCGATGGGGCTTGCGGAACCGGGGGAGGGCTACCGCGTCGTGCGCGAAGGCCTCGCGGAGAAGGGCGGCAAGCTGCCGATCAATCCATCCGGGGGCCTGAAGTAGCAGGGGCACCCGAGCGGGGCGACCGGCGTCTCGATGCACGTCATGGCCTGCCTGCAGCTCATGCAGGAGGCGCAGGAGATGCAGATAGAGGGCGCAAAACTCGGCGGCGTCTTCAACATGGGCGGCGCCGCCGTCGCCAATTACGTTTCTATCCTGGAACGCACGAAGTGAATGGTTTACCGCCGCCGCCGGGCGGTGTTGCGCGACACTCGAAGCGCGTGATGAACCTTGCGCACTTCATGCGCCAATCAGCCCGGCGGTATGCGGGCGAGATCGGTTTCGTTTGGGGCGAGAAGACCTGGACCTGGGCGGAACTCGACCGCCGCGTTGATGCCATAAGCGCCGCGCTGTCGGAGCGCGGCGTGACCAAACGAGACCGCGTTCTCGTCCAATCCAAGAACTGCAATCAGCTTTTCGAGTCGATGTTTGCGTGTTTTCGGATCGGCGCGGTTTGGGTGCCGACCAATTTTCGTCAGACCGCGGATGAAGTCGCCTACCTCGCGGAGGCGAGCGGCGCATCTGCAATGATCTGCGGCAGCGACTTCCCCGATCATGCGCGTGCGTGCCGCGAGGCTGCACGCACAATCCGCTTCGTTCTATCCATCGGAGCATCCGAGTTCGGCGAAGACTACGACGGGCTTGCCGAGGCGTATGCGGGCCGACCCGCAGCGACCGCCCCGGTCGAGCAAGATGATCCCTGCTGGTTCTTCTTCACATCGGGGACGACGGGTCGCCCCAAGGCCGCCGTGCTGACGCATGGCCAGATGGGTTTTGTCACGACGAACCATCTCTGCGACCTCATGCCCGGGACGACGCATCGCGACGCCTGCCTTGTGGTGGCGCCGCTCTCGCACGGCGCCGGCATTCATGCGATGGCGCAGGTCGCACGGGGCGCGAAGACCGTCCTGCTCAGCGGTGATAGGTTCGATGGCGAGGCTGCATGGCGGCTCGTCGAGAAGTGGGGCATCAGCAACATGTTCACCGTGCCGACCGTTCTTAAAATGCTGGTGGAGCATCCCTCCGTCGATGTTTATGATCATTCATCGCTGCGCCATGTGATCTATGCCGGTGCGCCGATGTATCGCGAAGACCAGAAACGCGCGCTCGCGAAGCTTGGGAAGGTGCTGGTGCAATATTTCGGATTGGGCGAGGTCACCGGCAATATCACCGTACTTCCCGCGGAGCTGCACGAGGTGGAGGACGGAGCTCACGTAAAGATCGGCACATGCGGCTATGAGCGGACCGGAATGCAGATTTCCATCCAGGGCGATGACGGCCACGAGCTTCCGCCCAATCAGATGGGAGAGATTTGCGTCTGCGGGCTCGCCGTGTTCGCCGGCTATTACAACGATCCCGAGGCGAACGCGAAAGCCTTTCGCGATGGCTCGTTTCGCACCGGCGATCTTGGCCATGTCGATGAACAGGGCTTCCTCTATATCACCGGACGTGCCTCTGACATGTATATTTCCGGCGGCTCGAATGTCTATCCGCGCGAAATCGAAGAGAAGATACTCACGCATCCCGCAATCGCCGAAGTCGCCGTTTTCGGGATTCCCGACCGGACCTGGGGTGAGGTCGGTGTCTGTCTCTGCGTTCTGGGACAAGGCGCGCAACTCAACGAGCGCGAGCTTCTGACGTGGCTTGAAGCCCGAGTGGCGCGCTACAAACTGCCGAAGCGGGTCTTCTTCTGGGACGAGCTGCCGAAAACCGGCTATGGCAAAATTAGCAAAAAGCTCCTCCGGGCGGAACTTGAGGCACGGGGCTCCCTACCACTCAATGAAACAGAGAGAGTGTCGGCCTGACCAGTGTCGCTTCGCCCCATACGATAGGCGTAGGCCTCCTTCAGCCAGCCCTCGTTGACGAGGGGGTTTAGAGGCGACTAGGCAAGACGAGCGGCCTCCCAGGCCCAGCCGCACCAGATTACGGGCACCATGGCCGCCGTCGACCTCAAAGGCGTGACTAAGCGTTATTCGGAAACGATCGCGGTTGACGCAATCGATCTTCACGTTGCCGATGGAGCTCTCGTTTGTCTGCTCGGTCCATCCGGCTGCGGCAAAACGACAATCCTTCGGCTTGTCGCTGGGTTTGTCGGCTTGGACGGCGGCGAAATCCGAGTGGGTGAACGGGTCATGTCGTCGCCGGGCCGGACGCTTCGGCCGGAATTGCGCGGCATGTCCATGGTGTTCCAGAGCTACGCGCTGTGGCCGCATATGAGCGTTGCGCAAAACGTCGGCTATGGATTGAAGCTGAGGAACGTTGCAAAACCCGATCTTGCTCGCCGCGTGTCTGCAATCCTCGCGGCGACCAAGCTTTCGGCCCTCGCCGACCGGTACCCCGCGGAGCTTTCCGGTGGCCAACAGCAACGCGTCGCTTTGGCCCGCGCGCTTGTCGTCGAGCCTGAAATCCTGCTGCTTGATGAGCCGCTGTCGAACCTCGATGCCAATCTCCGCGAAGAGATGCGCTTCGAGATCAGGCGCCTTCACGACGATTTTCGTTACACCACAATCTATGTCACGCATGACCAGGCCGAGGCCATGACGGCCGCCGATATCATCGTTGTGATGAATGCCGGACGGGTGGAGCAGGCGGCGTCCCCCGCGGACGTCTATGAGCGTCCAGCCTCGCGATTCGTGGCAAACTTCATCGGGGGTGCTAACGTTCTCGAAGGTCGCGGGGCCGGTTCGGAAACCGTCGAGATAGCCGATTGGCCGCTGCGCTGTGCACTTGGCGCGTCGCGTGCCGGGCAACCCGCCGCGGTGTCGATCCGCTTTCACGACGTGCACCTCTCGCGCAACCGTCCGGAGGCCAATACTAACATCGCCGAGGCGAGAATCGTGCGGCAGATTTATCTCGGCTCACACCGCGATTATCTCCTGGAATTGCGGGGAGGGCAGCAATTGCGCTCAGTGGCGCCGGTCGCTTTTTCCGCCGCCCCAGGCGAAATTATCTGGGTTCGCTTGCCTCCCGAGAGCTGCAGAGCGTTACCCAGCTGAGGGATTCACGAGGAGGAGAGACTTGAGACAGCACCGCGCCGCGCTTTCCGCCATTGTTGCCGCGATATCGGCGTTTTTCGCTTGCGGCGCGTCGGCTTTGCCGCAGGCGACCCCGGTTACGCCGGACCTGGTCGAGGCGGCGCGTAAGGAAGGCAAGATCAGCTTCTATACATCTGTAGACGTGGAGGTTGCCGAGAAGGTCGCCGCCGCGTTCAAAGCGAAATATCCCGGCATCGATGTTCTGGTGGAGCGCGCGGGCTCGGAACGCGTTTTCCAGCGTGTCGAACAGGAACGTCTCGCCAACATCAGGAATGCCGATGTGGTCAACTCTTCCGACGCAGCCCACTACATCATTTGGAAGCGGGAAGGCCTGCTCGCGCCGTATGTTCCGGAGGATGTGGCCGCCTACTATAGGAACGATGCCGATCCGGAGGGCTATTACGCGACATGGCGCGCGACTCTGAGTCCGATTGGCTACAATACTAAATACATCAAAGCCGGGGAGGCTCCAAAAAGCTTCGCGGATCTCCTTAGCCCCAAATGGAAGGGGATGATGGTCAAAGGCCATCCCGGCTATAGCGGCACGATCCTGACGGCGACGTTCGAGATTTCGCGCGATCTCGGCTGGGACTACCTGCAGAAGCTGGCGCAGCAGAAAGTCATGCAAGTCCAGTCCTCAACCGAGCCGCCGAAGAAGCTCGCACTGGGTGAGCGGCCGATCATGGCCGACGGCAACGAGTACAACCTGTTCACGTTGAAGGAATCTGGACAGCCGGTCGACGTGATCTACCCCGCAGAGGGCACGCCCTTCATCGCCTCGCCAAGCGCTGTGATGGCGAAAGCGCCCCATCCTAATGCGGCGCGATTGTTTCAAAGCTTCCTGTTCACGCCCCAGACGCAGCAGCTCCTCATCGATGCAGGCGGCCTGCGTTCGCTCCACCCGAAGACACAGGAACATGCCGGTCGCACGCCGCTCAAAGACATCAAGCTCATGCGCGACGACCCTGCAGCTGTCGTCGACAAGGTGGATGAGATCAAGGCCAATTATGCGAAGTATTTCGGTACGTGAGCGCGGAAGGTTTATCTGGGGCGGCGAGGCAAGTATCGAGCTCACTGCGTGCCGGATTTTTCGGCCGCTTCGATCCGAGCAAGCTTGTTTTCGCCATAAGCGCGCTGATCCTTCTTGGACTGGTCGGATTGCCATTATTTTGGCTCGCTGTGTCGGCGTTGACGGACAAGACCGGCGCGCCGTCGCTCGCCAATTTCGAGCGGCTGTTCACCGATCCGACGCTGCTCGCGCCGCTGCGCATAAGCCTCACGGTTGCAACCTGCGTCAGCTGCATATCTACTCTGGTCGCGGCGCCGATCGCCTGGATTGTCGCGCGCTCTGACATGCCGGCGCGCCAACTCATTCGAGCGTTGATCACGGCCTCGTTCGTGACGCCGCCGTTCCTCGGCGCGATCGCTTGGGAGGTGCTTGCAGCGCCGAACAGCGGTCTCATCAACGTCTGGTACCGTGCGCTCCACGATCTGCCGCCCTTCGTCCATTTCATCGACATCTACTCCATCGAAGGGCTCATCTTTGTTGACAGCTGCTATGCCTTACCCTTTGTTTTCGTGCTGATCGCGAATGCGCTCGACCGGATTCCCGCCGACATGGAAGACGCCGCGGCAATTCTCGGAGCGCCGTTTTGGCGCGTGGTTGCGACGATCACTTTGCCGCTGGCCTTGCCGGCTATTCTCGCAGGTGCGCTCATCGCGTTTCTACGCTCGCTGACGCTTTTCGGTACGCCTGCCATTCTGGCGCTGCCCGCGGGCTTTCATACGATCACCACGAAAATCTGGAGTTTGTTTCAATATCCGCCGAACCCCGGACTTGCCGCGGCGGCATCGCTGCCGTTGCTGGTCGCAACCGTCGTCCTGCTGAAAGCTCAGTCGTGGATTCTGGGGCGACGCGGCTATGTCGTGCTTGGCGGGCGCGGCGCGCAAACCCGCCGCATCGAACTCGGTGCATTGCGGTGGGCCGCATTTGCCCTATGCCTTTTTGTCCTCTGCTTTCCTGTCTTTCTGCCCTACTTCGCGCTGCTGAAGGCGGCGCTGACGAAGACGCTTGCGGAGCCGCTCTTGGCCGACAATCTGACACTGCAACACATTCGCTTCGTGTTTTTCGAGTTTTCGCCGACGCGCCTTGCTTTGCGAAACACCTTGCTGTTCGCCTTCGTCTCGGCCACGCTGGGGACTTCGCTGGCGCTGGTCGTCAGCTATCTCGCAAATCGCAAGGGGGTGTTCGGCCATTCGGTGCTCGGATTCCTCGCGACGGCGCCGATCGCAGTGCCGGGAATCGTCCTCGGCGTCGGGATGTTCATCGCCTATACACGCGGTCCCGTCGTTCTCTACGGCACGATGTGGGTCATGATCATCGCCTACGTCACGATTGAAATGCCGGCCGCCTATCAGCAGCTGAAGTCGGCGTTCACCGGCGTCGCGCATGAATTGGAGGAGGCCGGACGCGTCCTGGGCGCGGGGCGGCTGCGCACCTTGAAGGACATTACCGCGCCGCTCTTGCGGACCGGCGTGATCACCGCCTGGTGCTTTATTTTCATCGGCGTCATGCGCGAACTCTCCGCGGCGATCATGCTATTTACGGCGGAGACGAAGGTTCTGCCGGTCGTGATCTATGATCTCAACGAGAGCGGAGATCTCGGTGCGATTTCGGTCCTCGGTCTTATGCTCCTCCTCGTCACCCTCGCAATAACCTTTGTGGCCAATCGCCTGCCGGGCCTGGGTGTCTCGGCCGCGGGAACAAAATGAGCGGCATTGCGTCAGTTAAAATGTGACATGACAACAGCCCAAAAGTCCCTTCCTCTTTCAGGCATTCGCGTCCTCGACTTGACACGCGTGCGCGCCGGCCCAACAGCGGTGCGCCAGCTCGCCGATTGGGGCGCCGACGTCGTCAAGATCGAGATGCCGGAAGGACTCGAGGCCGGCGATCCCCTCGGGGGGCCGCGCCAAGGTTCCGATTTCCAAAACCTGCAGCGCAACAAGCGCGCCATGACGCTGAACCTGAAAGATCCACGCGGGATCGTCGTGTTTCGCCGCCTGGCGGCTGACGCCGATGTCGTGGTTGAGAATTTCCGCCCCGACGTGAAGGACCGGCTGGGCATCGATTATGAATCCTTAAAGACGCTCAATGCGCGCATCATTCTGGCTTCGATTTCCGGCTTCGGGCAGGACGGCCCCTATCGTGATCGGCCAGGATTCGACCAGATCGCGCAAGGCATGGGCGGGCTCATGTCGATCACCGGTCTGCCGGGGCAGGGCCCTGTGCGGGTCGGCATTCCAATCGCCGATCTAACCGCCGGGATTTTCTGTTCGCAGGGAATTTTGCTGGCGCTGATCGAGCGTCAGCGCTCCGGCGCTGGCCAATGGGTGCAAACTTCACTTCTGCAGGCGCAAATATTTATGCTGGATTTCCAGGCGGCGCGCTGGCTGACCGAAGGCGAAGTGCCGAAACAGGCCGGCAACAATCATCCGACCTCGATCCCGACCGGCGTGTTTGAAACGAGCGACGGCTATATCAATATCGCGACGACGGGACAAAAGATCTGGGAACGCTTCTGCCGCGCGATCGGCGCGGACGAGCTGACTGCCAATCCCGACTATGCAAATACAAGGTTGCGTTCGGCCAATCGTGATCGCCTCAATGCGGAGATCGCGGCAAAACTACGCACGGAGAAAAGCGACACCTGGATCGATCGTCTGAACGAGGCGGGTGTCCCGTGCGGGCAAATTTATTCGATCGATCAGGTCTTTTCCGACCCGCAGGTGCGGCATCTCAAACCGCAGGCGACGCTCGAGTCACCGCATGTCGGGAAGCTCACTTTGCTGCGCCAGCCAATGAGCCTTTCGCGCACGCCCTCGCGCATGGAGCTTTATCCACCGGCGGTGGGAGAACATACCGAGGAGATTCTGCGGGAAGCGGGATTTGCGCCTGACGAGATCGCGGAACTCGCGCGCGAACGCATCATTTGAGCCCGCGGGACACGCTTTGGAACGGAGATGATCATGGCCGGTGCAGAGGTCTCATTCGCCGACGGCAAGATGCTGGCGCAAAAGGCCGCGGGCATCGCTACGATGACGTTCAACAATCCGGAAAAGCGTAACGCCGTCAGCTTCGCGATGTGGAAAGCGGCGGAGGAAATCCTCGCTGATTTCGCTGCTGACCCCGCCGTTCGCGTTGTGGTCGTCACCGGGGCGGGCGGCAAGGCCTTCGTTTCCGGCGCCGATGTTTCGAAATTTGACGACGAGCGTTCTGAAGTCGAGGCGGTGCAGCGCTATAATGCGGCAACCGAAGCGATCTATTCCGGCCTTCACCGGTTTCCGAAGCCCACCATCGCGAAAATACGCGGCTTCTGCATCGGCGGCGGACTCGGGCTTGCGGTCAGCTGCGATTTGCGCGTCGCGACCGACAATTCCAAATTCGCGCTGCCGGCGGCAAAGTTGGGCCTCGGGTACGGGTTTGCGCCGCTCACCCGGCTGAGCGAAGTCGTCGGCGTGCCGTTCGCAAAGGAGATTTTTTTCACCGCGAGGCAGTTTACCGCACGCGAGGCGGAAATCATGGGGCTCGTCAATCGCGTTCTGACGGACCCCGAAATCGACGCCTATGTCGAAGATTACGCAACGACGATTGCGTCAAATGCACCACTGACGATCGGCACTGCCAAATACGTGTTCCATCAGATCGTCAAAGACCCGAGCAATCGCGACCTCGAAGGCTGCGCCGAGCGTGTACGTCAGTGCTTCGGCAGTCGCGACTATGGCGAGGGCAGACTGGCCTTCATGGAGAAGCGCAAGCCCGCTTTCACCGGCACCTGAGGTCAGCGCGGCACGTATGCGCCGCCTTGCAGCTCGCCGCCGGCTCCCTCAGAGCTGAGCTCCTCCAGCCCCCTTCGTGCGGGCTCGATGCCCCAGAACCAGACGGCAGCGATCTGTATGACGAGCAACGCAATCATGAAGCTCGTAACGCCACTGACACCATAGGCCTTGAACAAAGCCACGACGATGAACGGCGACACGATTGTGGCGCCGCGGCCGAACATGTTGCAGATCCCGTTGGCGCGTAGCCGCACTTCGGTCGGAAAGAGTTCCGGCGTGTAGACGCCGTAGAGCAGCGCGACGAGCACGTAGATCGCCAGCAGCAGACAGAACCCGGTCGCGACGATCAGCGCCGGGTCTTTCATGAAGGGATAAAGCGCGCCAAATAGAATCGTCGCGATAGAGCCGCCGATGATGGTTGGCCGCCGGCCGACGCGATCGGCCAAGAATGACCCAATGACACAGCCGATCGGCGCTGCGAGCGAGATCATCACCGTATAGGCGAAGGAACGCGTCAGTGTGATGCCCTCCTGGACGAAAAAGGTCGGCAGCCACGTGACGAAGCCGAAGATAAGTGTGTTGATGACGATGAGCACGACGCAACCGACGACCAGGCGCGGCAGCAGCGCCGGTCCGAATAGGTCGCGCGCGGTGGCAAGCGGCGCCTTCAGGGATGCCGGCGACAACGGTGCGCCGGCTCCGCCGCATTCGCGCTCGATCTCGGAGAGAAGCGCTTCCGCCTCGGTGGTGCGCCCCTTCGATTCAAGCCAGCGCGGCGATTCAGGCAGCGCTTTGCGCAAATACCAGACGATGAGGGCACCGATCGCGGCGATAACGAACATCGGCCGCCAGCCGAAAACTGGAATGATCAGCGATCCCAGGATCGTCGTCGCCGGCAGGCCGGAGACGACGACCAGAGCCATTAACGCGAGCCAGCGTCCCCGAACGCGCGGCGGCACGAATTCCGTCAGTGTCGAATAGCCGACGACGATTTCGGCGCCGAGACCGAGGCCCATGACAAACCGCGCCGCAATGAGCCAGTCCATAGTCGGCGCAAATGCCGCGGCGAGCGAGGCGATGCCGAAGATGAGAAGGTTGACCTGATAAGTAAAGCGCCGGCCGAAGGCGTCGCCGAGAAAACCGGCTGCAAGCGAGCCGATCGTCATGCCGACGAAGGTCAACGAGACGAATTGCGCATTCTGCCCGAGCGTCGAGAAGTGCGTCGACACGGTCGAGCCGAGCACGTTGGTGCCGACGTAGAGATCGTACCCATCGAAGAACATCCCGGCGCCGATGAGCCAAAAGATGCGCTTGTGAAAGCTCGAGATAGGCAGGCGATCAAGACGCGCTCCCGTCTGGATACTGGTCCCGCTCGGCATCGCAGCGGCTTCACTGATGGTCATCTCTCCCTCCATTTTCTTGTGTCAAGATATTGCCTCGAGCCATTGGGTTATTCGTTCCGGCGAGACCGGATGCTCGCCGATGAACGGCGCCCCAGGACCGAGCGCGTCTTCGATCGCCGAAATCACGCAAGCGGCCGCGGGGATTGTCCCGCCTTCGCCGGCGCCTTTGACGCCGATAGGATTTCGCGGCGACGGCGTCTCGATGTGATGGATTTCGATGTCGGGCATTTCAGGCGCGAGCGGCAACAGATATTCGCCGTAGTTCGTCGAGAGCGGCTGCCTTGCCTGATCATAGACCATGCGTTCGTAAAGCGCGTTGCCGATGCCGTGCACCACGCCACCGAGCATTTGCCCATCGACGACGAGCGGGTTAATCAGCCGGCCGCAATCATGCGCGACCACGTAGCGAGTTACGCGCGCGTCGCCGGTCGCGGGATCGATCTCGACCTCGCATGTGTTCGAGCCATAGGCGAATGTCAGCGCGCTCGATTCGAAATAAGCGGTGGCGGCAAGATCAGGCTCGAGATGGCCGGGTAGCAACACTCCCGCGCTGCCCGAAAGAGCGCGCGCGATATCGCCTAGCGAGACTTGCATGCCGGGGACGCCAACCACCCGCACCACTCCATTCTCGATTTCGAGATCGCCCTCAGCCGCCTCCAGCATGAAGGACGCTGCTTTCAACGCTTTGTTCCGCACCTTCTGCGCGGCGAGTTCGACCGACGAGCCGGCGGTCACCGCGATGCGGCTTGCGATCGTCGAGATACCCAGCGGAAATTTGCCTGTATCTCCTGCATCTACTGCAATAGCGGCAATATCCACCCCGAGCGCGTCGGCGGCGACCTGCGCTAGCACCGTGCGGTGGCCCTGGCCTTGGCTCGCGGCACCCGTCGAGATCACCACCTTGCCGGCCGGCGTCACGCGCACCGTCGCCCCCTCGAACGGCGCAAGACCGGTATCTTCGACGTATGAGGCAATCCCGAGCCCGAGGAGCTTGCCACGGTCTGCGGCGTGCGCGCGCCGGGTGGGAAAGCCCGCGGCATCGATCTTCTCCAGCGCGAGGTTCAACGCCTTCGTGTAGTCGCCGCTGTCGTAGGAAATCGGCGAACCGTCGCGCGCCTTCATCCCGGTCGTATAGGGCATCTGATCGCCGGCGATGAAGCTGCGGCGCCGCACCTCTTCGCGCGGCAGATTGAGGTGGCGCGCAATGCGGTCAGCGAGTCGCTCCAGTACGAACGCGGTGTTCGGGCGCGCCGCGCCGCGCACCGGCGTGGTCGGCACCAAGTTCGTGAGCACCACATCGATCGCAATGTCGAGCGCTTCCAATGCATACGGGCCGGGAAATGAAGCGAGCGCGGTCGCCGGCAAGATCAGCCCATAAGGGGCATAGGCGCCGTTGTCGTGAATGCAGCGGCCGCGCACGGCGAGCATCCGGCCCTGGCGCGTGAAAGCGACGTCGAGCTTCCAAATCTGGTCGCGCTGCTGCGTCGTCGCGACGAAATGCTCGCTGCGGTCCTCGATCCATTTGACCGGGCGCCCGATCGCCAGCGCCGCAAGCGCGACCGCGAATTCTTCGGGATAGACATTGCCCTTCGGTCCAAAGCCGCCGCCGACGTCCGGCGCGATGACTCGCAGCGTTGCTTCGTCGCGCTTCAGATATTGCGCGAGATGGCGGCGCACCATGTAGGGCGATTGCGATGACGTGTAGACCGTGAGGCCGTCGGACAGCGCGTCAGGCGCGGCGATGACGCCGCGGCATTCCATGGAATGGCAGCCGCCGCGATGGATCGAGAACGTCTCCGACAGGACGTGGTCGGCTTTCGCGAAAACAGCTTCGGCATGGCCGAAGCCGCCGCGCAATCTGCCGATGAGATTAGTGTCGCGTCCGGAATGGACTTTTGGGGCTCCGTCCGCCAACGCGGCGATCGGATCGGCGACGGCAGGCATATCCTCTATCTCGAGCTGGATCGCGTTTGCCGCATCCTCGGCCTGCTGGCGTGTATCGGCGAGAACGATTACGATGGCCTCGCCGACATGATGCACCTCGTCAACCGCGAGCGGATGGTACGTGATCGGCGTCTTGATCAGCGGATGCGGCGCCATCGGCGGCATCGGACCCTGCGCGATCGCGGAAAAATCCGGCATTGTGTAGATCGCCGCGACGCCGGGCATGGTGCGCGCCTCCGCGGCATCAACACTGAGTATGCCGCCATGCGCGACCTGCGCCCGCAGAAAAGAAGCATGCAGCACGCCGGGCAACGAAATGTCGTCGACGTAGCGCCCCTTTCCAGCGAGTAGCCGCGGGTCCTCGAGGCGCTGCACCGCGGCGCCGAAATAACGCGCGCTCATGCGTCGCCCCGGCGTTCAGCCGCCGCGGCGAGCGCGGCTTCCACGATCCCCTGATAGCCCGTGCAGCGGCAGATGTTGCCCGAAATCACTTCGCGGATTTCGGCAGCACTTGGATTGGGATGGGCGCGCAAGAAGGCCTCGAGCGACATCAGCATGCCTGATGTACAGAACCCGCATTGCAGTGCGTGATGGCGCGAAAAAGCCCGTTGCAGCGGCGAGAGCGCGTCGGTAGTGCCGAGACTCTCTACCGTTTCGATGTCTGCGCCATCCGCCTGCACCGCGAGCATCAAACAGGAACGCACCGCGCTTCCGCTCACGATGATCGTGCACGCACCGCACACGCCATGCTCGCAACCGAGATGCGTGCCGATAAGGCTGAACGACTGCCGCAGGAAATCGGCGAGATGGACGCGCGTCTCTACGTTTGCAGTGCGCGGTTTGCCATTGACGTTCACCGTGATGCGGCGTGTGTCGCTCACGCCGGCATCTCCGCTCGTTTTTCTGCGGCGGCAAGCGCCCGTTCGATGACGATGCCGCTCAGCCGGCGGCGATAATCTGCGGAAACGTAGGGGTCACTCATAGCCTCGATGCACTTTGCTGCGTCGGCAATTGCGCGGATCGACTCGTGGTTGAGTCTTCGGCCGATCATGGCGTTTTCAATTTCACGAAGGCGCACCGGCTGTGGCGCGACCCCGAACAGCATGAGCGCCAGACGCTCCACCGTCATATCACTTCGCCAAACGACCAGTGCGGCGGCGCCGGCAAGCGCGAAGTCCCCGCGGCGGCGGGCATATTCGTTAAAGCCGTATCTCGTGCCAGCGGGCCAGAGCGGCACGCGAATGCTCTCCAAAATCTCGTTCTCGGCGAGCGCCGATTGCAGATAGCCCTGGAACCAATCCTGCGCCGCAACTTTACGCGCGCCGCCTGGCCCAGAGACATGGAATTCCGCGTCATAAAGCGCGCACAAAGCAGGCAATTCCGCCGCGGGATCGAGATGGCAACACGAGCCGCCGATCGTCCCGCGCGAGCGCGTCTGAAAGTGTCCGACATGGTCGAGCGCCTCGATCATGACCGGTAAATGCTGCGCGATCTCGTGCGCGTGCTGCAGATCCGCCTGACGCGTCATCGCGCCAATCTCGATGTGATCTTCGCCGACTGAAATGCGGCCCATCCCAGGCATCTTGTTGAGGTCGATCACATGATCGGGCGCGACGATGCGCATGTTGAGCATCGGCATCAGCGATTGGCCGCCGGCGAGCAGCTTGGTGTTTTCGAGACGCGCGAGCAGATCGTGAAGATCGGCGCGGCTCTGCGGATCGTGATAGGTGAATGGTGCCGGCTTCACGATGTCTCGCTGTAGTCGCTATTGTATGCATCTTAATCGGCGCGAGAACGGACGCAAACACCCGCGGTAGGCTCCGTTGCGACCGGCGCGGGGCTCTGCTAGGCAGCGCCACCACCCGGAGCTCTCATGGCCGACAGCCAGCAGATCACCCTTGCCGGCGGCAAGCTCACGGGCGCGCGCACCGGCGCCGGGCGTGACCTCCTCCTCATCCACTCGCTGCTCGCCGATCGCACCGCATTCGATCCCGTCCTGCCTTGGCTCGCCGAGCGCTTTCGCGTGACGCTCGTCAATCTGCCGGGATTCTACGATTCCCCGCCGATCGCTCCGGGCATTTACAGTTACGCGGATCTGATTGCAGAGGTATTCGACAGCGATCGCTTGACGCGCGATACGATCGCCATCGCGAATGGATTCGGCGGCACGATCGCCGCCGCAATGGCCATCCGTCACGGAAACAGATTTGGCCGGCTCGTATTGAGCGACGCGGCGGCCGGGTTCCCGCCGGACGGCCGGAAGGCGTTCGAGACGATGGCAGAGAAGGTGAGCGCCGAAGGGATTGCATCCGTCGCGAACATTTCGGCAAACCGGGTCTTCCACAAGGTCTATCTGGACGCACATCCCGAAGCGATCGAGGAGCGCCGTCGCGTACTGCTGGGCGTCGCGCCGGAAGCTTTCATCGCGGCGTGCAAGACGTTGACGGCTACTGATCTCGTCCCGCAACTCTCGAGCATCCGCAATCCGACGCTGGTGATTTGCGGCGAACTCGATGCCGCGACACCTCCGATCCTCTGCCGGCAAATGGCGGGCCATATTCCCGGCGCGCGCTATCTAGAGCTTCCCGGCTGCGGCCATTGTCCGCCGCTCGAACAGCCGGAGGCGTTTATCAAAGCGATCGCGGATTTTGTACTTTCACCGGGCGGTTAGTGCGTCCGCAGCAAATGCGGGACGGCGAGCGTGATCGCCGGAACAAAGGCGACGACGAGCACGCCGAGGACGAGGACTACGAAGTAGGGCACCATCGCGGCGCTGGTGGCCTCGAGCCGGCTTTCCGACACGCTGCATGAAATATAAAATCCAATGCCGATCGGCGGGATGAAAATGCCGACGCCCATGGCGAGGATCATGATCATGCTGTAATGGATGATATCTATCCCGTATTGGCTCGCGATCGGCATCAGCAGCGGGCTCAAAATGATGAGCGCCGGCAGCCCTTCCAGCAGCGAGCCGACGAGGATTAGGAGCAAAATCGATCCGACGACAAAGACGGTCGCGTTATCGCCGACTGAGTGCAGGATGGCGGCGAGTCTTGCCGGCAAATTTGCCGCGGTTAGCGTCCAGGCAAACGAAAACGCAGCAGCAATGATGAAGAGCACCATTCCCGCGAGCAGGCAAGATTCAACGGCGATGGTATAAAGCGCTTTCATGTCGACGGCGCGATAGATGACGAAGGCCAGGATGAGCCCATAAAGGACGGCGACGGCAGAGACCTCCGTCGGCGTGGCGAAGCCGAAGCGGATCCCGATCACCATGATAAAGGGCATCACCAGCGGCAGAATCGCGCCGGCGCTGGCGCGCAGCATCTCCATTATTGAGGCGCGCGGCACGATTGCAGTGGTGCGGTGACGCGATAGAACGTAGTTCAGGATCATGAGGAGAAGCGCGATGACGGCGGCGGGGAGCAGGCCGGCGATGAAAAGCGTGCCGATGGAGATCGGCGCGACCGAGCCAAGGACGAGCATTGCAAGGCTCGGCGGGATCGTCTCCGACATCGCCGCCGAGGAGGCGAGTACGGCGGCGCCGTCCTCGGGCTTATATCCCTGCTTCTTCAGCTCTCGTCGCAGAATCGATCCGACCGCAACGACATCGGCGATTTTGGAGCCGGAAATGCCGGAAACCAGATAGATCGTCAGCACGACAACCTGAAGCAAACCGCCGCGGAGGTGGCCGACAAGGACCATTGCAAATCGGACAAGGCGCAGACTGATGCCGCCTTTCTCCATGATCAGTCCGGCCCAGATGAAGAACGGCAGCGTGAGCAAAATGAAATTGTTGGTGCCGTCGACGGTATTCTGTGCCGCTGCGATCAAAGGAGCGACGCCGCTCATCGAGAGAAACATCAAAGAGCCGAGCAGCATCGCAAAGCTGACCGGCAACCCGAGAAGAATAGCCGCGAGAAAGGCAACCAACATGACGGCGAGGGTCGTGCCGCTGCTGAAATGCAGCGCTGGGAAGGTGCTGATGGCATAAACGATGCCGAGGAGAACGGCTACCAAGCAGGCCGCGGGGATCATTGCTTGCGGTGCGTAATCATAGATCAGGCGCTCAAGGGCAAAGATGATGACCAGCGTAAAACCAATGGTGAGCGGCACGATCAGCCATGCCGCATTGATTTGTAGGATCGGCGTGTTGGATGTTGCAGCAATCGATAAAAGATCGAGGGAGATGTAGCCGACAACAGCAGCGGCGATGAGGACTGAGAGATCGATGCCAATCGCGACCGATAGTTTGTGCTGTGCGGGTAATTTCCCGGTGAAGAATTCGACCGTCGTATGGTGGCGGGCACGATAGGCCAAGGCGCCGCCGACAAAGGCAATCAGGGACAGAAACAGCTTTGCCGCTTCGTCAGACCAAAGCAGGGAGCTTTGAAACCAGAACCGCGAAAAAATCTCGGTCAGAACGATCGCAAGCTCGGTCATCAAAGCGAGGACGAGAATCGCACGAAAGCACGAATCGAGCAGGTCGAGCGCGGATTTTATGCTTCGCGCGGCACGTCCCAGCAATTTCGTTTCCTGGCCGGGATCGACTGATCCGGGCAGGCTTGTGAGCTCACCGTCTCCAAACAGAACGGAGACCTCATCAGGCATGTCCGACGGCCTTCAAAACCTCGTCGTAAAGATCGGCACCGACAATGTCCTTGAATTGGAGATAGACGCTTTCAGTAGCCTTTTTGTAGTGATCGCGATTGACCTCGACGATATTCATGCCTTTCGCCTTGAAGCGCTGGACGATTTCGTCGCTCTTTTGTGCGATGGTCATGCGCCAATCCTTGGTCAGGCCGACGCTTGCCGCGCGAATGGCTTCGCGCGCCTCCGCGGGCAGAGCATCGAACTTCGCCTTGCTCGCCATCATCACGCCGACGTTATACACTTGGTTGGTCAGATTGATCGTGTTCACCACCTCGTCATGCTTGGTGGCGGCGACCGAGATCATCGGCGTCTCGATCGAATCGATGACGCGCTGCGACAGCGCGAGGTAAACTTCAGTGAGATCGATCGCGACGGGATTGGCGCCAAGCGTACGGAACGTCGTGGCAAAAATTGCGCCCGGCTGCACTCTGATCTTCAGCCCGCGCATGTCCTCCGGCTCAACGAGCTTGCGGTCGATGGTGGAGACGACGCGCCAGCCCCAATGGCCGTAGCCGAGACCGTAAATTCCCTTTGTCGGCAGCATGTCGAGGAGTTTCGCCCCGGTCGGCCCATCAAGAAGCCGCTCGGCGGAAGCGACATCGGGGAAAAGGAAGGGCAGGTCGACGACCTGGAATTTCGGGAAGATCGCGTCGATGAAACCGGATGTATGTGCGCAGAGATCGATGATGCCGGTTTGCAAGCCGGTCAGGATATTCGTGCCGCTGCCGAGCTGGCCGATGCTGAAGACCTGAATTTCGATGGCGCCGGACGTGCGCTTCTGAACGTCATCGGCAAAGCGCTTCAGCACCTCGTAAAGCGGGTGGCTTTGCGTATCGGCGAAAGTCAGTTTCAATGTGTGCGTCGGCGTCGCGGCGAAGCCGCTACGGCCCACGAAGGGCATTGCCACGGATGCAGCGAGGCCGGAGGTTGTGGCTTTCAAAAGCTGGCGTCGTCCTATCATGTACGTTTCTCCCTGATCATGTATTGTTGTGCAGGCCGAATTCGGAAAGAGAAGATCAAGAGGGGTCGAACCCCGCATCTTTCCAGACCTTTTTGTTTTGTGGGTCGGCCAGAAACCTGATGAAGGCGAGCGCCGATTCGGGATCGGGATTTGCCGCGGTAACGGCGCCGCCATAGACAAGCTTCAATTGCAGCGCATCGGGAAGTGGTCCCACGGCGCTAACGCCCTTTACGTGAACGACTTCGCTGGATTGGTAAATCCCGATCTCGGCCTTCCCGTCGGCAACGACTTGGACACCGCCGTCCAACGCGGCGCGGTAGGTCACCTTGTCCTTGATCGCGTCTGCGATGCCGAGCCGTTCGGCAAGGCGCGCCATATGCGCGCCGCTCGGCGTAGTCGGCGGCGAATAGGCGAGCGAGCGCGCGTTGAGGAGCGCGCTACGAAATGCGTCGGGCGTGGAAATATCGGGGCGCGGAGCCCCGTCTCGCATGATCGCGACAATCTCGATCGTTCCAAAGGGCGCGCTGCCATCGCTCTTCAGCGTTCCGGCTTTGGCTAAATCCGCGATCGCCGAGGTTGGCAGGAGGACCATGTCGGAACGCTCACCCGCGGCAAGCTTTTGCTGCAGCGCCGCGATCACCGCATACGCCACCTTCATGTGATGGCCGGTCAGTTTCTCGAATTGCGGGATGAGCGTTGCGAGCACCTCCTTCGGCGCGCCGCCGCTCATGATACTGATCTCTGCCGCCACACTCGGAGCTCCCGCCTGGAGGAGCGCCGCCACCGCGGCCACAAGCCTATACTTCATTCTTCCTCGCAAATGCATGGTAGGGAGTTTGCGGTCGGCGCGCCAGATCGTTTGCCTCTCTTTCAGGATTTCGCCGCCGCGGCTATAGTCGTCCGAAGGGAGGAACGAAATGAAAAAGACTGCCATCGCTCGTGCTACGGAATCGACTGCTGCCGCCAACGTTCAGCATGATGCTGTTCACACCGGGGTAAAAGGTTTCTCTCGCCGCGACATTCTAAACAAGAGCGCGGGAGGCGTGATTGCTGCCACTGCCTTTGGCGCGGTTCCACTGCGAGGCTGGGCGGCCGAGCCCGTGAATATCGGCGCGCTCTACCCGGTTACCGGCAGCATGGCGCAGATCGGGCAGGGCTGCGTCAACGCGGCGAAGCTCGCCGTGCAGATGGTCAATGATGCCGGCGGCATCAAATCGCTTGGCGGCGCCAAGCTCAACCTCGTGATCTCCGATATCCAAAGTGACACAACGGTGACGCGCACCGAGACGGACCGTGTGATCAACGGCTCCAAAGTGTCCGCGATTCACGGCTGTTATGCAAGCGCCCTGACATTGATCGCCAGCGAAGTGGCGGAACGCGCCAAAGTGCCGCTGATCACCGGCTCGAGTTCCGATCAGCTCAATGTCAATCGTCGCTACACGTTCACGCCTTTTGCGCGCGCCTCGCAATTCGCGCAAGCGCAGTTGCAAATGGCGCGATTGGTCAATGAAAAGCCGAAGGTCGCGGTGATTTTCGAGAACACCGCGTTCGGCACGTCGACCTCCAATGGTTTGCGCGAAAAGGCGCCGGGGGAGGGTGTCGAAATCGTGCTGTTCGAACCGTACTCGGCCGGATTTGCAGACGCGAGCCCACTGATCAACAAGGTCAAGGCATCGGGCGCCGACATGCTCTTCTCGGTTTCGTATCTGAACGACCTCATTCTGATCGTGCGCACGATCAAGCAGGTCGGCCTGAAAATCGGGCTGAATGGCGGGTCCGGCGGCTTCGTCATTCCCGACTTTTACAAGACCGTCGGCAGTCTGGCGGACGGCCTGCAGGGTGTCGCGCACTGGAACCACGATTCCGACGAGAACGCACAAAAGGTAAACGCGGTCTATCAGAAGACGTACGGCGAGTTTTTGTTCGAATATGCTGGCGGTCTTGTTGCGCAGACTTTCATGCTGGCCGATGCGCTGGAGCGCGCCGCCTCGACCGATCCGCAAAAGGTCCGCAATGCGCTTGCGGGGCTGGATGTGTCCTCGGGCTATGCCGCGATGTGTCCCGGCGGCAAGGTGAAGTTCGGCCCGGACGGCAAGAACATCTACGGCCATCCTGTCGGCGTGCAGTGGCAGAACGGCGATCTTGCCAGCGTGTTTCCGAAAGAGGATGCCCGCGCGCCGTTGATGAAAACCTAAGCTACAACATCGATGCTGGAGACTCTCGCCCAGGCCGTCATCAATGGCCTGCTCATCGGCGGCATTTACGCGCTTGTGAGCATCGGCGTGACGCTGATCTTCGGTGTTGTTAAAATCGTGAACTTCGCCCAGGGCGAGTTCGTGATGATCGGCATGTATATCACTTTCTTTCTCGCAACCAGATTCGGTATCGACCCACTTGTGTCACTCGCCGTCTCGATTCCGGTTCTGTTTCTCGTGGGCATGCTCGTGCAGCACTTCCTGATCCGCCGCGTTCTCGGGCTCGGCGACATGCCGCAGATTTTTCTAACATTTGCGCTGTCGCTGCTTCTGATGAATGTTGCGCTGCTACTATTTACTGCCAACTACCGCACCGTGCACACCGGCTATTCCGACGAATCGATTCATTTGGGCGCGTTTTACGTACCTGTGGCGAAGCTCATCGCCTTTGGTCTGGCGATGGTGTTCAGCGGAATTCTCTGGCTGTTCCTTCACTTCACCGATCTCGGCAAAGCCATGCGCGCGGCGGCGCAGAATCCCGAGGTCGCCATGCTGATGGGCATCAATCCGCATCGCGTGTTCGCGGTGGCGTTTGGCGCGGCGCTGGCGCTCGCGGGGGCCGCCGGCTCGCTGCTCATGCCGTTCTATCCGGCCTCGCCGATGGCGGGCCAGGTGTTTGTGCTTATGGCATTCGTTGCGGTGGTGCTCGGAACTCTTGGCAACGTCACCGGCGCGTTGGTCGCGAGTCTGATGATGGGCATTGCGGAATCCCTCGGCATTCAATTCGTCGGCGCGGATTCCGGCTTGATCGTCGTTTTCCTGATGCTGCTTCTGACGCTTGCCTTCAGGCCGAGCGGTCTCGCTGGAGGTCGCGGGCGATGAGGCGCGTTCCTCGCAATTGGCTTTGGGTGGGCCTGCTTGCCGCGATTGTTCTCATGTTGCCGCTCGTGGTGACGAGCCGTTTTGCGATCGACATTTTCATCCGGATTGCGCTGTTCGCCTTTATCGGCGTCGCCTGGAACCTGATGGGCGGGTATGCCAAGCAACTCTCTCTCGGTCACGCCGCGTATTTCGGCCTCGGCGCGTATACCTCGACAATCCTGGAAATCCGTTACGGCATCTCGCCTTGGCTTGGCATGATAGCCGGCGGTGTCGTGGCAATGCTTGCAAGTCTGCCCATTGGCGCGTTGTGTTTTCGCCTGCGTGGGCCTTATTTCGCCATCGCGACGATCGCGACCGCGCAAGTCCTGATGCTGCTATTCTTAAAATTTCGCGATTTCGCCTGGGGTGCGGAGGGTACGACCATCCCGAATTTCGGCGATGCACCGCTGATGATGCAGTTCGACGAGAAATCCTCCTACTATTTTCTCGCGCTTGGTCTGCTCGCCCTCGGCGTTGCGATCACCTACCGGATCGAACACTCGTGGATGGGATATTACCTGGTTGCGATCGGCGAGGACGAGGATGCAGCGCAAGCGATCGGCGTCAATGCGCCTCGGGTGAAGCGCGACATCTATATGATCAGCGCGTTTTTGACCGCGTTAGCCGGCACATTCTACGTCCAATACATCTACTTTATCGATCCGGCGACCGCCTTCAGTTTCAATATTTCTGTCGAGGCGGCGTTGGTGTCCATCGTCGGCGGCATCGGCACGCTGTGGGGCCCGGTGGTCGGCACTGTGTTGTTGGAAACGGCGTCGGCGCTGTTACAAAGCTGGCTCGGCAGCAGCGCCGGCGGCGTGCAGCTGACGATCTACAGCCTCATCTTGATAGCAGTCATTCTTTGGCGTCCCTCGGGTTTGCTCGGCCTGTTCGAGGACATCTACCGGCGAATGGTGCATGCGCGCCCGGCGCGCCCGAAAGAGGCGCTGCTCGATGGCTGAAGCGCTGGTCGTCCGCAATCTCAGCAAACGCTTCGGCGGCTTGCGTGCCGTGCAGGATCTCGGCTTCTCGGTGGGGGAAGGGGAAACCTTAGCGCTCATCGGTCCGAACGGCGCGGGCAAAACGACAAGCTTCAATCTGGTCACCGGGTTTCATCGCGCCGATTCCGGGTCGGTCGTTGCGTTCGGACGCGAACTCGTTGGATTACCGCCTTACGAAGTCTGCGCGCTCGGAGTTGCACGCACGTTTCAAGTTGCGCGACCGTTCGGCACGATGACGGTGCTCGCGAACGTGATGACCGGTGCATTCTTGCGTGACAAGACTGTCAGTGTCGCGCGCACGCGGGCACAAGAGGCAATCGCATTCGTTGGTCTCTCCGCCAAAGAGCACATCCCGGCCCGGAGCCTCACCACCATCGACCAGCGCCGGCTCGAAATGGCGCGGGCATTGGCGACCGTGCCGCGGATTCTGCTGCTCGATGAAGTCATGGCCGGGCTGAACCCGGCGGAGATCGATCAGGCCGTCGCGCTCGTCGGCAAACTTTCGGCGCGCGGTCTTACCATTATTATCGTCGAGCATGTGATGCGGGCGATCATGGCGGTGGCGCGGCACATCGTCGTGCTCGATCACGGCCAGAAAATCGCCGAGGGTAGCCCGAGCGAAGTTGTCGCCAACCCGGAGGTCATTCGGGCGTATCTAGGGACGGGCTATGTGCACGCGGCGCAGCCCGTTGCGGCCCCATGCTAGAATTGTCGCGAGTGAGCGCCAGCTACGGTTCCGTCCCGGCGCTCAGCGAAGTCAGCATCAGCGTCGGCGAACGCGAGGCGGTCGGCCTCCTCGGCGCGAACGGCGCCGGCAAAAGCACGACGCTGCGCACAATCTCCGGGCTGCTGCGTGCCACATCCGGCGCGATCACATTTGCCGGCAGAAAACTAACGTTGCTGCCGCCATACAAGATTACGGAGCTCGGCATCGCGCACGTGCCCGAAGGGCGCCAGGTTTTTCCTGAACTCACCGTGCAGGAGAATCTGGAGATCGGCGCCTATGTTCCGGCTGCGAAGGCGGAACGCAAACGATCGCTCGAACTTGTGCTCGAGATATTTCCAGTTCTCGCGGCGCGCCGAAAACAGCTTGCCGGGACGATGAGCGGCGGCGAGCAACAGATGCTCGCGGTCGGGCGCGGCCTGATGCTGAAGCCGCGCCTGCTCATGCTCGACGAGCCGTCGCTGGGTTTAGCGCCGGTCGTGACCGACATGACCTTTCAAAAAATTCAGGAAATCCACGCGATGGGCACGGCCATTCTGTTGGTCGAACAGAATGTCAGCCGCGCCCTGCAGCTCGTGCAGCGCGCTTATGTGCTCGAAAGCGGCAGGGTGATCCTGCACGGCAGCAGCGCCGAACTCGCCAACAACAAGCAGGTTCAGGCGGCGTATCTCGGTATTTAACGAGCGCTACTGCGGACGCGAGTAATCGATCCGGCAGTAGGCGCCGCCCTGATGCTGCTCGATGACCGGATCGCCGGTTGTTTTGCCCGCAAGCGCATCGCCGTATGCGTCAGCGCTCGATTTCGGTGACCAGCCGATCACCTGGCGATCGTCATCCTCCCACCACGTCATCCGTTTGTTATTCGACGTGCCCCAGACTTTGATGCATCCGACCTTTTCTGCCTTCAGCGCGCAGACGACGAGGCTCGTGAGATCGTCATAAGACAGCCACGTCGCGAGCATGCGCGCATCCGTTGGCTCCGGAAAGCAGGAGCCGATGCGCACCAGCACGCTTTCGACGCCGTGCTTGGCGAAATAAAGCTCGCCCATCAGCTCACCGTAGCATTTCGACTGGCCGTAATACCCGTCGGGACGGAACGTGCAGTCGACCTCGAGCACTTCGTCGCGCCGGTGAAATCCGGCCGTGTGGTTGGAGGAGGCGAAGAGGACGCGCGCTTTTGCCTGTCGCGCCGCCTCGTAGATGTTGTAGAGGCCGCGGATATTCGGGCCGATCACTTCATCAAATGGGCGCTCGACTGAAACACCGCCGAAATGCAGGATCGTTCCGCAGCCATCCGCAAGCCGGTGGATCCGACTGGCGTCAGGATCGGCGAGATCGGCAAACTCGAACGTTGCGCGGTCCGGCACGGGCCCGGGGAACGGCTGGATATCGGTGAGCCGCAAAGTCCAGCCCTGCCGCGCCAGCGCCGCTGCGAGGACCCGGCCGAGCGCACCTGATGCACCGGTCAACAGGGCGGGCTTGTTCAAATCGCTCGGCACTGAACTCTCCCTTTGTGCTGCTGAGACATTGGCTTGACGCTCATTGCCGCAGCACATTATGCGAGCATCCGGCAGGAGATCGAGTGGAGACTGGCGTGGAGAAAAACGCACCGTGGACACCGACCTCGCGATACCCTGATCCTGCCGTTCAAGTCCTCGACCCGAGTTTCGCGCCTTACCATCTGCCGCTCGCTGCGGTAGAGCGGCTCGCAACCGGCTTTCGCTGGTGCGAGGGCCCGGTCTGGTTCGGCGACGGGCGCCATCTCCTGTGGAGCGACATCCCAAATAATCGCATGATGAAATGGGAGGAAGAGACCGGCGCCGTCAGCGTCTTCCGCCGTCCTTCGAATTACGCCAACGGCAATACGCGCGACCGCCAGGGCAGGCTCGTGACCTGCGAGCATATGCGGCGCGTCACGCGCACCGAATATGACGGCTCAATCATTGTTTTGATCGATCGCTTTGAAGGCAAGCGGCTGAACTCGCCGAACGATGTGGTCGTGAAGTCGGACGGCTCGGTCTGGTTCACCGATCCGCTCTTCGGCATTCTCGCCAATTACGAGGGGCGCCAGGCGCAACCCGAGCTTCCGCAAAATGTCTATCGGCTCGACCCCGAGACACGCGAAACGATTGTCGTTGCCGCGGGCATCAAAGGCCCGAACGGACTGTGTTTCTCGCCTGACGAATCTCGCCTCTACCTCGTCGAGTCGCGCGGCATCCCGAACCGCAACATCCGTGTCTACGATGTCGGAAGCGACGGCGGCACGCTTTCCGGCGGCGACATCCTCATCGATGCCGGCCCCGACGGCACGCCCGACGGCATGCACTGCGATATCGACGGCAATCTCTGGTGCGGCTGGGGAATGGGCAGCGACGAGCTCGACGGCGTGATGATCTTCAACCCTGAAGGCAAGCCCATCGGCCGGATTGCGCTGCCCGAACGCTGTGCCAATCTTTGCTTCGGCGGGACGATGCGCAATCGCCTGTTCATGGCGGCGAGCCAGTCGATCTATGCGCTTTACACGGCGACGCAGGGCGTGCCCGGCGGGTGAGCCTTGCCCGGAGGCGGGCCTAGCCCGATCTTTAGCCGATGCAAGCGCTTGATCTCGTCCAATCGACCGGCGCTCCGCCAGCGGCCGCGCTGTCGCCGGAGGACGAGGCTGCGCTAAGGCAGGCCGTCGCCGCGCTCGAGCGAACGACGTTCGCCGGGCGGCTGACGGAGATGGTCGGACGGCAGATCGATTTTGCCGGAAAGCTCGTGCCGCAGCCGATTTCCGGTGCGGTTGGCAAGGCGGTGACCCTGGCTCTCAAGGCGGCGCTCCGTGTCGCCTTGACGAGCCTCTCGCGGCGAGCCGAAGGGCCTTCGCCGGCGCGCGACCGGCGCAAGCTGCATCGGGCGCTGGTCACGGCGTCGGGGGCGGTCGGCGGCGCCTTCGGTCTTGTGACCCTACCCGTCGAGCTGCCTGTCTCGACGACCCTTATCTTGCGTTCCATCGCCGAGATCGCGCGGAGCGAAGGCGAGAACCTCGACGATCCCGAGGCGGCGCTCGCCTGCCTGGAAGTTTTCGCGCTCGGCGGCCAGTCCGGAACGTCGGATCTCGTCGAAGGCGGCTATTTCGCGCTCCGCGGCTTTCTCGCGAAATCGGTGAGCGAAGCGGCCCGCCACATCGCAGTGCGCGGCGTCGGTGGCGAGACCGCGCCGATCCTGTTGCGCCTGATGAGCCAGATCGCCGCGCGTTTCGGCCTTGTCGTCACGCAGAAGGTCGCTGCGCAGGCGATACCGGTACTTGGCGCGGTCGGCGGCGCCGCGGTGAACCTCGCCTTCGCCCAGCATTTCCAGTCGCTGGCGCGCGGCCATTTCGTCGTGCGGCGCCTTGAGCGCACGTATGGTCACGCGCCCATACGCGCGGCTTACGAGCGGATCGCCGCTGGGCTACGTCGTGCCGACGCGGTGGGGCGGAACTCGCTTGCTTTGCCCAGCCGCAACGACCGCGCGGCGGTTTGACTTCGCGGTTCGATCGGCGGAGAAAGCGGGGCTGATCTCATGTCCCGCAGCCCATGTCGAAGCTCCACCTCACGCTGATCGACAATTACGACAGTTTCACCTTCAACCTCGTCCACTATTTCGGGGCGGAGGGCGCACGGGTCGTCGTTCACCGCAACGACAAGATCAGCGTCGCCGACGTGCTCGCTGCCGCCCCCGACGCTATCGTCCTGTCACCCGGGCCATGCACGCCGCGCGAGGCTGGAATTTGCCTCGACCTCATCAAGGACGCGCGGGGCCAAGTGCCCATACTCGGCGTCTGCCTCGGTCATCAAGCAATCGGTGAGGCCTATGGGGGCAGCATCGTTCGTGCGCCCATCCCGGTGCATGGCAAGCGCTCCGTCATTCGGCATCACGGCCGCTCCGTCTTCCGCGGCATCAATGGGCCGCTTTCCGCCACGCGCTACCACTCGCTTGTGGTCGAGCGTGATGGCCTTCCGCAGGGGCTCGAAGTCACCGCCGAAACCGAGGACGGTCTGATCATGGGTCTGTCGCATGCCGCGCATCCCGTGCACGGCGTGCAGTTCCATCCGGAAAGCATCGCTTCCGAGCACGGTCACCTGATGATCCAGAATTTCCTGCGCATTGCCGCGGCGTGGAACCAGAACCAACGCCGCGCCGCGTGAATTCGACATGGAATCGTTCAAGCCCTTCCTCGCCAAAGTCGCTGCCGGCGCCCATCTGAGCCAAGCCGAAGCGGCGGAAGCTTTCGAGGCGATGCTGTCGGGCGAAGTGACGCCGGCGCAGATGGGCGGTTTCCTCATGGCGCTGCGCGTGCGTGGCGAGAGCGTCGACGAGCTCACCGGCGCCGTTGCCGCGATGCGCGCCAAAATGCTGCGCGTCGAAGCGCCTGACGATGCCATCGACATTGTCGGCACGGGCGGCGACGGTGTTGGCTCCTACAATGTGTCGACGCTTGCCGCGATCATTGTTGCGGCCTGCGGCGTGCCGGTGGCGAAGCACGGCAACCGCGCGGCGTCATCGCGGTCTGGCGCCAGCGATGTTTTGACCGCGCTCAATGTGCGGATCGGACTCCCCGCTGAAGAGGTCGCCGCATGCATAAACGAAGCGGGCATCGGCTTCATGATGGCGCAGACGCATCACGCGGCGATGCGTCATGTCGGTCCCGCGCGGGTCGAGCTCGGCACCCGCACGATTTTCAATCTGCTCGGACCCTTATCGAATCCTGCTGGCGTGAAGCGTCAGCTTCTCGGGGTGTTTTCCGCGACCTGGCTTGAGCCGCTCGCGCAGGTCCTGAACAATCTTGGCTCCGAGCGCGTCTGGCTCGTGCACGGCTCCGATGGGCTTGATGAGATGACGGCGACCGGGTCCACGCATGTCGTCGCGCTGGAAGACGGCAAGATTCGCCGGTTCGAAGTGACGCCGGAGCAGGCGGGTCTGCCGCGTTCGGATATCACTGACCTCAAAGGCGGTGACGCCCCGCACAATGCCACGGCGCTGATGGCCGTGCTCGACGGCGCACGCATACCTTACCGGGACATCGCCGTGCTTAACGCCGCTGCCGCGCTGGTCATCGCCGGAAAGGCGCGCGATCTGAAGAAAGGGGCGGCACTTGCCGCACGCGCGCTCGATACGCGCGCTGCGCGCGCCACGCTCGCCGAACTGGTGCGCATTTCGAATCGCGGCTCCGCCGCTGACAACGTCACCCCGCTTGCTGCGGCGAGGTGAGCCGTGGCTGACATCCTGCGCAAAATCGAAGCTTATAAACGCAAGGAGATCAGCGAAGCAAAAGTGCGCATGCCGTTCTCCGCGCTGCAGCGTGCAGTGCGCGACCACGATCCACCGCGCGGCTTCGTGCATGCGATCGAAAAAAAACGCGAGGAGGGCCGGATTGCGCTTATCGCCGAAATCAAGAAGGCGAGCCCGTCGAAAGGGCTGATCCGCCAGCATTTCGATCCGCCCGCTCTGGCGCGGGCCTATTATGAGGGTGGTGCGGCATGCCTTTCCGTGCTGACAGACGGACCGTCATTCAAGGGCGCACTCGAACATCTTGAGGCGGCGCGGAAGGCCGCGCCTTTGCCTGCCATTCGCAAGGATTTCCTTTTCGATCCCTATCAGGTCTATGAAGCGCGCGCCTCCGGCGCCGACTGCATTCTGATAATTATGGCATGCGTCTCAGACGACGAGGCGCGCGCCTTGAACACCGCTGCCCATGATTTGCATATGGACGTGCTCCCAGAAGTGCACGACGAGGCGGAGCTCGATCGTGCGCTCAAACTCGAGACAAGGCTTGTCGGGCTCAACAATCGCGATCTTCACACGTTCGAAGTCTCGCTTGACGTGAGCGAGCGGCTATCGGAGCGCGTGCCGAAAGATCGCATTGTCGTCGGTGAGAGCGGCATTTTTTGCCACGAGGATTGCTTGCGACTGGAGCGCTGCGGCATCTTCACGTTCCTGGTCGGGGAAGCCTTGATGCGGCAAAAGGATGTTGCCTCGGCGACGCGCATGTTACTGCAAGGCGAGCCGGCGCGCGCCGCGCGCGCCGTGTGATTCGCACGTCGAATGTCTGACCTCACGCATCTCTCCGAGACGGGCGAAGCGCATATGGTCGATGTGTCCTCCAAGGCCGTGACCGAGCGCGTTGCGGTGGCGGAAGGCCGCGTCATCATGCGCCCTGAGACATTGGCGCTCTGTCTTTCGGGTCAAGCGAAGAAGGGCGATGTTTTCGCCACCGCCCGCATCGCCGGCATTCTCGCCGCGAAAAAGACGCACGAATTCATCCCGCTCTGCCATCCCTTGCTGCTGACCAAGATCAGCATCGATCTTGAGGGCGATGAAAGCTTGCCGGGTATGCGCGTGACTGCCATGGCAAAAGTTTCCGGCCAGACCGGTGTCGAAATGGAAGCGCTGACAGCCGCGTCCATCGCATGCCTGACGATCTACGACATGCTGAAAGCCGTCGATCGCGGCATGCGCATCGAAGGCATCGCACTTGTCGAAAAGCGCGGCGGCAAGTCCGGCGACTGGACGCGCGACGCGGAAAAGAATGCCTGACAAATTGCTGCCGGTCGAAGCGGCGCTGGCGCGTGTACTCGCGGCGCCACGCGGGCCGTTGCGGCGCGAGGTCGTCCCTTTATCCCAAGCTTACGGCCGCACGCTCGCCGCCGATCTCGCCGCGAGGCGCACGCAACCGCCGAAAGCCGTCTCCGCCATGGATGGATATGCGCTGCGGGCGGAAGACGCCCGCGCGCCGGGAGCGCGACTGACGATCATCGGTGAAAGCGCTGCGGGTCGGGGACTTGTCGGGCGGATCGGGGCCGGCGAGGCGGTGCGCATTTTTACCGGCGCGCCGGTGCCGGAGGGTGCCGATAGTATCGTCATTCAGGAAGATACGGAGATCGACGGTACGTCCGTCGCGATCAAGGTCCCGGCGAAGCCGCAAGCCTATATTCGCCCAGCCGGACTCGATTTCCGCGAAGGCGAGGTCTTGCTTCGCGCCGGTACGCGTCTCGGCGCCGCCGAAATCGCGCTCGCCGCCGCGACGAATCATGCCGAACTCGAATTGGCGGCCAAACCGCGCGTCGCGATACTTGCGACGGGCGACGAACTGGTGATGCCCGGGAGCGAGCTGGGTCCGGATCAGATCGTTGCGTCGAACCCGTTCGCGATCGCAGCCCTCGTCGAGCAAGCGAGCGGCGCGCCGATCGATCTTGGCATCGCGACCGACGATTTCCCCGCGCTCGAACGCGGGATCGAGCAGGCAGGGCGCGAGAAAGCCGATGTGCTTGTGACACTCGGCGGCGCCTCGGTCGGCGAGCACGATCTCGTGCAGTCGGCGTTGACGCGGCGCGGTATGCAATTGGGCTTCTGGCGCATCGCGATGCGCCCGGGAAAGCCGCTGATCCATGGCTCTATGGGGGCAATGTCGATCCTCGGCTTGCCGGGAAATCCAGTGTCGTCGATCGTCTGCGCGATCTTGTTTCTCGTCCCGCTGATCCGGCATCTCCAGGGCGATCCTGATGCCGGCGCGGCGCAGGATGAGCCGGCGATCCTCGGCGCCGACTTGTCCGCGAATGACGGCCGCAAGGATTATCTGCGCGGCCGCCTCACGCGCGATGCCGACGGACGCCCGGTCGCAACGCCCGCTGCGCGCCAGGATTCTTCGATGCTGCGTGTGCTTGCGGACTCGAACTGCCTGATCATCCGCGAGCCGCACGCGCCGTCGGCAAGGGCAGGGGAGGGTTGCCGGGTGCTGCGCATGACGTAAAGTCTTTGGGCCGCGTATCTCCCGGATGCGCAAATTCATGCGCGCAGCTCCGGCGCGACTTGCCCATAATTGAGGACGGCGACGAGCGCCACGCCTCCTGCCGTGTTGCCGAGCAGCGTTGGCACGAAAAATCGCCAAAGATAGCTGCCCAGTCCCGCATCGCCCGCAAGAACGAGATAGGCAGCGTCTACGGAACCGGCGATGACGTGAGTGAGGCTGCCGATCCCGACAATATATGTGATCAGGATGATGATGATTGGCCGCAGGCTGCCGGCGCTTGGCAGGAGCCACACCATCAACGCGATCAGCCATCCGGCGAACACGCCTTTCAATGCGGTCAACGCAAATGTGCTCTCGATTGAATGAGAGGCGATATCGGCGAATGCATCTTTCACCGGTGCGACGAAAATTCCCGTGCGCGCAAGCACGGCAGCGATAATCCACGTCGCCGCGACGTTGGCGGCAAGCACCAGAGCCCATAGTCGCAGCACTCGCAAAAGCGTGCCTGCGTCGCGATTGTGCAAGAGCGGAAGAATTGGTGTGAGCGTGTTCTCGGTAAAGAGTTGCTGGCGTCCAAGGACGACAATCAAAAAGCCTGCTGTATATCCAAACTTGCTGATCAGGTCTCGCCACGGTGTGTCCGGCAAACGCGACTGAAGAAGTCCTTCGACGATCAGCGAGAACCCCATGGACAATCCGGCGGCGAGGCCAGATAGCATTAGAGCCGACCAGGTACGTTCGAGCTCGCTCTCGCCCTCGGCGCGGATCGTCTCGTGAATGAGAGCCGCGTTCGGCCGACTCTGCTCCGCAACGGCGTCCTTCTCCTTCGCCGAGAGATCCGGAACCTCGGATACCGGGCTTAATCGATCTCTGTCGTTTTTGGCAGGCTGCATCGCTGGATACGTTTTCCGTGAATGGCCGTGCGACAACAGGCACGCTCAGCCGGAGTTCCCACATATCAAATGTGAATGAGTGATTCTTGTATCGCGACGATGAAACAGGTTCGGGAACAATGTCCGCAGCAGGTCATTTGAGGCTTGGATTTCGGTGCGCGGCAAATGCAGACGGATTGCCTTGTGATCGGCGGAGGCCCCGCGGGGCTCACAGCCGCGATTTACCTCGCGCGGTTTCGCTTACGAACGATGGTCGTCGATGCGGGCAACAGCCGCGCGGCGCTCATTCCACGAACGCACAATCAAGCGGGATTTCCCGACGGGATCAGTGGCAAGGACTTGCTCGCGCGTATGCGGCAACAGGCGGACCGTTTCGGTGTCGAGTTTTGCGACGCCCATGTCGCGAGACTCGAGAAGAGCGACGACTGTTTCGTTGCGTGGGCCGGATCGACCTCGATGCGGGCGCGCACGGTCCTCATCGCGACAGGCATCAGCAACATAGCGCCGGCCATGTCGAACGACGTTCACGACAAGGCATTACGCGCGGGACAGCTGCGATACTGCCCGGTCTGCGACGGATACGAGGCCTCCGGACAGCGGATCGCGGTTGTCGGCACCGGCGCGCGAGGGGCGAAGGAAGCCGAGTTCCTGCGCTCCTATTCCGACGATGTCACGCTGATCGCGTCGCGAGGTCGGCACGAGCTGGCGCCGCCGGAAAGAGCCCGGCTGAACAGCATTGGCGTCAACATCATAGACGGCCCGGCGCGCGACTTCGAACTTGCGGCCGCGAAGATCGGACTGCTTTGCGCCGCAGGCAAATGCTGGTTCGACACGATGTACCCCGCGCTCGGCTCGAAGGTCCATTCCGACCTGGCAATCGCGCTCGGAGCAAATTGCACGGACGAAGATTGCATTCGCGTCGATAGCCACCAGGCGACGAGCGTGCCCGGCCTTTTCGCCGCCGGTGATGTCGTACTTGGTCTCGACCAGATCAGCCATGCGATTGGCGAAGCCGGTGTCGCGGCAACAGCCATGCGCAACAGGCTCGCGGCATCGCAGCCGCTGCTGTTCGAAGCGAGAGCATTGGCAGAGGCCTGAGCCCGCCGGCTTAGTGCTGGCGCTCCGGCCGCATGCGGTAGGAGCCGTCCTTGCCGCGGATGAACACCTCGTTAATCTGCGGGTGGCGCACCGGCTCGCCGGAATTGTCCGGCACGAGATTCTGCTCCGAGACGTAGGCCACGTACTCGGTCTCGGCATTCTCGGCGAGCAGGTGATAGAACGGCTGGTCCTTCTTCGGCCGCACCTCTTCGGGGATCGACAGCCACCATTCCTCGGTGTTGGCGAAGGTCGGATCGATGTCGAAAATCACGCCGCGAAAGGGATAGCGGCGATGGCGCACCACCTGTCCGATCGAGAATTTGGCGACACGTTGTGGCATGGCTATCGGCGCAAGCCCTGAGTGCCCTGGCGGAGTAATTTGCACGTCCGTAGGTATCGCGCGGGCAAAATCCATGTCAATCAGGCCGCCTTCTCGAACCCGTAGGTCTGTGCATATCCCGCATCCTTCGCCGCGACTTGCTTGGCCAGGTCGACGATGACCTTCGCCTGTTTCCACGTGGCGTCGTCCTGCATCTTGCCGTCGATCATGGCGACGCCGGCCCCGTCGGGCATCGCCTCCAGAATCTTCTTGGCGAAGGCGACCTCCTTCGGGTCGGGCGAGAAGACCCGCTTGGCGATATCGATCTGCGAGGGGTGCAGCGACCACGCGCCGGCGCAGCCCATGAGAAAGGCGTTGCGGAACTGCACCTCGCAGGCGGCGCTATCGGCGATGTCGCCGAACGGCCCGTAGAACGCTTTGATGCCGGCCGAGGCACAGGCGTCGACCATCTTGGCGACGGTGTAGTGCCAGAGATCCTGCTGGTAGGCCGCCCTCGTCCCGCCCGAGGCATCGGCATCGGCGAGCACCCTGTATTCGGGATGTCCGCCGCCGACGCGCGTAGTTTTCATCGCCCGCGACGCCGCGAGGTCGGCCGGGCCGAGACTCATCCCGTGCATGCGGGGCGAGGCAGTCGCGATCGCCTCGACGTTCTTCACGCCCTCCGCCGTCTCCAGAATCGCGTGGATCAGGATCGGCTTCGTGATGCCATGCCGCGTCTCGAGCTGCGCCAGGAGCTGGTCGAGATAGGCGATGTCCCAAGCGCCCTCGACCTTCGGGAGCATCATCACGTCGAGCTTTTGCCCGACCGCGCCGACGATTTGCGTGATGTCGTCGAGCGCCCAGGGTGAGTTCAGCGCGTTGATGCGCGTCCACAAGCCCGTGCCGCCGAAATCGTTTTTCTGCACCATCTCGATGAAGCCCGCCCGCGCCGCCTCCTTGGCGTCGGCGGGAATGGCGTCCTCAAGATTGCCGAGGAGCACGTCCACCTGCCGTGCCATCTCCGCCGCTTTGGCGCGCACTTTTTCGAGATGCGCGGGGACGAAATGAATCATCCGCTCGACGCGCACCGGCAGCTCGCGGAAAGGCGCGGGGGCGCCGATCGCCAGCGGCTCGAAGAATTTGCGTGGCGGCTTCATCGCGTCACTCCGATTGTGCTGCGCTGCAATATCAGCTGAAACCGACGCTTGCGCATCGGCTGATCCGAAAACCGCTTCGCACTTTTCGGGCCGGATGCGAAGCGCGATCGACCCTCCCCTGCAGGGGAGGGAGGGCTAACGAGCAGTGTTCGAGCACGTTTAAGCCTTCCGCTCCGTCAACCCGACCCAGAACCGCCGCTGATCACTCCGCCTGAGCACGTCGATCGCGACGACGCGGTCCATGCGCTCGGCGTCGAGCAGCCGCACGAGATCGTCGGCGCCGGCGACACTCACGCCGTCGATCGCCAAGATAATGTCGCCTGTGAGCAGGCCGGCTTCGTCCGCCGGGCTCTTCTGCTCGACCGCGGTCACGACCGCGCCGGTCGCCTGGTCTAGCCGCAAACGCAGCGCCACGCGGCGGGGCAGGGCATACGTGGCGGCGCCGACGCCCATATAGGCGCGTCGCACGCGGCCGTGGCGGACGATCTCGCCGAGCACGAAATCCGCGGTGTTGGCGGCAACCGCAAAGCAGATGCCCTGCGCGCCCATGATGATTGCGGTGTTGATGCCGATCACCTCGCCCGCCGTCGTGCGCATCGACGTGATGCGCGAGGGCGGCGCGCGGGCCGGCGCCGGCTCAGGGGTCATCGTCTCGCCCGACGGGCTGATCCTCACCAACGCCCATGTCCTCGAGGCCGGCC
>Ga0136846_1233132_pt1 | contig 34642 bp, 28 predicted proteins | sample HopSoiMetagenom2_FD_96841 | JGI IMG/M metagenome (GOLD analysis project Ga0136846, IMG submission 96841) | Grasslands soil microbial communities from Hopland, California, USA - 2 Assembly 2016 (version 4) | ecosystem: Environmental > Terrestrial > Soil > Grasslands | place: USA: Hopland...
AGTCCAATGCGAGATGAAGCTTGATGACTCCGTGCCGCAGATTGCGGCCGACCCCGATTTGCTGCATCGCGCGCTTGCGAACCTGGTTTTAAACGCCATCGACGCCATGCCCAGCGGCGGCAGGCTCAGGCTGACAACTCAGAAACAAGCCGGCGGCGTGCAGCTTGAGATCAGCGATTCTGGGACGGGCCTAACGTCTGAAGAGCGAGACCGCCTTTTTACTCCGTATTACACGTCAAAGGCGCACGGCACGGGGCTGGGGCTTGCGATCGTGCAATCCATTGTCAGCGATCACCAGGGAAAGATTGGGGTTCAGAGTCAACCGGGCAGAGGCTCCACTTTTCAAATCGAGCTTCCCGCGAATCTGGACAAATTGCAACCTGAACCCGCCCGCCATTCGGCGACTACCCCAGGTTGAGGAGCAAGCGTGTCGCAAAAAGCACACCTTCTGATCGTCGACGATGAGGCCAACACGCTGGCTTCTCTCTCGCGTGCCTTTCGTCTGGCCGGACAGGAAGCGACCGTTTGCGGCAACGCAGTCAAGGCTTTGGACCTGGCTCGTTCACAGCAATTCGATCTGATTCTTTCAGACGTTGTCATGCCCGGCAAAGACGGACTGTGGCTGCTTGAAGAACTCAAAGCACAAGGCGTGACTACTCCAATTGTCATGATGTCGGGGCAGGCGCACGTTGAAATGGCCGTTCGCGCGACTCGCCTGGGAGCCCTCGATTTTCTCGAGAAGCCGATCTCCACGGACAAACTGCTGCTCACGGTCGAGAATGCTTTGAAGCTTCAGCGCCTGGAAAATGAAAACCGGCAGCTTAAACGCCGACTGGGCAAACACCAGATCGTCTGGACCGGCGAAACAATGCGTAAACTCATGGCCCAGATCGAGCGGGTCGCGGCCAGCGAAACTCGCGTCTGCATTCTTGGCGAAACAGGAACCGGCAAAGAACTGGTGGCGCGCACGCTGCACGACAAAAGCCAGCGTTCGTCTGGACCGTTCATCACTTTAAATTGCGCCGCTGTACCTTCAGAACTGATCGAATCTGAATTGTTTGGCCATGAAAAAGGTTCGTTTACCGGCGCTGCATCTCGCCACCTCGGGAAATTCGAGCAGGCCAACAACGGAACGCTGTTCTTGGACGAAATTGGCGACATGCCTCAGCCCATGCAGGCCAAGCTTCTGCGTGCGCTTGAAGAAGGTGAGGTCGAGCGGATCGGATCCGATAAACCTGCATCAGTAAATGTCCGAGTTATCGTAGCCACTCACCGCAATCTGGAGGAAGCTGTCCGCAATAGCAAGTTTCGGCAGGACCTTTTTCACCGGATCTATGTTTTTCCCATTCAGTTGCCGGCATTGCGTGAGCGCCGCGAAGATATCCCCGGCCTGGTTGATCACTTTGCGCGCGAGGTTTGCGCGCATAACAACTGGAAGCCCGCCGAGTTCAGCGCCGATGCGATTGAAGCGTTGCAGTCGTATGCCTGGCCGGGCAACGTGCGCGAATTGAGAAACGCGATCGAACGTGTCATCCTGCTCACCAGCAACGGCCAAGTCACGGCCGACACTGTTCGTCTGGCGCTTCCGCAGAATGCGTCTCCACCGGTGTCATTCGGTTCCGGTTCGATGGCCGACCGGGTGCAAGCCTTCGAGCGCGAGGTGCTGCTCGCGGAGTTGAAGCGCCACGATTATCACGTTACCAACGTCGCCAAAGCGCTTGGCCTGGAACGAAGCCACATTTACAAAAAAGCCGAACAGCTCGGTCTCGATCTGCGCTCGCTGCGCCACCAGAGCGAAACTACGTAGGTCCTAAGTTCCTGCCCGGATTCTGATATAGTTTTTGCGCCTTTGAGGTGTGTCCCATGCCGCGAAATGTGCGCTGTGGCCTGATTCAGGCCCAAAACGTGCTCGGTCCCGATCACTCGCTCACGGAAATAAAAGAAGCCATGATGCGCAAGCATCTGGAACTTATTGAACAGGCGGCGAAACAGAAAGTGCAACTGCTTGGCCTGCAGGAACTTTTTTACGGGCCATATTTTTGTGCCGAGCAGGATATCCGTTGGTACGAGCTCACCGAGTCCGTTCCGAACGGACCGACCACCAAACTGATGCAGGAAGTCGCGGCCCGCCACAACATGGCGCTGGTTGTGCCGGTATATGAACAGCAGCTTCCGGGACTCTACTTCAATACTGCAGCGGTAATTGATTCAGACGGGCGTTATCTCGGGAAGTACCGCAAACACCACATTCCGCACTGCCATCCTGGTTTTTGGGAGAAATTTTATTTCACGCCGGGTGATCTGGGATATCCGGTTTTCCAAACCAGGTTTGCCAAGGTTGGGGTTTACATCTGCTACGACCGGCATTTTCCGGAAGGCGCGCGTGCTCTCGGATTGAACGGCGCGGAGGTGGTCTTCAATCCTTCGGCCACCGTAGCCGGCCTTTCAGAGTATTTGTGGGAGCTGGAGCAGCCGGCGCACGCGGTGGCCAACCAGTATTTCATCGCCGCTATCAACCGGGTGGGCGAAGAAAAGCCGTGGAACATCGGGCACTTCTATGGCAAGAGCTATTTCTGCAATCCGCGCGGTAAGATCATCGCGCAGGCCAGCCGTGACAAGGATGAAGTCCTGGTGGCTGATCTAGACCTTGACATGATTCTGGAAGTCAGGAAGGTCTGGCAATTTTTCCGAGACCGGCGTCCGGAAAGCTACGGGGTTCTCACCGCCCAGAGCGGCAATGCAGCCGCCGACTAGATGGTTTTGAAAGGGTATGCCTTGAGCCGTACCGCAAGCAGCTGATCAAATTCCGGGCTGTTCCTATGCAAAAAGACGAAATCATTCGCAAATACAAACAATATCTCTTCCCGTCGGTCTCAACGTACTTCTCTGATCCCCTGGTCACCGATCACGCCAGCATGCAGTACCTGTGGGATGCTGACGGCAAGCAGTATCTGGATTTCTTCGGCGGCATCGTGACCATTTCCGCCGGCCATGCCAATCCGCGGATCACCTCCAAGATCAAAGCTCAGATCGACAAGCTGCAGCACGCTTCGACTCTATTCCCAAACGAAGCCATTGTCGCGCTGGCGGAAAAACTGGCCACTATCACTCCCGGCGAAATCAGCCAGAGCTACTTCACCAACAGCGGCACGGAAGCCAATGAGACTGCGATTCAGCTGGTCCGCATGCACACCGGGCAGTTTGAAATTGTGGCTTTACGCCACGGCTACAGCGGCCGTTCGCAATTGGCACAGTCGCTTACCGGACAGAACACCTGGCGGCAGTCGCTGCCCGGCAGCTTCGGCGTAGTGCATGCGATGAACCCTTACTGCTATCGCTGCCCGTTCGGCAAGACCTATCCGGATTGTGGCATTGCCTGCGCCAACGATGTGGAAGCAGTGATTCAGACCACTACATCCGGCCGCATCGCCGGCTTCATTGCGGAGCCGATTCAGGGCTTAGGGGGCTTTATCACTCCGCCGCCCGAGTATTTCAAAATTGTTTTCAACATCGTTAAAAAATATGGCGGAGATTACATTTCCGACGAAGTGCAAACCGGCTGGGGACGCACCGGCCGCAAATGGTTCGGGATCGAGCACTGGGAGGTGACGCCGGACGTCATCACCGCTGCAAAAGGGTTGGGCAACGGCGTTCCGGTGGGAGCCACAATGACGCGACCCGAGATTGCTGCCAGCTTTCGCGGATTGCAAATTAGCACTTTCGGCGGCAATCCAGTAACCTCGGTCGCGGCCAAGGCAACGATCGATCTTATCGAGGAAGATAACCTGCTCGAAAATGCAGAAGTTGCAGGCCGGCATTTCCGCGAAGGCCTTGAAGATCTCCAGAAGAAATACGACTTCATCGGCGATGTCCGCGGGAAAGGCTTGATGCAGGCCATGGAACTGGTAAAGGATCGCAAGTCGAAGGAACCCGCGCCTCAGCTGACGACCGAACTGATGGAGCAGGCCCGGCGTGCAGGGCTGCTGATCGGCAAGGGAGGGCTTTGGGGCAACGTAATCCGCATGTCACCGCCGCTGAACATTGCGAAATCGGATGTAGACGAAGCGATTCGCATGCTGGATATCTCGCTCGCTTCGGTGGAAGAGAAGAATGCTGCTCTGACAGGTAAAGCCTGATGGGCGCCAGCGCCACGCGCAACATCGAATCCAGTCCCCTATACAATCACGATCTCGCTCCTACGGCTACGCCATCTCAGGCCGCCACTACCAACCGCATCGCTCGCACCTGGGGCACTTACAACTATGCCGCTCTGTGGATCTCAATGTCGGTCAACATTCTGACTTACATGCTGGCTGCAAGCCTGATTCAGGGCGGGATGGACTGGAAACAGGCGGTTTTCACAGTTTTCCTTGGGAATTCGATCGTACTTGTTCCCATGCTGTTGAACTCTCATCCAGGCGCTCGCTACGGAGTTCCTTTCCCTGTGCTGGCGCGCGCTTCATTTGGAGTGCTGGGCGCAAATGTCGCAGCCGTGCTGCGCGCATTGGTCGCCTGCGGCTGGTTCGGAATTCAAACCTGGATCGGCGGCGAAGCAGTGAACGTGTTGCTCTCCACTGTGTGGCCTGGCTGGGGACGTGTGCCTCATGGCGCTGGGATATGTTTCCTCTTGTTCTGGCTCATCAATCTCGCAGTCATCCTTAAAGGGATTGACTACATTCGTTTCCTGCAGGGCATCAGCGCGCCTATTCTCCTGGCCGTGGGCCTGGTGTTGCTGGGATGGGCTTACGTGAATGCCGGGGGTTTTGGGCCCATGCTTTCCGCACGCTCGCGCTTCAACACCACCTCAGAGTTTCTGAGATTTCTGATTCCCGCGCTGAATGCCACGGTAGGTTTCTGGGCGACTGTTTCCCTCAATATTCCCGACTTCACTCGTTTTGCGCGTGACCAGCGATCGCAGATGATCGGGCAAGCTGTTGCGCTGCCACCAACCATGACGCTGTATTCGTTCATTGGCGTGGCCGTGACTTCAGCCACGGTGGTGATCTACGGATCAGCGATCTGGGACCCCGTGCAGCTTCTCAGCCGCTTCCGTTCTCCGGTCGCGATTGTTGTTTCTTTGATCGCAATCCTGCTCGCTACCTTAAACGTAAATATCGGCGCCAACGTGGTCTCGCCCGCGAACGACTTCTCAAATCTGTGGCCGAGGAAGATCAACTTCAAGCTGGGTGGCGTGATCACCTGTTTCATGGGTATTGCAATCATGCCCTGGAAGCTGCTCTCCAGCTACAAAACCTTCATCTTTGGCTGGCTGGGAGGTTATGCGGCTTTTCTCGGTCCTATCGCGGGGATCATGATCTGCGACTACTACCTGATCCGCAAACGTGTGCTGTCGGTGGACGATCTTTATCTGCGCGGCGGCGCATACGAATACTCCGGCGGGTTCAACTGGAAAGCGATTGCTGCGCTCGGACTTGGGGCCGCGGCAGCGTTGATTGGACTGGTCGTTCCTTCAGTCCGATTTCTGTACGACTATTCCTGGTTTGTCGGATTCGTGATGTCTTTCTTCAGCTATTTAGTCCTGATGAGCGGAACCAAGGTTCCGGTTCACGAAGCTGCTCTCGAGGCCCCGGTTCGGAATTGAGGCAGTACTTCCTTCCCATAAATTTGCAGCGTTTCCTCTTCTTCCCCGCACATCAAATAGATGTTGAACTGAGTGACGCCCGCCTCAATCAGTCTATGAAGCTTTTCACGATGTGCCTCGACCGGACCGACCAGGCAAAAGCGATCCACTACTTCATCCGACACAAAATCGGCGTTGTCGCTGCCGACCTCGCAATGGTGCTGGTAATCATACTTCCCTCGATTCTGAACGTAGGAAGTCAGCGCCGGCGGCAGATCTTCAGGCTGGTATCGCGAGATCAGGTCCATGACATGGTTTGAGACCAGCGCAGGAAACCAGCGCACATGCTCGCGCGATTCAGCAACATCGTCCGCCACCCAAACCGGCGCCGCCGCCATGATTTCAATGGATTTGAAATCGCGCCCCGCCTGCTTTGCGCCTTCTTTCACGAATCCTACGCACCAGGCGATCAGGTCAGGATCGGCAAATTGAAGAATCACTCCGTCCGCGATCCTGCCGGCCATATTGAGCACTTTTGGCCCATAGCCCGCAATCCATACGGGCGGCGAACCCTTGGCCCAGGTCAACCGGGTGGCCTGCCCGTCATACTGGATTTCCCGCCCGGCAGTAAGCTCGCGGAATTGCCGGATCGATTCTTCGAGCTGCGCCGGCGTTACCGGCTTTTTGCCGAGAACTCTTCGCGAGCTGTCGCCACGCCCGATACCGAGCACCATCCGGCCGCCCGAGATCAGGTTCATGGTGGCAAACAGGCTGGCCGCAACCGTGATGTCACGCACCGCGGGGTTGGTTACGCACGGTCCCAGCTTCATCTTTTTCGTTCGCGAGGCCATCAGCGTCAGCAGCGGGTAGGGCTCTTTCCATAACACATGCGAATCAAACATCCAGCCGTACTCGAAACCGGCGTTCTCCGCCTGCTCGGTCAGCCTCAGAATCCGGTCAACTTCAAGGTCAGGTTTGATTGTGATTCCAAATTTCACGGGGCCTCCCGAAGAACGCGGATTCTAGCATAGAATACTTTCCGCTTCGCCCGATGACCCAGTTAACAATGGAGGCCGAGCGTGCTCGCCCGGCGAGCCCCACAAGCGAAATGGAGAGTGCATGGCCTTTGACACCATCATCACCGGCGGCATGGTCGCAACTGCCAGCGATACTTACCAGGCCGACGTCGCAATTGAGGGCGATCAGGTCGTAGCGCTGGGTCGAAACCTGCCCCGCGATAACGCGAAACAGATAATTGAGGCCTCGGGTAAGTACGTCATCCCCGGAGGAATAGATGTACATACTCACCTCGACATGCCTTTTGGCGGAACTACCAGCGCCGACGATTTCGAAACCGGTACTCGCGCCGCTGCATTCGGCGGCACGACCACGCTGATCGATTTTGCGATTCAATACAAAGGCCAAACCCTCCGCACCGCATTCGATACATGGATGAACAAGGCTGCTTCAAAAGCCTGCACGGATTACGCCTTTCATTGCATCGTTACCGATCTGCCGGATGCGCAACTTCAGGAAATGCCGCAGCTTGTGCGCGAGGGGGTCACCAGCTTCAAGCTGTTTATGGCCTATCCCGGCGTATTCATGCTGGATGATGCCAGCATCTTCAAAGCTTTGCGTTCGTCGGCAAAAACCGGGGCCATGGTCTGCATGCATGCCGAGAACGGAGGCGCCATCGACGTCATCGTTCAACAGGCGCTCGCCGAAGGCAAAACCGCCCCGAAATACCACGCTTTGACTCGTCCGACGACGGCCGAAGCCGAAGCCGTTGCTCGCGCAATCGCCCTCGCCGAAATGGCGGGCGCGCCCATCTACATCGTTCACCTCAGCTGCAATGAGGCTCTAGAGAAAGTCCGGGAAGCGCGCGACCGCGGATTGCCTGTGTATGCAGAGACTTGCCCGCAATACCTATATCTTTCACTGGACAATTTTGATGTGCCGGGGTTTGAAGGCGCAAAGTATGTTTTCACCCCTCCATTACGCGAAAAGTGGCACCAGGAAAAGCTTTGGAATGGGCTGAAACACGACCACTTACAGGTGGTATCGACCGACCATTGTCCATTCTGCTTCAAAGATCAGAAGCAACTCGGGGTTGGTGATTTCACGAAAATTCCGAACGGCGGTCCGGGCGTGGAGCACCGATTGAGCCTGATTTTTTCTGGCGGAGTGGTAGGTAAACGGTTCAGCATCAATCGTTTCGTGGAACTGGTCTCAACTACACCGGCAAAATTATTCGGACTTTATCCGCGCAAGGGAACGATCGCCGTTGGAAGCGACGCCGATCTGGTAATTTTCGACCCCAGGCGCGAGCACACCATAAGTGCCAAAACGCACCACATGCGCGTGGACTACTCGATGTTTGAGGGAATCAAGGTGACTGGAACGCCCGACGTCGTCTTGTCGCGGGGACGCGTGATCGTGGCGAACGGAGAGTTCCAGGGCCGGCCAGGGCAGGGCGAGTTCATTAAACGCGCGACTCAATAAACGCGCGACTCAATCCTGAGACATGGTCTCTCACACGTTTACAGGAACAGTTTAAGCAACCTACAGAATCCGCTGGATTTGCAACTCCCGGCAGATAACGTATTCAGGAAGTGAATCCTCCTTGTGACCCGAGGGCGGATGCCGAAATTCTAACGAATTAAGGCGTCCGCCTTTTTATGCGGCTTTGGGAATGCGGCGCATAATCTGCGCCACTTTGGCCAGGTCAGAGACGAACAGCTGTTTCTGGGTTTCGCGGGATTCGGAGTCGATTGCCCTGAGTATGGAGGAAGGATGAACGGTGGCTATGACATGCCTCGCCAGGGGCGACTCGATCCAGCGACCGCGTTGACGCATAACGCTAAATTCTCTCCCCAGTAGCGCTTGTGCGGCAGTTGCCCCCAGGCACACCAGAACATCGGGTTTCAAAGCCGAAAGTTCAGAATCGAGCCAAGGCCGGCAGGCTGCAATTTCCGAATAGCTTGGTTTCTTGTGGATTCTTCTTTTTCCCCGTGCATCCGGCACCCATTTGAAATGCTTGACCGCATTGGTGACATAGACGAGTTTGCGATCGATACCGGCCGCTTCCAATGCTTCATCAAGCAGCCTGCCTGCGGGGCCGACGAAAGGGCGTCCACTGAGATCTTCGCGATCACCGGGCTGTTCGCCAACAAACACAATTCGAGCATCTGGCGACCCTTCTCCAAATACGGTTTGTGTAGCATTCTTCCACAGGTCGCATGCCTTGCAGGTGCGGGCGGCAGCCGCAAGACTTTTCAGGTCACTGACTGGAGAACTGATCAGCGTTGGCGGGGACAATGTTTTGCGTGCCATAAGCTTTCAGATGTGTGGCGCCTCAGTGCCGGTATATTAAATTGGACCAAATACAGGAGTTACTGTATTGGAGACTCAGGAGGGTAGCGTGTAAAGTGCCTTCCGGGTAAGTGCAAGAATGCTCGCTCATTGTGTGAATCCAGACTGCGTGCTTCCGCTCCGGTCCTTTTCCGAAGGGCGGCTCTTCCAGTTTGAGGTGGTATCCATTTCGGTGGCGGCTAATGATGCAACCACTGCGCCGTTTGACGAAAAACCACAGCGTCAGACATCACATTTCTGGTTGTGCGGCAGATGTGCGCAGCAAATGACGCTGCAACTGGATCCGGTCGCTGGCATGCGCGTGGTGCCTTGCGACTCGAACAATTTGGAACTTACGGATGACCTGGGCATTTCCTGCACCGATCACGACTCCAGGCCATCCAACAATTGCTAGACTGCTTCATGCAGACCATCAGAAAGTCGTTAATCTTTCCTTCATTATTCGAATCAGAGGAACTTTGTTTCGCAACGGGATTGCGAGCTGACTTTTTTTTCCTCTCATTGTAATTATTACGCAGCCTTACGGGTTTAAGATGCAGGCTTTAAGCAGTTTCAGGGGGTCAGGTTTGGCACTGATTGTGCTCTGCTCAGAGCTGGCTGGACCAGGGAGGTGGGTATGGCATTCCGAATATTTATCGCTGACGATCACGAGGTAGTCCGTAAAGGCTTATGCGCATTGCTGCAGGCGCAGCCCGATTGGCAAGTCATAGGTGAGGCCTCTGACGGGCGCGAAGCTGTGGAAAAAGCGCAGGAGCTGAAGCCCGACGTGGTGATTCTGGACATTGGGATGCCCAGTCTCAACGGCCTTGAGGCGACCCGGCAGATTCTGAAAACGAATCCCCAGGCACGCGTCCTGATTCTGACTCTGCATGACTCTGATCAGGTGGTCCGGGAAGTGCTAAATGCAGGCGCCAAGGGTTTTCTGTTGAAGTCGGACGCGGCACGTGATCTGGTGGCAGCGGTGGAGGCGCTTCGTCGCGACAAAACATATTTCACCTCCAAAGTCGCGGCTATGGTCCTGGAAGGCTATCTGAAGGGTGGTACGCAGTCCGGGCCAATCACAGTCGGCCGCAACCGGCTGACGCCACGCGAGCGAGAAATCGTGCAGTTGCTGGCGGAAGGCAAGAGCACCAAAGAAGTGGCGGTAGCTCTGGGCCTGAGCGTGAAAACCGCCGAGACCCACCGCTCTAACATCATGCGCAAGCTGCAGCTACATTCGGTGAGTGATCTGGTGCTTTACGCGGTCAGAAATAACATTGTGCACGTAGTTCAGGCGGGAATTGAAAACCCTCAATAGGCAGCGCGCCTGGATTCGCTGGCGCGAACCAGTTTTGCTTTTCTCGCCTTGCTTTTCGTATTGGAAGGTTTGGGATCGGTGGCCGTCGCCGGCGATTTCTTGCCCAGCGGTGAAATAGCCTGTTCTCCCGATTCTCCGAACACCAGCAGAACTACATCGGAGACTGAAAAATATTGCACTGAACCTTCAGTCTGAAAAGCCAGTACGCCTTCCGTTCCTCCCGCATACTTTCCGTAATAATGGTGTCCGTCCTTTAATTGCAATGAGTCTGACCAGCCCAGAGCTGACCCTCCGACCAGGAAAGCGGCCAAGAGAAGCGGTCGAGATGAGAGACGCAGTTTCACGGATCAGTCACTGTACGCTCCGGAAGCTGGCTGAACCATCAGGTGAAGCATGTAATCGGGCAGGTTAAAACGAAGTAGCCCCTGTAATCCGAAAAAAATGGCCGGATGTTAGCCGGCCCTCTGAATAGTTGCAGGTCAACTCTAAGCCGCTGGTCTTTTTCGAGACGTACGGCCGCGTTTTGCGGTTTGCTGGTCAGCCTCGAGCTCCTCACCTTCTATATCCTCAGACTCAGCGTCTTCACCTTCGCTGGCTTCCACGTTGATCTGGTCGGCGAGTTCGGTGAGCTTCTGATCGGTCTCTTTCTCCTCTTCCAGAGTTTCCTCCAGCAGAGAAACAGCTTCGTCCTCTCCCAGCAACTCAGCAAAAGTGCGAACAGTGCCGTATCCGGCGATCTCATAATGCTCAACCTTCTGGGCTGCGCCGATGATCGCGGCGTCTTTGACTTCCGAATCGAAGTCATCTTCCTTCAGAAGCTCGCTACCTTCCTTAATCAAGCCTTCCATTCCCTTGCACTTTTCGGCCTTGGGTTTTTCACCCAAGCCGGCAAAGACCTTCTCCAGTCGACTAACATGATTACGGGTTTGTTCCAGGTGTTCTTCGAAAGCTTCCCGCAGCTCTGGCGATGAGGAGCCTTCGGCCATCTTCGGCAAAGCCTTGGTCAATTGATTTTCGGCGTCGTAGAGATCACGTAATTCTTCTATGAACAGCTCTTTAAGAGAATGCGCTTTCACATTTGCCTCCTGCATGATTTGTGGGGATTCGCACCGTCACTTGCTGATGCTTGGATGACGCAAACGCTTTAACGTCCACCTGAATGACCGAATAGATTTTTAGATGATCGAGGCGAGAAGCAGGGCCGATCCCGTCATGAGACCGGCGCCTGCTCGAAAGGTGGGGTTAAAGAGGGCAACTTTCATTGGCCGAGAATAATCGCCTTCCTCAACACCAGCAATCCCGACGAATCTGTACTTTCATTCAGGCTTTTCTGTAGCAGTGCCTGTCAGGCAATGCGGCGATCGTCGGCCGCGGTGCGTTCCGCATGAGCAGTACGCCACTGGTCGATTTCCGCTTCCGCCTGCTCTTTAGTTATTCCGTACTTCTCCTGCAACTGTCCGGCGAGTTGGTCGCGCTTGCCGGCGATTGTGTCCAGGTCGTCATCGGTCAATTTACCCCAGCGTTCCTTGGCCGAGCCTTTCAACTGCTTCCATTTGCCTTCAATCTGGTCCCAGTTCATGCCGCTCTCCTTGTATTGTTCATCCAAACGATTCAGCAACAACAGATTTCGGTTGAATGAAAAAGATTACGATCGATCTCAAAAGCGAAACTATTGAGTGGCGGGGTTTGATCCAATCCACAATTGATGGTATGTGGAGCTGCGGGATTACTGTAGAACCTCTTAGTATCAAATCAGCATTTCTTGCCCAGGCATTCCATTCTGGCGCAGAGTCCACGCGTTTAGCTGCGATTTTTCCCCATTCGCGAGCAACCTGTCCCCACCGGTACCGGTACAGCAAGTATCTGAAGTGCTTACGGACTCCACCGGATGGTTCGTTCGGCAGCCAACCCATACCCTCAGTAAGTCACGCTGCCCTGATCCGTACCCGAGGCGGCTTTGCTGTGAAAGGAGAAAGCAAGTGACCACCGACCTACAGAACACCCGCACCGAATCTGATCTCGATCTCATCAGCCGCGCACAAAGCGGCGACTCTGACGCTTTCGCGTCACTGTTTCATGCTCATAAAGCGCGCATCTATTCGGTTTGCCTTCGCATGACCAACAATACCGCGGAAGCCGAAGATTTGACTCAGGACGCGTTCCTGCAAGTTTTCCGAAAGCTTGCAACCTTCCGAGGAGATTCAGCCCTCTCCACATGGCTGTATCGCATCGCAGTGAATACGGTGCTGATGCATTTTCGCAAGAAAGCTCTGAAGCAAGTGTCGCTCGACGAACCTTATAACCAGGATGCACGCCTGGTTCGGCGAGAGTATGGCAGCCGTGACGGACGACTGGTAGGTTCTGTTGACCGCATCGCATTGACGCGAGCCATCAAGGAACTTCCGGTGGGATATCGCACGATCTTCCTGCTTCATGAAGTGGAAGGCTATGAGCACCAGGAAATCGCCGAGCTGCTGGATTGCTCAGTCGGAAACTCGAAGTCTCAGTTGCACAAAGCGAAGCTTCGCATTCGCGAACTGCTGGGCCATGCCCGGCAGGAAAAACCGGCAGGGTCGCGCAAAGATCAGTTCCCTGGCGAGAACTCCGACTGGGAACTTCCTGAAGCCGAACCCTCTGAAGTGCCGGTGCAGGCGATCAAGCCACGCTCGCGCGAGTGGGCGCATTCGAACGCCTAGTGCGGTATGACCATGGCAACGTGATGGTACTAATCCCGGGGATCTTGTGTACATCGGCGCAATTTTAACAATCGCGGGCTCACCCGCTCCTATGGCGAATCGGTCGCGATCAACCACGCCATCGAGTTGCCTTCTTCTGGGGAAGCCGGTCGCGACCTGGGATTTACTTGGCAAAAGCCTGCTGGAGAGGCTCATTACGCGGCTGCAAGTCTTCGGCGTGGACCGAGTCGCGGCCATCTTCGAGGACGCACTGTTTCGATCACCGCAGTTGCCCGGTCAGAAAGAAAATGCAGCTGCGTCTGGAAGCGCGTTTTGGAACAACTGGGATTCTGTGATTTCCGAATACCTGCAGCATGGGATGGAAACTCTCATCCTGACTCGAGTGGGTCCATACGCTGAATTCGACCTTGCGGATGTGCTGCGCGCACACCATCAGACGGGCAGCGATTTGACCCAGGTTTACCGGGGTGATGTGCCGCTGGATCTGGTTGTGGTACGGGCGTCCCGATTGCGCGAGGGAGAGGGTTCCTATCGCAATCGCTTGAGTAATTTATTGCGCAATCGTCACATTTACTCCATGGGTGGATATTTCAATCCGCTTTCGAGCCCGCTCGAGTTTCGCCGCCTAGTGACAGACGCTCTGCTCGGGCGCTGTTCAATCCGGCCGGTTGGCCGTGAGGTGGAACCCGGAATATGGCTCGGGCCGGGTGCTTCGATCGATTCAAGTGCGATGCTCGAGCCGCCTGTGTACGTAGGAGCGCACAGCTCGCTGGGTCCTGCGTGCAAGGTGCTTGGCATGAGTTCGATTGAGAAAGCCTGCGAAATCGATGCCGGAACTACGGTAGAGCAGTCTTGTGTGCTGGAACACACATATCTTGGCATGGGTCTGCATCTGCAACATACCGTGGCGGGCGACGGCAAACTTTTTCACCTGGAACGGGAGATTGAAGTTGAGATCCAGGATGGCCGGCTGATTGGCAGGCCGGGTATTCAGCATAACGTGACGCGCGCTGCCCGATCGATTGTGAATTCGGTGCTGTCAACCCGTGCAGCTCAGGCTGCATCTGTTAACCATCAGATAGCGGCCGAAAAAAGTCACGAGAGGTGAGGAGGAAGAAATATCAGATGGTGCTTAAATTCCCAGAACGTGTCACCGGAGCAGAAGCCAGACTTTTCGCGGATCGGATCAGCGATGAACTGCAGCACGATCGCCCTCGCGTAGTTGCCGATCTCTCGGAAGTACGCCAGATCGACAGCCGGGCTCTGCATGTCCTTCTCGAGTGCCTGATCGAAGTGACGCGTCAAGACGGAGAATTCTATCTGGGGGGCGTTTCACCTGAAGCAGCAACCGTTCTGGAACTCACGCAGATGAACACCGTGTTTGAGCTTTTACCTGAGTTGGTGCAGCCGGCCGAGAGTTTCAGGAGTCATGCAACGCAGCCAATGCAGGAAATCAATGCTGTGCAGCCGCTGGCAGCTTAGGCGATGGAATTTCGAAGGAATTTTCAATGATCAGTCCGACCATCAGCGCACTCAAACGACTGCTTGCGATGGCGCTCTGTCTTTTGCTGACTGGCATGGCGGTAGCACAGGACCAGGTTTCACCGCCTCCACCTCAGGATCAGCAGTCGAGCCCTTCGCGCCCGTTCGATAGACAGGAGCAGGAAGACAAAGCCTCGCAAGACATTCTGAACCGGAGTCACTTGCCGGACTCGGCGGGTTCCGCGAAATCTATTGAGGAACTGCCGCCCGCACCGCAAGCCGGAATACAGGCTTTATCGCAAGAACCGACCGGCACAGCTGCTGCACCCGCCGGAAAGATCACTGGAAGCGCAGCCTCGCAACCGGCGGGAGTGGCGATCGCTCCGGCCAAACAACGCCAGGTGCGGTCGATCCTGATCAAGGTGGGCGCTCTTGCGGGCGCCGGTATCGCACTCGGCACGGTGTACGGACTTTCGAAGGCGAGTCCATCCACTCCTCCGGGCAGTCATTGATCGCATCCGGTAATAGTTTATCCATGAGTCAAGATCGCCTCGGCCCGATTCTGGTCAGCTTTTCCGGCATGGACGGATCTGGAAAAAGCACGCAGATAGAAAATCTGTGCGCACGCTTGATTTCTGCGGGTCTGACTGTTTCTCGCGTGACGTTTTGGGATGACGTGGTTGGACTTTCAAAATGGCGTGCAGGGTTCAGTCATAAGTTTCTTAAGAGCACCGGGGAAATCGGTGAGCCGGGGAAGCCTGCCAGGCGAAATGACAAGAACAACCGCGCATGGTATCTGCTGCTGGCCCGCAGCGCGCTGTATGTTCTGGACGCCTGGAATCTGCGCGCAGCTGTTTTCAAAGCCCGCAGGCGCAACGCCTCAGTCGTGGTGTTTGACCGTTATATCTACGATCAACTGGCCACCCTGCCCATCAATTCCGTGACAAAATCTTATGCCCGCCTGGCGCTCCATATCGCGCCCAAGCCGGATATTGCATTCGTGCTTGACGCCGAGCCTGAAGCAGCGCGCGAGCGCAAGCCTGAATATCCCATTGATTTTCTCCACAAATACCGTGCTTCCTATCTTGCGCTGTCAAAGTTGGCAGGCCTGCGACTGGTCCCCCCCGGATCGCTGGAACAGGTACAAAACGTGATTACGCAAGAACTCAATCAGCGGTGCGGACTTGATTCCCTGCCCAGAAACAGCGCCGCCGAGCTTCCGGCCGTCTCAACGTAATCGCTTGCCCTGCTTCAGGTTTTAGCCTCTCAGCCCAATTCCGCAACCAACATCTTTGGCGCAGTGCTCATCCAAAACCAGCTAAGAGAGCCCCTATGGAAAACAATTCGGCCCCGGGAAAATTCGCTCTGGTCGTGCCGGCACTGAAAGAAGCCGGAAACCTTCCAACTCTGATCGATCGGGCGCAGATCGCGCTGGCGCGGCAGAGTAATGACTATGAGCTCATCATTGTTGACGATGACAGCCGTGATGGGACGGAGGAGATCGTCCAGGAATATTCACGTCGTGATCAGAGAATTCGTCTGCTGGTACGTAAAGGAGCGCGGGGACTTTCTGGAGCAGTGCTGCACGGGTGGAATCATACCGACGCTACCATGCTGGGCGTGATGGATGCTGACCTGCAACATCCGCCGGAACTGTTGCCCACATTGCTGGCTGCGGTAAATGACGGAAATGACATCGCAATCGCGAGCCGATATGTGGCAAAGGATTCCATTTCTAACTGGAACGTGGCCCGCCAGTTGATTTCGCGTTTCGGGACCTGGGCGACGTGGCCTCTGCAGCGGCGCGGGCTCAGGATCAAGGATCCACTCTCCGGATTTTTCATTGTGCGCCGGGAGTGCATCGACGGGTTAGAGCTGCAGCCCTACGGCTTCAAGATCTTGCTTGAAATTCTGGTAAAAGGACGAATTCAGAAAGCTGCGGAGCTGCCGTTTAAGTTTGCAACCCGCCACGCAGGAGAAAGTAAGGCCGATCTGAAAATTGCGTTCCAGTATTTTTCACTACTGGGCAAGCTTTCACGTCACGCATTCTTCGGACCCGGTTCCCAATGAGAATCTGCCTGGTAACAGCTTTCCCCCCCAGCCGGCAAGCGCTGAACGAGTACGGGTTTCATATCGCCCGCGAACTTGCCCAAGTGCCCGGCCTGGAGTTGACGATTTTAGGCGACGATCTGTCTCACCCTGAACCGGAACTGCCGGAGTTTTCCGTAACTCGCTGCTGGTCGTTCAACAGCCTCAAAAATCCCTGGCGCTTGCTCCGAGCGATTAGAAAGTGCAAGCCTGACGTGGTCTGGTTCAATCTCGGTTTCGCCAGCTTCGGCGGCAAGCCGCTTCCTGCGTTTCTTGGCATCGTGATCCCCGCACTGGCACGGAGCGGCGGGTACTATACGCACGTCACCTTGCATCAGCTCATGGAAACCGTGGACCTGAAAGATGCAGGTATCAGATTTCCCCTGGCCTATGCGGTGGCAGGGTTTCTGGCCACAGAGGCGCTGTTGTGCGCTAACTCTGTATCGGTGCTGCTGCCGGCATATCGCAGCATTCTGCGTCATCGCTACGGTCGGGGCGCAGTATACGTTCGCAGCCACGGCATCTTGTCCGGACGTCCGGAATACCCACACTTCAACGAACGCGGCAACCCTGAGCACCGAATTCTGGCTTTCGGAAAGTGGGGCACCTACAAGCGGCTGGAGTTAATGATCGAGGCGTTCCAAATGGTCGCCAAAAACAATCCTCGCGCGAAGCTGGTGATTGCCGGCACGGACCATCCGAAAACCCCCGGCTACCTGGAATCTGTGAAGCAACAATGCTGGGGACAGGAGCAGATTGAATTTATTGGATACGTCAGCGAGGACGCGGTTCCCGGCCTATTTCAATCCGCTACCGTAGCCGTGATGCCCTATACCTCGTCTGCGGGGTCCAGCGGAGTGGCGCACTTGTGCTGTGCTTACGGTGTCCCGATTATGGCTTCGGATATCGCCGACTTCAGGCAGCTGGCCGAAGAAGAAGGCCTGTCAATCGATTTTTTTGAACCGGGTGATGTGCAGAGTCTCGCCAGCAAGATGGGCGCGCTACTCGAAGATCGTGAACGCCAGGCCGAGATGGCCATTCAGAATTTCTCAGCCGCTTTGCGCATGAGCATGCCTGAGATTATCCGGCAATATATTCAGACCTTTCAGTTACAGCGCCACCTCGGATTACTGACCCGGATTTCGCGCCTGCGCAAATTGCCCCGATGGTTTCCCATGCGGCCTCGCCTGGTGCGGGTTGCTGCTCCCAGGCTATTCTCCAGGTCTCCTGCGCTCACTCTGCGCGCTCAGCAAAGAATGGAAACACTCTTGAAGAACTATACGAACACACGAGGAGAGACGGTTCTTCCCGGAATCGCTCCCGATGATAAAGCCGAACTCTCGCTTGCCGCATCTCCGGCTCAGGGCCAGCCAACGCGCGCCCAGAGAAGCTTTGAGCCTTCCAAACGTCGCTGAATAGCTTTCGCTTCAGCTACCACATTGAGCTTTAATGGTGAGCGGATGCGACATGTGGCTTCTGATCATCGGCTTCCCTACTGCCTGCACATAGCCTACAAACTTACCGCCGAGAGAATAGCTGCACATATCAATTGAGCGTGCCTTCGCATCCATAGTATCGAGCTGCATCAGCCTTTTCCCATCGTCGCTGATGTAAAACACGAAGTGGTCCACGGTGTTCTCTTCCCCGCTGATTGTCCACCGGATGGTGTTGTGATCGACATCTGCATTCACTGCGAGACAGTTATCCACGCCGCTCTCAATTTCTGTGCCCTCCTCGTAATCGTTCCAGGTCACAAGCTGAAGGGCATCGAGCTGGCGAGACGGGCCGAAGTGATCGTTTGCCCTGGCAAAAGTTTTCAGCCAGGTCTGGCCGCAATCCTGCTTCATCACCCGGTTCAATCCCCAGGACGCCATCCTGTCATCAAAGCCTTTGTAAGCCGCTCCTATGGTCAGCAACTGACGATGGGCTAAACCCGCTTCATAGAATTTGTTCAAATATCCCATTCCCAGATCGTTCGTACTCGGTCGGACCCAGGCGTAGCTGCCGCTCGAAAGCGGATGCGAGAAACCGTCGGCGTCTTCAAAGATCAGGGCTGGCGGGCTTGCCAAATCGGCAATCGCGCGTTGCCATTCGATTCCCGGGAAATGATGATCAATATCAAAGTTGGTGATTACTGGACGGCCATCCACCCGCAGGTAAGATTGAGATGACGTGAACGTTCGTTCTGCATAACGCATTTGTTCGCTTAAGGCCTGCTGCGGACTGCATCCCTCGCACGAACTGAGCTTGATGGCTCCCTTATCCACCATGATTGCGAAGGTAAATCCAGGATGCCGCTCCACCTCTTTCACAAATCGCAATGCTGTTTCATTTGTAAATAGATCGCGAAAGCCATACCAGTCGATAATCACACCGTCAATCCCGCGGCTGATCATGTCCTCAATCTGACGGCGGATCTGTTCCGGATCGTGGGAGTTGTAGCCTGCGTCGATGTGCCTTGGATCGCCCCACCAGGGCATCAGATGCGCGTACACCCGTGTGGTCGCACCGGAATAAAGCAAGGAATGAACGTTTACCTTGCTTACATGAGTGGAACCCATGTTGCCGTTGCTGGAATTTCTAAACCGGTCTGCTGCACTGGTGTTATTGGATAATTGCTCTTGAAGTGTTGTCGTGGGCTTGATCTTCACCTTCTGACCAGCTGAAAGCTGAGGCCAGAAAATCGCCAGAACCATTGCCATGACCAGCGCTTCAGAAGAAACTTTGCGTATAAGATCCATGCGGCCTTGATGCATCCCGATCTCTTGGGTGAGTGCAAAATAAAATGCGCACCCAACCACTGGTTGGATGCGCGCTCCTGGCTCAGTTGTTTGCCGCCCTATGTCAGCTTAAAAACATTGAAACCTGGGCGTGGCAGTCCCCGCAGTGATCTGGTTGAACACACTTTTTTGTTGCTGCTGGTAGCTGCCCTTTATAAGGTTGTAGTGCACCCATTGCAGCAATCCGTAACGCTTGCTCAGGTAGTACTCTTCTTTGTCGCCGCAATTATCGTAATTGAGATTGCAGTTGTAACGATACGTTACAACCAGCGTCGGAATGTCTTTCGGGAGATTCCCCCCGAATGACAGGTTGTAAGGTCCCCAAACCTGGTTGACGGCCTTTTTCAAATTGTGACGGGTCGATATGTTGCAATCGGTGTTGATGTCGTAACTGGTATTGCTTACCTTGATGGTCGAACCTGGAAAGCCAGCTTTCGCGCAGCGTAAAGCCAGCGGCATGTTCTTGTTGTTGCTGAATTTTTTGAAGGTGTTCGGAGAATTCCAGGCGTATTCAGTTATCCACAGATAAATGAACTTATCGTCGTACAGTTGAATATCCCAAGGATAGCCCTTACTACCCTTCACCCAGTAAAACTTGCCGGGGAAAAGGCTGCTGAACAGCGGGTTGGCAGTGCCCGTCAAGTGTTTGGTCGACCGCAGATCTGAATCCATGGTCATCCAGTCCAGCATGTCGTAGGTTCCTGAAGGGCAAATGGTAGTGGTTTCAGCCTGGGCGATCGGTGCGGTCGCAAGCAGCATGGCACACAGCAACATCGCTGCTGCCAGTGCAACAGAGCTCAGTTTCATTTTTTAACGGCCCCTAAACCCAACGCCTGAACGCCAACGCGTTTCTGTCCTAAGAAATAGCGGGCAGGGTTAGGCCTGTTGTGGATTTTGAGGAAAGGTACTCAGTTCAGGCGTGACTCACAATCAGACGAACACCTTACGCAGTGTGGAAATCAACTCACAATTTGGTATTAATCGGCCCCGGACGGGCTAAGCCGAGCTTGTGAACTTTTCTGGTTCGGTGAAATTTCTATTGCGGAGGGATCTCAGAGATAGGGGGATTCTGATTCGGCTGGCTCGCGGGCGCTACTTCCGGCGCTGGCTCGATCACTGGCTGATTATCGCGAGTCTTCAGTTGTATCGGCCCGCCCTCACGGATGCGCGCTTGCCTTTGCGCTTCCAGGTTCGACTCCGCTCCCTCATCATTACTTGCGGCAACCTGCGCAAGAGGCAGACCCTGCATTTCACGGCGATTGGCTAATGACACACGCTGGTTGGCGCCGCCGGCCTGTTTTGCCTGGGTGTAAAAGTCGTCGGCTGTTTCCTGATCTCCGTCGAGTTCGGCAAGATAACCCATGTTGTTCAGTGCGAACGCATTTTGCGGATCCAGGCGATATGCCTGCTCGAAGAACTTCCGGGCGGACGGCCGATCGTTGCGATTCAGCGCCGACACGCCTTGCAGATTCAGCCTGGCCACCCGGTCAGCAACGCTCTCTTCCGTCTCCAGCCGGTGCTGCACCGCGCGGGCATTATTTTCGGCGACATTGCTGATGTCCTTGCCGCGCCAGCGGCGATCCAAAGCCACCACCACCTTTTCTGACGATCGCAAATTCGCGGCCGAATTGTAATACCGGAGCGCAGACTCCAGATTTCCCTCGGCTTCCATGGTGTAACCAAGATTGTTCAGTGTGAATGGATTGCGCGGATCGATAGTCAAGGTTTGGCGAAGCACATCTTCCGCTTCTTCCGTTCTCCCCTGCGACAGCAGGCTCATGGCCAGCACGTTGCCATGGTTGACGCGCAGTTCTCGTCCTGCGCCGGTGCCGGTGATCTCGGTCAGGCGTTTTCCTTCCAGCTTGGGATCGCTGGATTTGGCAATCATCGTCTCCGAGTCCTGCCGCCCGGACAACTCATAAAACCGCTGCGCACGCTCGACCTGTCCCTTCAGCTCCGATACATATCCGAGATTGTTAAGCGTGAACGGATCGTCGGGATCGATCAGATAGGCACGATAGAAATATTTTTCGGCCTTCGCAAGATCATGTTTCTTTAACGCATTCACGCCCTCACGGTTCAGTTGCTGCACTGGCGTCAGCCTGGTTCGTTTGGGCAGATTGATGCGCAAGTCGCCACAAATTGCTGGAACGGCGGCAAACAGTAATACTGCCAGGACTAGCTTTCTCATCAGGGCGTTATCTCAGCCTTACTTTGATGCTATCCAGCAGCACGCGTTTGCTCATACTCCCATTGGTTGCCTGGCGTTCAGCCAACTCTGGAACGGCAGCAGCATCCAATCTGTGTTCAAGATATGCGAACTGCCGTCATCGGATTCTTCACCGTGTTGAGCTGCGCCGCGGCGGCCCAGAGCCCTGCTTCCCCGGCCGGTCCGGCGGCCATTGAACTCGCTCCAAGACCTTCCACGGATTACGACCCGTTGCTTGATTTGCCAAAGCTCCCCGAGAAGAAAATCACTTTGATTGGCGGAGCGGTGACACGTCTTGATCGCGTTACCGACCGGCTTACGGTTCAGCCATTTGGCACGAAGCAAAAAATGGAAGTTGCGTTTGATACCCGCACGCGTTTCATCAACAACGGCCAGCCAGTTGACGCGCGAGCGCTTCAACCAGGGCAAAGGATTTACCTGGATACGATGCTGAACGGCACGAAAATTTTTGCCAAGACAGTGTGGATCGGCAATTCCAACTCCACCGGAAGCGGGCGGGGGCAAGTTATTTCCTTCGATCCAGGTCGGGGAACGCTTCTGGTTCGTGACGAGATCTCTTCCGAGCCAGTGAAATTTCAAACTGGTTCGGCCACGGTCGTTCGACGCGGTGATCAAGTTCTTCCCGTGACACGATTGCGTCCTGGGACGCTGATTGCGCTGACGTTTGGCCCCACCCAGAGCGGAATGGGCGGTGTCAGTACAATTTCGATCCTGGCCGAGCCCGGATCGGCTTTCTCCTTCTTTGGCAAAATCACCTACCTTGATCTTTCTCGTCACATGCTTGCCATTGCCAACGAGCCGGACAATAAGACTTACGAAATTCAGCTTGAATCGCTACCGCCAAGCAGCTTGCGCGGTGTTCATCCCGGTTCGCAGGTGGGAATTTCGGCGGTGTTCAACGGTGACAGCTACATCGCGCGCAGCATTGAGGCGGTTCACGGTATCGAGCCTGCCCGCTAAACGATATTGCTGTTTACCGCCCCCCCGACGATGCTCTCTTGCGTCGCCTCAATCACTTTGTGCTGATCTTCCAGCAAATGGGTCCAGTAGTTTTTGAAGTATTTCCAGAGCGTCGATAAATCAGTCTGATACCAGCAGCACTCGGTCATGCGAGGCGAAAACCCGCATAGAAAACGAAATCGGCGATGAAACGAGCTCGGGTCCACCAGAGTCGCCGCCGCCATGCGGTGGTTCCCTTCAATGATGGTGAGCGGTCCAGCATCGTCGACGCCAATAAGCAGGACGGCATTGTAATTTTCTCCGTGCTCGAGCCCGGAACTTAGCGAACGCAGCTTCTCCAGGAACTCTTCCTCATTGTCCGACTCTACCCGCTCGCGGATGTTTTCCAGCATGTCGCCAAGATGAAAGTTTCCTTCAGCTAATCCGCGCCACTGGTCGCGCGGGAAGACCCGCAGTCGCCGGATATCATCCGGCTGAAGTTCGACTTCCCACCATTGGGTATCTTTCGGAAGCTCACGCCATAACCTTCCGCGTCTCAGAAACAGCAATGCCTTGCGGATGGTGTTTTCATGCGCATCCGACAGGTCCGGATGCTCAACCAGATTTGCGAAACGTTCGCGATAACGATCAAAATCGGAACGGTAGAATTCGCCCTTCAGGAACTCGGCAATAGCTTCATGCTCATCGACCTGGCGCAACCGCACAATAGTTTTGGGACGCTCCAGTGTGGAATCGGTTGCGCTCGATTTCGCCCTGCGGTTTCGGACGAATGGGATCGAAACCGCTGCCAGCAACAACAACATCGTCACCAACTGCACCAGGATGACTTCCTTCAGCGTGCTGTGGAACATGTAAATGCCGAGCACAATCGCGCCGCTGAAGCCCAACTGCAGCCAGCTCACGTTCCCGATTTTGCGGGAGATCTCGTAACTCATCAGCACGACTCCCAACGAATAAATGCCGGTAGTCGCGGCGTACAGCACCAATAACGACGAGTAAGTCACCAGCCTTCCCAGCGGGAAGCCAGCGCCAAGGACCGCGTGCCACAGAGCGGGCGGCGTAAACCACATCGCAAAGGTGAAAGCCAGGCTGATGCCCACCACCAGTAACAGAGCGGTGCCCAGCACTTCGCGGCCTTCGCGTTCCCGAGCACGCGAACTGGCGGAAAACGGAAACATGCTGCTGACGACCGACCAGGAAAGCATGTAAACCACTCGCCCGACTAAGGCAACAGTGGCGTAAACACCCGATTCGGCAGCAGAAAAGAAGTGCTTCACCAGAATTATGTCAAGATTGTTGATGATCACCTGGCCGACGAAAAATACGATGGCCTGGACACCCTCCTCCAGGGTTGCCGGTAACTGGCCGGACGACTGCTTGCGCAGTTCCGGTCTCGGCCTGGCTACGAAGTAAGCGACCATGATCGAAGCGACAATCGCCACGATCACTCCGCCTACTCCTTTTCCCACTTGAATAAGCAGCAGAGCTCCGCCCAGCTTTACCACTACCTCTAATACGAAATTGAGCGCGAGATGCGGAAAGTCGTAGGTGCCCTGCAGCAGCCCCCGGCGAACACCCAGCGGGATAAAGAAAAGCGTGCCCGCCGCAAGCAGAATGATGTAGTTACGTGTGGGCAGGTTCAGGTACTCGGTTATAACCGAACTGCTGAGCACCAGAATAAGAGTGATGCCTGTGCCGTAGACCCATGCGCGGCGAAGAAGGAATTTATAGATGCCGATCTTCGCTTCTACCGAGTCAGCCTGGGCAACAAACTTCGAGCACAGCAGCTGGAAGGAAAGGGTGACCGACGACAGCAGCATCAGCACGGTGTAAACCGCGCTGGCATGTCCGAACCCCGCCGCGCCCAGCCCGTGCGCGATCGCGAGGTTGTAGATGAGATTCATCAGCCCGACCAGGCCGGAACCGATCAGCATGATCATGCTGCTGCCCAGCACCCGCGCGCGGACGGTGGTTGCATCTGGTTGCTGAATGCTTTCGATTCCGCCTTTCAGGGTCTTCGACGCCGTTCCGATGAACCGCTCAATGGGCATAAAGTTGGGATAGATCGACGAGCCGATTCAGAAAAGATTCAGCTGGAACACTGGACGAACGGTGGTCCGGTTACTGCCTCCAAAGTTGTAAAAGGTCTGCTGCTGCAGTCCGACCGAAAAACGGATGGGATAACTGACCGGCACATTCTCCAGACCGTCATGAATCGGTTGCTGAACAGAACGTAAATACGAAATCAGAATCTGGTTCTGGATGTTGTCGTAAGCGTGGAAGCCCTCCCCCCGCGACCATGCCCCCGACGCCTGAAATGACCAATGCCGGCCGCGCGTGTAGTCGAGCCGGAACGCAGGGCGCATCGCTTGCGCAGTGGCAAAATCACTGTCCTGCACGCGCCATGCCCTGATGTATTCACCGAAGACAGCTGCGCGCAGGCTTTCACCGAATTTGCGCTGCAAGCCGACGTAGGTGCTGGTGGTGTAGTACTCGCGAACCAGCGGCCGGAACAGGACATCACGGACCTCGTATCCGGTAATCAGGGCTGTCTTGCCCCACGGGCGCCCGACGGTGAACTCAACTTTTGCGGCGGCATCACGCGAGTGCAGATTACGCTCGGTAAAAGGTCCCGCCTCGCGCATCGCACTGCCAGTGAAAGAAACCCAGTTGAAGAATGAGCTCGTCGATACGTACAGAAACTGACGGAACAGATTCTGGTTCAGATCGACTGGAGATTCCGTATCACGCCGGATAGTGAACTGTAGTCCTGGGTTGAAGGAAATTGCGTTTTGGCCAAAGTGCAGCACTGGATTGATGCCGCCGTTGAAGATGGTGTCATAGGTATTGCGGTTCTGAATCAGCAGCTCGCTGGGGAACGAGAACTCGCCACGAGCATTGCGTTCGCCAACCAGCCCGGTAATAGTCGGCCACCCATGCAGATGGACCCGATAGCGAGCGTCGGCTCTGGTCTCAAAAGATGAGCGCGGGGGCGGCAGCAGCGCAGGATTCCTAATGCCCTTAATCTTCGCGTCGGTGGTGTAGATGTTGATGTCTTCAAAAATCGGCTGCAGTGAGAACTCAGGGCCGACGCTTACGATCTGGTTCACCTGGCGGCCTTCCTGGCCGGCAAGATGTTCCTCCGTACGCTCAGCCCATTCATTGCCTTCCACCATGCGGTTGGCTTTGGCGAAAGCGGCGAGCGCCTGGACGGTGTCCTGCTGCTGGCGGTAGACGTTGCCCATGGCGATCAGATATTCATAATTCTCATAACTTTCAGGATTGCTGCTCAAGACGCTAAGCGAATGGTTGGCCCGATCGGTCTCTCCCAAGGCGAGGTAAGTGTTGGCGAGCGCGATCGCGACCGCTCCTTCGTCCGCGCCTTCTTCTCTTGCGCGCTGCAGATACTTTTCCGCGAGCTCGAATTCCTTGATTGACGTAAGCACCTGGCCCGCCTGTAGAAAATCATCCGGAGCGATGGGAGCGGTGGCTTCGATTCTGGCCTCCGCGAATCCCAGACTGATCTGCTGTTGCGCATCTTCCGGGCGGCCTTGTTGCGCGAAAAGGCGTGCCAGCGCCAGCCGGGTAGCGACATGGTCGGAGTCGGTGGCATCCAGCGCCCGCGCGTAGCGGTCCATCGCCGCCTGGTGCTGCCCCATAATGAGCCGCGCCTCTCCGGTCGCCATCAACACACGCGTGCTTTTCCCGTCGCGTTGCTCGGCAGCGGAAATGTCCTGGACCGCCTGCGCAAGGCGATTCAGCTGTGCGTCCGCGCGCGCCATCTGCGCGTAAATCACAGCGTCAGAGTCCCCGCCCAGGCCTGACTTCAGCACTGAAATTGACTCCTCGTAGCGATGCAAGCGATACAGGGCATCGGCCAGCGCCAGCCGTGTCGGCATATCGTTCGGCGCCAGTGAGAGTGCGGCGCGATACTCAGTTTCCGCCCGGCGAAGTTGAATTTGCTGGCGATAGGATTCGGCCCTGGCCAGATGAGTAGCGTGTGATTCACCAAGAATCTGCGCTGCCGCATTCACTTCCCTCAGAGCCGGGCGGGCACGCCGCAGTTGCAGGTTGGCGAACGCCAGCCCGAGGTGCGCTTCACCATAATTTGGGCGCAGCTTCAGGGCAGCTTCAAAGTCTCGTGCTGCCCGAGTAGGCTGCCTGAGATCGTTCAGCACGAACCCGCGATTCATGTAGGCAGTGGCGACGCTTGGATTCAATTCCAATGCCTTGTTGAAATCGTTCAGCGCTTCCTCAAGCCTGCCGAAATGCGTATTTATGTAGCCCTGAATAAGCCACAGGTCTTTATCCTTCTGAAGCAACGGCTGATATTTGCGCGCGATCTGCTCGCTTTCTTCATACCGGTTGAGGAACAGAAGGTCGTACGCCAGGTACACCGGCGCTTCCGGATCGCGCGGCAGCTTCTCCAGCACCTTATATCCCAGCGCAGCCGATTCTTCGTACTTACCCGTCCAGGTCAGGTATCGCTCTCTTTCCCGCATCACCTGCGGAAAGTTATTGATCTTGGGATTGCTTTCAGCTCGATCGACCCAGTTTTTCGCAATTGGAAGCTGATGCCCTTCCAGACCAGCGTTAATGCCCCCCGCCACTACCAATGGATTCCCCGGTGAGAGCTCATGCGCCTTTTCATAGTGTTGCTGCGCTTTGTCGAATTCTTTCTGCGAGGTATAGAGATCGCCGAGCGCGAGATGAGGAACGTAGTCGGTCGGATATAGATCTGCAACTTGCAGGAAATATTTTTCCGAAGCGGCCGGATCCGTCTCTCGCGAAAGATATCCCATGGCGGTAAGCGCAGCCTGATTCTTCGGCTCCGCCCGGAGCGTGCTCTGGTAGAGCTTGAAAGCTTCCTGCTTTCGATCGATCCGCCACAGCAGGTTCGCGTAATTCAGCGTGATATTCACATTCCCCGGATCAAGCGAGAGCGCCTGCTTAAAATCTCTCTCCGCGACTTCGGGTTGATTGGCGGCCATTTCGATCAGTGCTCGCAATCGCAGGAACTCGGGCTGATTGCCGGCATCCACCCCACTGATCTGGGATATGGCTGCCTGAGCTGCCTTCAGCTCACCTTCGGCAGCCGGATCCTGCTGAGTGGAATACAACTGGTACAAACTCAGATGCAGTGAGATCGCGTACAGCGGCCCTTCCGGCACACCTTGCGCAGGCAAATGGCTTAGCGCCGCCTGATACTCTTTTATGGCCTCCTCCGGCCTGTCCTGGGCACCGGCAATCTGCGCGCGAATGGCGTGTAGCCTATAACTCTGCGGCTCCCGTTCTTCGGCCCGCTTCAAGAATTTCTCCGAACGGCTGTACTCTCTGACATTGGCAAGCGCCTGCGCTGCGCTGAGTTGCAGGCTGGTGTCGGCTGCGGCTGTGTTCGCGGCTCGTTCATAGGTGTCCGCGGCTTCCTTCTTTTTGCCGGCAAGTTGATAGGTATAAGCCAGCTCCGCCAGGACTCCGCGATTCTTAGGCAGCGCAGCCGCTTTCTGTAAGGTGGCGATCGCCAGATCATAGTTTCTGTCGTCGCGATAGAAAGAAGCGACCGAACGCAGCACATCCGGATCACGTGGGGCGCTTGCCTGAGCTCGGTCCAGGTACTCTTTGGCTTGCTGCGGCTGATTGGTGCGCGCATACGCGCGCGCAATCAGCAACTGGCTGCGGGCGCCCGGCTGAAGGGAATCGGCTCGCTTGAGAAGGGGTAGCGCCGAGCCGGGATCACTATTGAGAGCAAGTTCGCCGGCCAGCAACAGGTCATTTACACTTTTCGGATTCGCGGCCAGGACTTTCTTCAGCACGTCTTGTGCTTCGCTCTGCATTCCCGCCTTGGCATAAGTCTGCGCAAGGCCCGACAGACCCTGGATTGAGGAAGGCTGCCGCTGCAAGCCTTTCTGATAAGCGTCGATCGAGGTCTGATACCTGCCGGCTAACCGTGCCGAGTAACCGAGCAAAAACCATAATGCTGCGTCCTGCGGCGCCGAGTTGGCCGCACGCGTTGCACTCTCGACCGCAGCGCTGTAATCATTTCGCTTCAGCGCTTCCTGCACCGCCCGGGCTGCGCGCGCCACTTCAATGCCGGAACCCCAGCCGATTCCGGTCTCAGCACTGCGGGAACTGGTCTGCGGTTTGCCGCGCTTCTTACCGCCGCTGGGCGCTGAACTGGCCTGGCTCGTGCCCTGATTCAGCTCAAAAGTTTGTGCGGCAGCAGGCAGCACTACCAACATGCATGACACGACGTACTTGAACCGCTTTTGCCACATAGGTGCGTGCCGGCTGCAGAGACGCCTGAATTGCCCGTTTCATGCGTAATGCGCCCGCCGACGCTCTGATGCCCTGCCGTTTGTAGCGGTTGGTTCGAGAGCTGCTGCACCCTTCAGAAGCTGTTGAAAAACATCATTTTCGGTGTCTGGAAATTGCGGTTTGGGCAAACCTGCTCCAGCAAACCTAAAACCATTGCGACGAATCAAACGGCTGCTCTCGTTTGTTTGGGAGGATTCCAAGACCGTGGAAACCAATCTGCTCCGCCGGCCGATTCCGTTAACGGCCATCGCTCTTCTGGCGATCGTTGTGCACGCGCCGTTTCTGTTCATGCAACTTCCGCTCACAACTTCTTACGACGCGAATCTGCACGTTTTCTTTGCCTCGCACTACGCGCATCACTGGTTCAACCCGTGGAATGAAAAATGGTTTGCCGGCTTCTCGCAAACCACGTATCCGCCGCTTGGCCACCAGTGGATTGCCGTCTTTTCGTTATTGGTCGGCCTGCGGATGGCCTACATGCTGGTGCAACTTGCCGCCATCGTTCTGCTCGCAATCGGGGTGTATCGATTCGCGCGTTTGTGGGTAGATGAGCGCGCCGCCAGCTATGCGGCGGCTTTCAGCGTTTTCCTGGGAATGGTGTCATTCCTGGTCTACTCGGCGGGCCAGCTCTCCACTACTTTGTCTGCGCCCATTTACCTGCTTGCGCTCCCGTACTTTTATCACTGGTCGCGTTCCGCTGATGGGCGCGCGCTCTTGAAGGGAGTAGTTCTGGTACTTGCCGCGGCATCAGTGCACCACGTCACCCTGATCTTTGGCTCATTTCTGTTTGCCCTGCCGGTGATCTGGCTTGCCTGCATGGATCGAAAGCCTGAGACCTCTGTACTGTCGGTACTGTTTCGCGCCGCAATCTTTGCGGTGCTCGCCGGAATTGGGGTTGGAGCAGTGCTGTTTCCCTACTGGGTTGAAATCATTCGCCACCCCATCGAGCAGATTCCAATACCACATGCCAGCCGATCAAATCTTCTGCTGAACATGAATTATCTGATCAACTACTTCATCGTGCCTTATGGCGCGCTGATTCTCGCGATGCCAGTGGTGATCTGGCTCGGTGCCGGCAGTCGCAGGCTGCGCCCTCTCATGCTGGGGTTCTGGGTAGCGCTTCTGCTGGGCCTGGGTGGAACAACTCCGGTTCCCAAATGGTTGTTCGGCAGGGCATTTGAGATTCTGACCTTTGAGCGCTTTACGTTGTCGGCGGCCTTGCTTGCACTGCCCATCGTGGGCCTCATTGCCGCAAGTTTAATCGACCGATTCGGCGGCAAAGCTGCTGGAGCGCTGACTTTAGCCTCAGTCCTGAGCATGGCACTTGCTATGGGCTGGCTCACCTGGAGCCCGTTTCATACGCTTAGCGGCCTGAATGTTAACTCGGTAGTCGAGTTCCTCAACCGTGGAGGTCACGACCACTATCGCTACCTGACGCTGGGTTTCGGAAACGCCCTCCCCAAAGTTTCTACTTACGCACATGCAAACAGCGTGGATGGAGAGTACAACTCCGCTCGCTTACTGCCGGAAATGACTCATTACGGATCCGCTCAGCTGACCAGTTCTAAGTTCTTCGGCACTGCCGGCATGGAATCCCTTCGGGCGATGCTGAAGCACGCCAACAATTACGGATTGAAATACATCTTCGTCCACGATCCCTACTATGAGCCAATGATTGCATTCGCCGGATGGCGACAGATCGAAAGCTATGACTCTGGCTCGATCACAGTGTGGTCGAAAGAAGATGTGCCGCCGGCCCGGCCCATTCAGTCTGACGCCATGCCTACTCCGCTGGAAGGTTTACTGTGGGGAACGCTGCCAATGGGCAGCAGCATACTTGCCATAGTGCTCGCCATACTCCTTCCCGACCGGCACAAGGCAAGAGGGCGCTTCGTGCCGTTTCCGGTGCGAACCACCGAGCCGGAATTCGCCAGGGAGGTGCGTTGATGAAATACGTACTCTCCATTTCGATTGGCGCCGTGACATTTTTGCTGATTTGTATCGCCTGGCTTCAATCCGGAGGCCTGGCCCGGGAGCGGATGCGCTCTTCGCGCACCCCGGATGAAGCGACTCGTTTGCTGCTCACCCAGGTGCAAGCCCGCAACTGGGACAAAGCTCTATCTTCGCTGGCGAATACCAACGATGTCGACAAAGCCTCATTCGTGCATGACCTGGGCGGCTCCAACGGGAGCCTTCTCACTTATGCCACACTGGAGAAGTTCGATGTGTGGCCGTTGCACGCTAATGAGCAGCAAGCCACGGTTCGGGCGAAATTGCATTATTCCACCGCCGTGGGCCCGCTCGACGATGTTCGCGACTTCCAGGTGCAGCGTGCCGGCGACACATGGAAAGTGTCATGGCCAGCCGGCAAACTGGAGAAACCTGCGCCGCAAGTTATCCCAGTCAACTATCTACGCTGGGAGGTGATCAATCGTGGAGCCGAAGACGATTGGGGAGTTCAGAACGTCGACTCGCCCCAGGTGCGTATTGTTTCCATGAACGCTTTGCAACGGCCGGATCGGGTAGTCATCCTCGGCGAAATCGTTAATGAAGACACTATTCCGGCCTATATCAATGTGGGCGCCACGTTGTTGCGCGCTGACGGCAATGCCATGGCACAGGAAAACAGCTTCGACAAGATCTCGCATATTTTATTGCCGAAGCAGGTTTCACCCTACCGCATCGACTTTCCCGGCGTACAACTGAAAGACATAAAGAGCGTTCGCATGGATGCGAAATCCATGCTGGTTCCGGCCAGCGCGGATCCAGTCATCGCAGTAAATCGCCAGCGTCTGGAGACCGATCCTCTGGGCAAGAAGGTACTGCGTGGCGAACTGCTGAACCAGAGCGGACAGATCGTGAACATCCCCCACGTGCTGGCGTCCTATTATGACGGCAGCGGCAAGGTGATCTGGGTATCCGATGGCTACGTCGATCAGGAACTGCAGCCGCAGATTCCAGTCTCGTTTGCTGTGGATTTGCCGGACGACATCGCCCCTAAAGTGCAGAATTATCACGTAACCGTCAACCATTTCAGCAGCAGTCACACCTCATGAATATGAGAGCGCTAGTCATAACAGTCATGGTTGCAACTATGTGCTGTCCTCTGTTGGCATCCGATCTCAAGGCGCCCGCAACGGTGGTCGCAGGCACTGATTTCGTGATCGCCTCCGCGGAGAGCCAGGGCGGGACCTTTTATCTGATCGGGCCTTCGCTGGTAAGTAAGCGGGAAGTGCAGAACGGATCCGAAATCAGTGTGCCTGGAGACGAGATCAAAAGCGCGGGTGTTTATACTGCGCTGTTATGCTCCGGAGCCGGCTGTGTTTCCACTGACTTTTATGTAAAGCCCTCATCTCCCGCCAGGCTCAGCCTGCTCGCACACCCTTCACGGGTGCGCGTCGCAGAACCTAATGCTATCAGCGCGGTCGCGCTGGTGTTCGACAAATTTCGAAATCTCGTGGTTGAGCCGGCCCAGGTCGAATTTCAGGCGGTGGCTGGCGAAGCCCAGCCGATCTCGCAATCACGTACCGCGGCAAATGGCATCGCCTGGATTCGTCTGACTTCCGGCAAGAAAGAAGGCCCGATCAAAGTGGGTGCGATCATCGGTCCAGCCAAGGAACTGCGCGTGGTCAGGCAGGTGGCTTCGGATGCTTGTAATCTGCGCATCAAGCCGGAGTGGGCTGCGGGAAAGTTCTATGTTTCTACCGACCCGGTGCGTGACTGCAGCGGCAACGCGGTGCCGGACGGCACGGTCGTAAGCTTCACCAAAACCGATCGCAGCGGCAAAACCACAGTCGATGCTCCGGTCAAACGCGGGATCGCACGCGTGCAGATGCCAGTCGATGGCAATGCCCGCATATTTGTGGCCTCGGGGGTCGTGACCGGCAATGAATTAAACGTGACGGGCAAACAATGAAACTACTACTCCTGGTATTAGCGGCGGCGCTGATCGCATTCTACGTTGGATATCTGCACGCCGATGAGCCGGCCGCTAAAATCGATTTGAACACTGACACCCTCGGCCCGCGCACCATCGAAGAGCTGACGGAAAAGAGCATTGTTCGCGACTACGGCCTGGCCTGGCGAACTCTGCGTGATGCCCTCAACCACAACCAGCCGGGTGCGCTCGAGGGATACTTCACCGGCTTCGCGAAAGACGATTTCTCGCGTCTGGTTCAAAGCCAGTTGAAAACCGGCGTTCATGTCCGCTACAGCGATCGCAACCACAGGCTCACCGCCATCTTCTATTCGCCCAGCGGTGATGCCATGCAGTTACGCGATCGTGCCACGCTCGAAATGCAGATTCTGGACGGCACCAAATTGTTGAGCACTCAGCAAGTCACTCGAAATTATCTGGTCCTGATGACTCCGGGCGCAGATCGCTGGCTGGTGCGCGATCTGCAATCAATTCCGGAGGGTCGTCCCTGAGCATTCCCAGCCGACACCAGCAGCGCTCATCGCATCTCACAGATATGCGGCGTCCGTCTCCAGTCTTCATCGTGTTGGCGTGCCTGGTTTTTCTTTTCAGCAATGGCTGTTACAGAAACGGGGTACGCCGCTCGCTCGATCAGGCGGTTCGCGGAGTCGATAAGGAACCCAAAATCGTGGCTGACTACCAGCCCTGGTTCGGAGACCATCAGCACATTGATATCGGATACTCCACGGTTGACCCCGCAACTCTGCGCAAACAGATCCAGCACGCACGCGAATTAGGAATCTACGCGTTCGCCGTAGATTGGTACGGAGAGCGCCAGCCCTATCTCGACCGTAGCTATGCGGCCCTGCAAAAAGCTGCCGCAGAAACCGGCTTCCACGTCGCCCTGATGTACGACGAGACCGAAGAAGACAATGGCCACGCTACCGAAGATGCCCTCTCTGCCATGTACTACGCCTACCGTCATTACATCGGTCCAGATGCGCCCGGCCGCTCTGCCTATCTCACTTTTGATAATCGCCCGGTGATTTTTATCTTTCCAAAGCGCGGCCACACCGACTGGACTCAGGTTCGCCAGCAGGTCAACGGCTGGGAGCAGCCGCCTATCCTGATCTACAAAGATCACCCGCCGTCACAGTACGTAAATGCGTTCGACGGCGTGTACGCGTGGGTCCACCCCGGGCCCCATGGTTGGGCGGGCGATGGCAGCGAATGGGGAGAACAGTATCTGCAGAATTTCTATAAGAAGATGCCGGATAAATATCCCGGCAAGATCATCGTGGGTGGCGCATGGCCGGGTTTTGACGACCGCAAGGCTTCATGGACCCTGAACCGCCGCATGGACCGCCGTTGCGGAAAAACATTTGAAGATACGCTGCGTCTGTTTCAGCAGAACAATAATCCTGAGCGGCCTATGCCATTTCTCATGATTGCTACCTGGAACGATTACGAAGAAGGAACGCAGATCGAAGACGGCGTGTCGCATTGCGGCGAGCGGGCAGCCTACGCCAGGAAAGCCCCGTAGCTACGACAACCGCGTGCACAGCTGGATCATCGAAAGTTCCGACGCGCCTGGAGGAGTATGCAATGCCCTCTGCTCTGAATACCGAAGGTTCCATCGATCTATTGTCCCGTCTGTTGTTCCAAGGATATAGCCAGGGATTCGAGACCCCGGCCGGTGATCTCCGGCCGGTTTACCCGGATATCGCTCTTCTGGCGGGACTTCCGCAAACAGCGCGAGAGGAATTGATTGCAGTAGCCAACAAGCATCATGTGCTCGTGCGTGCACTGAGAGTTGTGCGCACCGCGGCCGAGGAGCTGGGGGAAACACGCCTGGCCGGTTGGTCGGCGGCGGTGCTGGACAAGGAATCAGCGCGCATCAGTCACGCAATCGAGGCGCTCGGGCC
>Ga0136846_1216555_pt1 | contig 34641 bp, 37 predicted proteins | sample HopSoiMetagenom2_FD_96841 | JGI IMG/M metagenome (GOLD analysis project Ga0136846, IMG submission 96841) | Grasslands soil microbial communities from Hopland, California, USA - 2 Assembly 2016 (version 4) | ecosystem: Environmental > Terrestrial > Soil > Grasslands | place: USA: Hopland...
CAGCTTTAGTTCGAGCTCATCGGGAACAGTCACACGCGCGTCCTGCAGCAGCGAGGCGACGTCATAGGCCGGATGCCCCATCACGCAATCCTGAAAATCGACGAGACCGACGCGGGCGATGCCCTCCCGCTCGCCAAGCCAGATCAAATTCGCCGAGTGATAGTCGCGCAGCGTCCATATCGGCCGCGCCAGAGCTATATCGACAAGCAGCTGACGCCACAAATTGACGAAGGTCGCGCGGGTTCCGGAGGAAAGCTTCGTTTTGGCGATGTGCGGTGCATACCAGTCGACGAGTAGGTCGACTTCGATGAGCAGCGCATCGAGATCGTAGGCCGGAATGCGATACTGTCCGTTGGCGAAGGGAACGGCATCGGGAACGTTGCGGCCATGCAAGCTCGCGAGCAACGCGACCGCTTCGAGATAGCGCTCGGGGATCGGCCCCTTGTTGTCGACAAAGCGTTCCGTTCCGAGATCCTCTAGAAGTGCGAGGCCAATCTCCGCATCTTCGGCGTAAATCTCAGGCGCCGAAAATCCCTGCAGGCGGAGCGCACGATTCATCGCGATATATGGCTTGATGCTCTCTGCCAGGCGCGCGATCGCGCTATAAGGCTTGCCGTAACGCACCGGCGGTCCGTCGGGCCGCGCCGGCGAGATCATCAGGATCGCGCTGTTGCCGTCGGGTCTTGTCAGCCGCTCGAAACTCCGCGTCGAGGCATCGCCCTGAATGAGGCTGCGGGTCGCATTGCTCCAGCCGCCGCGCGACAGCAAATCCTGAATCGCTTTGACCTGTGCGAGGCGGGGCGCAAAGCTGCCGCTGCCGGAAAGCGTCACCCGGCGCTGCGTTTCGCCAAGTTCCGTCGCGAGCTCGATGCGAACCTCGAGCCGGTCGGGCGGCAGCTGATCGCCGGCATGTTCCGGCCATTCGACGATGACGACAGCGCCTTCGGCGCTTTCTTCCCAGCCGAGTTCAGCCAATTCCGAGGGGCTGTTGATCCTGAAGAGATCGGCGTGAACGATCGGAAACCCGGTCCCGTCATAAATCTGCATTAAGGTGTAGGTTGGACTGGGGACTTCGAGGTCGGGATCGGCCGTGAGCGTGCGGATCAGCGCGCGGGCGAAGGTCGTCTTGCCCGAGCCGAGTTCGCCCGACAACGCGACGAGATCGCCGGCGCCGACATAGGTCGCGACGCGCCCCGCCAGTGCATTTGTCGCCGCCTCGTCCGCGACGCCGATGTCCCAGACCGTCGGCTGCGTCTCCACGAAACCTCGTCTTTAGGCCCGCTCTGCCAGGGGCATATCGCTTTCCTGCGGCTCGCCGACCGGGAAGATGCAGGTCACCGTCGTTCCCTCTCCCGGCGCCGAGTCGATCAGGACCTTGCCGCCGTGGAGCTCGACGAAAGATCGCACGATTGAGAGGCCGAGGCCAACGCCGCGATGGCGCGAGCCGACCGTATTGCTTTCAAACCTGTCGAAAACTTTGTCGAGGATTTCGCGCGGAATGCCGCGGCCGCGGTCGCTGACCTTGAATACGATCTCGCTTGGCCGCCTCAGCGCGGCAAGCGTAACCGTTTGGCCCGGCTCTGAGAAGCCGATCGCGTTGGAGAGGAGGTTGAACAGCACCTGCCGCACGCGTTTTCCGTCGGCGCGGAACGAACCAATATTGTCGGTGGTGACGATATTCAGATCGATCGCCGCATCGGACAGCCGGTCCTGCAAACCTTCCGCTGCCGCTTCGATCGTCTCCTTGATGTCGACATGACCGAGCTGAAGCTCGGTCGCGCCGGTGTCGATCGTCGCCAGATCGAGAATGTCGTTGATGATGGCGAGCAATGCGGCAGAAGATTTGAGCACGTAGCCCGCATATTCACGCTGCTTCTCGTTCAGTGGGCCGATCGAGCCGTCGCCTAGCAGCTGGATGAAACCGATAATGTTGGTTAGCGGCGAGCGCAGCTCGTAGCTCACGTGGTGGACGAAATCGTTGCGCAGTTTCTCGGCGGCGCGCAGCGCCGCATTCATGTCCGTCAATGCGCGCTCGACATTCACGCTTGCCGTCATATCGATAAAGGTGAGCAGCGTCGCACCGTCCGGAAGCGGCTGCGCGGCACAATCAAGCACCGAGCCATCGGTGCGTTCGAGCCGTCGCTCGAACCCGGTGCGGCTTTCCGAGAAGCCCGTGACGATCTCGCGCAGCGCGCTCCAGGTTTCTTCCTGCGTATGGAGCGGCTTCCAGGCTTCGGCCAGCGCATCGAAATGCGACTGCGCGCGCAGCGCGGCGGGGTCGACTCGCCACAGCGTCGAGAAAGCGGGATTGGCGAGCTTCAGCCGGCCATCGGTGCCGAACACCGCGACGCCTTCCTTCAATGTTTCCAGCGTCTCGCCTTGCACGCGCGTCAGCGCGTTGAACTGCGATTCGAGATGGAAGCGTTCGGAGACGTCATCGAAGAGATACGTCACTCCGCCCTGCGGATTGGGGTTGGTGACGACGCGTAACGTGCGGCCGTCGGGCAGATACCAGGGCTGTTCGCCGGTCTCGACCGATTGGTAGGCGGCCATGAGACCATTCTTCCACGCACGGAAATCCGCCTGTTCGGGCAGGCGTCGCTCCGCGCGCAAGCGATCGAGGATTTCCGGATCGGTCGGCCGCTGGTCGAGAAAGGCTTGGTCGAGCGACCACAGCTCGCGATAGGCGGAATTGTTGAAGACGAGGCGCTTCTTGCGGTCGAAAATCGCGACCCCGGTCGGCATCTGATCGAGCGTGCGGGCATGCGATTCCATCTGGCGCTCGAGATCGGCGCGCGCCGCTTCGAGCTCGCTCAAATCCTTGGCGATCGCCACGGAATAAGGCGGCGACGGCACATCGACCACGTCCAGCGTATGACGTTCGCCGGCGACGACCGCCTGCACCCGCGCCCGCCAAATCTGGCCACGGCTCAACGTGTTCGCCGCCGCATCCCGATCCTGTTTCTCCAGGAGATCGATGTGGCGGGACAAGACGTCTTCCGGCTTCGCCGCTTCGACCGCGCGCATATAGGCGCTGTTCAGCCAGGTGAGCTTGCCCGCACCGTCGCGCATCCAAACGGGCTCGGCGATCGCATCCAGCATTGCGCGCAGCGCATTGGCGATCGCTTTTGTCTCGGCATAGCGCTCGCGTAAGCCAATCAATTCGAGCCGATCGCCTGAAACGTCGCGGATGCGCATGACGGCGCGGCCGCCAACAGGTCTGCCCTCCGCCTCGACATGTCGCCCGACAAGAGTCGTGAGCGGCATCCGAAATGCTTCGCCGCGATGCCGCAGGCGCTCCACGCACGCTTCGAGCTGTTGGGCGGCATGCGGCGCGAGCCATGAGCCGAAGCCGAGCACGCGGCGTGCGACAGGCGCGTCGGTGACAAGCGACAGCTCGCCCTCGATATCGGGTTCGCCGTTTGGCGAGGTCCAGGCGATCGCGATCTGCGGTTCGGCGGACAGAAAAACCTGCGCGCGATCGACCTGATGACGCAGGCGAGCGAGCTCGTCCACGAGTTGAGCCTCACGCTGCGTCCAGCGGGTGCGGCCGGTGAGATGCAGAAGCGCGGTGATCGTGGAGAAAAGGACGAGGCCGAGCACAAGCAAAATGCCGGCGAGGCCGGATGTCTCAGCCATTTTGTCAGGCGGGATCATGTCGAAGGATTGCGCGCGGATGAATGAGGGAAATGAAACCCATGCGGTTGCGGCGAATGCCGGCACAAGCCGAGTCAGGTCACGCCGTGGCCGCCGTGCCATTCCTATCTCCTCGACGCGCAATCCCCGCCCACGCGGCACACGTGCGCAGAGGATCGCGATCGAGCCAGCGTCCGCCCGCCGCTCGAATCAGTCGTGCGACTGTAGCCTTAGCCTGAGCGATTGAGAATCGTGTTAAGAAAAGAACAACCGCCGTGATCAGTTCACAACGTTGCTTCCATCATGGTCCGCAACGCCGGGCTCACCTCAGGCAGTACGCCAAACCAGGCTTCAAAGGCCGGCCGCGCCTGGTGCAACAACATGCCGAGACCGTCGACAGTGGGATTGCCGCGCCGCCGCGCCGAGGCGAGAAGCGGCGTCTCCAGAGGCACATAGACGATGTCGCAGACGATTGCCGTCGGCGGCAGGGCCTGAAGCACGATGTCCAGCGGTGGCTGACCGAGCATGCCGAGGCTCGTCGTGTTGACGAGCATGGCGGCATGATCGAGCGCTTCGTGCCGCTTGCTCCACTCGCAGATCGCGATCGGAGGCCCGAATTCCTGTGCCAGCGCCTCGGCGCGCCCCAAACTGCGGTTGGCGAGCCATATTTCCTGGGCTCCGGCCTCGATCAGCGCTGTCAGCACGGCGCGGGCGCCGCCGCCGGCACCGAGCACCACGATGGGTCCGTCACCCGCATGCCAATCGGGATGCGCGTCGCAGACGCTGGAGATGAAGCCATAGGCATCGGTGTTGCGGCCTTCGAGCTCTCGGTCGGCGCCGACGACAATCGTGTTCACCGCGCCGATCCTGCGCGCAATGGGATCGAGGGAGTCGACCAGACGCAGCGCCGCCTCCTTATGCGGGATCGTCAGATTGCAGCCGGCGAAATTGAGCACGGGCAAAGCCCGCAGCGCCTGTTCGAGCTGGTCCTGCTTGATTTCGAGCGGCACGTAGGTACCGGCGAGCCCATATTGCTGCAGCCAGAAATTATGCAGCTTCGGCGAGCGCGAATGCATGACCGGCCAGCCCATGACGCCGGCGATGAGGAATTTCGAGCCTTGCGACATGCGCTTCCTCGTCTCCGATTCAGCTGTCGCGGGCGATGGTGTGGAAGAAAGTTCCCGAAGCATTGCCAAGACGGCTCCCTACCGCTTGCCAGTCCCCGCCATAAGCATCGGTCATATCCGCCAACGGAGCGTTACTGGAACCCTCCAATCCTGTCGCATAGTGGAATTCATGGCCGCGCAGAACCGTCCCGGCGCGGCCGAGCGGGTGATCCCGCAGGAGACGGGCGACGCGATAGCCCAGCGACAGCTTGCGTTTGGCGAAGCTGGTCGCGACCGGCAGCAGCCCGGCCACGGCATGCATGGTGCCTGCGGCGTCGGTAAGTGTTTGGCCGAGAACCATGTAGCCGCCGCACTCGCCATGCACCGGCCGGGTTTCGGCGAAGCGGCGGAGGCCCCGAAGGAAATTCGCCGCGGCGGCGAGTTTTCCGGCGTGCAGTTCCGGAAAGCCACCCGGAAGCCAGCAGACATCCGCGTCGGCGGGCGGCGCTTCGTCCGCCAGCGGCGAGAACAAGAGAAGGTCGGCGCCCGCCACACGCCAGCCCAACGCCACATGCGGGTAGACAAAGGAGAAGGCTTCGTCCCTGGCGATGGCGATGCGTTGACCGAGGGGCGGGAGGGGGATCGGATTCCCCGTTCCCCCATCCGGCCCGGGAGCCGCGAGTGCGAGAACCTGATCAAGATCGATTTGCGCCGATACGCGATCGGCCAGTCGTTCCAGGCGCTGATCCAGGTTTTGCGTCTCGCTCGCCTGCACCAATCCGAGATGACGCTCGGGCATGGCGAGCTCTGAATCGCGCATCAGCGCGCCAACCACCCGGATGCCGGTTACCTCAACAGCCTCGCGCACCAAGCGCAAGTGCCGCTCCGACCCGACCTTGTTCAGCACGACCCCGGCAATGTGGATGCGCGGATCGTAACGGACCGCCCCGGCCAGCATCGCCGCCGCCGATTGCGCCTGGCCTGACACGTCGTGGACGAGGAGCACCGGCCAGCCCGTCGCCGCGGCGATATCCGCCGAGGCGCCGCTACGCCCATCCGCGGCAGGCACGCCGTCGAAGAGCCCCATCGAGGCTTCGGCGATGACGAGGTCGGCGCCCGTAGCGGTCTCGGCGGCGAGGGCAGCGATCTCCGCCGGCGACATCGCCCAGCTGTCGAGATTGTAGCTCGCCCGGCCCGTGGCCGCGGCGTGAAAGGCCGGATCGATATAATCGGGGCCGCATTTGGCGCCGGCGATGGCGAGGCCTCGGCGCGCGAAGGCGCGCATGAGGCCGAGCGTCACGACCGTCTTGCCGCTCCCCGAACGCAATGCCGCGATGAGGAGCCCGCGGCTCAACGCGCCAAGCCAGCCGGTTCGCGAAAACGGCGGCGATACTCCGGATCATAAACCGCGCTCTCCGCGAAATCGCCTGCGCTAAGCGCTGGTCCGATCAGAATGAGCGCGCTGCGCTCGAGTGCTGCCTCCGCAGCCTGTCCTGCGATCGTTGCCAATGTGCCGCGCAAAATGCGCTCGTCCGGCCACGACGCGCGATAGACGATCGCAACCGGGCAATCCGGACCGTAGGCGGGCATGAGCTCCGCGACCACGCGATCGATGGCTTGGATCGACAAATGAATTGCCATCGTCGTGCGCGCTGCCGCAAACAGCCGCAAGCTCTCGCCTTCCGGCATTGCGGACGCACGTCCCGGCGTGCGCGTCAACACCAGCGATTGGGCGAGTTCGGGCACCGTCAGCTCTTGGCGCAACGCCGCGCTCGCCGCGGCAAAAGCGGGAACGCCCGGCGTGACGGTATAAGCAATGCCGAGTTCTTCCAGTCGCCGAGCCTGTTCGCCGAATGCGCTCCAGATCGAGAGATCGCCGGAATGCAGCCGCGCCACGTCGTCGCCCGCTTCCGTCGCGCGCACGAACTCGGCGATGATTTCATCGAGCGACATCGGCGCGGTATCGACAATGCGTGCGCCATGCGGACAATGCGCGAGCATTTCCCGCGGCACCAACGAGCCGGCATAAAGACAGACGGGACAGCGCGCGATGAGGTCGCGACCGCGCACGGTGATCAGGTCCACCGCACCCGGGCCCGCACCGATAAAATGAATTGTCACACCCAAAGCTCCGCCCTGCGCAACACGTCCACTAAACCGCGACCACTTTTCCCGGATTCATTATGTTTTTCGGATCGAGCGCGCGTTTGATCGTGCGCATCAACTCAAGTGCCGCGGGCGAATGCTCTTCCAGCATGTATTTCATCTTGGCCTGGCCGATTCCATGCTCGCCGGTGCAGGTGCCGCCCATCTCGAGACCGCGCCGAACGAGGCGTTCGAGAAAATTTTTGACGCTTTCGACTTCATCTGGATCGTTGACGTCAACAAGCGGTCCGCAATGAAAATTGCCGTCGCCGACATGACCGACGATCGGCGCAAGGATGCCGCTCTCCTCCGCATCGCAGGCCGTTTCGGTCACGCAATCGGCAAGCCGCGAGATCGGCACGCAGACGTCGGTCGCGAGCGGGCGAACGCCGGGGCGCAACGTCTGGTGCGCCCAATAAACGTCGTGACGGGCCTGCCACAGACGACTGCGATCCTCGGGCTTCGTTGCCCATTGGAACGGGCCGCCGCCATGCCCTTCGGCGATTTCGCCAAAACGCTGCGTCTGCTCGGCGACGCCTGCTTCCGTCCCATGAAACTCGAGGAACAGCATCGGCGCTTCGACGAGTCCGAGTTTCGCATGATTGTTGAACGCGCGCACCGTCAGCGCATCGGCAAGCTCGATACGCGCGATCGGCAATCCTATTTGAATTGTCTCGATCACCGTGTCGCAGGCCGCCTTGACGCTCGGAAACTGGCAGGTCGCCGCCGAAATCGCTTCGGGAATGCCGTAAAGTTTCAACGTGATCTCGGTGATGATGCCGAGCGTGCCTTCCGAGCCGATGAACAGCCGCGTCAGGTCGTAGCCGGCGGATGATTTCTTCGCCCGTGTGGCGGTCTTGAGAATTTCACCCTCGGGCGTGACGACGGTCAGCCCCAGCACGTTATCTTTCATCGTGCCGTAGCGCACCGCATTCGTGCCCGACGCACGCGTCGCGGCCATGCCGCCGATCGAGGCGTCGGCGCCGGGATCGATCGGGAAGAACAGGCCGGTGTCGCGCAGATGTTCATTGACCTCCTTGCGCGTCACGCCGGCTTGCACGACGCAGTCGAGATCCTCGGGATGAACTGCGAGAATGCTCTTCATCATCGAGAGGTCGATTGAGACGCCGCCGAGCGGCGCATTGACATGACCCTCGAGCGACGTACCGGTGCCGAAGGCAATGACCGGCACAAGATGATCGGCGCAGAGTTTCACGATGTCGGCGACATCTTCCGTGCTCTGCGCGTAGACGACAGCGTCCGGCGGCTCGTTCGGGGTCCAGGTCAAGGTGTGTCCGTGCTGCTCGCGCACGGCTTGCGAGGTCACGAGCCGGTTGCCGAAACGCGCGGCGAGCGCGCGTGTAACGGCCTCAATCGCCGCGGGATCGGCGTGGCTGGTAAGCCGCGCAGCGCGCGGCGGCGCGGTCATTTCGTTCATTACCAGAGGCTTTCTCTTTTCTTACTATCTATCGCGGGACTGATGCGCGTCGAGAACTGCGCCGTTCAACTCCCCATCTTGAATACCGCGCTCGCCGCGCTTTTCGACGCGAGCTTTTGACGCTTGTCCTCCTCAAGCCGCTGAATCTCGTTGTGAAGCGCACGCACGCGCTCGTCGATCTCCGCGATCGAAAAAGCATCAAGCGGCTCGCCGACCTGATGACCTAATTTTCGCACCGGCTTCAGCGCTTCGTCGTCTTCCCGCGCCATCAAAATGCCTCCCCTTAAGCCGTCTCACACCGGGCTCGCAAGCTACCGATCCCGATTGCGTTCCGGCAACCCCGGGATTATATGGAGCCATTCCCGTCATCGCCTGTCTTGAGTGAGGATTTGCCTCGGCCGGACCGCAGGGCGGATTCGCTTGCGAGAAACGTTGTCCTGGGAGGAAACGAGGAGAATTTCATGAGCAATGCCCCGCTTATGCCGAAAGCGACTGCCATCTGGCTGGTCGAGAACACGTCGCTGACGTTCGACCAGATCGCCGCCTTCTGCAAACTGCATCCGCTCGAGGTGAAGGGCATCGCCGATGGAGAGGTGGGCGCTGGCATCCGCGGCCACGATCCGATCACCTCCGGCCAGCTCACCCGCGAGGAGATCGCCAATGGCGAGGCCGATCCCGAGTACCAACTGAACCTTGCCGTGTCCAAGGTCCGTCTGCCCGAGGTGAAGCCTCGCCGCGGCGCCCGTTACACCCCCTTGTCGCGCCGCCAGGACCGCCCGAATGCGATTCTCTGGCTCCTGCGCAACCACCCGGAGCTGAAGGACGCGCAGATCATGCGCCTCGCCGGGACGACGAAATCGACGCTCCAAGCGATTCGCGAGCGCACCCATTGGAATTCGGCTCAGCTCCAGCCGCTGGACCCGGTGACTTTGGGCCTGTGTTCGCAGATTGACCTCGATTTCGAGGTCGCCCGCGCCGCCAAGGAGCGCCCGCAGCAGGTCCAAGATCGCGGCCAGACCCTTGTTCCCGCCGAAGTCACGACCCGCCGCGAGCCGCCGGCTCCGGCGACGCAAGCGGAAGTCTTCGGCGCGGCCGCGCCCGCTCCGGCGACCCAGCCCGAGCCCGACGTCAACCTCGACTCGGTCTTCGCCAAGCTGAAGGACCTCAAGGTCAAAGAGGACTGATACCTCCAGTCGGGCGGGCCAAAACGAGCTTTCGCCATGCGGCTTTATTCGGAACACAACTCGCCCTTCTCGGCGCCAGTGCGTGTGGCGATCTATGCCAAGGGCCTCGGAATCGAGATCGAGCCGCCCCCGGGTGGGCTGCTGTCGGCGCGATTTCACGCCATCAATCCGCTCGGCACCATTCCCTGCCTGATGCTCGACAGCGACGTGCCGCTGCCGGAATCCGCCGCGATCCTCGAGTACCTCGAAGATAAATTTCCGCACCCGCCGCTTCGCCCGGAAAGCGCGGAAAGCCGCGCGCATGTCCGGCTCTTGCAGCGCATCGGCGAATTGCAGATCACGACGCCGCTGGTCGAGCTGGCGCGGCTCGATGGCCACGCTACGTCCGACCCGACATTTTCGACCTGGCTCACACGACTGATCCGCGGACTGTCCTCGCTGCAGATTTATCTGAAGGAGGAAGGCCTGGCGGTCGGCCCGCATCTGACGCTCGCCGATTGCCAGCTGGCGCCGGCGCTGTTTCTCTTGCCGAAAGTCGCGCGGTCAATCGGCAAGCCGCATCTGCTCGCCGCCTATCCGACACTGCGGCGCTATGTCGAAACCGTTGGCGATCACGCGGCGGTCGCCCGCGTGCTGGACGAAATGGCGCCGGCTTGGGGGCTGCAGGCGGCAGCGGCCTAGCCTTGACGAGCGCCTGAGTCTCCGCGCGAAATGCCCTCGCTTTTTTCGGCGAGGGGCAGGCGCGTTGTTCAGCGGTCTTCCAAGCGAGATCGTCCAGTCCGCGGTGCCGCTCGTGCCGGATTACGTGCGCGCGTCGGGTGGCGTGCGCGTGCGCTTTGGCGCAAGCGCCGGCCGCACGCAGGCGATCGAGCGCGCCGAAAGCGGCGGTTATCGCGTGCGCTTTCCGCGCATGGCAGAGACATGCGAGGCGGTGCTGATCAATACCGGCGGCGGCATGGCCGGCGGCGATCGGATGAAAGCCGAGTTCGCGCTTGCAGCGAACGCCGCCGTCGTGGTCACAACGCAAGCGGCGGAAAAAATCTACCGCTCGCAAGGCGCGCCCACCGAAATTTGCATTGACCTCAACCTCGCGTCCGGCAGCCGCCTCGACTGGCTGGCGCAGGAAACGATTCTGTTTTCAGGCAGCCGCTGGGGGCGCCAGTTGAGCGCGGACATAGCCGCAGATGCGAGCCTCACAATCGCGGAAAGCATAGTCTTCGGCCGTGTGGCGATGGATGAGATCGTCGATCGCGGCTCATGCCACGACCGCTGGCGCGTGCGTCGCGACGGCAAACTGGTTTTCGCCGAGGACATGCGCCTCGACGGCAATCCGGCGGGCCTTCTCGCCGCCAAGGCCTCCGGCAATGGCGCACGCGCGCTCGCGACCGTTCTGCACATCGCGCCCGACGCCGAGCAACGCGTTGATGAGGCGCGAGAGTTGCTTGCCGGCGCGTCATCCGAATGCGGCGCCAGCGCCTGGAATGGCATGCTTCTCATGCGGCTTCTGTCGCGCGATCCGCAGGCGCTGCGTGCCGATCTCGTGCGCTTTCTTGAAAGCTTTCGGCATGCGTCGATGCCGCGCGCGTGGGGATAAGGAGGATCGATGCTGCTCACGCCGCATGAGAAAGACAAGCTCCTCATCGCCATGGCGGCGATGGTGGCGCGCCGCCGCCTCGAACGCGGCGTCAAGCTGAATTATCCCGAGGCCGTTGCGCTGATCACCGACTTCATTGTCGAAGGCGCGCGCGACGGCCGCTCCGTCGCCGATCTCATGGAAGCCGGCGCACATGTGCTTTCGCCCGACCAGGTCATCGACGGCGTCGCCTCGATGATCCTCGACGTGCAGGTCGAGGCGACATTCCCGGACGGCACGAAGCTCGTCACCGTGCACGAGCCGATCCGGGGCGCCAAGACGACGCGCGTCCCCGGCGAAATCATGCCGCAGCCGGGCGAGCTCATGCTGAACGAAGGCCGCGCGACGGTGACGCTCGACGTCTCAAATACCGGCGACCGGCCGATCCAGGTCGGCTCGCACTATCATTTCTTCGAGACCAATCCCAGCCTCAAGTTCGATCGCGCCAAGGCGCGCGGCATGCGCCTCGATATTCCCGCCGGCACCGCGGTGCGCTTCGAGCCGGGCCAGACGCGCAGCGTCAATCTTGTTGCCCTGGCGGGCGGCAGGAAGGTCTACGGCTTCCGCCAGGACGTGATGGGCGCGGTTTGACTTCCCGCGTTATTTCCTTACATTTTGTTCTCAAAAGTAAGGAGCTTCCATGGCCGCCTTCGAGGCCAAACTCACATCCAAGGGGCAGATCACCCTACCGGCCAAAATCCGGGATCGGCTTCGGGTGGATACCGGCGACAAGGTCGTGTTTACGGAGAGCGCTGATGGCTCTTACCGGCTACATGCGCGCAATCCATCGCTGCGTGATCTGAGGGGACTGGTTCGAAGTGGCGAAAAAACATCCGGACGCGACATTGCGCGATGGATCGAAGAAGCCCGCGGCAAGGCTGCTCCCAAAACGGCTGCTTCCGGGCAAAGAAACAGAAGCCGCGATTCATGATCGGCCTCGACACAAACATTCTGCTGCGCTGGCTCGTCGACGAGAGCATTTGGCCCGATGACAATCCTCGACAGACCGCAGCCGTGATCGCTTTGCTCGAAGACGAAACCGAACGGTTTTATGCAAATGCGGTCGTCATATCGGAGACGGTGTGGGTTCTGGAAAAGCCGATGAAACAGTCGAAGCAGGTGCTGATCCAGGTCCTAGATCGTTTGTTGCTGGCCTCCAATTTGCTCGTCCAATGCCACGACGCAGTAGCCGCAGCGCGACGATCCTTCGAGAGGTCCAAGACCGGCATTCACGACCGGCTGATCGCTGAAATCAACAGCCAGGCCGGTTGTGCCTGGACGGCCACCTTTGATTTCCCGGCCAGCAAAACGCCGGGCTTCCGCCTGCTCGGGTCAAGGGGCTGAAGCATGTCGACGCACGCGACCATTTCCCGCGCCGCCTATGCCGACATGTTCGGCCCGACTAAAGGCGACCGCATGCGGCTCGCCGACACCGACCTTATCCTCGAAGTCGAGAAGGATTTCACAATCTACGGCGACGAGGTGAAATTCGGCGGCGGCAAGGTGATCCGCGACGGCATGGGCCAGAGTCAGGTCACCAACAAACACGGCGCCGCCGATTGCGTCATCACCAATGTTGTCGTGCTCGATCATTGGGGCATCGTCAAAGCCGACGTCGCGCTGAAAGAAGGCCGCATCGCGGGAATCGGCAAGGCCGGCAATCCCGACATCCAGCCGGGCGTCACCATCATCATCGGTCCCGGCACCGAAGTGATCGCCGGCGAAGGCAAAATCCTCACCGCGGGCGGCTTCGATTCGCACATCCACATGATCTGCCCGCAGCAGATCGACGATGCGCTGATGTCGGGCGTGACCACGCTGCTCGGCGGCGGCACGGGACCGGCGACCGGCACTGCCGCGACGACGGCGACGCCCGGGCCCTGGCACATCCACAAAATGATCGAGGCCGCCGATGCGTTTCCGATCAACATAGGCTTTGCCGGCAAGGGCAATGCGTCGCTGCCCGGAGGTCTCGTCGAGCAGATCGAGGCCGGCGCCTGCGCGCTCAAACTGCATGAGGATTGGGGCACGACGCCGGCTGCGATCGATTGCTGCCTCGCGGTCGCCGACGATTACGACATCCAGGTGATGCTGCATTCCGACACGCTGAACGAGTCGGGCTTCGTCGAAGATACGATCGCGGCGTTCAAGGACCGCACGATTCATGCGTTCCACACGGAAGGCGCCGGCGGCGGCCATGCGCCCGATATCATCAAGGTTGCGAGCCTGCCGAACGTGCTGCCCTCGTCTACTAACCCGACGCGGCCGTTCACGGTCAACACACTCGACGAGCATCTCGATATGCTGATGGTCTGCCACCATCTCGATCCGTCGATCGCGGAGGATTTGGCGTTTGCCGAAAGCCGCATCCGCAAGGAGACGATTGCGGCGGAGGATATCCTCCACGATATCGGCGCGCTCTCGATGATGTCGTCCGACAGCCAGGCGATGGGCCGGATCGGCGAGGTCGTGATCCGCACCTGGCAGACCGCGCACAAGATGAAGGTGCAGCGCGGGCCGCTGAAGGGCGACGGCGATAACGATAACAACCGCATCAAGCGCTATGTCGCCAAATACACGATCAATCCGGCGATCGCGCACGGCGTGTCGAAGCACATCGGCTCGGTCGAAGTGGGCAAGCTCGCCGATCTCGTTCTGTGGTCGCCGGCGTTCTTCGGCGTGAAGCCCGATATGATCATCAAGGGCGGCATGATCGTCGGCGAGGCTATGGGTGACCCAAACGCCTCGATCCCGACGCCGCAGCCCGTCCATTACCGGCCGATGTTCGGCGCCTTCGGCAAGGCGCGGACGAGCACGAGCGTGACCTTCGTGTCGAAAGCGGCGGCGGAGAGCGGCTTGCGCGACAGACTCGGCGTGCAGAAGGAGCTTGTGCCCGTCGAGAATGTGCGCGGCGGGATCAGCAAGAAGTCGCTGATCCACAACGACGCGACGCCGGACATTCGCGTCGATCCCGAGACATATGCGGTGACAGCCGACGGTGAGCTCTTGGTCTGCGAACCGGCGAAAGTGCTGCCGCTCGCGCAGCGATACTTTTTGTTTTGATGCGATGAGCGTGCCTGTGCAAACGCCGCGGAGCGGATCGTTACTCCTCCCTCTCTTTCAGGGGAGGGTGCCGAGCGCAGCGGGGCGGGTGGGGTCTGTTCTCACCTCGCAGCATTCGTCAGACCCCACCCGGCCGCTTCGCGCCCACCCTGCCCTGAGGGGAGGGAGCGCGCACCACGACTGGTTCTTATTTCCATGATCCGCGCCACCTCCATCGTGCGCAAGCTCGCGGTGAAACCCGAACGCGTCAGCGATAGCGTCACGCTCGATCACGAGCACCGGCATCGACGTCGCATCAGGCTCACCAGCGATGCCGATCTCGAATTCCTGCTCGATCTCGACAAAGCCGCCGGGCTCGACGACGGTGACGCGCTGAAGCTCGAAGACGGCCGGCTCATTCTCGTCAAAGCGGCGCCGCAGAAGCTCATCGAGATCAAAGCCGAGAACCCGCTGCGGCTGCTGCGCGTCGCCTGGCACATCGGCAACCGGCACACGCCGGCGGAGATCACCGCCGATGCAATTTACATCGAAGCGGATCACGTCCTCGCTGAAATGGTGCGCGGCCAGGGCTGCAGCGTCATGGCCGTGACCCGTCCGTTCCGCCCGGAGCGCGGCGCTTATGATCATGATCACGCGCATGCACATCCCCACGCGAGCGCCGAATGAGCGGAAGGGAACTGCCACTGGCGATCTGGTTCTCGCCGATGTTCCCGGTCGGAGCTTTCGCCTATTCGCACGGGCTCGAACGGGCGCGTGAGTGCGGCGATATCGGCGACGCCGATGATCTGCGCGATTGGCTCTCTACGGTGGTGCAACGCGGTGCTTTGCACAACGACGCGATTTTGCTGGCAAATGCTTATCGCGCGGCGATGCAGAGCGATGCAAATCGCGTTGGTGAGTTAAACGAGCTGGCGATGGCGATGGCGACAAGCCGCGAGCGGCGGCTCGAGACGGCAACACAGGGCAATGCGTTTCTGCTTGCGATCAAAAACTCCTGGCCGTGCGCCACCTTCGATTTGTTGGGCGGGAGCGAAGATGTCACTTATCCCATTGCCGTCGCGCTTGCTGCGGCGGGGCACAATCTGCCGCTCGACGCGACGCTCGATATGTATGGCCTCGGCTTCGTCTCTAATCTGGTATCCGCGGCGATACGTCTGGGCATTATGGGGCAAAGCGATGGGCAAACCATCATCGCCGCGCTCATTCCCATCCTCCGGGAGGTCGCACAAAGCTGCGCATCGAAAAATATCGACGATCTCGGCGGCTCGACCTTTCGTTCCGATCTCGCGAGTCTGCAACATGAGACGCAATACACACGTCTCTTTCGATCGTGACGCGTCATTGCGAGCCAAGCGAAGCAATCCAGAGCTACGTCATGCAAGCGACTTCTGGATTGCTTCGTCGCTCCGCCCCTCGCAATGACAGCGTCTCGTAAGGAGAATACCCTGTGACATCCCCGCACGGACCTCTGCGCGTCGGCATCGGCGGCCCCGTCGGCTCGGGCAAAACCGCGCTCATGGAAGCTTTGTGCAAGCGCCTCGCCGGGGGCTACGAGCTCTGCGCGATCACCAACGACATTTATACGAAAGAGGACGCCGAGATTCTGACGCGCGTCGGCGCGTTGCCGCCGGAGCGGATCATGGGGGTCGAGACCGGCGGTTGTCCGCATACCGCGATCCGCGAGGATTGCTCGATGAATCTGGCGGCGGTCGACACGATGATCAAGCGCTTTCCCGATCTCGATCTCGTCCTCGTCGAATCCGGCGGTGACAATCTCGCCGCGACCTTTTCGCCCGAACTGGCCGATCTCACGATCTATGTGATCGACGTCTCCGGCGGCGAAAAGATCCCGCGCAAAGGCGGGCCGGGCATCACGCGCTCGGATCTGCTCGTCATCAACAAGATCGATCTGGCCCCGTTCGTCGGCGCCGATCTCGGCGTGATGGAGCGCGACGCCAAACGCATGCGGGGGACACGGCCGTTCGTGTTCACGAATATCAAAGCGGGTGAGGGGGTCGAGGTGGTCGAGCGGTTTATCCTGAGCAACGGCGGATTGGCACCCTGAGGAGGTTGCCGTGCCACAATGGTTGGTTGTCATCGTGGCTTGCGGCGGAGGAATATGCTCGCTAAGTCTCTGACGCATTGGAGAGGACTGATTATGAATTGATGCTTTCGGCCGCTGTGATGGCCGTTGTTTGCGGATCCGCTGTGGCGGGAGAAGATGACTGGTGCTCGCAAGATTGCGTCAAGAGATACGATCCGGCGGCTAACCCTGGAGCAATGTATCAAGTTCAACGGGTGCGCAAATTTTCCCTCAGCGCCGTTCCGGCCATATGTCCCTCCAAGGCAATACGTGCCGAAAACTGAGAAGGATTTTCGCTCCGGGTTCTCATAGCTTCAATACTCGTGTGCTCGCCGCCATTCAGTATCCAGCGTCGGCGGGGTAGCCACTAGGAGCAGTGTCATTCCCGGCGAAGCGCAGCTTCGACCGGGAATCCAGGGGCAAATTGTAGAAGGGCTGGATTCCCGATCGCGCGTTGCGCGTCGGGGACGACAAAGCACTATTCCGCCGACTTCACGAGCCGGAGCCGGCGCTCTCAAACGTGTTCGGTCTCAGTTGCACGCATGGGAGAGGCTCCCATGCGAATTCCCAGCGTCCGTAGCACCGCAAAAACAGTCGCGAAACCGGGATTTCCACTGACGGCGAGCGACTTATAAAGGCTTTCGCGACCGAGTCCCGCCTCATCGGCAATCTTCTTCATGCCGTGTGACTTGGCGACAACTTCAAGCGCGCGCGTGAATGCTGAAACATCGTTGGTTTCAAAAGCCTCTTCGAGCGCGGCCTCGAGATAGGCGGCGATGTCGTCTTTATCGCGCAGGAGCTCAGCCGAATTCCATGGGAGCGTCTTGGTGACCATCGAAGATTTTCCTCTACAGATCAGCGGCCAACCGCTTCGCCCTGGCGATGTCGCCGTCGCTTCCGCTCTGAGTCGATTTATCACCGCCGCAGAGAAGTCACGGTGGCAGCACCTCTTTGAATACTATAGATACGGTAGCCGGGACCGAAATTGATCCGCATCTCCGAAACGCCCGAGCCCACCGGTTTCACATCGCCAAAACTCGCAGTTGCCGCCAAGCGATCAATGCGGCGAATGACACGGGCTCTCGCCTGCCGATCACGCAGGTTGTCGAGCCAAGCGGCGAAGGTCTGGGTTTGGCGGACTTCAATCGCCATTAAGCGGGTATCCTACGGGATACGAGTCGTCAACGCAAAAAGCCGGTCACTCCGCCGGCTTCGCCTCCGCCGCGGGGCGGCGGCGCCGCCGTGTTAGCGCAAAGAGATACATCGCGGTCGGGCGCAGGATGAGGAGGTCGGCGATGAGCGCCGCGATCATGGCGAAGGCGCTGAGCCAGCCGAACAGCCTGAGCGACGGCAGATCGGAGAAGACCGTCACCGCCAGACCGCAAGCGAGCACGACCGATGTCAGAATCAGCGCTGGTCCGACGAGCACGGTCGCGCGCTCGACGGCGATCGCGGGATCGCGGTCGGGACTGTCCTCCAATCGCAATCGATTGAGGAAATGGATCGTCGCCGACAGGCCCAACCCGAACGACACGGTCAGCGCGACGATGCTGGCGAACTGCAAGCCCTCGCCCATCGCATAAAGCAGCGCGCCGGAGAGGAGGATCGGAAACACGCCCGGCAGAATGCTGACCAGCATCACCACAAACGAGCGGAATGCGAGGCCGATAAACGCTGCGACGAAGACGATCTCGATCGTCAGGCCGCGATTGAGCTTGCCGATCATGTTGGCGCTGTTGCGCGCCGCGATCGCCGAGAGACCGGTGACGGCAATCTCATACCCCCGATGTTTGGCGCGAACGTCGTTCAGCCTTTTGTCAAGGCTGTCGACGACCGGCAGCAACTGGTTTGCGTCGACATCCGGGATGCGGCCCGATACCAGGACCGCGTCCTGCTGTTCCGAGACGAAGCGGCGCGTCAGGAATGCGGGAAGAATGTCGACATATTGCTTCAGCGTCGCGACATCGTGCTTGCCGGCTTTCTCCGCAAGCCAGCGGCGCAGCGTCTCGAGCGACAGCACGTTGCCAACGCCGGCCTGGCGCTCGACGACATTGTGCACGTCGGCGATGGTCGCCAGCGTCTCCGGCGAATAGAGCGACTCGCCCTCCGTGAATTGGATCAGCACGTCGATCGGCTGCGCGCCGGTGAGCTTCCTATCGAGACGGTTGCTGGCGGAGACCGCCTGCTCGCGGTCGGGAACCTGATCGGCGAGGCGATAGCGCGGCTGCAGATTGGCGTAGATGATGCCGAGGATCACAACAACGGCGATGCCGATCAGGCTGAAAAAGCCGGGGCGGCTGACCATGCGCGCGGCAATCCAGGCACAGAAGCGGCGCAAGAGATCGACGCCGGTATCGGCGCCCCTCACCTTGACGGCGAATCCACTGGTGTCACGCAACAGCAGCACGCCGAGCAGCGGCAATACCAGCAAGACCGTCAATAGCGCGATGATCGTTGCGAGCAATCCCGCCTCGCCGAAAGCGCGGATGAGATCGGATTGCGAGAACAGAAGCGCGATGAAGGAGAGCCCCGCGGTCGCATGCGTCAGCACGCAGGCCGGCCCGACGATGAAGAGCACGTTGCGGAAGGCGGTGTATTTGTCTTCGCCCGCGATCAGCCGGTCGCGCGCCGCGAATGTCAGCTGCATCGAATCGGCGAAGCTGATCACCATGATCAGCGGTGTCATCACATTCAAGAACATGTTGAGCCGGAAATTGAACCAGCCGAACGTGCCGAGCGCGAGCAGGATCGCGATCAGCGGCGGCGCCGCCGCGATGATCATGAACGAGACGCGGCGGAAGAACAGGATGGCGATGCCGCAGCCGGCGAAAAAGCCGATCGCATTGTAGAGGATGCGGTCGCGTTCGACCGCGTTGCGGATTTCGAGCTGCATGACGGGCACGCCGGAGAGCTCGCTTTTCAAGTCGGAGCCGGCGAGATCCTGGTCCATGGTCTCGCGAATTTCGCCGACGACTTTCCGCAAGCCCTCCGTTGCGACGATTTCCGGCTTCAGTGAGAGCACGATCAGCGCGAGCGTGCCATCCTCCGACAAAAGCTTGCCGCGGATGATTTCGTTTGCCCGAACCTTGGCGACGAGTTTGTCGTAGTCGGCGCCTTGCGGCAGCTCGTCCGGGAAGACCGGCGCCGGCAGCTCGTTGCCTTCCGGCGGCTGGCGAGCCGAAAAAAGCGAGATAAGCCCGCGGGTTCCGTCAATGAGCTGCAGGTCGGTGACGGCCTCGCGCAGTTTCTCGATATTGCCACGGGCGAGCAGATCGTCGGCTTCAACGACGACGAGGACATCATATTCCGCCGACGGAAACCGCGTAACGGTCTCCTCGAATTGCCGATATTCCGGTGTGTTCGAGCGGAAGAGCTGGCTCAGTGAATCATCGACTTTGAGCCGCGTGACGCCGATGCCGCCGAGCACCGCCAGCACCACGAGCATGATTGCGGCCGCCACTGGAAAACGCAGTGAGATCAGGCCGAGCCGCTCGATGCCGAGCGCCAGTGATCTCGTCGGTTTTGCGGGCGAAGCCTGCATGTTCATCCCTAGAATCCCTGCCTAGCGTCTTGCGCGGCGGGTGTGGCGAATTTCCGCCTCAGCTTGCATGCGGCAATGTCTCGGCCGGCAATTTGCGCCAGCAGGGGTCCCAGTAAGGCTCCGGCCCGAACCGTTCGGCGAGGAACTCGACGAGAAGCCGCAGCCGAAGCGGCGGCGGACCGCCATGACGCAGGACATATAGGCCGCGCTCGGGCAAGGCGAAATCGGTGAGGATCGGCTCGAGCGCACCGCTTTCGAGCGCCGGCGCGAGGATGAAGCTCGGGAGCACGGTGATGCCCAGCCCCGCCGCGGCGGCGTCGCGCAACGCCTCGCCATTGTCCGCCTCGAAAGTGCCGGGCGGCTTCATTGCGTACCAACGTCCGTCAATGCGGAAGCGCCATTGCTCTTCCGAGCCGGGCCCTGTGTAGCTGAGGCATCGATGCTGCATCAGATCGCGCGGTGTCGCCGGGCGGCCGTGGCGGGCGAGATAATCGGGGCTCGCGGCGAGCAGCGCGCGAATCGGCGAGAGCTTTCGGCCGATCAGGCTCGAATCCTTCAGGACGCCGATGCGGATTGCCACATCAAAGCCCGCCTCGACGAGATCGACGAAACGGTCGCTGAAGGAGATGGAGATGGAGATGCTAGGATAGTGCTGGGCAAATTCGGCGAGCGCCGGCCCGAGGTGCATAACGCCGAAGGAGAGCGGGGCGGCAATCCGGAGCGCGCCGGAAGGCTCGCGCTCGCCTTTTTTCACCTCCGTCTCCGCCTCTTGCAATTCGGCGAGGCTGCACGCGGCTCGCGCGGCGAAGGTGCGGCCGGCCTCGGTCGGTGCGAGGCCGCGGGTCGAGCGAACGAGGAGCCGGGTGCCGAGTCTGCCTTCGAGACGCGCCACACGCCGGCTGACCATCGATTTCGAGATGCCGAGCCGCCGCGCCGCCTTCGTGTAACTCTCAAGCTCGAGGACGCGGATGAAGGCGAGGATGTCGTCGAAATCGCTCATCGCAGCGTTCCGCTCCGGTCAACAATGAGTTGCCGGGCAGGGGCCTACCGGCATCATCCGGTAAACGCCACATTGATGCAAGCCGCCCAATGCAAGCCGCCCGAATAGGAGCACGCAACATGCAACTCACCGGCCTCCACCACGTCACCGCAGTGACCGCAGACGCGCCGCGCAATTACGATTTCTACACGAAGACGCTCGGCCTGCGTCTTGTGAAGAAGACCGTGAACCAGGACGACGTCTCGGCCTATCACCTCTTCTTCGCCGACGGGCTCGCGAGCCCCGGCTCCGATCTGACCTTCTTCGACTGGCCGGTCGGCCGCGAACGGCGCGGCACGAATTCGATCGTGCGCACGAGCCTGCGTGTCGGCGGCCAGAATGCGCTTGCCTTCTGGGCGAAGCGATTGCGCGAGCACGGGGTCATGAGCGGCGATATCGCCGAGCGCAACGGCCGCGCGGTGCTCGATTTCGAGGATTTCGAGGGCCAGCGCCTGTCGCTTGTTGATGACGGCGGCGCCGGCGACGCGCATCCGTGGTCGCGCAGTCCGGTCCCGGCGGAACATCAAATCGGTGGCCTCGGCCCGGTGACGCTCAGCGTTCCGGACCTGCCGCGAACCGATGCCGCGCTGACCGCGATCATGAATATGCAGGACATAAGCGCGTTCGAGGAAAACGGGCGCGAGGTGCACGTCTATTCCATGGGGGAGGGCGGAGCCGCCGCGGAAGTGCATGTCATGATCGAGTCCGATTTGCCGCGGGCGCGGCAGGGTGCGGGCGCTGTGCATCACGTCGCCTTCCGCACGCCGGATGAAGCGGGCTACCGCGCCTGGAACGAGCGCCTGCAGGAATTGCGCATTCCCTCGAGCGGGCCGGTCGATCGCTTCTATTTCAAGAGCCTGTATTTCCGCGAGCCGAACGGCATCCTGTTCGAAATCGCCACTGATGGTCCGGGCTTTGCGACGGACGAGCCGCTGGAGACACTCGGCGAGAAATTGTCGCTGCCGCCATTCCTCGAGGGCAGGCGCGCGCAGATCGAAGCGGGTTTGAAGCCGCTGAAGACAAAAGAAGAGGCCGCGGCATGAGCGCCTCCGAACTCATTTTCGTGCATCGCTTCGTTCCCGCGCAAGCGGGCACGAACGCGCCGACATTGCTTTTGCTGCACGGCACGGGCGGCGACGAGAGCGATCTCATCCCGCTCGGCCAAGCGCTCCTGCCCGGCGCGGCTTTGCTCAGCCCGCGCGGCCGGATTGGCGAGAACGGCATGCCGCGTTTCTTCCGGCGCTTCGGTGAAGGCCGCTTCGACGAAGCGAACTTGACGGAAGAAACGCAGGCGCTGGCAAACTTTGTCGGCACCGCGGCGCAAACCTACAAATTCGATCCTGCGCGCGTGGTCGCGCTCGGCTTCTCCAACGGCGCCAATATCGCGGCCGCTTTGCTTCTGCTGCATCCGGACGTGCTCGCTGGCGCGATTCTGCTCAGGCCCATGGTGCCGCTGATCCCGCCGGACCTGCCGAACCTCACCGGCAAACCCGTGCTCATCAGCGCCGGACAGCACGATTCGATCGTGCCGGCGGCGAACACGCTGCATCTCGCAAACCTGTTGCAGAGTGCGGGCGCCGAGGTCACGCTGAAGCGCCAGCCGCTCGGGCATAATCTCGCTGAGCCCGATCTGCAGGCGAGCGCGTATTGGCTGCGCCAAAACTTCGCGCGTGACGCAAAGGAGAATGCCGCATGAGCTGGCTCACAGCAGACGACCCGCGCCCCGGCGACAAGCTCTCCTGCGACGCCATCGAGATGATCATCGTGCCGCGTGCGCGCGATCTCGGCGGCTTCGAAGTGCGCCGGGCGCTGCCTTCGGCGCGCCGGCAGATGGTCGGCCCGTTCATTTTCTTCGACCAGATGGGACCGGCCGAATTCATCACGGGCCAAGGCATCGACGTGCGCCCGCATCCGCACATCAATCTTGCCACCGTCACCTATCTCTTCGAAGGCGAGATCATGCATCGCGACTCGCTCGGCACCGAGCAACCGATCCGGCCGGGCGCGGTCAATTGGATGAGCGCGGGCCGCGGCATCGTCCATTCCGAGCGGACCGCCCCGGAGCTTAAAAGCCGCGGGCAGAAACTCTTCGGCATCCAGAGCTGGGTCGCGCTGCCGCGCGCGGCGGAAGAGAGCGCGCCTGACTTTGCCCATCACGACGCGCAGGCGCTGCCCTTCATCGAGGATCGCGACAAGAGCGTGCGGCTCATTGTCGGCAGCGCCTTCGGCAAGACCTCGCCGGTGCGCACGCAATCGCAGATGATCTATGCCGATATCGCGCTCGAGCCGGGCGCATCCGTGCCGATCGATGCGGCGCATGAAGAGCGCGGGCTTTATCTGGTCTCAGGCAATGTCGAAATTGCCGGCGACCGCTTCGGGGCGGGGCAGCTCCTGGTGCTGCGTCCGGGCGATCCGATCAGTGTCAAAGCCGCGACGCCGGCGCGCTTTCTCCTGCTCGGCGGCGCGCCGATGGACGGCCCGCGCTACATCTGGTGGAATTTCGTGTCGTCACGCAAGGAGCGGATTGAGCAGGCCAAAGCCGAATGGAAGAGCGGCCGCTTCGATACGGTGCCTGGAGATGCGGAAGAATTCATCCCGCTGCCGGAGGAGGCCAAGGTGGTGAGTTATCCGTAGGTAAAAGTCCCGAATGTTGCGCTTACGCGAGTGCCGCTATCATGAGCGATGTTCTATCTGTCATCGGTGTGTTCCATCTATTTTCCGGACGTAACGCCTGCGTTCGCTAAGTACTGTGAACAGCGCGATGCGCTGCACAAAGTTCTCGCTGAGCACAAGGATAGATATAAGAGTGGCATGGCGGGCAAAGAATTCTTTCCCCCATTTCACCGTGGTATGCTTGAGTTGATTTCCCGATCTAAAGAACTCAAAAAAGCAGCGATTGCTGAAGCACATAAATTCGCTGGCGCGGACCGGCTTTGGCCCTGGAAGCGAAGAGCTCGTTGATCGAACTGAGGGAAGGACTCTATCATAATGTGGAGTTGGAGCTTCAGAATCGGATTTGATGATCTCAGACGCGCTTACAAAGGTGCGCGGGAAGCATCGGACCAGCATAGCGCGGAGCTTGAGGCGAAATGGAAGAGTTCGAGCATAAGGTAAAGGCAGGTCGCGCGTCCCTCACGGAGGAAGATGAGGTTGGCCAAGTGATCCATGACTGGGGCGTACGGGAGGCATTTGTAACCTCGCTGCACCATTTTTGGGAGCGGCAGCTCAATGAGCGTATGAAGGTCAAGAAATATGAAGAGTCGGATGTTTTCTCGTTCCTGAAAGCTGAAGGAATAAGCCAAGGAGTCCGTGCTGACCACGTTAAGGCTGACGGCCAATGTAGCTGAACATAGCGCAGGTAACTCAGCCGATAAGCTCTACAAACGGCGCCCGGATCTTTTTGATGCCGCCGAGATGAGCAAAATAAAAGATAAATCAAGCTATGATTATCTCAGAATTACCGACAAGGACCTAGAGGACTTCTTTGAAGCCGTGGACACCGCGGGACCCTCAGTAAAGACGGGTTGGGCGTGAATTGGCGTCACGCTTCTGTGATCACATAACCAAATTCGCATCCCGCGCGAGCCGCCATCGCCCATCCTCCTTGCGCAGGATCGTCAGCGTATAACCGGAGCGCTTTACCGGCACTCCGCCCTCCGGCGTGATCGTCATCTCGATATAATTGCGCAGATAAGCCCAGTCGCCGAGCACCCGCAGCTCCCGGATGTCGCTCTTCCCCTCCATCCGCACGTTCTTCATCGCGTCGGACGCGCCGGCGAATGCTTCCTTGCCAAACGGCTCGCGGCCGGGAACCATGAAGATCACGTCTTCGGTCATGAGATCGAGGACGGTCGCGATGTCGCCGGCCTTGCTCGCCGCCATCCAGGTCTCGACCAGCTTGCGAATGGCGGTTTCGTCGCTCTGGTGTGACTTCTCTTGCATTCCGTCGTCCATCTTCCGCTCATCCTTGAGGAGCGTCTGATCTCGGGTGTTCCCGAGATCAGCATATTTGCTCAAGTCGGCAACAGCCGACTTGAGAAGAAGCGTGCGTCTCGAAGGGTGCGCGCTATCCCTTCGGCCGCCTGAACACGACGAGCTTCGGCGAGAACGTCTGCACGATGTCGCCGTGCTGATTGGTCGTCGTCAGCTTCACGATCACCATGCCGCGATCGGGCTTCGATTGCGACGGAATGATCTCCAAAACCTCACTCTTCACCTGAAGGGTGTCGCCGGGCCGCACGGGTTTCGACCAATTGAGCTCGCCGCCGCTGCCGATGATGCCGCTCGCCAGCGGAAAGCTCTTGACCGACAGCCGCATGGTGATCGCCGCGGTGTGCCAGCCGCTCGCGGCAAGGCCGCCGAACATGGTCTTGCCCGCCGCCTCCTCATCTAAATGAAACGGCTGCGGATCGTAGCGGCCGGCAAAATCCTTGATCTCGTCGGCGGTCAGCGTGTGCGCATCGCTCAAAAATTCCTGGCCGACAAAAAGATCTTCGAGCCAAAGTTTTTGCTGCATAATTTTTTGACCTGCCGCGAATGGTCGAGGAACCCGATAAACCATAGGTCCCATCGGCCAACATGCCTATTCCCAGCACGCACGGCTTAGGTTAGACCTTCGCGACGACATAGGGAGAGACATATGCGTTATACGACGACCGTGCTCATCGGGCTCGCGGCTACCGCCGGAGCCGCCGGCGCCATCGCGACGGCGAACGCCGAGGACCTCAAGGTGGCCTTGATCTACGGCCGCACCGGCGCGCTCGAAGCTTACGCCAAGCAGACGGAAACGGGACTGCGCCTCGGCTTCGAATACGCGACCAAAGGCTCGATGATGGTGAACGGGCGCAAGATCGTCATCATCACCAAGGACGATCAGTCGAAGCCCGACCTCGGCAAGACCGCGCTTGCCGAAGCCTATGAGGACGACAAAGCCGATATCGCCATCGGCACGAGTTCGTCCGGCTCGGCGCTCGCCATGCTGCCCGTCACCGAAGAGCACAAGAAGATCCTGATCGTCGAGCCCGCCGTCGCCGACCAGATCACCGGCGACAAGTGGAACCGCTACATTTTCCGCACGGCGCGCAACTCGTCGCAAGACGCGATCTCGAACGCGGTCGCGATCGGCAAGCAGGGCGTGACCATCGCGACGCTCGCGCAGGATTACGCTTTCGGCCGCGACGGCGTCGCGGCGTTCAAGGAGGCGCTCGGCAAAACCGGCGCGACGCTGGCGGCGGAAGAATACGCGCCGCTCAACGCCACCGACTTCACCGCGCCGGCGCAGCGTCTGTTCGACGCGCTGAAGGACAGGCCGGGCAGGAAGATCATCTGGGTGATCTGGGCCGGTGCCGGCAACCCGCTGGCAAAACTGCAGGACATGGACCCGAAGCGCTACGGCATCGAGATTTCGACTGGCGGCAATATTTTGCCGGCGCTTGCCGCTTACAAAGCCTTCCCGGGGATGGAAGGCGCCACCTACTACTACTACGACATCCCGAAGAACCCGGTGAACGACTGGCTCGTCGCCGAGCACAAGAAACGCTTCAACGAGCCGCCGGATTTCTTCACCGCCGGGGGTTTTGCCGCGGCGATGGCGACGGTGGCGGCGGTCGAGAAGGCGAAATCCACCGACAGCGAGAAGCTGATCGCCGCCATGGAGGGCATGGAGTTCGATACGCCGAAGGGCAAGATGATCTTCCGCAAGGAAGATCATCAGGCGCTGCAAAGCATGTATCACTTCAAGATCAAGGTCGATCCGAACGTCGCATGGGCGATTCCCGAGCTCGTCCGCGAATTGAAGATCGAGGACATGAATATCCCGATCCGCAACAAGCGATAAGATCGGGAATGGCCGGCACGCCCGGCCATCGCGCTTGCCGCATGAGCACGCATCTCGAGACGTGCGACCTGACGATCCGCTTCGGCGGCCATGTCGCGGTCGATTCGGTGACATGCGCGTTTCGCGCAGGCGAACTCACGGCGATCGTCGGGCCGAACGGCGCCGGCAAGACCACTTACTTCAACCTGATCTCCGGTCAATTGCGTGCGAGCGCGGGCCAGGTTCTGTTCAACGGCGAAGACCTGACCCGGCTCGCGGCGTCATTGCGCGCGCGCCGCGGACTGGGACGTGCGTTCCAGCTCACCAATCTCTTCCCCAATCTCACCGTCGTTGAGAATATCCGCCTCGCCGTGCAGGCAACGCGAGGCGTGCATTACGAGATGCTGCGCGTGTGGTCCGACCGAAGCGATCTCATCGCCCGCGCGGACGAGGTGCTTGAACAGGTTGCCCTGTCGGCGCGTCGCAATGTTGCGGCGGCGGCGCTCTCGCATGGCGATCAGCGCAAGCTCGAAGTCGGCATGATGCTCGCGCTCGAGCCGGCCGTCTTCATGTTTGACGAGCCGACCGCCGGGATGAGCGTCGATGAAGTGCCGGTCGTGCTCCACCTCATCGCAGAGCTGAAACGCGATACCTCGAAAATCATCCTGCTTGTCGAGCACAAGATGGACGTCGTGCGCTCGCTCGCCGATCGCATCATCGTTCTGCACAATGGCCGACTTGTCGCCGACGGAGCGCCCGCGGAGGTGATCGCCTCGCCCATCGTGCAGGAAGCCTATCTCGGCGCTGCACCCGGCAAGGCGAGCGCGGCCATGAGAAACACAGCATGAGCGCGCTGCTCACTCTCTCGGGCGTGCACACGCATATCGGCCGCTACCACATTTTGCAGGGCGTCGACTTCACCGTGCCCGAAGGTGAGACGACGATGCTGCTCGGCCGCAACGGCGCTGGCAAGACGACGACGCTGCGCACGATTATGGGATTGTGGCGCGCCTCCGCCGGTACGATCCGCTTCGCCGGCCGCGGCATCGAGATAGATACAACGCCCGACATTTCGCGTGCCGGTCTCGCCTACGTGCCGGAGAGCATGGCCGTGTTCTCCGACCTCACGGTGCGCGAGAATCTCGTGCTTGCCGCCCGCGATGCGGCGCTCGACGACACGCGACTCAATTGGATTTTCGGCTTCTTCCCCGCGCTGAAGAAGTTTTGGCTGTCGCGCGCGGGAACTTTGTCGGGCGGACAGAAGCAAATGCTGTCGATTGCCCGCGCCATTGTGGAGCCGCGCCGTCTGTTGCTGATTGATGAGCCGACAAAGGGATTGGCGCCGGCGATCGTCGGCGCGCTCGTCGAGTGCCTGATGGAAATCAACCGCGCCGGCACGACGGTGCTTCTAGTCGAGCAGAATTTCCGCGTCGCGCAAGCGGTCGGCAATTATGTCTGCATCATGGACAACGGCCGCATCGTGCATGCCGGCACGATGGCCGATTTCGCCGCGGATGAAGAAATGCAGCAGAGGTTGCTCGGTTTGAGCTTGGATACGCATCAATGACCAACGCCGTCACGGCCGGGCTTGGCCCTCTCATCCACGAAAAGCCGCGGCACAATGGCCTGCAGAGAAGGCGTGCCCTCTTCGCGGTGTATTCATTGTTGCATTGCGGCGTGGATGCCCGGCCCAAGGCCGGGCATGACGTGCTGCCATGACCGCGATCGATTCCGGCGCGGCGCTGCCCAAACAACGCGCCGATTTCATCCCCGCATTTTTGCCGATCGTCCTCGCGCTTGCCGTGCTTCCCTTCGTGGGCTCGCCATCGACATGGATCACACTCACTGTCGCTGGCCTCTCCATGGGCATGATGATCTTCATCATGGCGTCGGGCCTGACGCTCGTCTTCGGCCTCATGGATGTGCTTAATTTTGGACACGGCGCCTTCATTGCCGTCGGCGCTTATATGGCGGCGTTGGTGCTCGCACCACTCCTTGGCTGGACGCAGGCGGATTCGCTCTGGAGCGCGCTCGCCGCGCTGCTCCCCGCGGCAATAGTCGCAATGGCCGTGAGCGCCGCGCTCAGCATCGTGTTCGAGCGGCTTCTGATCCGTCCCGTGTACGGCCAGCACCTCAAGCAGATTCTGGTCACGATGGGCGGCCTCATCGTCGCCGAGCAATTGCTCTATGCGCTTTTCGGCCCGCAGCTGATCGCGCTGCCACTGCCGACCGCACTGCGCGGCTCGATCGTTTTTGCCGATGCGGCCGTGGAAAGATACCGGCTGCTTGCGGTCGTGGTGGGGTTGATCATCTTCGTCTCGTTGATTCTCATTCTCACGCGCACGAAGATCGGTCTACTCATCCGCGCCGGTGTCGAGAACCGCGAGATGGTCGAGGTGCTGGGCTATCGCATCAAGCGGCTCTTCATCGGCGTGTTCATGGCGGGCTCGGCACTTGCGGGACTTGGCGGCGTCATGTGGGCGCTTTATCGCGAGCAGGTGCATGCCTCCGTCGCACAAGAGCTCACCGTGCTCATGTTCATCGTCATCATCATCGGTGGGCTCGGCAGCGTTACCGGCTGCTTCATCGGCGCCATCCTCGTCGCACTCGTTGCCAACTATGCCGGCTTCCTCGTGCCGAAACTCGCGCTTGTCTCGGATATCCTGCTGATGGTGCTGGTGCTGCTTTGGCGCCCGCGCGGGCTCTTCCCAGTGACCTCGCGATGATGATCCTCTCCGGCGACACGCCGCGCAGCCGCATCTTGTCCGCAGTGCTGCTTGGGGTCTTCCTCGCGCTCGCTTTCGCGCCGTTTCTGTTTCCCGGCTCGAAGCCGCTGAACGTCGCGGCGAAAATCTGCATCTTCGCGCTGCTTGTCGCTAGTTACGATCTGCTGCTTGGATTTACGGGCATCGTCTCGTTCGCACATACGATGTTCTTCGGCATCGGCGCTTATGGCGTGGCGCTTGCGTTGTTCAATTACGGGCCGGGCTGGAGCATGATCGCGCTCGGCATCATCATCGCGCTGCCGGTTACGGCGCTGCTGGCGCTGGCAATCGGCCTCTTCTCGCTGCGCGTGCAGGCGATCTTCTTTTCGATGGTGACGCTCGCCGTCGCCTCCGCGTTCGCGGTGCTCGCCTCGCAATTGTCCTGGTTGACCGGCGGAGAGGACGGCCGCTCGTTCCAGGTGCCGCCGGTGCTGCGTCCCGGCAACCGGCTGTTTGACGGCGAGATTTTCGGTGTCGCCTTCAATGGGCGCGTGGTCAGTTATTACCTTGTTTTCATCATTTGCGTGCTGCTCTTTCTCTTGCTGCTGCGCATCGTCAATTCGCCGTTCGGCCGCGTGCTGCAAGCGATCCGCGAGAACCCGTTTCGTGCCGAGGCGCTCGGCTATCGCATCGTCGTGCACCGCACGCTCGCCAACGTCATCGCGGCGCTGATTGCGGCCGCCGCCGGCGCGCTTAATGCGATCTGGCTGCATTATACCGGGCCGGAGACGAGCCTCAGCTTCTCGATCATGCTCGATATTCTTGTCATGGTCGTCATCGGCGGCATGGGCACGATGTATGGCGCAGTCATCGGCGCCGCGCTTTACATCCTGGCGCAGAATTACCTGCAGGCGCTGATGGGAAGCGTCTCGAATGCCACGGCGAGCGCTGGCGTGCCGCTTGTGCCGGGACTGTTCCATCCCGATCGCTGGCTCTTGTGGCTCGGCATTCTGTTTATCTTAAGCGTGCGATTTTTCCCGAGCGGGATTGTCGGCCGGCTGCGCCAGGGAGCCACGAAAGCATGAATATTCCGCGCTCGCGCTCTGTCACGCTGCTCGATCGCGAGATCCATTACATGGAGTGGGGCGAGCGCGGGGCAAAACCGCTTATCATGGAGCATGGCCTTGCGCGCACCGGCCGCGATTTTGATGACATCGCGCAGGAACTCGCGAGCGAATATCATATCATCGTGCCGGACACGATTGGCCGCGGCTTGAGTCAATGGAGCCCGCAGCCGGAGAAGGAATATTGCTACGATTTTTACGCCGCGTTTGCCAAAGCGCTGCTCGATAAGATCGGCTTCGACAAGGTGGACTGGATCGGCACCTCGATGGGCGGCGCGACTGCGATCCGCGCCGCGGCGGACCCCTTGAGCGGCCGCATCAAGCGCTTCGTCATCAACGATATCGGACCGGAGGCCGCCTCCGCCGCGGTCGAGCGCATCCGCTTCTTATGCCGGCAAGCCGCCGCGCTTCGATAAAGTCACCGAGCTCGAAGCCTATTTTCGCACGATCTACAAGCCTTACGGTCATCAGACCGATGCACAATGGCGGCGGATGGCGGAGACCTCCGTGCGCCGCTTGCCCGACGGCGGCATCACCACGCATTACGATCCGAACATGGTGATGCAGTTTACCCATCACCCCGAAGACAATCTGCAATGGGCGCAGTGGGAGAAGCTCGACTGCGAGGTTCTGTGCCTGCGCGGCGCCGAGTCCGATCTTTTGACGAAAGAGATCGCCGTAAAAATGCAGGCGAGCGGTCCGCGCTGTCGCGTGTTGGAGATTCAAGGCTGCGGCCATGCGCCCTGTCTCAAGGTGCCGGAGCAGATCGGGCCGGTGCGGGAATTTTTAGCGAACGGGCTTTGAAAATTAGCGCTGGACCGCGCACCTCCCGGTGCACAACCAACTTGCCGTACATTGTGCGCGTCAGGCGATGGCGCGGTCCAAAGCTAACGATCTAACAGGTTCCAAATCTCGTCCGGCACGCTCAGCCCGTCGCGCTGCGCCTTCTCCCGCAACGCGAGCCGCCGCATGCCAGGTAATCGCGCATCCGCCTGCGATTCGATCGCTCGCGCGAGCACCTGCATGCGCTCGTCGAAACCACCGTGTCCGAATCCCGCGGGATCGATCGCAATGATCAGCTGGCCGGTCTGCGGCGGGCCGCCTTTGTCGTCGAGGAACGATGATGCCTCGAAAGCGAAATGCGTCCCGGCCAATGCCGCGGAAAGCACTTCCACCATCAGCGCCAGCGCCGCGCCTTTCGCGTCGCCGAGCGCGATCATGGTGCCGGCGAGCGCCGCGTCCGCGTCGGTTGTGGGCCGGCCGTCTTTGTCGAGGGCCCAACCCTCCGGGATTGGCTCGCGCTTCTGTTTGGCCGCGACGATATTGCCGCGCGCAACTTTGGACAGCGCGAGATCGATGACGATAGGCGTGCGGCCCTCGAGCGGCGCCGCAAATGCAATAGGGTTGGTGCCGAACACCGCGCGCGTGCCGCCCCAAGGCGCGATCGCTTCCGGCGTGTTGGCGAAGAACAGTGCGACGAGGCCCTGCTCCGCCAGCCGCTCGACATGGCGGCCGCAGGCGCCCGCGTGGTTGGAACGCGAGATTGTGGCGGCGGCGATGCCTTGCTGTTTTGCGAGGACCGGCAGGCGCTCAATCGCGATATCGATTGCGGGATAAGCAAAACCGCAGGCCGCATCGATCGCGAGCACGCCGGGACGCGATTGCGTCACCTTCGGTTCGACGCGGCCATCGATTTTGCCGCTCTTGAGCATTGCGAGATAAGTGGGAATGCGCGAGAGGCCGTGGCCCTTCAGCCCATCGGCTTCCGCCCCGACAAGCGCGCGCGAGACGGAGCGCGCCGCTTCAGCACGTGCGCCGCCTTTCACGAACACGCTCGCGATGCGCGCTTGTGCTTCGGCGATCGACAGCACGTGCGCCATCACTTCCGCCTTTCGGTCAGCACGCGGCGCACGTTGCGCCCTGTCACCGCGCTGACCCGCATATTGGATTCTCCCGTCACGCCGGCAATATGCGGCGTGACGATGAGGTTCGGCGCGTCCGCGAGCGGCGATCCCGCGCGCAGCGGCTCCTCAGCAAAAACGTCTAGCGCCGCGCCTTTGATGCGGCCGGCCTTCAGCGCCGCGGCGAGCGCCGCCTCATCAACGACGCCGCCGCGCGCGGCATTCAGCAGAATGGCTCCTGGATTCATCTGCTGAAGTCGCCGCGTATCGATGAGATTGCGCGTCTCCGCATTCAGCGGCACGTGCAGGCTGACCGCATCGGCGCTCGCAAGCAGCGTGTCGAGATCGACGCGCTCGACATCGTGTTTGGTCCACGCCGGCGCCTCGGGCCCGACGAACGGATCGGTTGCGATGATGCGCATGCCGAGCGCGCGGGCGCGACTCGCGGTTTCACGCGCGATCGAACCGAAACCGATGAGCCCGAGAGTGCGCCCAAAAATTTCGCCGCCGATCAGCCGCTCGCGCGGCCATTTGCCGGCGAGCACATCCGCGCTCGAGACAAAGGCGCCGCGGATGAGGATCAGCATCGCCGCGATCACCCACTCGGCGACGGATATGTCGTTGGCGCCGGTCGCCGGCAGCACGGCGATGCCGCGCGATGCGCATGCCTCGACATCGATATTGTCGAGACCGACGCCGAGCCGGCCGATCGCCTCAAGCCGCGCGCCTGCGTCAAGAAGCGCGCCGCGCACCTGCGTCCGGTTACGCACGATCAGCGCGCGGGCATCGCGCAGCAAATCGGCGAGCTCCTCAGGCCGATCGACAAGCCCTTTGTCGTGATGCACGGAAAAGTCGCGGCGGAGATCGTCGACAACGGCTTCATCCATGAACTCGCTGATGACGATATCGCTCAATCTTCGCTCCCGAGTTTCCCGCGGCGCGGCACGCTAATCGACCCACCCGGGAGTGTCGAGAACGCCGACGAAAGCCCCGCTTGCGGTTCGGGCGCATCTTCGGCCATGCTGCCGAAAAAACCGGGAGGATCGACATGAAGGCACTCATCTCAGGGCTGCTCTTGGCGGCTTGCATCGCCGGCGCGCAGGCGCAGGGCGCGCCGCCGCTGAAGCTCGGCTACATCTTGGACATGTCGGGCCTTTATGCCGACATCACCGGCATCGGCAGCGTCGAAGCGGCGCGCATGGCGGTGGAAGATATCGGCGGTAGCGTGCTCGGCCGCAAGGTCGAGGTTGTCTACGCCGATCATCAGAACAAGGCCGACATTGCCGGCGCACAAGCGCACGATTTCTTCGACAATCGGGGCGTCGAGGCGATCCTCGACGTCGCCGCGTCGGCGACGGCGCTCGCCGCCAACGAGGTCGCCAAACAGCGCAACAAGATCATCATGTTCAGCGGACCGGCCGCAATTCGCCTGACCAATGAAGCCTGCGGACCATTATCGGTGCACTATGCCTACGATACATATGCGCTGGCGCACGGCACCGGCCTTGCGACGGTGAAGCGCGGCGACGACACCTGGTTCTTCATCACCGCCGACTATGCCTTTGGGCAGGATCTCGAGCGCGATACGTCGAACGTCATCACCGCCAATGGGGGTAAGGTGCTCGGCTCGGTGCGGGCGCCGCTGAACACGCCGGATTTTTCGTCCTTTCTGCTGCAAGCGCAGAATTCGAAAGCGAAAGTGATCGGTCTCGCCAATGCCGGCGGCGACACGATCACCGCGATCAAGCAGGGGCATGAATTCGGCCTGGAGAAATCCGGCCAGAAACTTGCCGCACTGCTTGCCTTCATCACCGACGTCGAATCGCTTGGGTTGAACGTTGCGCAAGGGCTTCTACTCACGGAAGCGTTCTACTGGGACATGAACGACGAGACGCGCGCCTGGTCGCGACGCTTTTTTGACAAGATGAAACGCATGCCGACATCGGCGCAGGCGGGCGTCTATTCCTCGACGCTCCACTACCTCAAAGCGGTCGCGGCGACGAAGACCACCGAATCTGCCGTCGTGATGAAGCAGATGAAGGACACGCCGATCAACGACATGTTCGCAAAGAACGGCAAGATCCGCGAGGATGGCCGCATGGTCCACGACATGTATCTCTTTGAAGTGAAGAAGCCGTCGGAATCGAAAGAGCGCTTCGATGATTATAAGCTGATCTCCACGATTCCCGCGGATGAAGCGTTCCAGCCGCTATCAGAGTCACGTTGCC
>Ga0136846_1237058_pt1 | contig 34575 bp, 29 predicted proteins | sample HopSoiMetagenom2_FD_96841 | JGI IMG/M metagenome (GOLD analysis project Ga0136846, IMG submission 96841) | Grasslands soil microbial communities from Hopland, California, USA - 2 Assembly 2016 (version 4) | ecosystem: Environmental > Terrestrial > Soil > Grasslands | place: USA: Hopland...
GGTCCCCCAAAGTACTCGGTAAACAAACGCCTAACAGAAGTTTGTCCGCGGGTCGACTTTGAAAGATAGTTAACGATTTTTTGGTGGTTAACTTGTGGCAGTGCATTGGATTGACTTGATTTTGCGCCCTAGACGCGGAGGCCGGCGCAGAGGGAAGTGGTTTTTAACCTCGCGACGCGATATAATGAGGGTCAATCACACGATCCCCGGTGGTCAGGTGATCGGTTGACCAGAGAATGCTCCTGCATCTGATTCTTCGGACTTGCTCCCCATGTGCAGGATCGGGCCGCGCCGAAATTCCCTCAGGAAACCGGCTGGTGTCGCAAGCGGCCTTTTCGGTGCCTTTCGGACCACCTGCGCCCCGACTTTCCTTTTTGGATCGGGTGGCGTTGGTCGGCGTCTCGTGGCGCGCGACCGCGTCTTGTTCGCTTCGCTCCACCGAGCCGATTTGAGCGTCTCGGTCCATGCTGACAGTCGGCTGACGCGGGCCTCGGGCATCTGCTTCAACGCTTCTGACAATGAGGAACGCGCGGGCGCGAATGTGCGCAGGATTCTCTACGATGTCTCATTACGACGGCTCCGCCGCGTCGGAAATTTCGATCCGCGGCGAATAATTCGATCCGAAATAGATGGTGTTGCGCAAAGGTCCCGGTTGAACTCGCCGTCGCTATTTGCAACCAAGTCCGCCGGGGGAGGGTCTCGTGGACAGCGATCATGCGCTGGAGCTGATGAATCAGCTCCTTTGGAACAGTATGCTCATTGCTGGCCCGGTGCTGATTACGGCGCTGCTGGTGGGGCTTGTGGTGAGCGTCGTCCAGGTGGCAACCCAGCTTCAGGAAGCGACGCTGAGCTACGTCCCCAAGCTGCTCGCCTGCGCCTTCGTCCTGGCGCTGCTCGGTCCCTGGCTGATCGGCCGGCTGTGCGCTTATGCGGTCGCGATGATCGCGCTCATTCCGCAACTCGGCTGAAATGGACCTTACCACGCTTCCCGACTGGATCGCGTCCACCTTGCTGCTCGGCCTGCGCATAGGTCCCGTGATCGCGCTCGCGCCGCCTTTCACGCTCGTGCGAATGCCGCTTCTTTTCCGCGTCCTGCTCGGGCTTGGGCTTTCGGCCGGCCTGCTCGGTGCCGCGCCGCAGGCGATTCTGCCGCATCCGAGCCTTGCGAGGTTGATCCCCGCGGCAGGTTGCGAACTGGCGTTCGGGCTCATGTTCGTGCTCGCGCTGCAAATTCTCTTCGGCGCACTCTACACTGCGGGACGGACGATCGACATGCAGGCGGGCCTCGGCCTCGCGCTCCTGATCGATCCGACCACGCGCGCCCAGACGCCCCTGGTCGGAATGCTGTTCGCTTATGCCGCCGGTGCGGTCTTCTTTGCGCTCGATGGCCATCTCGCGCTTCTCCGCCTGATCGGCGCGAGCCTCGATCTCGTTCCGCTCGGCCAATGGGCGCTGCCCACCAGCCTCGCGCGACTGGGTTTGTTCATGGGCACGATTTTCTCGATGGCCTTGGGGTTCGGCGGGCTGGTGATCGCCGCCTTGTTTCTTGCCGATCTTTGCATTGCGTTGATGGCGCGCACCGTGCCCCAGATGAACGTCCTCATATTCGGCTTCCAGGTGAAGACGATCCTGCTTCTGGCGACGCTGCCCTTCCTGTTCGGCGTGGGCGGCGCGCTCCTCATCCGGCTCGTGACCGCGACGCTCGAAGCCATTCCGGCGTTGCTCTGATGGATCAGGAGGAAAATCGCTCGGAGGCGCCGACCAGCTACAAGCTGATGCGCGCGCGCCAGAAAGGGCAGGTGGCGCGGGGCACGGACCTGAGCTTCCTCGTGGTGCTCGTCGCACTGCTCGGCTCGATCTGGATCGGAGGCCAGGGCCTCGCCTCGGCGCTCGCGCGCATGATGCATGATGCGCTCGCCAGCGGCAGCCTGCTGGCAGGCGATCGCGAGACATTGTTGGCGGTGATCGCGATGAGCGCAGCCGCGATCGTGCGACCGCTGCTCCTGTTCAGTCTCCTGATCTTCGTGCTGGTGCTGCTGATGGAACTGCTCCAGACCGGCTTCGTCTTCTCGGCGGAGCCATTGCGCCTCGATCTGTCGCGCCTCAGTCCCGCCCAGGGCTTCAAGCGCGTCTTCTCGTTGCGCATGCTGGTCGAGACGGGCCGCAACGTCCTCAAATTCGCTTTCTATCCTCTCGCGGCATGGCTCGTGCTGCGCGTGCTGCTTGCCGCGGACGCCGCCAGCATCCGCGACGCCGCCAGCCTCGCCGCGGTTCTGCGTCACCTCGCGCTCCGCCTGTTCAGCCTGTTTGCGGGGGGCGCCTTCCTGTTCGCGGTCGCCGACCAGCTTTTCGCGCGCCGGAGCTTCCTGAAGCGCATGCGCATGAGCCGGCGCGAACTGAAGCGTGAGGTGCGCGACCGTGAGGGCGAACCGCGGCTCAAGCAGAAGCGCAAACAGATGCATGGCGAGTTCGTGCGCAACAGCCGCGCGCTCAAGGGCGTGCGCGGCGCCGACCTGATGGTTGTCAATCCGCAGCATATCGCGATCGCGTTGCGTTACGACGCGAAGGCGACGTCCGCGCCGATCGTCGTCGCGAGCGGGATCAATCGCCTCGCGCTTCGCCTGAAACGCCTCGCCTTCGTCTATAATGTGCCCATCGTCGAGGATAAGGCGCTCGCGCGTGCGCTCATCCGCTCGACCGCGATCGGTCATCCAATCCCGACCACCACGTTCCGCGCGGTCGCGAGCCTCTACAACCAGATCAACCGCAAGCGCGAACGGAGCGCACGACCATGACCGCCGCAGTCCGCCGGATCCTCGGGGAAAATCACGATCTCGCACTCGTGATCGGGGTGGTGACGATCCTACTCATCCTGTTCGCGCCGATTCCGCCGGCGCTCCTTGACCTCGCGATCATCGCCAATTTCGCGTTGGGCCTCACGATCCTGCTGCTGACATTCTACGTCGCGCGGCCGGTATCCTTCTCGACTTTCCCCTCGCTGCTGCTGGTCGCGACGCTGTTCAGGCTCTCGCTCAACGTGGCCGCGACGCGGCTGATCCTGACGGGCGCCAGCGCCGGGCAGGTGATTGGCTCGATCGGATCGTTCGCGGTCCAGGGCAATTTCGTGATCGGCCTGGTCGTCTTCTTCATCCTGGTCGTGGTCCAATATGTGGTTGTGACCGCGGGCGCGCAGCGCGTGTCGGAGGTGGCGGCGCGCTTCGTGCTCGATTCGGTGCCGGGCCAGCAGATGAGCATCGATGCCGACCTCAACATGGGCCTGATCGACCAGAACGAGGCCAAGCGCCGGCGCAAGGATCTCGAGAAGGAGGCCTCGTTCTACGGCGCGATGGACGGGGCCAGCAAGTTTGTGAAGGGCGATGCGGTCGCCGGCATCATCATCCTGCTGATCGACATCATCGCGGGGTGGATCGTTGGCGTCGCGCAGATGGATATGAACTGGAGCGACGCGCTCCAGACCTTCACCCTGCTCACGATCGGTGACGGCATCGTCACTCAGGTTCCGGCGCTCGTGATCTCGGTTGCGACCGGAATCATCGTCACACGCTCGGCAGCCGACCGTCAGCTCGGCGTCGAGGTTTTCAGCCAGCTCACCTCGGTGCCGAAAATTCCGCTGATCGTGCTCGCCGCGCTGACCTTGCTGCTGTTGCTGCCGGGCATGCCGAAATGGCCGATCGCCCTCCTGATGCTGCTCGGCATGGCCTCCTTCCTCGCCGCACGTCGGCGTCAGCGGAGCGCCGCCGAGGAAAGCCTGTTCGACGCACCCGCCGCCGATGCGGACCCTGGACAGCGCGCGCAGACCGCGCCCGCGGTCGAGGTGCTGCTCGGGCGCGAACTCAGCCAGAATTGGATGGCGATCAAGCCGCTGCTGGCCGAACGGATCGCCGCCTTGCGCACCGAACGCGAGCGCACCACCGGCTTCGTGCTGCCCTCCGTGGCAGTCCATGACGAAGGCCAGCTCGGCCCGCTCGAGTATGAGATTCACCTTCATGGTGCGCGTCATGGCGCGTCGCAGATCCTGCCCGACCGAATGCTGGCGATCCGTGGCGAAACCACCCGCACCACGCCGCCGCTCGCGGGCGTGGAAATGCGCGAACCCGCTTTTGGTCTGCCGGGGCTATGGATCGAGGAAGCCGATTATGAACGCGCGCGTGTGCAGGCCTATACCCTGGTCGACCCCGTTACGGTTCTGCTGACGCACCTGGGCGAGATCATGCGCGTCGAGGCGTCCGCGCTGCTCTCCCGCGCCGACGTCGTGGCGATGCTCGAGGGCGTGCGGTCGCGCCAGCCGGGCCTGGTCGAGGAATTGGTTCCAACAATCATGACCGTTTCGGACGTACAGCGGGTGCTACAGAATCTGCTTGCCGAAGAGGTCTCGATTCGCCCGATCGACCAGATCGCAGAGGCGCTCGTCGACGTCGGCCGCGCGCACAAGGATCCGTTCGAGCTGAGCGAACTCGTCCGGCAGCGGCTGAGTCATGCGATCTGCCAGTCGCTTCGCGGCAACCAGGCGCAGCTTTCGGTGCTGAGCCTCGATCCGCGGATCGAGGGGCAGATCAGCGAGAGCCTGCGGCGCAGCGACGGGGCGGCGGGCATGATCCTCGAACCACGCTTCGCCGATCAGCTCATCCGCCGCTTGATCGCGCTGGCCGAGGATATGATGAAGCAGCGGCTCGCGCCGGTCTTGCTGTGCAGTCCCGAGATTCGACGCCATCTCAGGAGCTTCACCCGGCGCAGCATACCGCGGCTGGCGATCGTGTCGGTCAACGAAGTCCCGACCACGGTCGATCTTGCATCCTTCTCGGTTGTCAAGCTGGACTGATCAAATGCATTCCAAAATAATTGAACCAAAATGGTTACATCAATGTCGGGCGCGGTGCGCCAGTTAACAGGTTGGCAGTTGCCAACCATCGGCAGGCATGATTAGTTCTCGTCCCAATGGGGGGACTTATCGGAATAGCGGAAACAATGCTGTCGGGCGCGTCCCGGCGGATGGAAGTTGCTGCCGATAATATCGCCAATATGACCACTCCGGGATTTAAGTCGCACGTAGCATTCTCTGCTTACATTGGGCCAAATTCTATTGATGATGATGGATCACGGCTCGGCATGTCGCTGGATTTGTCCGACGGAAAGTTGGTAAATACGGGCAATATGACGGACCTTGCTATTTCTGGTAGCGGATTTTTTGTTGTCCGATCCGGTGACAAGGTCCTCTATACGCGTGATGGTCAGTTTCATCGCAGTGAAGATGGCCATATTGTTACTGGCGATGGAATGATCCTGCAGACAATGGCGGGCGATGCCTTGGTTGAAACCGGCGCATTTACTGTGTCGCCCGATGGGAAAATCAGCCAGCTTGGTAAGGATCTGGGGCAAATCGCACTCGCATCCTTTCGGAATCCGGATTCGTTGAAATTGGTCGATGGCGGTTATTTCGCCGCGCCCGCCGATTCGGCGGAAAGCGTCCCGGTGCCGCGGATCGTCCAAGGCGCGGTCGAGCAGTCCAACACCTCCGATGCGACGCAGATGCTGGCGCTGATGGGCGCGTTGCGCGGGGCGGAGAGCGGACAGCATATCATCCAGGTTTATGATGACCTGTTGCAGCAAGCGGCGGGTGTTTTTGGGGCGAGGCAGGGATGAACGGGGCATTCTATATCGGGGCGACTGGTCTCGAGGCGCAGCAGCGCGCGCTCGATGTGGTGGCGAACAATATCGCCAACCTCAACACGCCGGGCTTCCGACGGTCGAACGTGCGCTTCAGCGAAATGGTCGAGGCGCCGCGCAGCGGCGAGGATCTGCCGGTGGCGGCCGCGGACGGCTCCTCCGGCATGGCGGGGGTCGCGGTGGCGAGCACGACGCACGTCTGGACGCCGGGCGAGGTGCGCCAGACCGGCGGCCGGATGGATCTGGCGATCCAGGGGAATGGGTTCGTCGAGATGCTCGGGGCCTCGGGCCATATTCTCCTGTCGCGCGGCGGAACCCTCACGGTGAACGAGGATGGCTATCTCGCCGGCGCCGACGGAACCCCGCTGCGCGCGATGATTTCGGTGCCGGAAGGCGCTGTCCTTACGATCAACGCGGACGGTGAGGTGTTCGCGCGGTCGGCGAGCGACGCCGTTGCGCGACAGATCGGTCAAATTGATCTGGTGATGCCGCGCGATGCCGACACGCTCGTCGCGCAAGGCGGCGGTTATTATGAGACGTCGGACGATGGTGCGCTCAGCGCGGTCGCGCCTGGGCAGGACGGCGCGGGCTCGCTCGTGCAGGGCAGTATCGAGCAGGGCAACGTCAACCTTTCCGACGAAATGGTGGCGCTCATGCTGGTCCAGCGCGCTTATTCCGCCAATGCGCAGGTGGTGCAGGCCGGCGACCAGATGATGTCGATCGTCAACGGCCTGCGCCGCTGATGGTGTCCGCGCTGATGGCGAGTGCGCTCGCCCTGTCGTGCCGGCCCGGCCGCACGATCCATTTTCTCGAGCAGGCTGACGTACCGGCGGGGCCGATCGCGCTCGGGAGCGTGGCCGATCTCTCCGGCTTGCCCGCCGCACTCAGCGCGCGCGCGGCCCAGCTTCCGGTCGGCTCTGTCCCGGCTGGTCGGCGGATTGTACCGGTCGGCCCGCTCGGCGCGCGCGCGCGTGGGCTGATGCCGATCCTCGCTTGCTGGCTGCCGCGCGATTCGGGGGAAGCACTCATCCATCTCCGGGTCACGCCCGCGCCGGCCGCCGAGGCGGCGGCTCTCCCGGCGGCGCTGCCCTGGCGGCGGCCGCCGGCGGTGCGGCGCGGCGATCATCTGCGGCTGGCGACGGGCGCGGGGCCGGTGCGCGTCGAACGCGACGTCGAGGCGCTCCAGGCGGCGCGCGATGGTCAGCGTCTGTTCGTGCGTGCCGCCGACGGGAAGACCTGGTCCGTCCGCTATCAGGCGGCCACGCGATGAGCGCAGCGCGCGCCTGCCTTGCGCTTGCGCTCGCCGGCTGCGCCGCCGACGCGCGTGCCGACACGCTATATCATGCCGACAGCTGGGCCGCGCTCGCCTCCGACCGCACCGCGCGCCACGTCGGCGATCTCCTCACCATCCTCGTGTACGAGACGGCGTCGGCGTCCAACAGCGCGAGCAGCGGCTCGCACAAGCAGGCGCGGATCGACGGCAATGTCGATGCAGGTCATGTCAACAAGTCGGTGGGTGCCGGCATCAACGGCACCTCCGACAGCAATGGCACGACCGGACGCTCGGGCCAGATGATCGCGCAGATCAGCGGAAAGGTGACCGCGATCGAGTCCAATGGCGACCTCGACATCGCCGGGCAGCAAGTGATCCACATCAACCGCGAACGGACGCTGATCAAGATCGTCGGCCGGGTCCGCCCCGCGGATATCTCCGCCACCAACACGGTCCTCTCAAGCAAGCTCGCCGACGCCGCAATCGACTATGATGGCAGCGGCTTCGTCTCGCGCAGCGCGCGGCAGGGGATCGTGACCCGCCTGTTCAGCTGGCTCGGCCTGCTATGATTCGCCGGCTGACCCTGTTGGCGCTCGTGGTTTGCGCCGGCGCGACCCAGGCGGTCGCGCAGATCGGGGAAATCCGGATCAAGGAATTAGGCCATTTCCTCGGCTGGCGGGACAATGCGCTGGTCGGCTATGGCATCGTCACCGGCCTCGCCGGATCGGGAGACTCGCCACACAATGCCGCGACGCGCCAGGCGCTCAGCAATGCGCTGAACCGGCTCGGCACCAACATCAGTCCCGATGCGCTGCAAAGCCGCAACGTCGCCGCCGTCATCGTCACCGCGACGCTGCCGCCCGATGCCAATATCGGCGATAAGCTCGACGCGACCGTCACCTCGATCGGGGACGCGCGCAGCCTGGTCGGGGGTACGCTCCTGATGACGCCGCTAATGGGCCCCGATCAGAATAGCTACGCGCTGGCCCAGGGCGCGCTTGTGGTCGGCGGCTATCATTTCGAGGACAATCTCAACCTGCGCCAGAAGAATTACCCGACCTCGGCGACGCTCAGCGCGGGCGCGACGGTGGAGGTGCCGGTGCAGGCGCATCTGCTCGGCGCCGACCGCACGCTGAGCTTCATCCTCAAGGATCCCGATTTCACCACCGCGCAGCGCATCGCCGACGGCCTCAACCAGACGCTCGGGCGTCCGCTCGCGCGGGTCGCCGGCGCCGACCGGGTGGTGATCGGGACCGACGGCGTGGCCGACGTCAACCGGTTGATCGCGCGGATCGAGGGCGTCGCGGTCCAGCCCGACCAGCTTGCACGCGTGGTGATCAACGAGCGGTCGGGCACGGTCGTCGCGGGCGGCCCGGTCCAGATTTCGAGCGTGGTCATCTCCCAGGGCGACATCAAGGTGTCGGTCTCGACCGACAACCAGGCCTCGCAACCGTATGTCGTGGGCGGTTTCGCGCCCGGCGCGCGCAGCCTGATCGTGACCAATACCAAGCTCGAGGTCTCGGACGCGGCGAGCGACGCGGTCGTGCGCTTTCCCAACACCACGATCGCCGACCTCGTGACGGCGCTCAACCGGGCCAAGGTCAACACGCGCAGCACGATCGCCATACTGCAGGCGATCAAGGCGGCCGGCGCGCTGCAGGCCGAGATCATCGTTCAGTAAACGGAGGAGAGGGGGATATGGGAAACGACAACGCCATATTGGCACTCAAGGCGCTCGACTGTCTGGCGGCGCGCGCAACCGTGACCGCGCAGAATATCGCCAACGCCGGCACCGCCCACTACCGGCCGATGCAGGTGCGCTTTGAGGACGCGCTGCGTGCGGCGGCGGCCGATGGCGACGCGGCGGTGCGCGCGGTGGCCCCCTCGGTCGAGCGGGTGCCGCTCAACCAGCTGACCGGCAGCGGCGAATTGCGGCCCGACCTGGAAATGGGCACCGCGTCGACGACCGCGCTCCGGTACGGTGCGCTCATCGCGATGCTCGGCCGCGAGATGCAGCTCGACACGCTCGCCGTCACGGGGACCGTCTGATGCGCGCGATGGACATCAGCCGGACCGGGCTCGACGTCGAATGGCGGCGGCTGGAGGTGATCTCGCAGAACCTCGCCAATGCCAACACCGTGCGCGCGGCGGACGGTTCCACTTACCAGCCGCTTCAGCTCATCTCGGGTCCCAAGGGCGAATTCGCCTCCTATCTCGACGGCAAGTCCGCCGCCGACCGGCTGGGTGGCGTCGAAGTCTATGGCGTCGAGCCGACCAACGACGCCCCGCACATGGTGCATGAACCCGGCAACCCGCAGGCCGACGCGCACGGCATGGTCTCCTATCCAGGCGTCGACCAGGCCGCGCAGATGACGCTCATGGTCAAGACCGCGCGCGCCTACCAGGCGAACATCGTCGCGATGTCGACCGCGACCGACATGTACGGCAAGGCGCTTACCTTGGGCGCGCGCGGATGAGCGGCCACGCCATAACCGCGCTCCCCGCGGTCGGTGCGCTGATCGGCGCGCACGACGCCTTGGCGGCGACCGCCATCGCCACGCCGCCGACGATCCATCCCGATCGCGGCTTCGCGGCGATGATCGAACAGGGCATCGCGGCGGTCGATGCCAAGGCCAAGGCCGCCGACCAGGCGGTGCGCGCGTTCGTGCTCGACGATTCCGTCCCCGTCCACCAGGTGAGCTTTGCGCTCGGTCAGGCCCAGCTCTCGCTCGAGCTCATGCTGCAGATTCGCGGCCGCCTGGTCGAGGGCTATCAACAGCTCATGAACATGCAGCTCTGAAAGCGGGCCCGATGTTCGATCGCTTGCGCACTTTACCACCCGGCCGCCAGCTCCTGATGGCGCTGCTGGGCGTGGTCGCCCTGACCGGCCTGCTGCTGATGGCCTGGAATGCGCTGCGCGTGCCCTATCAGCCGCTCTTCACCCGGCTCAAGCCGACCGATGCGGCGGCCATCGTCGCCGATCTCGACCATAAGAAAATCCCCTATGCCTTGGCGGACGGCGGACGAACCATCCTCGTTCCCGCCAACAGGCTCGATGCGACTCGGCTCGACCTCACCAACGACAATCTCACGCTCAGGGGCTCGGTCGGTTTCGAGCTGTTCAACAAGTCCGACATGGGCCTGACCGATTTCGCGCAGCGCATCAATTATCAGCGCGCGCTGCAAGGCGAACTCGAGCGGACGATCATGGCGCTCGACGGGGTCGATACGGCGCGTGTCCACCTTTCGCTCGGCGAGGACCGTATCTTCCGCGCGGACCGGGTCCCGCCCAAGGCCTCGGTCACCGTGCGTATGCGAGAGGACAGCGTGCTCGCCAGCGCCGCCGCGGCCGGCATTCAGCGGCTGGTGGCGGCCGCCGTGCCACAGCTTCAGGCGTCCGACGTCGTGATCCTCGACGAGAGGGGAGCGATCGTGAACGCACCCCCGCAAGGCGGCCCGGTTGCCGCGGACGCAAGCGACGAGGGCCAGGCGGTCGGCGCTTTTTATGCCGCGCGCATCCGCGCGGCGTTGAAGCCGCTGGTCGGCGAGACCGTGCGCGTCGACGTGCGCGCGGCGGTGCCGTCGGAGGGCGACGATCCGGCCGCGCCCGCTGCCCTGTTCGATGCGGCTGGCCGCACCGCCTCGCTTGAGGTGCACCTCGCCCCCGAGACGCCGCTCGATCCGCTTGCGCGCCAGCAGGTGGAGGCCGCGGCGTCGCAGGCGATCGCCTTCGCGCCGGCGAAGGGCGACACGATCAGCTTCGATGCGGCGGCGCCGCTCCGCCCGGAGGCACGGCCGCGAAGCGCATTTCCGGCCGTGCCGCCCGCCGAGGCGGACGCGGGTCAGGGTTCGGCGCTGTCCGACGGAATCCCCTGGATCTATGGCGCCAGCGTGGCGCTGGTCGTGGCCGTGGGCGCACTGCTCGCGCTGGCGCTGCGCGCCCGGCGCGGACTGCGGCCGCTGTCGCTCTCCGAACGGACGCGCCTTGCCGCCCGGCTCACCCACCTGATCGATCAAGAGGAGCCCGCCCATGCTCCGAAAGCCTGAGCGCGCGCTCCGGCGTGAGATCGTGCGGCTGGCGCAACGCGATCCCGACGATCTCGCGGCCTTGCTCGACGAACTCGATGCGCCGCACCGCGCCCGCGTCGAGGCTTTGTTGCGCGCCTTGGTCCTGCCCGCGCCGTCGGAAAGCGACAGCCCATTTGCGCCCTGGGTCGGCGAGCGGCTTGGCGGTGGGGCGGACATGACCGAACCGGCGCGGCGCCTGCTGGCGCGATGTGCCGCGCAGATCGCGCCTGGTCCTCCGGCACGGTCGCCGAGCCTGTTCGAGCGCGCGCTCGGCGCCGGGAGCAACGTGCGATGACCGGCCTGATCAAGAACGGGCCCGATCCGGCTCTGCTCGGGATCCGGCCGATCGCCGCCGCGCCGATACTGCGTGACGACCGCGGCACGCGGCTGCGCCGCGAGGTGGAGCGGCTCAAGACGGCGCTCGAGGAAAAGGAGGCGGCCGCCGAAACGCTCGACGCGGCGCGCGAGCAGGCGCGACAGGACGGTTTTGACCAGGGCTATCTGGTCGGGCTCGCCGCGGCGGACGATGGCCGGCACGAGCGCGAAGCACGTCTCGCAAAGGGGATCGAGGCGGCGCTCGCGGATAAGCAGACGATGCTTGCCGATAGCGAGCGTCTCGCGGCCTTGCTCGCGCGCGAATGCCTCGCGCGCATGTTCGGCGACGTGGCCGATCGCGCCGCTTTGGTCTCGGACCTGATCGCCAGGCAGCTCGCGCGGATCGACGCGGCCTCGGTCGTCGCCGTTTCGGTTTCCGCGCAGGATTTCGATCCGCCATCACTCGCCCGCTTGGCCGCGCACTTCGACCAGGACACCATTTCGGTCCGCGCCTCCGGGGATCTACCCAGCGGAAGCTGCAAATTCGGCCTCGTGCTCGGCGAGCTGGATCTTGGCCTCGATCAGCAGTGGAGCGTGTTGCGCGCGCTGCTCGAGGAATTCGCGGGGGGAGATACCGCGGGATGACGACGCATCGATGGCAGCATCGCATTCGCGACACCGACCTGGTCGCGCATAGCGGCAGGGTGCGTCAGTTGCGCTCGACCCATATGCAGGCCGATGGTCCGGCGGTGCCGCTCGGCACGTTGTGCCGGGTTGGCGGGGAAGGGCAGGGTACGGCCGGGCCCGGCCTGCTCGCGGAAGTGGTGGCGGTCGACCCGGCCGGTGTCACGCTCATTCCGCTCGACGATGGTGCATGCCCGCACATCGGCGCGCGCGTGGTGGCCTTGCCGACGACGCATCGCGTTCCCGTCGGGGAAGACTTCCTCGGCCGCGCGATCGACCCGCTCGGCCGGCCGATCGACGGCGGCGGACCGATCGCGGCGGACCTATATGCCGCACTCCATGGCCAACAGCCGGCGCCGCTCGAACGGACGACGCGGACGCGCCAACTCGCGACGGGCATCCGCGCGATCGACGGACTCCTGCCGCTGGTCGAAGGCCAGCGCGTGGGTATTTTCGCGGCGGCGGGTGTCGGCAAAACCAGCCTTCTCACGCAATTGTGCACGCAGGCGGATGCCGACGTCGTGGTCCTCGCATTGGTCGGGGAACGTGGGCGCGAGGTCGAAGCCTTGTGGTCGAGCCTCACCGCCGCCAATCGCCGCCGCACCGTGCTGGTCGCGGCAACCTCGGATCGCTCGCCGATGGTGCGCGTGCGCGCCGGTCATTACGCGATGGCGCTCGCCGAATATTGGCGGGCGCAGGGGCGCCGCGTGCTGCTGCTGCTCGACTCGGTCACCCGGCTCGCGATGGCGATGCGCGAGATCGGGCTGGCCGCGGGCGAGCCGCCCACCGTTCGCGCCTATACGCCCAATGTGTTCGCCGCGATCCCGCGCCTGATCGAACGCGCCGGCGCGCTCGCCTCGGGCGGCTCGATCAGCGCGATCATGACCGTGCTGTGCGAGACCGACGATGCCGACGACCCCTTGTGCGAGATGATGAAATCGCTGCTCGACGGACACGTCCTCCTGTCGCGTACGCTCGCCGAACAGGGGCATTTCCCCGCGATCGACATTGCGCGCAGCGTGAGCCGCCAGGCCTCCCTGGTCCGGTCGGGCGAGGGACGCGCCGCGATGCAGAAGGTTGCGTCCTGGATCAGCGCGTTCGAGCAGTCGCGCACGATGCGCCAGGCCGGGCTCTATGTCGCCGGCAGCGACCCGCTGATCGACCAGGCGATCGCCCGCCACGACGCGATCGAACGCTTCCTCCGGCAGGAGGCGACGGTCGAGGCCTCCGCCGCCGAGACCGACCGCCTGCTTGTGGATCTTGCGCGGATGGCGGACGCCTGATGCGGACCCGGGCCGAACCGCTCCGCGAGGTGGCGATGGTGCGTGGTCTCCAGCAACGCGCGGCGGCCGCCGCCGCGGGCCAGGCCGCACGCCAAGCCGCCGCGGCCCGGCGTGCGCTTGGCCGTTCGGACGCGCGCCTCGCGGGCTTGCGCGAGGGCTGGGAATCGGCGCTCGCGAGCACCGGCGACTTCGAGGCCGGCCGGCGCTGGTCCGCCGCCTGGCACCACCAGGCGATCGAGCACGAGACCTGCGGCGAGCAGCTCGCCGTGGCGATGGCGGAGGAAAGCCGCCGCCGTGCCGACTGGGCGCGGGCGATCGCGCTTGAGGACATGGCGGAGGCCGCGCACAAGCAGGCGGCCGAGGCGCGCGCCGCCGCGCGCGACGAGGCCGCGATGCACGATTCGGCCGAACGCCATCTTACGCGCAGGCGGATCGCGCGATGACGATCGGCATATCTTTGCTGGGACAGGCCGGTCTGGCGCCCTTGCCGGGCGACGCGCCGGCATCCGGCCGCGCGAACGGGACGGGCGGCCAGGAGGCGGCTGATTTCGCGAGTCTGATCGAGGCGCCGGATCGGACGTATCGCGACCCCACCCCCGCCGCGGCGTTCGACGCGCTCGGCATGTTCGGGCGCTTCGCCATCGCGCACGGCGCGGGCGCGCCGTTCGGCGAAACCGCGTCGCATGATCCGGCCTTGTCCGGTGCAGCCGCGGCGAGCACGGCGCTGGCGATCGTGGCGCAGCCGCTGCGCGATCTCGAGCCGACGGCGGCCGCCGGGCTCAGCCCGGCCGATATCGGATCCGTGCCGGCGCCCACAATGATGCCGGCAATCGTCCCGAACGATACCGCGCTCGCGATCGTGGCAGGGCCGATCGCGGGATTGGCGCGGGGCATCGAGGAAGGCGAGGCCGGCTTGGCCGAGGCGGGGGCCCCGCCGCCGTCCAAGGCGATGCCCGATGCGCAGCCCCAGCCGGTCAGCGCGATGGTCGCGCTGGAGAATGGAGCGCTCCAGGTCATCCTGCGCAGCAGCGATCCTGGCCTGGATCACAGCGTCGCGTTGCGCAACCGGATCGAGGAGCTCGCGCGCGAGCTCGACCTTTCGATCGAGGGCGTCCGCCTCAACGGCGTCGCGCTTCTTCCCGCGTCCTCAGGAGCCGCTTATGGCCGTCGCCCCAACTAGCGCCACCACCTCCGCCGCGCAGAATGCATATGGGCTCGACTTCCAGTCGCTGCTCAAGATCATCCTGACGCAGCTGACCTACCAGGACCCGCTGAAACCGGTCGACAATACCGAGTTCGTCTCGCAGCTCGCGCAATTCTCGCAGCTCCAGCAGAGCCAGACGCTCAACGACCAGATCAGCACCTTGCTCGCCGCCCAGTCCGCGACTCAGGCCACCGGGCTGCTGGGTCGGACGGTCGACGTGACCTCGTCCACCGCCGGCACCGCGACCGTGTCGGGCCAGGTGAGCGCGATCACCTTCGTGTCGGGCCAGCCCGAGCTGACGGTCAAGACGGCGGATGGGCGGACAGTAACCGGGCTTTCGCTCGCGGACGTGACGACGGTTCGATAAACCAGGGAGACGACCAATGCTGGGTGCAATCTATATCGGCATGAGCGGGATGGACGCCTATGAAAAGGGGCTCCAGGCGATCAGCAACAATGTCGCCAACCTCAACAGCCTCGGCTTCAAGGCCGATGAGGTCAATTTCTCGGATCTGCACGGTCAGGGCGGCGACGCGCGCGACACCGCCGGAACCGGTTCGGACAGCCAGGGCAGCGGCGTGCGCTATGCGCATTCCTATATCGATTTCACGCAGGGCACGCTCAATGCGACCAACAAGGATCTCGACCTCGCCATCCAGGGCGGCGGCTTCCTCGTCCTGCTCGGCGGCACCCAGCCCGTTTATGCCCGTACCGGCGCGTTCGAGCTGAGCGGCGACGGCTTTATCGCGCTCCAGGGCACCAAACAGCATCTCGCCGTGCTCGACGCGAGCGGCCACGCCACCGCGCTCAACATCAGCAGCAAGCGTACCAATCTGCCCAAGGCGACCACCACCATCACCTTCGGCCAGAACCTGTCCTCGACCGCCACCACCGCCTCGGTCGCGAACCTCGCGGTCTATGACAGCCTGGGCAACAAGCAGACCTGGACCGCAGCTTTTGCGCCGGTATCGGGGGCGGCGGGCAGCTGGACCGTGACGGTGACCGATTCGACCGGCCGCACGGTCGGCACCGCGACGCTCAAATTCGCGGGCGGCACGGTCGATCCGACCACCAACAAGCTCGCCATCAGCGACACTCCGGCCGGCGCCAACCCGCTGAGCGTCACGCTCGACTTCACCAGCGTCACCTCGGTCTCGACCGGCACCAGCTCGACCATCGCCGCCTCCGCGATCGACGGCAACGCGCCGGGCGATCTGTCGGGCGTCGCGGTCGACGACAATGGCCAGATCAAGCTGACCTATTCCAACGGCCAGACCGAGCTCGAAGGCGCGGTCGCGGTCGCGGATATCGGCGATCCGCAGGGGCTGACGCGTGTCGGCAACGGAACCTATCAATATGAGGGCACCGCGCCGATCACGCTGCGCGCCAGCAACGTCGCCGGTGTCGGCAAGGTCGAGTCCAAGCAGCTCGAATTGTCAAACGTCGACCTGTCGCAGGAATTCGGCGAGCTGATCCTGGTCCAGCGCGGCTACCAGGCATCGTCCCAGATCGTCAGCGTCGCGAACGACATGATCCAGCAACTGTTCAGCATCCGCGGCCAGTGATGACGGTTGCGCGCGCCTGGCTGCCCGACAATGCGCTCGCGCTCGAGCGGGTGCGAACCGCACTCGATCCGGCGCTCGCGGACTGGGCGGCGCGCTGGCTGGGCGCCGCCGCTAGGATCCTGCTGGACTCGGTCGAAACGCGCGACGTGACGCCCGACCCGGGCGCCGTCCGGATCGCCGGGGCCGACGATGGCCTCGCGGTCCTCGTGTCGATGCCGGGCAAAAGGCTGCTGTTCGAGGCGGCGTGCGCGGTCGACCTCGCCGCGGTCGCGCTCGGTCCGAACGATCATGCGCTGATCGAGGCGATGACGAGGGAGATCGCCGAGGATCTGGTCGCGACGCTTGGCGCGAACGAGTCCGGCGGGAAGATCGCTGACGATGCGTGCTTGCCTCTCGGCCTGACGCTCAACGGCCGCGCGGTGCTGACCATCGAGGCGCCACGCTCGTGGCTCGCAGGCAAGGTGCGCGCGCTGGTGCCGCCCGTCCGCACACGATCCCCGCGGCTGGAGCGCCGCCGCGCGGCGATCGGCCACAGCCCGGTGCCGATCGACGCGATCCTGGGATGCGGGGCGCTCAACCTAGCCGAACTCCATTCGCTCGCCCCCGGCGACGTCGTCCTGCTTGATCGCGCCGTCGCCCAGGGCGTCGCGCTGGTCGTCGGCGGCTCGTCGCGCAGCATCGCCCAAGGCGCGCTCGGTCGCGACGGCGTCCGCCCCACAATCTGCCTGTAACAATCGAAAATGGTGATGATCGAAGACGAAACCGCGCCGCGCGAAGCCGCTCCAACCCCACCCGAAGCCGCGATCGTCCCGATCGACGATAAATTGTTCGGCGACGTCCGCGTCGAACTCGAGGCACGCCTCGGCAAGACCGAACTCAGCGTCGATGCGCTGATGGCGCTCAAGGCCGGGTCGGTGGTGACGCTCCAGACGGGGCTGGCCGATATGGTCGACCTCTATGTCAACAATGCCTGCGTCGCGCGCGGCGAGATCGTCGCGGTCGGCGACCAGTTCGGCGTGCGCATCACCCATGTCGCCTCCGACCGATGAACAAGGCCGGACGACGGATCCTATCCGCTTTGGTGCTGACCGGCGGCGTGTCGACGCCCGCGCTCGCGCAATTGGGTGGCGCACCCGACGACGGCGTATCGCTCTGGCGCGTACTGTTCGCGCTGCTCTTCTGCCTCGGGCTTGCGGTCGCGGGCGCCTTCGCGATTCGGTCCCGCCTTGGCGGAAGGGCGCTTATCACCCGCGCGCGCGCGGGCGCCAACCGGCTCGACCTGGAGGAGAGCCTGCGCGTCACCCCGCAGCTCCAGGTCGCGATCATCCGCTGCGACGGCGCGCGCATCCTGATCGCCGCAACGCCCTCCGGCACGCCGGCACTGCTGCCGCTCGACGAGCGGAGTGTGCCATGACGCGGCTCCTGCGCGGCGCGATCCTGCCCGCCCTGCTGCTGTTGCTGGCGGGGCTGATCGCTGGACCCGCGGCGGCGCTGCCCGCCCATGTCGCGCTTGCGCCGCCAAGCCAGACGGCCGCGGCGGCGCTGCCTGTGACGGGCAAGGACGTGCTCGAACCGCAAACCGCGCAGACCGTCCGCGTCGCGCTGGTCCTGTCGCTGATGGCGATCCTGCCCGCGCTCATCATCTGTACGACCTCCTTCACCCGGATCATCGTCGTGCTGTCGATGATCCGGCACGGCCTCGGCATGCCGGAAACGCCACCCAACCAGGTGCTGGTCAGCCTCGCCATCTTCCTCACCCTGTTCTCGATGGCGCCCACGTTCGAGGCGCTCAACACGCGCGCGCTCCAGCCCTTCCTGTCGGGCCAGCTTACCATTGCCGAGGCGGGCGACCGCGGCAGCGCGCCCTTGCGCGAATTCATGCTGCGCCAGGTCCACGACCAGGACATCAAGGCGGTCTACGACATCGCGCACAAGCCGCTCCCCGCGCGCGCCGCCGATGTCGGTTTCCTTCAGCTGGTCCCGGCGTTCATGCTCAACGAATTGCGCGTCGCCTTCCGGATCGGCTTCGTCATCCTGCTGCCGTTCCTGCTGATCGACCTCGTCGTCTCCAGCATCCTGCTCGCGCTCGGCATGCTGATGGTGCCGCCCTCGACTTTGTCGCTCCCGATCAAGGTCCTGATGTTCGTGCTCATCGACGGATGGAGCCTGATCCTGCAAAGCGTGATCGGCGGGTTCCACTGAAGCCGATGGGGTCGGTCTCCGCCGCGATCCTGCCGGAGGAGGAGGCGGCCTTGTGGGCGGCGATGGCCGGCCCGCAGCGCGATGCCGCGCGCCATCGTCTGTTCGAGATTCATGCCGATTTCGCGCACCGCCTCACCCGGCGCCAGTACCGGCTGCGCGCGCGCGGCGATCTCGAATTCGCCGACCTCCAACAATTCGCGCATGCAGGGTTGCTCGAGGCGATCGACGGCTTCGATCCGCGCCGCGGTGCCCCATTCCGGGCCTACGCGTCGCGCCGTATCCTCGGCAGCATCGCCGACGGCATCGCGCGATCGAGCGAGGTCAGGAGCCAGATGTCGGCGCGCGCGCGTGCGCGTCGCGACAGGGTGCGCTCGCTCCTGCCGGACGATCCCGATATGCTGTCCGCGGCCGATGCGCTCGAGACGCTGATCGAGCTGGCGATGGGGGTCGCGGTCGGCGTGATGCTCGAGGGGACAACGCTATTCGTCGACGACAGCGATGCGCCCGCGCCCGCGCGGCAGCCGAGCGCATTCGACAGCGCGCGCTGGCGCGAGATCACCGACCGGCTCGGGCGCGAGGTCGCGGCGTTGCCCGAACGCGAGCGCCGCATCCTCGAATATCATTATGGCGAGCGCGCGCTCGCGTTCGACACGATCGCCAATCTGCTCAAGGTGTCGAAGGGGCGTGTCAGCCAGATTCACCGGGCGGCGCTGGTCACGTTGCGCAAGCGGCTGGTCCAGCGTGGCCATTTTTCCCTGGAGCGGTAAAGGAGGACGGCATGACCGACGATGCATTTTCATTATGTCCCGACGCGGACATCGCCGCGCTGGCCGCGCTCGCCGGCGAGGACGGGGCGGCGGGTCAGGCGGCGCTGGTGCGGCGGCTGGCCGACTTTCCGGCCGATCCCCGACTGCATTTCCTGAGTGGCTCGCTACGCGCGGGCGCCGGCGATTTCGACGGCGCGCGGATCGCGATGCGGCGCGCGATCGAGATCGCGCCCGGCTACGCGCTCGCGCGCTTTCAGCTCGGCATGCTGCTGATGACTTCCGGCGAATTTCCGGCGGCGCTCGAGGTCCTGCATCCGCTGATCAACGCCGCGCCCGCGACCTACCTCGAATGGTTCGCGTCAGGGGCAGCCCATTTCATGCGCGACGACTTCGAAGCGGCTATTCCGGCACTTCGGCAGGGTCTGGCGCTCAATGTCGAGAATGCGCCCCTGAACCATGACATGGCGTTATTGCTGTCCCGGCTGGAGGCGCCCGAAGAAGGGGCCGACGACCAGGAGGGCGCGGAATTGTCGGCGGCGCGATTGCTGCTGCAGCAAGCCGCGCTCCGCTCGACCCGCCACTGAGCGATACAGGGCGCGCCGCCATGGAACCCATCTCCAATGCCGACCGGATCATGGCGATCCTGCGCCAGCGCCTGCGCGAGAAAGCCGCGGCGCAACCGGGCAAGGCGCGGACCACCCAGGGGCAGCCGATGCCGCAGCCGCCGGTCGGCGGCCTGGCGGCGCTGGCCGAACTCAAGGGCGCCACGCCCGCGCAATTGCGCCATGCCTGCATTCAGGCCTTGCTGTCGGACCAACTGGGGGAAGGGCTGCTCAACGAAGCCCAGTTTCAGCAGGTCGTGACGCAGGTGGCTGCCGCGCTGTCGGAGGACCCCGCCGCCGCGCGCCTGCTCGACCGCGTGATCGGTGATCTCAAATCCGGCGGATGATCAGGACCGCACGCGGGTGAATTCGGCGAGCGCCTGCTGAAGCGTTTGCCCATTCGGTCCGAGTGGCGCCGCGAGTGCCTTGCGCAGGATCGCCGCTGAGGCCTCCGGTTTGCCGGCCTGCTCGAGCAGCATCATCTGCGCGAGCCGGCCGCCGAGGCTTTGCCCATCGAGACGGAGCGCGATGCGCATCCGTTCGCGCGCTTGGTCGAGATCGCCGTCGACAATCGCGAGCACGGCGAGGCCGCCATGTACTTCGCTGAACGTGTCGTCGAGCGCGCGGGCGCGCTCGAAATTTAGCCGCGCCCCGGCAGTATCGCCCGCAATGAAGCGCGCCCAGCCCGCCGCGATCCAGGACCCCAGGTGGGTGGCGAAAATCTCGGCGCCGCGCTCGAGTTCGGTGGCGGCGGCGAGCGGGTCCGATTGGAGTAGAGTCAGGCCCTTACCGATCCTCGCGCGCGCATGATTGGGCTGTCCCGCAAGCGCCTTGTCGAACAAGGTTGCCGCCGTTGCGGGGTCGCCTCCGCCGAGCGCCAGCATGCCGAGCGTGGCCATCCCGTCGGGCTGGTCGGCTGCCAGCGTAGCATAAGCCTGGCCGCGCTCGGTATCGTTCGCGTCGAGCGCCACATTAGAAAGCGCGCCGAACAAGGCGCGGTCCCCAATCTGAGTTTCCGCCGCTTGGTCGCCGAGTGCGAGCGCCTCATCGAGGCGGCCGAGATGGTGAAGTGCCTGAACGCGTAGCCGCAGCGCAACGGGGTCGGTCGCCAGCCTTTCGTCCTCGAGCGTCGCCAGCACGTTTTCGGCGTTGCCCGTGAGCAGGTGGGCCCAGGCGAGATTGAGACGCGGCCCTATGTCCGCATTCTGCTCGAGCAGGCGCGTGAAGTGCATGATCGCGTCACCGTTGCGCCCTTGGCGCAAGGCGACCAGGCCTGCGAGGTTGGTCGCGCGACTATCGGCGGCGTCCGCAGAACTTAACTGCTCTAACAGGTTTGCCGCTTTTTCGAGATTGTGCGCGTCGAGCGCCGCCTCGGTGGCGTCGAGGATCAAATGCTTGTTGGCGGGATCGTGCGCGAGGAAATCCAGCAGCTCCCTCAGCCTGTCCTGCTCCCTCCGTCCCAAGTCGCGTGTCGGCAAAATTCTTCTCCCCTCGAAACTGGAAGGCTAGGCGGCACCGAACGCAGGAACAATTGCCATTTTTATGAGATGGTGCAGGATGCCACTTATTCCGAACCAAAAGGTTGGCGGTTCGCGTCATATTTGCCATTGGCGATGAAATCGCCAGCAAGGCACTCCTAAACACAGTCTTTGGAAAAAATGGAATTGCCGACTCGAAGATTTGCAATCGTAATATCGCAACCAAGATAGCAGAGCTTTTCGGCATCTGGCTTGCCCCATTTAGCGAGCTGTCCTTTAATATTGTTTTCACCCATCACCGCCGAAGTACGCTTCCGATCGCAAGCAAAGGGGGATTGGAGCGCTCGGCGGGAGACTTTTAGTTTTTAGGACCAGATGACCCATAAGATGCCCGTAAACGTCAATGTCAGGCATTATTGGCAAGTTCGCCGACGCCGCCAAGGAACAACGGCTCTTTATATCCCCGTACGCACGGCGGCGGAAGTTGTCTTCCATTGCGTGGAGTGCACCATACCTTCTTTTTAATCGTCGCTCCCCGCATGGCTAATTACGTCTCTGGAGGCGTCTTGAAATCAGGTGAGCCACAATGGGCGCACTTGCTCGGGAGATAAAATGGCCCGACGAACCTAAAAAGAAAAAAACCTCCCCACCCGCGTCCAATCCAGATCGGCCACCTGCAATTTTTACAACGTTCAAGGTATAAGAAAAATCCTGTCAAACAACATAAAATAATAAGACATGACTGGATAGCGTCGCTCCGTGAAGCAATAATGAAATACATCATAACTATCATAACGAATAAGGTTATCGAGTGGCGCACCCTCATATATGTTCGCCAATCCATTTAAACCCCCTAAAAAACATTGTGCACATTTACATTGAGTAGATAGACGTGGCCACCGACGGATACGAGTGAATCTCGAGGGGATTTTAACGAGGATACAGGATTTGAATATTCGATTCCGAACTCTCGATTGCGCATATTTATAGCTCCGTCCACCTTTAACTTGGCATCACCAGTCCCGCTCAACAGGTCGTATCCCAAGAAGGTAAAGGATTTCTCGTTGGGATCCATGGTCGGAATCCTAACACCATTTACCTGTGTTTGCCAGATATGGCTGAAGTCAAGGGAAAGTGGTCCAACATCAGCGCCAATGGACGAACTTAACGCAGTAACAGTTGGCGCTCCAGCCACGAATGAATCTTTAGATACGAACGGTCCAATTCCGGCTGAGAACGCGAGACCTACTCCCCCACCCCAATCGAGGGTTCCCCCGTGCGCCCCTGTATCGAGATCATAACGATAGGCCAAATTTGCGTGGACGCCTCCACCCAAGGCAATTTCGCCTCCTACACCAAAGCCAATCGAGTGTGCTCCTGGAGCGAATATTCTTATGTCTGCCGCAGTTGCTTGTCGTGTTGGAGTCAGAAGTGAAGCAAATGACCCTTGAAAATCTATATTGGCAGCATCCTGTATCTCGCTATCGATTAGCGAATAATAGGTTCCTGTTTTGTCAAAATAGGCATCGCGATCTGCCATTTTTGCTCGCTCGATCGGCATGAAGATGTTTTCAAAGTTAAATTCACTCATAGCAACTGGGTTAATCAAAAGACCCAAAGTCCGATTTGCTGTGATAACAACTTCATCGACTGCGGTCGCGGATGCCGGATCTGATCCGGCTGCGGTCGATGTCGCGGTCGACGTGCCACCAATACGCTCTCCGGGCTTGGATGCGATCGCATTGGCGACACTGTCGCCGTTGCTCATGTCCGTGTAGGCGAGTTGTGGCGAACCGGAGCGGCCGCCAGTTCTGGGCGCCTCGATGCTGGCTATGCCGCTGGCCACCAGGTTGCCGATGGTATTGCCCACGGCGTCCGGCAGCGCGCTCATGACATTGTCGCCGAAGTCGCTCCCCGTTAGCAGGGATCGGGTAGCGGCGCCCGCAACGGCGGCCGCGCTGCCGGAGAGGCCTTCCGCGAGATAATGGTCGATGCCGTGCCCGGCGACCTGGGGAATGGCTCCGAGCACGCCGGAGGCCACGCCGCCGGCTGCAACGCCTGCCCAGTCGAAGCTATGCTGTAGGCCGGTCGCAATGCCGATGCCTTGCTGAAGCCCGTTGCTAAGTGCTCCGCGCGCGAAATTCTCTGCGAATCCGTTGATGCCTTTCAGAAGGTCCACGCCATGGAGAGCGCCACCGACACCGCCGCCGATCGCGGCCATTGCCACCGCCTTGAAGCTGAACTTATCTTGGATTCCGGTTGCCAGTCCTACTGCTTGGCTGGCGACGCTACCCGCTGCACCAGCCACCGCGCCGGCTTCAATTGCGCCGATCAGCGAAGTGGTCGGCCCGGTGAGAGCGCCGTAGGTCAGGGCGCTAACTGCTACGGCAACGGCGACGAGGAGAACCTGGCCGACGATACCGCACCCGTGATGATGCGCCGGCGGTGCCGGCTGTACCGGCAAGACCGGCAACGCGTCGCCGATCGCCTCACCCGGATCATAGACACGATAGACGCCTGAGCGATTGTGGATGTTGGTGACTTTGTTCGGGATGATCAGGATCTGCCCGGCGGAAAGCGTGTCGCTCGCGCTTAGCCCGTTGGCGTCCGCGATCAGGTACCACATGCTGGAATCACCCCACACCGCCTGCGCGATGCTCTCCAGCGTGTCACCGCTTCGGACCGTATATTGGCTGGCGGCCTGAGCGGGGTAATTGGGGCCGATCGGCTCGTAATTCTCGTCGAAGTCGGCGCTCGCCACCGCATGTCCCTGACGGAACGCACCCGGCGCAACCGGACCTTCGGCGCGTTGCTTCAGTGCTTCGGCATAGTCGACACGGCTCGGCCCGTTATTGCTCACGTCGCCGATGCGGTTCCCATCGAAATAATAGTAGAGCTGGCGCGTGCCGATGAGACCGCTGCTATCCTTCTGCTCGCGCAGCAGCACCTGGCCATAAGCATCGTTGGTATAGGTGATCGTTCCTGCCGACCCGCCCGTCAGCGTCGCGCTGGTCAGGTGCCCGTTCACGTCATAAGCGAGCTGCGACGCGCCCTGCGCATTCACATAGCCGCCGCCATTGGCGCTGATCTGGATGCGCTGCTGCTTGGCTTGGTCCCACCATTGGTAGGTATAGACGGTGTCGGTGGTGGTCGATCCTGTGCTCCGACTGTGCACGAGCACACCCTGATCGGCCCCGACGTAGGTGCCGCCGACATTTGCGCGATAGTCGTTATGGATCGTGGTCGTGGTGCCGCTTTGTGTCACCGTCTGGTCGACGACACGGTTGTCGCCATCATAGTTGGAGGTCGCCTGGATGTAGGTCGCAGTCGTGCCGTTGCTGGCATATTCAGTATAGGTCGTGACCCGCCCGAGTTCGTCGTTGACGCGCCTCGCCCGCAGCGTTCCATTGATCTTCGTGTCCTCGAGATAACCATCCGTGGTGTAGGTATAATCCTCCCGCGTGCTATCGCTGCCGTTGACCGCGAACATCCTATCGCCCGCTTGATCATAGCCAATCAAAACGCCGGTCGTGCCTTTGTCCACGGTCCCGTTGACGAGCTGCCCCATCGTCACCGTGAAGCGGTTCATATTGTCATAGGCGTACCAGAAGTCCTGGGTCTGGCCGGAATTGCCAAGCCCGTCGGTATAGACGCTCTTCACCTCGCGCCGATTGCTGTTGGCGTCATATTTGTAGGTGATGGTCGCCTTGGGATCGGTGAAGCTGATGATCCGGTTCAGCGCGTCATATTGGATGAGGGCCGCCTGGTAATCGTTACGCGCAAGCCCGGTGTCGGTCGTACTATAATTTTCACGCGTGCGGTTGCCCTCCTTGTCATATTCGAAGGTCGAGACCAGCTTGAGGGTGAGGTCGGTCACGCTGCGGACATAGCCATTGCCGTAGTAAAGATAGGAGATGTTCTCGCCCGAGGTCGCGGTCTGGCTGATCAGCTGGCCGCCATTGTTGTAGCCGTAGGTGAAGACGTGGCCGCCAAGGTCGGTCTTGCCGACGATCCTGCCGAAATAGTCGTCGGTCTCGAGGCTGTAATTGCCCGAGGCAGTGTTGGTTTGCTTGGTCCAACTGCCGACCGTGCCGGTCCCAGCGTTGGCCAGCGTGTTCGACCAGCTATAGCTATAGGTGGTGACGTTTCCGGCGAGATCGCTGGTCCGCGTGACGCGGCCGAGCATGTCATAATCGGTCGCCTCGGACTGCGTGTGGCTCCCGTAGACTTCGGTGTGGCCGATCCTTTGCCCGAGCGCATCATACGTATAATTATCGGTCAGGAAGATCCCGGGAGAGTTCCCGCCGACCCGGGTCGGGTGGATGACCTGGGTGAGGCGGCCATCCTTGTCGTAGCTGTTGAGCGTGACGGCAAGGCGCTCGTCGGTGATCGTGCGGACGTCGCCGAAGATATCCGTCTGATAGACGCGGGTGCCATTATCGGCGTGGATCTCCTTGGTGGTGACCGCCTCCTCGCCGTCCTCCTCGCCGCTCCCGGCGAGCAGCACGAGCTTGTTGATGTTGTGGTAAGAATCCTCGACCCCGACGAGGCGGCCGGCGAGATCGTAATAATAATGTGTCGTCGGCCGGATCGTGGTCGTTACGTTATGCTCGTCGGTCGAGTCTACCAGCGGATCCTGCTTGAGGATCAGCTTGCCTTCGACATTGTAGCTCAGATTGGTCGCGTTGCCGCGCCCATCCGTCTCGGATGCGATCTCGCCGAACGCGTCGTAGGATTGCTTGCGGTCGATCGTCACCGCCGCATCGGGCGGGATCGAGATGTACCAATTGACCTGCTGGACCGAGGTGGTGCGGTTCGAATTGACCTGGAAGATGCCGGTCGCGTGCGGCTCCCCGCCCGCGGACGGCAGCTGATGGCCCGAACTGTCATAGACGTCATAGAGGAATTCGTAGCTCGAATAGCCCGATCCCGGTCGCAAATTCGCCGCGTCGACATCGAAGGTGAAGTTCGGCGCACCGTAGAGATCGGCCATCGAATAAGACCCGGTCGATCCCGCATAGCGGTAATAGAGCCGTACGCGATAGGCGGTCGGCTGCGGCGGCGAGAATACGACCTTCGCATCGTCGTTGTCGGCATAGTTGGACAGAACGGTGGCGCTGGGGCCGAACCTCATCTGCCCATGAGCTGCATCCACCAGCTGACCGCCGGACGTGAGCGCCTGATACTTGAAATCGTAGGTGCTGGAATCATCGCCCGCAGCGCGGTCCACAGTCCAGGTCCAGTTCGCGCCATTGTGGGTGGTGCCGGCCGGAATCCAGCTGCTGGCGGTCGTCTTCTTATACCACAAGGAAAACGTCGCGGTATTCCAAGGCTGATTTGCGAACGCGACCGTCGCGTTCGTGTAGTTGTTGATCGGATCTGTGAAGGTGAAGAGCTGCGAGGGCTGGCTGCCGCTCGCATAAGTGCCTTTCATCGTCTTGATGACGGTGCCGGAGCCGTCGAGGTCCTCGACCAGCAATTCGCTCGTACCGCCCAGACTGTTCACATTGATCGCAAAGCCGCCATACGCGCCGGACGCCGTTCCCAGCACCGTGAATGCGCCGGTGCTGCCGTTGAGACGGTAGCTGACCCGAACGCTGCTTGTGTTGCTGTTCTGTTCGGTGAAGACAAGCTTGTTGCTGCCATCGTTGACGAGCATCATCTTGCCCGTGCCGCCGATCGGGGCTGGGCCCTGCACGGTGATTGAAGGCGTGCCCGAACTGTCGGTGCGGAGCGTGGCGGTTCGGGAGTCGATCACAGTCGACCCGCTCATCGCGAGATATTTGATGTCCCAGGTCTGATTGGCGCCCATGCCGTTGAACGGCGATTGACTGGGGTTGATGCTGTACCAGCCAGGCAGCGTAGAACCATGATTGTCGGTGACCGCGGTGAGGCTGATCGGCACCCAGGCACCTCCGCTCGCTCTCGCGAAAACTTGCGAAGCCGGATTGGCGAGCCGCAACTGGACCGAATTGGGGAAGGTGACCGCAGAGGTCGAGTTGTCCAGCCAGCCGATGGAAAGCTTGCCGAGCAGGATCCTGTTTGGGGTGCCGGTGGGATTGTCCTGCCAGAAATAGAGATCCATCGGGTGGGTGGTGGGCGCCTGGATATAATATTGTCCCCCCGTGGCGGGGATCGTCGGTGTATTCTGGTATTGGGTCCCGAACCCGTCGCCGATGATGATGTTGCCGTTGCCATAGGCCGTCGACCCGACGTAGATGTAGCCGCTATAGTAATCCGTATAAGGGTCGATCGGAGAGGCCCGATCAAGTCTCCAGGACGCCCCTCCTGCGCCGCCGGCTGCAAAATTGACATTCGAAGAGACCGTGTTGCCGTCGTTGGTCGCACTGCTGCCGGGAGTTTGCGAGGTGACTGCGGCTGTGACTTGCGGCGTGGTCGGGGTGAAGTTGGTGCCGGTGGTCGTGCTCGTGAGCGAATTGATCGCATTGGGCAGGTTGGCGGCATTCTCGATGCTCGGCTGAACCGTCTCGATCAGCTGATTGCGCTTGTCGAAGGTGCTGATCGTCTGGGTCGCGCCGCTTCCGTTCGCGACCATCGCGGCCAGCGTCATGCTGCGTAGGTCGACCGAGCCGGTGGATTGCAGCAGCATAGTCGCATTGCCATTTGCGTCGTAGGCATAGGCCTTGGTGGCACCGTCCCCGAAGTTGGTGCGGAAGACGCGGCCGACCGCGTCGTAATCGGCGAACTCCTGATATTTGCTGATGTCGGTGCTGCCGCCGGTATTGGTCCCGCGCCCGATCATCTCGCCATAGACGTCGTAGAGCATATTGGTGGTGGGGCCGTACGACCAGCTTCCGCTGACGAGCTGGCCCTTCTGCTGGCTCACCTGATGACCGGCAAGATCATAGGTATAGAATTGGCCTTCGACCACCGTGCTGCCGTCGGACTTCTGACGGCTATATTGCTGCAGGACGAGGCGGCCGGCGCGGTCGTAATAGGATTGCGTCCCCGGCCCGGTCGGGTCGGTCATCTTGATGACATGCCCGCCTTTGTCATATTGATAGGTGGTGATGCGGTCGTCCGTTTCGGTCGAACCGTCGGTCCCGCGGACCAGCTGGCGTAGCAACTGGTCGGTGCCGTCATATTCCATGTCCGTCGTCGGCCGGACCGTATTGCCCTGATAGTCGAGGTAGGCCGCCCTCCGCATCTCGGTCATCCGGCCCTGGAGATCGAACCTGTAGTCGGTAGTGTCGCCGTTCGCCGCGACCTTCTGCGTGACCAGGCCCAGCCCATTATAGGAATAATGGATCGTCGCATCGGTGGTAACGGTCGAAATCGCGCCGCTGGAAGCGTTCACCGACGACGCCACCAGGCCCAGCCGGGTTTCTGTCAGGCGTCGGCCGTCACGATCATACGTGAAGGACGTCGTCCGGTCGTCCGCGCTGGCGCTGATCGATGCCTTGAGCAGGTTGACGTCGCTGCCCTGGCTGACCGTGCCCGGCAGCCGCGTCGCATAGCGCGTCTCGCGCAGCACGTTGCCGTCTGCGTCGAGATCATAGGTCGTCAGATATTTTTCCCGGTCGACCTCGCCGATTTTGTGACCATTCTTGTCGTAGAAGGCGAACTTCTGGTTCCCACGCCCATCGGTTTGGACGACGGCGTTGCCGGCCGCGTCGTAGGTGGTCGATGAGACTAGGTTTGCGACGGCTCCGAAAAAATATTGGCCGTTCTGCATACTGCCGACATCGACATTGTGCACGATCGTGTTGAGCAGGTGGTTATTCTTGTCATACTCATAGTCGATTTCGCGCTTGTTGGCGGCGTTGACCGGCGCGGGGGGCGTGCCGCCGGCGATCGCCGGCAGTGCGACCGCGTCGCCATAGACGGTCACCGATTGCAGATTGCCGTTCTTGTCATGGATGTAAGCAGTCAACTGGCCGAGCGGGTTGATCTCGGCCGTCTTGTTGCCCGCCGCATCATAATAATAGAGCGTGCGCGCGCCGGCTGCGTTCTTGTGCTCGATCAGGTCGCCGCGCAGGTCATAATTATAATGCTCGTCCGGCGCGATCAGGCTGGTCGTGACGCCATCGGCATTCAGAACCGGGAAAGCCTCGCCGATTTTATCCGTCAATCGGCCGGTAGCATCATATTTGTAGAGGGTCGTTCGCTGCTCAGCTAGCCCGACCGCCTCGGTCATTTGGGTCCGGTTGCCACGGAGATCATATTGGTAGGTGGTGGTGACGCTCTTGGTCACGTTGCCCTGGGCATCCTGCTCGATCGCGCGCGTCTCGCTGAGTAGCAGCCCACGGTGATCGAACACGTTTACGGTAAGGCCGCCAAGCTTGTTCCATACCTGGACTCGGTTGCCGAACGCATCCAGCGTGTAATGCTCGCTCGCTCCTTCCGCATCGGTGACCGCCGTCACCCGGCCAAGCATGTCTCGCGTGAAGCTGGTCGTCTCGTCGGCGGTCGATACGGTCACTGTTGGCGGTGAACCGACATCATAGCCGGCCGCAACCTTCGTCATGTAGTGGGTGACAGAGGATATTTCGTCGAAATGATTATAGACGGTCGCGGTCGCATAGCCTTCGGCGTCGATCACAAGCGCGAGGCGTCCAAGCGTGTCATAATAAGAGTAGCTTGAATTGCCGCGCGCGTCGGTCGTTTTGACCCGATTGCCAAAGACGTCATATTGATAACTTGTTAGATTGCCGAGGGGATCGGTGACGCTGATAAGCCGTCCCAGCGTATCGTAAGCATTCGTGGTAACGTTATTGCGGGGATCGGTCACAGTCAGCACGTCACCAAAGGCGTCGTAGCTGTAGCCGATAGTCGCCGCCGCCGCGGTGCCCGCGCCGACCGTGACGGAGAGCACACGGCCTGCCTGATCGTAGGTACGGTGGGTGGTCGATGCGGCGGCGGTTCCGTACGCTTCGATCGTGTCGGTTACCTGGTCGAACGCGTCGTACGTATATTTTGTCACTGCTCCGACCGCGTCGGTCAGGGTGTCGACGCGACCATCGGCATCATAAGCATATTGGCTCACCGAACGGCCAGGGTCAGCGGGATTGAGGATCGCCGCGAGATCCGCGGTCGTCGTCGTATCGTCGACCGCGACCGCAACCGGATAGCGCGTGACCGACGCAACGCGCCAATCCGCGTCATATTGGGTCTGCGTTACATAGCCAGCGGCGTCGACCGCATAGACCGGCCGGTTGGCGGAATCGGTATAGACCCGGCTGACGCGATCATCCGCACTTGCCGCAATGGGCAGCGGGTCGGTGAAGTCGATGAGCCAGTCATATGGCGAAAAGCCGTTGTCGGCAATGTCGTAAAGCGTCGCATAGGTATACGTTTTAACGAGCACGTCATTCCGATACGTGTATATCGTGACTTGCCCGGACGGGTCCATCGTGGCGGCTTTCTTGCCGCGTTCATAAACGTCGTAGGTTATCCGTGCATTGGTGCTATCCAGGCTTTGTGTGATATATTCTATCGAATAGTCGTCGCTAACAGGAATCGGCGTGTCAAAGACCGAAGTCGCGTAGACATTGCCTTCCAAGTCATAGCCGAATTCGGTGACCCGACGCTGTGCATCGATCTCGTATCGTAGGAGCCCAGTGTTGTTGTAGACATAATTCGTCTGCCGATCCAAATTGCTTGTACCAACGTTCGCCACGATTTGGGCGAAGGTGCCAGATGACTTCAGCCCTGCGCTAACCAGGTTCGCATGGATGGTGGTACAGATCAGTTGTCCCGCAGCGTCGTAGCTGCTTTCGGTGAAGGTCCCGGCCGCATCCAGATTGCCGACGACGTGACCGTCGTTATCGTAGAAGCTCCGGGTCGAGATGTCTTTGGCGTTGGCGGCGGGAAGCGTGAGAGAGGTCGGTGGCGATGCCTTGAGCGCTGCGACATTGAGAGCGTTATAGTAACGGGTCGTGCCAACCACCCGCGCCGCGCCGTCATAGCTGTAGACGGTGGCATAGCCGGTCGGATCGATCGTCTCGATCACCCGGCCCGCGGCGTCATAGATCGTCCAGGTGTCGCGGTCGCTGGTGGTGGTCGCCGGCCGTATTGCGCTGATATCGACTACAGCGGGCTTGCCCTGCGCATCGAGCAGAGAAGCGATCTGCATTGCACTCAGGCGGGTCGCATAAGAGATGGTCCGGGTGATGTGGTCGTCCGCATCATAGGCATATTCGGTCATTGCGCCGTCGGCGCTAATGTCGGCGACCTTGCGGCCGTCCGCGTCGTACAGGAAATGGGTCTTGTTACCGAGCGCGTCGGTCTGCATGCGCAACCGGCCAAGGCTATCATAAGCATAACCGGTCTGGCTGGCGGTTACGTCGCCGCCCGAGCCCGAAGCGGTGTCTGTCAGGAGCTCGCCCGCAAGGTCGAAGACCTTTACCGTGACCGCGCCGCCAACGACCGTCTCGGTCTGCGAATTGTGCACGTCATCGTAGACGACATCATGTTCGCCGGTGGTCGCATCGATGCGCGAGATCACCCGGCCAAGTCCATCATATTGGAGCACGCTCACGGTCCCCTCCAGATTGGAGGCCGTAAGGAGGTTGCCTGCCTGATCGTAGGTGTACAGTGTTGCGTAGAAGTCGCCGGTGCCGCCGCCGCCCGGGAACGTCGCCGCGTAGGTGGTGGCTGAGTACAAATTGCCACGAAAATCATAAGTATAGGCGGTCTCGTGAGTCGAGCTCTTGTCGCCATATGCGGAGACCCAGCTGTTCAAGGTGGCCAAGGAAATGGCGTCGCCAGGATTGAGCGCTCGGACATCATAGAGGTCCGGCGCGAACACCACGGTTCGCGAGAGCGTGCCGCTCGCATTGTAGTAATTAGCGGTGACTCGTCCCTCAGGCGTTACGATATACGCGAGGTTCCCCTTGGCGTCATAGGCATAGCGCGTCGTGACCGGCTGGCTGTAGGTGCCGGGGCCGCTGCCGTCGGGATCCGGTGCCAGATAATGCGTCTCGGTCAAACAATGGTTGGCGCTGTCGTAGGTCCAGGCGGTGGCGTTGCCCAGGGCGTCCTGCTTGAGCGTGAGATTGCCGTTGGCGTCGTACGAATAATTGGTCGCGTTCCCGAGAGGATCGGTGGCGCTATTGACCGTCCCGTTGGAGTTATACGTGAAGGTGGAAACTCGCGGGCTCACGCCGGGCGTCGCGGATTGCGACAAGGCTACATTCTGCAGCGTCGCGCCATTCTGGAATCCCTGAAGCAATAGCTTGAGAGGGGTGTTGGCGGACGGCCCGTTGGGAACTGCGCCGAGATCGCTTTCCCCTTTGAAGCCATGCAGAGAACCGTTCACCCAACGCAGCGACAATTTGTCGCCCGGCGCGAACGTCACGCCCGTGTCGATATTCGTGATGTCGGTGGCACCCCCAGGTCCGGATCCGAGTGGAAAATAGACGTTACCCAGCACGATGTGGCCGCTGCCCGCTGAATCGCTGCCATAGGCGTAGATGTCCCAGGCCTTGCCGCTGACTGGATCGTAAAGGCAGATCGCGACCGCGTTGGTCGCTGACGTGATTTGCGCCGAAATCTCGGCATGGGAATATGATGCGGCGGAGAGCACGGACCCCGCAAGGCCTCCGCTTTGGCGCGTGAAGCTGCCATCGGGATTCTGTATCCATTGATCGAACTGCGGCGTCCAACCCAGCGTGCTCGGCATTTGCTCTAGTCGGGTCAGATGCCCTTGCGCGTCATAGGTCAGGCGGGTTTCCTGCCCCATATTGTCAATGACGCTGGTGATCTTGTTGACGACGTCATACGAGAAGGACGTCGTGCTGCCGGAGGTTCCCGATTGCGCCTGGGTGAAGCTGGCGACGCGGTACGTGGAGCCGACCAAAACGTACGAGATGTCCAAACGCGCGCCACCGGTCTGACTGATTGAGGCGACCCGCGTACTGGTGCCGTCATAGGTATAACTCGTCGTGACCGACTTTCCGTCCGTGACCGAATTGTCGTTGGGCGTAAGGTCGGTCGTGACCGTCGAAAGTCGATTGCGCGCATCGTAGGTATAGCGGACCCGCGTGAGCAGAAGCGTGGCGGCGGGGCTCCCGGAACTGGCTTTCGCGTAGGTTGCAACTTGCTGGAGGTTGTTACCAGTGTAGCTGAGGCTGACATATTCGCCGTCCGCCATCGCGACTTTGGTCAGCAACGATCCCGTATAGGTGAACGTGATCCTGTTGCCGTTGGCGTCATTGCTGAGGGTGATCCTGCCGCCCGACGCCCCTGCATAGGTTTCGGTCGCGCCGGTGGTTCCCTGGGTCCAGGTCCAGGTATTGGTTCCGGAAGCGAAGGTGAGCTTGTCATACGCGTCGCCCTCCTGCGTGCAGACATAGGCGTTCCGGCTCGTGTCCCAGGTGTAAAGCGTATCGGACCCATCCCAGTCGATGCGGGTGACCGTGCTGCCGGCGGTGTTCACGGTCCCGGTCAGGCCGACGACCGATCGGCTGGCCGACAGCCGCCAATTGTCGCCATTCTCGTCGGTCGCGGGCCCTTCGCTATTGTAGTTGCGCCCCAATGCCAGGTCGGTGCCCACACCGGCCAAAATTTCATCGCTGCGTTGGATCGAGAGATTGCCGTTGGCGGCGTTGACGTAGACATTTTCGCCAAAGCGACCGAAGCCTGCGCTTCCAAGTTGCCCCCGCGAACCCAGCAGGAAGTTGGATCCGCGCTCGGTTCCCAGACCAAGACCCGTGAAAATGGCAACCATCAGAAAGCCCTCGGCCGGGCCGAGGACCAATTCCCCCGCCCAATCAGGCTATGACATCTGCGGATTCCAGAATCGGTTTAGCGATTTCTTGAAGTTGGCCCGGTTTCCGTGGCCCGCGCTCTCCGGCCGGGCGGCGCTTCGGACGCACTTTACAACATAGGGAGCCTAGAAGGTCGGACCACCGATGTCGTGCTGCCGACGCAGATCGGCGGTCTTTCATGCCTCCCTCCTGTTCATGCCGTTGCGGGCGACAGGAATCATTATCCTAGTAACGGAAATTGACACGCAGTGCTGCAACATCGGGGCAATTATGAAGCGCTTGGCTATCTTGGTTCTGACGCTGGCGTCGAGCGCGGCGTGCGCCTAGGTCTCCTCGCAGCAGGTTGGAAACCAGACCTATTACAGCGCAGCGCGTGGGGACCCAGACCTATTACAGCAATATGGGACCTCGAAGCAGCAGGTCGGAAACACGACCTACTACAGCAACGGCAAGACCTGCCGGAAGGCCGGAAACTAGGCCCGCTGCGATTGAAGAATAGGTGGCGGGAGCGCCCCGCCACCTTGGCATTCACCCCTTTGGGCAGGGCGTATATTGGCCCTTCTTCGGCCCCGATGCGATGTGACATTTCCCCTTCTTGTCTTTCGTCACGCCGGCGGCGGCGGACGCCGCGGGTGGGCACTTGGCGAACTTGCCCTTGGCGTCCCTGCATGGGGCCCCGGCGTCCGCGACGGTTCCGAGCAGTGCGAATGCGGTAAGA
>Ga0136846_1221178_pt1 | contig 34538 bp, 31 predicted proteins | sample HopSoiMetagenom2_FD_96841 | JGI IMG/M metagenome (GOLD analysis project Ga0136846, IMG submission 96841) | Grasslands soil microbial communities from Hopland, California, USA - 2 Assembly 2016 (version 4) | ecosystem: Environmental > Terrestrial > Soil > Grasslands | place: USA: Hopland...
GAGGCGGCGCAGGGCTGAGATGGGCAAGGGGTTTTCAGGGTGGGCGTCGGGGGCTGCGGTCGGCCTACGGCCTCCCTTCGCCCCCGACGCCCACCCTGCACCCCGAGAAGTTACCGGACCGGGTCCCCCTCGGGACCCACTAACTGCCGTCCTCCAGGGGGGCGGCCCTATCCAGAGGGGGGGATTTTTAACGTCCTGAAGGGGGGGAAATTTGGGGTCCTGTTGACACGGTACGCCGTGCAGTTCCAGGATCTTGAGAATGTCCTCACCTCTCCACAGGGCCTTGATCACCGGATTGCCCTTGGCTACCAGAGCCCTGGCCACTTCGTTGTCGGCCATGGCGTCGTCGAGCAGCGCCGCCACGGCCAGCGGCCTTATCAGGCACGGATCTTCAATTTTGAAGTTTGCTTCAAGCCGGCGCCAACTCCAGCTCTCCGGCGACCATTCGCAGACGCGTGGCTCCCCCTTGACCCAAACCGCGAAGATCCGCCGCACACCCCGGCGGTGCATCGGCACGGCTTTCTCGGAAACGTACGGCTCGGACTGCTCCGAGACCACCACGAATACGATCTCCTCCAGGTGGCGCCCGCCTGTCGCCGGGTCCACGCCATCCTTGAACACACAGAAATCGGTGGCGAAGTCGTCCTGCGGACCGTAGCGGCTGAGCAGGTCCGTCGCTCCGGTGTAACCGGGAGCCACCTGAGGGTCGAGGACGTAGGAAAGCTTGTTCTGCCGGGTGGCGTGGGACGGCAGAGCCGGCATGGCAACCACCCTTTGGCCGCCGATGACCTCGTCGCGCGTCACCTCCGGCTCGACCAGATGATCGTCGACATCGGGGAAGGACCGCGGCCCGGCAGGCGCAGAGAGGAGCCCGAGCCCGAAGGACCCGTAGCTTTGAGGTCATAGCCAGCGTGCTTCTCATCCATGGCCGGCATGTTAGCAGAGAACTGGTCGCGTGTCGACGGAAGCTGGCGGAACAGCCGGGAAGCCAGACTTGAGGTAGACTGCAAAAGTCATGGCTCGGGTATACTTGGAGAGCTCGTTTATCAGCTACCTCGCGCGGCTCTTCGCGAAAGCTGGGACCCCATAGCGGCGGCACATCAACAAATCACAATCGAGTGGTGGTCCCGGCGACGAGCCGATTTCGACCTCGTGGTCTCGCAGGTCGTTCTAGACGAGGTTCAAACGGGGGACCCAACCCTGGCAAAGAATCGGCTGGTGGCTGTCGCCTCTCTGCCGCGCCTCTTGGTTACAGATCAAGCTACGGCTCTGACCCGAGACATCCTTTCCAAAGGATTTCTACCTCAGAAGGCTTTTCCCGATGCCCTCCACATCGCGATAGCCACAGTTCACAAGGTCGACTACCTTCTCACATGGAACTGTAAGCACATCGCCAATCTTGAGGTTCTACCTCGCATCGCAGACCTCCGTGAAAACATGGGTCTCGTTCTCCCAATTATCTGCACTCCCGAAGAGCTCTTAGGAGATGCCTATGCTCATTGATCCGGTTGTAGAACGACTTCACAAGCAGCGCGAAGAGTATATGGAGCGTTTTCAGTACGACTTTGACGCGATCATTCGCGACATCAAAGCCCGCGAAGCGGCCTACCCAACGCCATTGCTGGAGCCTCCGCCAGCATCGCCGTCCAACACGACGGTGCGGCGGACTCGATTCACTCGCCGCTGACTGGCCTGGGGCTACCCCTACTTCCCCGCCACGTACGGCAAAATCTGCCCGCGGCTCGCGTAGTCGGCCATCGTCAGGCCGATCAGGAGGGCCAGCCAGAAGAAGCCGGCGACGGCGGTCAGGGCCGTCATCCGCGTGCTGTGGCGGACGTGCATGAAGAAGAGCAGCACCAGCAGGGCCTTGGTGACGGCGATGGTCAGGGCTGCCACGTCGTTGAAGACTCCGAGATCCACCTCCGCCACCAGCACGGTCGCCAGCGTCAGGGCGAGCAGGGCCGCGAAGACCAGGAAATAGACTTTGCGCGAGGTTACGTGTTCAGCCATGGCGGTCCTCAGCGGGGTCAGCGGGCGTGGGCCCCGAGCAGGTAGAGCAGAGGGAAGAGGAAGATCCAGACGATGTCGACGAAGTGCCAGTAGAGGCCCGTCATCTCCAGCGGGTTGTGGTACTCCGAATCGTATTTTCCCTTCCAGGCCAGCACGGTCAGCACGGCGAGGATGCCGATGCCGATGATCATGTGCAGGGCGTGCAGGCCCGTCATGATGAAATAGAGGGAGAAGAAGATCGAGGCGTGCCGCTCGAGCTGGGGATCCGTGACCTTCACGTGCTCGGACTCGGGCACGAAGTGGAAGCTCGGCCCCGGCACGTGGTGGGTCTCGAATTTCTCCCGGTACTCCACCGACTTGATACCGAGGAACGTCGCCCCCAGGGCGATGGTCGCCAGCAGGAACAGCGCGATCCCCTTGCGCCAGTTCACCTGCGCGGCCCAGATCGCCAGCACCATGGTCAGGCTGCTGCCGATCAGGATGGCGGTGTTGGCGCCGCCCAGCGGCACGTTCAGAGTATGGCTCGCCAGGGCGAAAGCCTGAGGGTAGAGCGTCCGGTAGATCACATAGGCCGTGAACAGGCCGCCGAAGAACATGATCTCGGTGACCAGGAAGAGCCACATCCCCAGTGTCGAGGACTCCTTCTGCTGGTCCAGCGAGTCGAACTGATGGGCCAGCGCACGGTGGTGCGCCTGGGTGGCGTGTGGGTCCACCAGGGGGCTGCTAGCCAAGGGTGACCTCCTGCGACATGCGGTTGTGCACCTCTTCGCGGTTGTATTCGTACGGACCGTGCGTCACCACCGGCGTGGTGTAGAAGTTCTCGGTCGGCGGCGGCGAGGTCGTGTCCCACTCCAGGCCCACGGCGCCCCAGGGGTTGTCGCCGCTGTCCTTGCCATACCGCATCGACCAGATGAAGTAGCAGAGGGGCAGGAGATACCCCACGCCCAGGATGGAGGCGCCCGCGGTCGACAGCACGTTGAGCACCTGGAACTCCGGCGGGTAGCTCCAGTAACGGCGGGGCATGCCGAGGTAGCCGAGGATGAACTGCGGGAAGAACGTCAGGTTGAAGCCGACGAACACCAGCAGCGCCGCCAGCTTCGACAGGAACGCCGGGTAGAGCTTGCCGGAGATCTTCGGCCACCAGTAGTGGAGGCCGCCGAGGTAGCCCATGATCGTGCCGCCCACCATGATGTAGTGGAAGTGGGCGACGACGAAGTAGGTGTCATGGACGTGGACGTCGAAGCCCAGCGTCGCCACCATGACGCCCGTCAGACCGCCCAGCGTGAACAGGCCGATGAAGCCGAGGGCGTAGAGCATCGGCGTCTGGAAGGAGATCGAGCCCTGGTAGAGGGTGGCCGTCCAGTTGAACACCTTCACCGCCGAGGGGATGGCCACCAGCATCGAGAGCACGGAGAAGATGGTCGCGGCGTAGATCGATTCGCCGGCGACGAACATGTGGTGCCCCCAGACCAGGAAGCCCAGCACGGCGATGGCGATCGAGGCGAAGGCCACCACCTTGTAGCCGACGATCCTCTTGCGCGCGAACGCCGCGATCAGCTCGCTCTCGACCCCCATGGCCGGCAGAATCATGATGTACACCGCCGGATGGGAGTAGAACCAGAACATGTGCTGGAAGAGGACGGGGTCGCCCCCCAGCGCGGGATCGAAGATGCCCAGGTGGAACGTCTTCTCGACCGCCACCAGCAGGAGGGTGATGGCGATGACCGGCGTGCCCAGCACGATGATCACGCTCGTCGCGTAGGTCGCCCAGATGAACAGCGGCAGCCGGAACCAGGTCAGGCCCGGGGCCCGCATGCGGTGGATGGTGACGATGAAGTTGAGGCCGGTGAAGATGGTCGAAAAGCCGTTGATGAAGATGCCGAGCGCCGTCGCGATGACGTAGGTGTTCGAGTAGTGGGTGGAGAACGGCGTGTAGAAAGTCCAGCCGGTGTCCACGCCGCCGTGAATGATGGCCCACAGGGTGAAGATGCCGCCGAGGTTGTAGACGTACCAGCTCGCCAGGTTGAGCTTGGGGAAGGCGAGGTCCTTGGCGCCGATCATCAGCGGCACGAGGAAGTTGCCCAGCACCGCCGGAATCGCCGGGATGAGAAAGAAGAAGACCATCACCACGCCGTGCATGGTGAAGAGGCGGTTGTAGGTGTCCGGCTGGAACAGGTCCCCCTCGGGGGTCAGCAGCTCGAGGCGGATGAGCAGGGCGAAGAGGCTGCCGATGGCGAAGAACGTCGTCACCGAGATGAGATAGAGGATGGCGATCCGCTTGTGGTCCCGCGTGAGGAGCCACGACCTAACGCCATAGGCGGCGTTCAGGTAGTTCGGCCGCCGGAAGGCGGTCTCCGCGGTGGTCGTGACGGGGGGGGCGGCGGCAGTCGTATTCATGGCTTCCTTCTCATTCCTCTCATCTCACTGCGGAGCACCGGGACCTGCGGTCTGCGGGGTAGTGGCTGCGGACGGCGAGTCGGCCGTAGTGGTTCCAGCCGGCGTGCCGCCCGTGCCTCCCGCCGGCGCGCTGCCGATGGGGCCGAGGGAACGGACGTAGGCGATGAGCTGGCTGAGCTGCTCCTCGGTCACCTGCCCCTGGAAGGTGGGCATGACCGGGTCCCAGCCCGCCACGACCTTCGCCGTGGGATTCAGGATCGACTCCCGGACGTAGTTGTCGTCGGCGATCACGGTGCGGCCGTCGACGAGTTTCACCGGGCTGCCAAAGACGCCCTCGAGCGCCGGCCCGCGGGCGAGGCGCCCCGTGGCCCCCGCCCGGTGGCAGGTGACGCAGGCGAGCGACTGGAAGAGGTCGCCGCCCGACGCCACCATCGACTTGCCGGCGGAGCCACCCGCCAGCCAGTTCTGGTAGTCCCTGGGCTCCATGACGATGACGCTGCCGATCATCCGCGAGTGCTCGGCGCCGCAGTACTCGGCGCAGAACAGGTGGTAGACGCCGGGCTTGGAGGCGCGGAACCAGATCGAGGTGTAGCGCCCGGGGACCGCGTCCTGCTTGATGCGGAAGGCCGGGATGTAGAAGCTGTGGATCACGTCCTCGGAGGCCAGCTTCATCTTGATCGACTGGCCCACCGGCACGTGCAGGGTGTCGATCTCCCGCTGTCCCTCGGGATGCTGGATCTTCCACATCCACTGCCGGCCGATGGCCGTGTACTCGACGGCGTCCGCCGGCGGCCGGTAGAGGTCGAAGAAGGACCGCGTCCCCCAGACGAACATCGCCAGGCAGATCGCCAGCGGGATGACCGACCATGCGATCTCCAGCCAGACGGACACCTCCTCGTTCGCGCCCACCTCTTCGGAATGGCGGCGGCGGTAGCGGGCCATGAAGTAGACGATCAGGCCGGCGATCAGGGCGGTGAAGAAGATGCTGACCAACGACCAGATGATGAAGATGGCGTCGACAGTCCCGGCGTGCGTGGATGCCGAGTCGGGAAAGAGCGGGAACGACGATCTCATGTCAGGCGGCTCCCAAAGGACCGGGCCCGGCGGTCTCCCGCCGCCGTAAGAGAACGATCAGCAGGGCGAGGGCGAGGACGGTGGCCACCGCCGACAGGCGCAGGATGCGCAGGGTGACGGCGCTGTAGCGGCCGACCAGTGGATCGTAGTGGAAGCAGTAGAGGAGGATCTGATCGACCACCGTGCCGAGCTTGCCGTCCCCCGACTCAACCAGGCCGAGCCGGATGTCGCGCGCCGGGAACTCGACTCCCAGCAGGTAGCGCGAGACGCGCCCCTCGGGAGTGAGGATCACCATGCCGGCGGCGTGGGCGAACTGGTTGCGCGCGGGATCGTAGACGTAGCGGAAGCCGACCGCCTGGGTCAGCCGGGCGATGGAGTCCCGGGGGCCGGTCAGGAAGTGCCAGCCGGCCTCGGTGCCTGGCCGGGCGTAGCGCGCCAGGATCTCCCGCTTCTTCTTCGCCGCCATCGCCGGCGTCTCCGCCGGATCGATGCTCGCCACGAGGACGTCGAACTGGCGGCCTGGATCGAGCGAGAGGGGCTTGAGGCCGGTCTCCACCCCCTGCAGCACCAGGTCGCAGAGCATGGGGCAGTGATAGTAGGCGAGGACCAGCACCGCGGGCCGGTGGCCGGGGGTGCCGAGATAGTCACCCAGCTTCACCGGCCGGCCGGCCTCGTCCTGCCACGGCACGTCGAGCGGCACCCGCTCGCCGATCCGCTGGTCGTAGCCCACGGCCTTGAGGACGCCCGGCATCTCGGTGCTCGGCACGGTCGATGAGGTCGACGAGGCGAATGCGGCGCCCGTCGCCAGGAGCAGGGCCGGCCACGTCAGAGCGGTGAGGCGGCGCAAACCGTTCAAGGTACCTTTTTTCCTCCCTGTCCCTGCTGTCCCTGCTGTCCTTGGCGTCCTTGAGGTCCTTGGGGAGCTCCGGCCGCCGGTTTTGCCGGCAATGCGTTCTGGACCGTGGCGCCGGGCTTCGTCGCCGTGGTGCCGGCCGCGTCCGCCGTCACCGGCGCACCGGTCCTGCCGCCCACGACTTCAGGCGCGACGCCGCGGGCGGCGACGATGTCGATGGCGTCCGCCACCGGCAGCCGCAGCACGTCCTGCCGGCGGTCGATCCAGGCGGCGTGGTTGAGCTCCTGGTCCTCGTGCGCCCGCATCTCCGTCATGTCCTTCACCGGATTTTCCTGCAGCACGGGCGCCGGCGGCGGCTGCTGCGGATTGGCGGCCTCGACGGGCGACAGGCGCACGTCGCGCTTCTCGTCGTAGCGCTCGAACCCCTTGAGCAGCCACCACACCACCAGATGCGCCAGGAGGATCACCACGGCGAGGACGGCGCCGGTCAGGACGATGCCGCGGACGTTGATCTCGCGGTCGAACTGCTCCGTCTCCGGAGCGTGGGCCGGCTGGCCATGGCCGGTCGCCGGACCGGACCCGAGGGGGTCGCGCGAGGGACCGTCACTACTCATGGTGAGCTATCGCCTCCGGCAGGTACGGATCGTTGATGGGCAACAACGGCCGCTTCTTGAGTTCCCGCAGAAACCAGGCGAGCCAGAAGCCGCCGAGGGTGAGCGGCGTCACGAGGTAGAGCCAGTAGAAGCCGCGGTGGTGGTCCGCGAACGCCGGCTCCACCTGCCAGACCAGCTCCACCCAGCGCATGACCAGCATCAGCACGGCGACGATGACGAGCCGCCGGGCGTTGCGCTTGAGGTCCCGGGACAGCAGCAGCAGGAACGGCAGCAGGAAGTGGAACAGGGCGATGGCCAGGAAGACGAGGCCCCAGCGGCCCTGCATGCGCACCCAGTAGAACGAGATCTCCTCCGGCAGGTTGCCCGCCCAGATGATGAGGAACTGCGAGAAGGAGAAGTAGGCCCACAGCATGACGAAGGCGAAGAACAGCTTGCCCCAGTCGTGGAAGTGGCGCGGCTGGAGCACCTGTGACATCGGCTCGCGCCGCGACAGCCAGAGCGCGAAGGTGATGAGGAAGGCGAGCGCCGCGAGCCCCTGGCTGCCCATCAGGTAGACGCCGTAGATGGTGGAGAACCACCGCGGCTGAAGCGACATCAGCCAGTCCACCGAGGCGAAGGTCACCGCCAAGCAGTAGGCGGCGAGACCGGGGCCGGCGATGAGCTGCATCTTGCGGGTCAGCCCGGGGTCCGGCTGGCGGTCCTGGCGCAGCGACAGGCGGCCGACAGCGTAGGCGAAGCCGCCCCAGATCAGGAAGTAGATCACCAGCCGGAGGAAGAAGAAGGGGACGTTCAGGTACGGGGCCTTGGCTTGCAGCAGGACGTCGGCCCGCACCGCCTCCGGCCGCGCCCACTCGTAGAGGTCTTTCATGCCGAAGGCGAGCGGCAGGGCGAGCACCAGCAGCAGAGGCAGGGTGCGCGACGCCGCCTCCAGCACGCGGCGGATGACCAGGCCCCAGGCGCCCCGCGTCATGTGGTGCAGCAGCGAGATGGCGAGACAGCCCAGCGTCACGCCCATCCAGAAGACCCAGCCGACGAGGTAGGCGCGGAAGAAGTAGTGCGGCGACAGCAGGAGGCCGGCGAGGCAGACGACGGCGCCCGCTCCCCCGGCGATCAGGGCGAGGCGCTGGAGCCGGTCGATGCCGGCGACATCGGCCGGGGCGGCGAAGGCGGCGGCGTCGGAGCCCATGGTTTCTCTGTTCATGGCGTATGGCTCGGAGCGGGGCCCGGAGTGGCGGCGGCCTGGTCGAGCTCCGCCTGGATCGCCCGGCGCCGCTCGGGCGGCAGGACGGAGAGGTCCGCCAGCTTCGCGGTCTGCCGGTATTGCAGCACGCGGATGTAGGCGGCGATGGCCCAGCGATCCGCCACCGGCACCTGCGGCGCATAGCTCGGCATGACGCCGAAGCCCTCGGTGATGACGTTGTAGAAGTAGCCGACCGGAGCGTTGCGCAGCCGCTCGACGTGGTACGAGGTGGGCTGCTTGTAGCCGCGCTGCACGATCATCCCGTGGCCCGTCCCCTGCCGGTCGTGGCAGGGCGAGCAGTAGATGTTGAAACGTTGCTCTCCCCTCAGCAGCACCTCGCGGGTGAGGGGGAACGGCAGTTGCGCCACCGGTTTGTTGGCGGTGTCGAGGCCGCTGTAGGCCCACCCCTCGCGCAGGTCGCCGCGCGCCACGGTGTGGGCCGGGATCGGCCGCGCGCCCTGGCCGTCGGGGAAGAAGTCGCTGGCCGCGAGCGTCTTGACCTTGTGCTGGTTGTGCATGTTCTGCCGGCAGCCGGCGGCGGCCAGCAGGACGGCCACCGCCAGAAGGAGAGCGGGACGGGTCCTGCGGGTCTCAGCGCTCAACTTCGAACACCTCGCTCGCTTTGAGGCCGGTCAGGAAGCGCTCGGTGTCTTGGCGGTCGAACTTCGGGTCCCGCGCCTCGATCACCAGGAAGTAGCGGTCGCGCGAGGCGAGGGCGAAGCGCGGCACGTTGAACACCGGGTGATAGGGGTGCGGCAGGCCGTTGAGCGCGAACATGCCGAGCACGGCGAAGAGCGCCGCCGCCAGGATCGTGCACTCGAAGGTCGGCACGATGAACGCCGGCCAGCTATGGAAAGGCCGGCCGCCGATGTTCATCGGGTAGGCGATCGTCGCCGCCCAGAACTGGAGGCCGTAGCCGCCGAGGGCGCCCAGGATGCCGCCGGTGAGGACGATGGCCGGCAGCTTCGAGCGGTGGTGGCCCAGCGCCTCGGACAGCTCCTCGATGGGGTAGGGTGTGTAGGCGTCCACCCGCTTGAAGCCGGCGTCGTGAATCTGGTGCGCCGCCGCGATCAGGTCATCCGCCGAGTTGAACTCGGCCATCAGCCCATGGATCAGCGGCTGACTATGAGGGTGAGATGGGGGGTGCGCCTGCGCGCTCATCGCGGGACCTCCGTGTACTCGCCCCCCCGGGTGCCGGGCACGATGGTCCGCATCTCAAAGATGGAGATCATCGGCAGGAACCGGATGAACAGGAAGAGCAGAGAGAGGAACAGGCCGAGGGTGCCGATGAAGGTCATCCAGTCCCACATCGTGCCGCGGTACATGCCCCACGACGACGGCAGGAAGTCGCGGTGCAGGCTGGTGACGACGATCACGAAGCGTTCGATCCACATGCCGGCGTTGACGAACATGGCGACGATGAACAGCCTCGCCGGCGAGGTGCGCACCTTGCGCAGCCACAGCGCCTGCGGCGCCAGGAGGTTGCAGAGCAGCAGGCTGAACCAGTAGTACTTGTAGGGTCCGGTGACGCGGTTCCAGAAGGTGAACTGCTCGACGTGGTGGCCGCTGTACCAGGCGAAGAAGAACTCCATGGCGTAGCCGTAGACCACGATCAGGCCGGTGGCGAGCATCACCTTGCCCATGTTCTGCAGGTGGCGGAGGGTGATGAAGTCCTGCAGGCCGAAGGCGGCACGCAGCGGGATGGTCAGCGTCAGCACCATGGCGAAACCGGCGTAGATGGCGCCGGCCACGAAGTAGGGCGGGAAGATCGTGGCGTGCCAGCCGGGGACGATGCCGATGGCGAAGTCGAACGAGACCACCGTGTGCACCGAAACCACCAGCGGCGTCGCGAGGCCCGCCAGCAGCAGGTAGGCCGTCTCGTAGTTGTGCCAGTGCGCCGCCGAGCCGCGCCAGCCCATGGCGCCGAAGCCATAGATGATCTGGGCGATGCGCTTCTTCGACCGGTCGCGCAGGGTCGCGAGATCGGGGATCAGCCCCACGTACCAGAACAGGGCCGATACCGTGGCATAGGTCGACACCGCGAACACGTCCCAGATCAGCGGGCTCCGGAACTGTGGCCACAGCCCCATGGTGTTGGGGTAGGGGAACAGCCAGTAGGCGAGCCACGGCCGGCCGAGGTGGAGGACGGGGAACATGCCGGCGCAGGCCACGGCGAAGAGCGTCATCGCCTCGGCGAAGCGGTTGATCGACGTGCGCCACTCCTGGCGCAGCAGGAGGAGGATGGCGGAGATCAGCGTGCCGGCGTGACCGATGCCGATCCACCAGACGAAGTTGACGATGGCGAAGCCCCAGCCCACCGGCTGGTTGACGCCCCAGATGCCCACGCCCTTGGCGAACAGCCAGGTCACCGCGGTCAGGAACATCATCATGATCAGGAAGGAGATGCCGAAGCCCAGGTACCACCACCGGGGCGTGCGCTGCAGCACGACCTCGCTGATCTTGTCGGTGACCGTCGCCGTCGTGTAGCCGGGGGCCACGATGGGCGGCCTGTAGGGCTTCGCCCGCTCGTCCTCAAGCGTGGCCATGCTCAGCTCCTTGTTCTAGCCCTGCGAGCGCCGGGTTGGGATTGCGCAGCTTCGCCAGGTAGGTGGTGCGCGGCCGGGTGTTCAGCTCTTCGAGCAGGCCGTAGTTGAGCGGCTCGGCTTTCAGCTTCGTCACCTCCCACGCCGGGTCGTTGACGTCGCCGAAGACGATGGCCTGTGTCGGGCACGCCTGCTGGCAGGCCGTCTTCAACCAGTTGGCGGGGATGGGCCGCCCCTCGACCTTGGACTCGATCTTCGCCTCCTCGATGCGCTGCACGCAGTAGGTGCACTTCTCCATCACGCCGCGCATGCGCACCGTCACGTCGGGGTTCTCCAGCAGGGCGAGCACCGGCGTCGTGCGGTCGCTGTAGCGCAGGAAGTTGAACCGCCGTACCTTGTAGGGACAGTTGTTCGAGCAGTAGCGGGTGCCGACGCAGCGGTTGTAGACCATGTCGTTCAGCCCCTCGTCGCTGTGCACGGTCGCCGCCACCGGGCAGACGATCTCGCAGGGGGCGTTCTCGCAGTGCATGCAGGGCACCGGCTGGTGGTGGATCGTGGGCTCGTCGATGTCGCCGGAGAAGTAGCGGTCGATGCGCAGCCAGTGCATGGCGCGGTGCTTGAGCACCTGCTCCTTGCCCACCACCGGGACGTTGTTCTCCGCCTGGCAGGCCACGACGCAGGAGCTGCAGCCGGTGCAGACGCCGAGGTCGATGGACATTCCCCAGGCGTGCCCCGGATAAGGGTACTTGGGGTAGAGGGTCTCGTCCGCGGCCGGCTTCTCCCGCGCCTCCTGGATGAAATTCGGGTTCTTGCGGAATTGATCGAGGGTGCCGTGGCGGATCACCTCGCGGCGCTCGGCCTCCTCGCTCGCCAGCTTCATCTCATCCCAGCCCGGCTCGAGCAGGTGATGGTTCTGGGTGCTGGCGAGCGGATAGCGACCCCCCAGGCTCCGCAGCTCGACCCCCGGGATTGACCACTGCGTCTGGGAGGTGCGCAACGGGTAGGCGTTGAAGCCCGCCCCCGTGGCCTTGCCAGCGTTCTGCCGGCCATAGCCCAGGTGGAGCAGGGCGGTATCGTCCGCCAGGCCGGGCTGGATCCATACCGCCGCCCGGATCTTGCGGCCGGAGGCGTTGACCTCCGCCATCTCCTCCATCTCCAGCTTCAGCCGCTGGGCAGTCTTCGGCGACAACATCAGGGCGTTGTCCCAGGTCAGCTTGGAGATCGGCTTGGGCAGCTCCTGGAGCCAGGCGTTGCTGGCGAACCGGCCGTCGTAAATCGTGGGATCGGGCCGGAAGAGCAGCGTGACACCTGGGGCCGCCGCCGCGATCTCACCCGCTGCCTGCTGCACCGCGGCGCCCTGGATGACGGCCGACACCGGCGGTGCCTGGGTGTTGGGGACGAGCCCGGTATGGAGGACCCGCCGGAACGCCGCTTCAAAAGCGGCTGTCCCGGCACCCGTGGCCGTGGCCGCAACCGGCTGCGTCATCGTGCCCGGCAGGGTGCCGAAGCCGAGCGCGGTGGTGACGCCTCCGGGATCGGTCGTCTTGTCCAGGTTGCCGCCGGCGTTGAGGCGGGTGGACCAGTACCCGCGCACCAGGTCGTAGCTCGTGGCGTCCGGCTGGTCGGAGAGCGCCGCCAGCACCTCGATGGCCGTCCTGCCGCCGTAGAGTGGCTCGATCAGCGGCTGGAGGATGGAGACCGTGCCGTCGAAGGCGCGGGCGTCGCCCCAGCTCTCGAGCTCGTGGGCGGCGTTCAGGTGCCACCGGCAGTAGCCGGAGGTCTCGTCCTCGAAGAGGCCGTGATGGATCGCCACCCGCACCTTTTTCAACCCTGCGGCGAACGGCAGGTCGGCCGGCGCGGAGTAGACCGGGTTGACGCCGTCGAGCATCAGCAGCACGTCCACCCGGCCGGCGTTCATGTCGTTCACCAATTCGGCGAGCGACTGCACGGGATCGACCGGGTCCACCGCCACCGGCTCGGTGTAGACGACCGTCCTGCCGGCATTGCCCAGCGCCTGGTTGATGGCATGGACGAGGACCTGCACGGCCGGCGAGCCGTACTCGTCGGCCACCACCAGCGAGGCGCCCGGGTTGGCCTTGAGGTCGGTGGCCACCGCCTGCAACCACTTTTCGGCTTTAGGGTCGGCGAGTGTAGCGCCGGTTCCGCCTGCGGCGCCCACGGCCTGCGCCAGGGCAAGCGCGAAGGCCTCCAACTGCGGCGGCGAGAGCTGGAGCCGGTGGTCGGCGATCGAGCCGGTGGGCGTCGGGAAGCTCTCCACGGCGTAGAGGCGGTTCATCTCCGCATGGTCCCTGCGCACCCGCCGGCCGTCCGTGAAGTCGCGGGCATAGCGCACGGCGCCCGGACCCTCGGCGAGCATGTCGGAGCCCAGCGTCACCACCACCTTCGCCCGGGTGAAGTCGTAGCGCGCCGCGAGCGGCCGGCCGAAGGCGCGCACCGCGGCGGCGTGGGCGTTGCCGGCGGCCGGCTCCCAGCGATGCCAGCGGGCCTTCGGATACTTCTGCAGCAGGCCCTGGATCTGCGCCGCGAGGGTCGGCGAGGTGACGGTGCCGGTGAGCAGGCGCAGGCCGTCGCCGCCCAGGGCCTGGAGGGCGCGCAGGGCGCCGTTCGCCTCGCTGACGAAGCCGCCCCAGGTGGCGGGGCGTCCCGACTGGAGGACGGTCTGCGAGCGCTCGGGATCGTAGAGGGTGAGCACCGCCGCCTGGGCGAAGACGTCCGTCGCTCCCAGGCTCGCCGGATGGTCCGGGTTGCCCTCGATCTTCGTCGGCCGTCCCTGGTGGCTCTCGGCGAGCACGCCCAGGCCCAAGCCGCTCACGGTGAGGGCGGTGGCGAAGAACAGCGGCCTGCCCGGCACGAGCTGCTCCGGCTGCTTGACGTAGGGGACGATCACCTCGGTCGGCTGGCGGGTGCAGGCGGTCAGCCCGGCGAGGGCCAGCGAGGCGCTCGCGAGCTGCAGGAAGCCCCGCCGCGACACGCCGTCCGTCCACTCCGAAGCGTGACGGGGGAACTCGCGATGCAGCATCTCCTGGAACCCGGGCGCCGCTGCCAGCTCATCCAGGCTGCGCCAGAACTCCGGCCCCTTCTTCGTCCGCAGCCGCTCCCGCACCGCCTCGAGGTCGACGGACGGCTCGGCGCCGCATTTTCCTTGGTGGTTGTCCATCAGGTTCGCTCGCTCCTGGTCTTCAGCGGTGGCAGGTGGAGCAGCTCGTCAGGGATCTGACGTTGTATTCCTTGACCAGCCGCGCCTGGAGAGCCCGCGCCTGCCGCGGGTCCGCCGGCGGCTGCCAGTCGAGGTTGAACACCTCTTCACGTGGCCGTACGTTCTGAGCGGGGTCGCGGTGGCAGCTCAGGCACCACTCCATCTGCAGCGAGGCGTGCTGGAAGGTGAGCTGCATCTGGTTCACCGGCCCATGGCAGGTGACGCAGCCCATCCCCTTGGCGATGTGTACGGAGTGATTGAAGTAGACGAAGTCCGGCAGGTCGTTAAGCCGGGTCCACTGGAGCGGGACGTTGTCGCGGTAGCTGGCCCGGACCGGCTCCAGCAGCTCGGCGTTCGTCCAGATCTGGCGGTGGCAGTTCATGCACGTCTCCGTCGGCGGGATGCCGGCGAAGGCGGAGCGCTCGACCGAGGTATGGCAGTAGCGGCAGTCGATCCCGAGGCCCGCCACGTGGTGCTGATGGCTGAACGGCACCGGCTGCTTCTTGACCACCCCCTGGCCCGTCACGTACGAGGAGCGCAGCAGGGTCGAGTAAACCCAGGCGAAGAACGCCAGGAAGAAGATCGAGCCGAAGATGCTGACCTTGGCGATCGTGTTCGTGCTGCGGTGGAAGATCTGCATGGGAACCGCCCTCCCCTAGCCTCCCAGCAAGCGAACATATCCGAGCGGAGCCCGCTGTTCAAGGGACTTTGTGAAAGTCGTCACAAGCGACACTCTACTCCAAGCCCGCGAAGGGGTGCAAGATGAGTGCCCCTGTTTCAGCCGATGGAAGGTCACCCTCTTGGGCGTTCCGGCCTCCTGGCGCGTAGACCAGATATGAGCGGAAGGTTCGCACGCCGGAACGAACCTCAGGGTCGGACGGTAGATCTTACAGCCCAAGGGTGATTTCGAGGTGTCATATTTTGTCAGTGGGGCCGGCAGCGAAGACGGCAGCCGTCGTTCCTCGCAACAGCGTTCGCAGACGAGTTGGCCCGCTTATTGCTAGGAACGAATGGCGTACACGGTAGGGGCTGATTCGAGCCTTAGCGCACAACGGGCGTAGCCGCTACCATCCAAAGGAGATACAGCCATGCGCTCCGCCTTCCGTCGCGCCACGATCGCCGCTCTTATCGCCGCGTTTCTGGCTCCCGGGTTGATCCACGCCCGCCCCTTCGACCGCTCCGCGGGGAAGGTCAACGCCGCGAGCGAGGTCTCTCGCGGCGGAGTGTCTTTCAGTGCGGTATGGAATTTGCTTGCAAAACTTTGGTCCGGGAGTGGTGGTGCTAGCCTAGCCGGTTCGCTGAGTGTGTTGTCTGACGTGATGTCTCCACCACCACCGCCGTCGACGGCGACCACGCCGCCGCCCCCGGATGGCGACAACGGGAATCATCTCGATCCGAACGGCTAGGCAGAGCAGGCAGCGATGAGACAGAATTGACTTCAAGCCCGAGAGGACGATTCATGGTCGATTCTTTAAACGCTCTGGCGAGATCCCGAGCCGAAGCCCGCGAGCTCTGGAGCGAGCTTGAGCCTTATCGTTTTGAGGATCAGTATTATCTGATCCGCACCCATCAGCGCTTTCTGGCCTGGGGGTTCTGTGAGCTCCTCTGTCAGGAGAGCCTGCGCTTGGCGGCTGTCGACGCCGGGCGGGCCGTGGAGCGGGCGGAGCTCGCGGTGCTCATCTCGGACCTCATGAAGGACGACGAGCCGGTCACCGATCGCCGGCTCTATCAACTCCGCGGTTACGCCTGGGCGCACGACGGCAACGCCCGCCGCGTGCTCGGGGACCTGCGGGGCGCCGACGAGTCGTTCGCCATCGCCGAGGCCTGGTGGGAGGCGGGAGAGGCGGAACTCGGCGACTGCCTCGGCTACGAGCCGGTGATCCTCGAGCTCAAGGCCTCGCTGCGCATCGCCCAGCGGCGCTTCCCGGAGGCCTTCGCACTGCTCGATCGCATCTATGCGATTCACACCCAAAGCGACCGCCCGGAGCACCGGGACGCGCACCTCGCCGGCCGGGCTCTGGTGACCAAGGCCTTGGCGCTGGCGGAGATGAACGAGCCCGAGAAGGCGATCGAGCTGCTCGAGCAGGCCGAGGGGATGGTGGATATGAAGCGCGACCCGCGCCTCGTCCTCTGCCTGCGGCACAACCTCCTCTCGGACCTGACGACCGTCGAGCGCTATGCCGACGCCGAGTCCCGGCTTCCGGGCGCCGAGATCCTCTGCCGCGAGCTGGACAACCCCCTCGACCTGATCCGCCTGCGCTGGACGGAGGGGCGGATCGCCGCCGGCCTGGGCCACACGAACGAGGCGATCGAGCTCCTCCGCGAGTTGCGGCAGGAGTTCGTCGAGCGCAAGATGGCCTTCGACGCCGCCCTGGTCACCCTCGAGCTGACGGAGTTGTACGCCCGCAAGGGCTGCACCGAAGAGGTCAAGGCGTTGTCGCTGGAGATGGCGGGCATCTTCCAGGCCCAGGACGTACCCCGGGAGGCCCTGGCCGCCCTGCTCTTTTTCCAGCGGGCCGCCCAGCGCGAGAGGGCTACCGCCAAGCTCGCCCGCGAGATCGCGACCTTCCTGCAGCAGCTCCGTGCCAATCCCGAGCTGCGCTTCGAACGGCGGTAGAGCCCTCCTCTCCCCCCTTCCCTCCTCTCCGCAGAGAGAGTCGGGAAGAGGCATATTGAAAAACCTCTAGCCTTTCTCCCACCCAACCTGTAGAATCCTGCCACTTTCTGGGCAGGACGAATGTGAATCGCAGGGAATTTTTACGCGCGGGCTTGCTCGCCGGGACCGGAGTCCTCGCCGGTCCGATGATCAACCGGGGACGCTACGATCTCTTCGCCGACGGACGGAGCGAGCACTCCTCTCGCACCGTCGAGCTGGTCGGGCGGTCGATGGTCATCGACATGCTCGGCCTGCTGACCCTCGACTGGTCCAGGCTGTACGCCTGGCAGCGCGATCCGAGCCTCTTCGGCGGCTCCGACCTCCAGAAGCTCCGGGCCTCCGGCGTGCGGGTGTTCCACCCCGCGGTGGATCCCGACGATCCGAACCCGTACCAGGCGGCCCTCGGCTGGATGGAGGGGTGGAACCGCCTCCTGGACCGGCGCGCCGACTCCTTCCTGCGCATCGCCAGCGCCCGCGACCTGGAGCAGGTCCGCAAGGAAGGCAGGCTGGGGATCGTGGTGGGCTTCCAGAGCTCCGATCATTTTCGGTCGGTGGACGACGTGGCGCGCTTCTACGCCCTGGGGCAGCGGGTTTCGCAGCTCACCTACAACTCCCGCGACCGCCTCGGCTGCGGCTGCTTCGAGGAGCGGGACACGGGGCTCACGGAATTCGGCGCCCAGGTGGTCGCGGCCATGAACCGGGCAGGCATGGCGGTGGACGTCTCCCACTGCTCCGAGCGCACCAGCCTGGACGCCATCGCCCTCTCCGCCCGGCCGGTGCTCGTCACCCACTCCAACTGCCGCGCCCTGGTGGCCCACCCGCGCTGCAAGTCGGACGCGGTGCTGCGGGCCCTGGCCGCCCGTGGCGGCGTGATGGGCATCACCGCCGTGGCCGCCTTCGTCAGTCCCCGGCGGACGGCGACAGTGGAGGATCTGCTCAACCACTTCGACCACGTCGCCCGCACAGTGGGCGTCGAGCACGTGGGAATCGGCAGCGACGTGGATCTCGACGCCGCCGATCCCGCCACCGGCCAGCCCCTGGCCCGCTATGCCGTGCAGGGGCTCGCGCCCGCCCGCCGCGTCTTCGACCTCGCCGAGGGGCTGGTCCGCCGCGGCTACAGCGATCACGCCATCGAGCTGATCCTGGGCGGAAATTTTCAGCGGGTGCTGGGGGAGATCTGGGGGGCTGCCGAAGCAAAGACCTAAGGGACAGCAGGGACAACAAGGACATCAGGGACGAGGAAGCCTCGGCGGCATCCTTCGTGTCCCTGAAGTCCCTGTTGTCCCTTGTGTCGCTTCGCGGTCTCCTACGCCATCACCCCCCTGAACGCCCCGAGGAACGCCTCCATCTGCGGCCGTGTGCCGATCGTCACCCGCAGGCACTCGGGCAGGGCGGCGAAGCGGCGGCCGACTTCGACCCCTCGCCCCTTGAGAGCCTCGATCACCGGGGCCACGTCCTTTTTCAGGTCGATCATCAGGAAGTTGGTCTCGGAGGGCAGGAGCTTGTAGCCCAGCCCGCCGACCGACGAGCGCAGCCAGTCCCGGGTCTCGCGGTTGAGCCGCCGGCTCTTCTCCAGGTGCCCGGTGTCCTGGAGGCTCGCCCGGGCGGCGACGACCACCAGGATGTTGAGGCTGTCCCAGGCCTGCTGGTCCCGCAGCCGCGCGAGCGTCTCGGGTTGAGCCACGGCGTAGCCCAGGCGCAGGCCGGCCATGCCGTGAATCTTGGAGAAGGTGCGGGCCACGATCAGGTTCGGGTGGTCGTGGACGAGGGGGATGACCGTCTCGTAGTCGCCGCTGTCCGCGTAGTGGTGATAGGCCTCGTCCACCAGCACGGTGGCGCCGGCCGGGGCCTGGGCGATGAGCTCGCGGACCTGCGCCTTCGGGGTGATGGTGGCCGTCGGGTTGTTGGGATTACAAACGTAGACGAGGCCGCCGCCGGCCGCGGCCTTCAGCAGGGCCGGCACGTCGTGGCGGTAGTCGGCGGTGAGAGGCACCTTCACCACCGGCGCGCCGCCCTTGCTGGCATAGCGGGCGAGGGCCTCGAAGGTCGGGTCCGCGGTCACCGCCGGCTTGCCGGGGCCGGTGAAGGCCGCGGCGGCGATCTTGAGGATCTCGCTCGAGCCGGCCCCGGCCAGGATGTGGTCGGTGCCCACGCCATGGAGCTTCGCCAGGTCCGCCACGAGGGCGTCCACGTGCTCGTCCGGATAGCGCCAGGCCAGCCGGAAGGCGTCGCGCATGGCGTCGAAGGCGGCGGGGGAGGGGCCGTACGGGTTCTCGTTGGAGCTCAGCCGCACCACCTTGTCAACTGCGGGCGCGGTCGCCGCTGCGGCCGTCGCGGTTTTGAAATCGGGGAGCCGCAGAGCCGCGGCCGCCGCGCCGGTGCCGAGGATCTGAACGAACCCGCGCCGGGAAAGAGTCTTCGCCGTCATCGGCATGGCATGCCTCCTTGAAAGGACCGATTATGACTCGTTCCCGGCTTCACCGCACCTGAATCGACCCGTCCGCCGTGCGCTCCATCGCCGGCGCGTAGAGGCCGATCTCCCTGCGCCACCACCAGAGGCCCGTCCGCCGCTTCTCGGCCGGGGTGGTGAAGCCGTACTGCCAGAGGATGGCCCGCACCTGCGGCGGCGGCGCGCCGGTGAAGGGATCGCGGCGGAAGAGAGCCAGTACGTCCCGGCTGCCTTCGAGGAGGCGGACCTCCGTGGACTCGACCCAGGGGTTCTGGCTCAACTGGCCGAGGGAGGCGAACCAGAGGTTCCAGTCGAAGCGCGGCTGATAGGGGGCGAAGACGCCGGGCGGCTCGCGCGGGTCCTGGGGTTTGTAGCGGAAGGGGTAGGCGATCCAGGTCGTGCCGTCCCGGCTGCCCTGGAACTCGATCTCGTAGCGCTCGCGGGTCATCACCGCGAAGAGGCCGTACTGGTTGGCGATGCGGAACGGCTCCAGGGCGCGGGCCGGCGCCGCCAGGGCCGGGCTCCCCGCCGCGATCCAGGGGACGAGCGTGGCGTAGAAGATCCAGACCAGGACCAGGGCGACGAGCGCCAGCCGCCAGCGCGGCACCGGCCGGACGGTCCCGGGTTCGGGGATACGGAGGCGCAGCCGCGCGAACACTCCGTCGTCCAGCAAAAGGAATCCCAAGGCCAGGACGAGATAATTGAGAAAAGCGTAGTTGGCCGTGACGATGATCCCAACCTGGAGCAGCGTGCAGACGGCGAAACAGGCGAGGCGGAACGGCCGCGGCAGCCAGGCGAGCCACACCAGGCCGAGCTCGATGATCAGCGTCGCGAGCGCCGTGCCGGCGTGGAAGGCGTGGGGGAGGCGCATCTGGACGTACCAGCCGATCCAGGAGGGGAGAGGGCCGTTCTCATAGTAGTGGTCCATGGCGGTCAGGTCCCGCCACTGCGGATCGCCGCTCGCGAGCTTCACCACGCCGGACTCGAAGTAGATCCGGAACCACTCCCAGCGCAGCATGAACAGGCTGGCCCGCGACGGCGGCCGGTCCGCTCCCAATCCCGGCCTGAAGCCCCGGGGAGCGAAAAAGAGACAGAGGAACGCCGCCTCCAGCAGCATGCCGTCCGACTGGTAGGAGGAAAAGTCCTGGGCCGCGCCGATGAAAGAGAGGAAGAGGACGAGGCAGACGGCGATCATCCCCCGCGGCCAGACGTTGAGCGTCAGGAGGACCGAGGCGATCAGCCCGCCCCACACCAGGGCCATCAACGCTTCGTTGCCGGAGCCCAGCCAGAGGACGGTCGGCGCGTACCAGAACCGCAGCAGGCCCGGAGCTGCGTGGGCCACCATCTCCAGGTACGCCCCGGCCGGCAGCAGGCCGTTCAGCCCGACGAGCCCCTTGATCTGAAAGGCGAGGGAGTAGAACGCCGAAAAGAAGATCAGCCCCAGGGCCCGCAGGAAGACCCACCGCGGCCAGAGGGCGCCGCCCTTGCCGGTGGGGCCGGGGCCGAAGAGGAAGGCGAGGGGGGATTTGTCGTCCACCAGGATTCCTGGAGCTTAGGGTAGGGGCGGGTCTGGACGGCAGGTTGGGGGCTCGACCCGCCCTGGCATGCTGCGATTCAAGACCCGTGCCCTGGGATCGCCCGCGCAAACACCTGCTGCCTCTTCACCCGCCCGAATCCCAGGCGCTCATAGAAGGCGTGGGCCCGGTCGCGCACGACGTTGCTGCGCACCCGCAGCTCCCGGTATCCCTTTTCCGCCGCCCAGGCCTCCAGGGCTGCGACCAGGGCCGCGCCCGTCCCGCGGCTGCGGCGGCTCTCGTCGACGACCAGCGCGCCGATCTCGGCGAAGGGATCGGCGTCCACCCGGTGAGCCCCGAAGACATGGCCGTAGCCGATCACCGCGCCGTCCTCGTCCTCTGCCACCAGCACCGCGGCGTCCGGCCGGGCGAGGACGTCCCGCAGCCGCGCCTCGGCCTCCTCGGAACGGCTGGGATAGCCGAGCTGGGTCGCCAGGGCGGCGATGGCGGCAGCGTCTTCAGGACGGGCCGAGCGGATGATCATGCCGGCGACCGGATCAATCAGGCACGGCCAACTGCCAGTTTCCTGCCGCCACGCCTACTCCGTATTGCACCGCGGTACCTTTGGGGATGGAGAAAACGGCGGAATTGCCGGCATTGATGAAGAATGTTAAAGCTCCTATCTGGAGGCTCATCCCGCCCGGCCCGAAATTGAAAACCGTCATGGTGCCGTCGACAGCCAACGGATAGACCACGGTTATAGGCGAAAACATGGTCCCATCCACTGATCCCGTTAGAAGCGCCATTGCACCCTCCTTTTCTGCTCTCTTCCGCAGGGAGGCATCATGCCAGCCGCGGCTCCTACCGCACCAAACAGGCCCACAGGAATTCGGCTCGGGCCTACGCCGCCTCCTCCTTCACTCCGGCGATGAATTCGCGCAGCGTCTTCTTGGCATCGCCCAGCACCATCATCGTATTCGGCTGCACGAAGAGGTCGTTCTCGATGCCCGCGAAACCCGTGGCCACGCTCCGCTTGAGGACGATGACGGCCCGGCTCTGGTCGACGTTGAAGACCGGCATACCGTAGATCGGGCTGCCGGGATTGTTCTTCGCCGCCGGGTTGACCACGTCGTTGGCGCCCACCACGAGGGCCACGTCGGTGCGGGCGAACTCGTCGTTGATATCTTCCAGGTCGTAGAGCTGATCGTAGGGGACGTTGGCCTCGGCGAGCAGCACGTTCATGTGCCCGGGCATGCGGCCGGCCACCGGATGGATGGCATATTTTACCGTCGCCCCGTTGGCCTCCAGACTCTGGGCCAGCTCGCGCACCGCGTGCTGCGCCTGGGAGACCGCCATGCCATAGCCCGGGACCACGATCACCGTCTGCGCCGCGGTCAGCACGCCCACCGCGTCCTCGACCGTCGCGAGGTTGTAGTTGGCGGCCGGTCCGCCCGCGCCGCCGGCGGCCGTGTCCGGCTGGGCGCCGAAAGCGCCGAACAGCACGTTGGCGAACGAGCGGTTCATCGCCTGGCTCATCTTCATCGAGAGCAGGAAGCCCGAGGTGCCGTCCAGGGCGCCGGCGATGATCAGCACGTAGTTGCCGAGGGCGAAGCCGGTCGCGGCCGAGGCCATGCCGGCGTAGGAGTTGAGCAGCGAGATCACCACCGGCATGTCGGCGCCGCCGATGGGGAGCACCGCCAGGACGCCCACCGCGAGCCCCAGCGCCCCCATGAGATAGAAGAGGAAGCTGCGGCTGGGGTCCAGCACCAGCAGCACCAGCAGCACGAGAGCGGCAAAGAACATCGTGACGTTCGTCGCGTTCTGCCCCTTGTAGGTCATCGGCGCGCCGGAGATCAGCCCCTGGAGCTTGCCGAAGGCCATCAGGGAGCCCGTGAAGGTGAGGAAGCCGAGGAACACCTCCAGCCCCAGGGCGCCCATGGTGAACTTGTCGATCCCCTCGAAGGCCATGCGGTGGTGGTACTCCGAGACGCCCACCAGGGCCGCGGCCAGGCCGCCGAAGCAGTGCGAGAGCGCGATCCGCTCCGGCATCTTGGTCATCGGGATCCAGATCGACATGGCGGCGCCGATGGCCGAGCCGATCATCAGGCCGATCCCGATCCACAGGAAGGTCAGGATGTGGGCGTAGAGCAGCGTGCCCACCACCGCGACCAGCATGCCGAAGGCGCCGACGAGATTGCCCCGCCGCGCGTGGGTGGGCGACGACAGCCCCTGGAGCGCCAGGATGAAACAGACCGACGCGATGAGATAGGGGAGGGAGGCGCTCATGCCTTCGGCCCCCGGGCGGGCGTTTTCTTCTTGAACATCCGCAGCATGCGGTCGGTGATCAGGAAGCCGCCCACCGTGTTGATGGTGGCGCAGATGACGGCGACGAAGCCGAGCACCATGCTCAGCTTGCCGTAGCCGCCGCCCGCGGACACCAGCGAGCCCACGAGCGAGATGCCGGAGATGGCGTTGGTGCCCGCCATCAGCGGCGTGTGCAGCAGGGGCGGCACCTTCTCGATGACGTAGTGGCCGAGGAAGCCGGCCAGCACGAAGATGTACAACCCGAAGAGCAGCTCGTTCGTCATAGACCGTCGTCTCCAGAGAGTTGATCCAGCGCGCGAATGCTAGCACGACCCCGCCCGGGAGTCTGCGCGGCAAGGATACCGGTCTTCTCTCCTTGACGTCCCTGTTGTCCCGGATGTCCTTTCTTCGAGTCTCCAAGCCGGACAGAGAAACACCCGGAGGACAGCCCGCCTCTGCCCCCCGGGCAGGAAACCTCCGGCCCGCCCCGCGTCCGGACCGGAGATTCAGTTTGCGTCAACGCTAGCGCTTCACAAGGACACCATAAGATGTGGCAACTGCCAAAACCAAAACGGTTGCGAAACATTAACATGCTATTAACGCTGCAGTACAACTGTGCTGCGGAGTAACGCTGAAGCGCGTTCTACACTCCCGCCCTATCGACCCCAACAGGTACGCACACCATAAACGAGGACCAGCACCGCGAACGCGCCGCAGACGAAGCCCCAGAACCAGTACGGCAGGAAGAGAGCCCGCTGCATCTGCATGACGTCGGACGGGTAGACGCCGGACGGATTGCCGGCCGACCGCGTGAAGAGGTAGTCGGCGCGGGAGAAGACGCTCAGCGCGAGCTGGACCCCCAGGAAGACGACCATCCATTGCGCGCGCTCCGGCGAGCACCGGGTGCCGGCGAACAGGCAAACCGCGGCGAGCAGGCCGGCAAAGAGGAAGCCGAAGAGATTGCGCACTACCAGGAGCTCGGCGGCGAGAAGCAGAATCCCCAGTCCCACCAGGCACCCGCGGGCCCCACGGCCGGTCTTCCCCAGAGTGAAACAGAGGGCCGCCGCGACGGCGGGTCCCACCAACCCTCCGGCCAGGGTCAGACCTTCGCGGACCCTGCCGAAACCGGCGAGGTCGAGGTCGGAGACCCCGGCTCCACTGGCCCACATCTCGAGGCGCTGGAACCTGCCGCCCAGCAACAGGGCGGTGAGCCCGTGACCCATCTCATGAGCCAGAGTCGAGAGCAGGAGAAGCGGCCGCGCGAGGAGCCGGCCGTACGGCACCATGTACAGCGCCAGGGTGACGGCGGCGCTTATCAGGAGCAGCTTCCGCGTTGGCTGCGCCGTGGCTGGCTCGACGGACAGAGCGGGTGAAGAGCTTGCGTGCGGGATCATCGGGTGCTCATAGGTGGCCGGCGGTCCTGGCAATCCTAGCAGGAGCTCGCCTGTGGAGAGCCCTCCACTGGAATATCGCGAGCTCACAGGCATCGTAGTCTGACTCAACAAAGCTGGCCGGCAGGTGTCTGAGGGACAAGTGCGATTCGAAGACTTCGTCCTCCAGCTCGACACCAGCTCCCGTGGAGGGTTCCGCGCCCGGGTGCTCAAATCCCCCTGCGGCGAGGGGAGCGTCGGATTCTCCCTCGCTTCGGTCGCCGGCGCCGGGTCGGCGGCCCTCGACGTTTCCGGAATCTCCCGCGGCTCTCGTGAGCTCGACGACTCGCCGGGCGGTGCCCTGGTCCTCGTGGCTCAACCGCCGCTCGAGATCGGCACCGAGCTCTACCGCTCGGTCTTCCAGGGGCAGGTCCGCACGCTGCTCGACAAGACTCGCGGCCAGCTCGATATCTCGCCCGACGTGGGGTTGCGCCTCAAGATCAAGATCGATCCCACCGACGCGGAGACGGGAGCGCTCGCCGATCTACCCTGGGAGCTGCTCTGCGACGGCGAGACCGAGGACTTCTTCGCCCTGTCCCGCCGGACGTCGCTGGTGCGCTATCTCGACGTACCGCGTTCCTCCCAGCCGATCCCGTTCACGCCGCCGCTGCGCATCCTCGCCGTTGGCGCCAGTCCACACAGCCTGCAGCCGCTCGATCTCGAGGAGGAGGTGCGACGCCTCGAAGAGCTGAATCAAAGCTCTACGGGAGTCGAAGTGCGGTTCCTCGCCCACGCCTCGGCCGGCGCCGTGCGGGAGGCCCTGTCGGGGGACACCTACAACGTCCTCCACTTCATGGGGCACGGCGCCTTCGACCGCGCGAGCGGCGAAGGGATGCTCGCCTTCGAAAGGCCGGACGGCTCTGCGGACCTGGTGAGCGGCAAGGCCTTCGCCACCAAGCTCAAGGACCTGCGCTCTCTGGGCGTCGTGGTGCTCAACGCCTGCAACACGGCGCGGGCCGGTCACCAGGGAGGCGCGAGCCCGTTCCGCGGCGTCGCCACCGCGCTCGTGCTCGGCGGCGTCCCCGCCGTGGTCGCCATGCAGCGGCCGATCTCCGACCGCGCCGCCATCGGCTTCAGCACCGCCTTTTACCGGCATCTGGCGCGCGGCGATTCGATCGACGAGGCGCTCACCGAGGGGCGGCAGGCCATCCACTCCGCGAAACCTGAAGGGTTCGAATGGGCGACGCCCGTGCTTTTCCTCCGCATGCCCGACGGCAACGTCTTCGTGGCCAGGCCGGCGGAACCGCAAGAGGCGGTGAAGCCCGCGGTAGAAGCTCCCGTAGCGCCGCCGCCTCCTCTTCCGGTGCAGATCGCCCCAGCCTCTCCCAAGCGTGGGCCGGGGATCAAAGTCGTGGCCGGCGCGGCCGCCGGTGCGGTGCTGGTGGGCGTCCTCTACGTCGCGATCCCGAAATCCGGTACTCAACCGCCGAAACTTGAGGATGGGAAAACCGCGGGTGGCAGCACGCAGTTGACGACCGAAACCCCGATCGACCCCAACGCAGGGAAGAGCAAGCGCCCGGCCAAAGTGACCGGTAAGGACCATCCGGCAGGAAACAGCTCCGCCGAGAAAAAGGATTCGACCCTGACCGGAGGAGCCGAGCCGAAGGCCCCCTTGCCGTCAACACCTCCTCCTGTCGCCTCCACGCCCGCCGTGGAAGCCGCCTTAAAGGCCCCGGCTCCGACCGCCGATCTCTCCAGCCTTTCGGCGCAGGTGGTCGCGATCGAGCCTCAGGCTGCATCGATCCATGTGACGGTGGCCTTCAAGAACACCAGCAGCCAGAAAAGACTTTCGGTGACCTTCGACGGGGAGGGATCGTTCCTCTCGGACGGGGGACAGCGCTATTCGATTCTGGGATTCAGTCTGCCGTCGCCGGACTCCAACCCGCGTCTCGATCTCGCCCCCAACGAATCCTCCCGTAGCACCTTCGATTTCCAGGCGCCGAAGTTGGGGAGCAAGCAGTTCAGCCTCAAACTTGTGACACTGGACGGGCGCCCCGTCCCCGTCTCCCCATAAAGCAGGAGGGCTCGTCGCAGGACGAGCCCTCCTCCGGCGAACGAAAGCGCGAAGTTTCAGGGCGCCAGGGACTGATCCATTTCCCTGCAGCCCTGGGGAGGCGGCGGCAGAACCGGCTTGGTGGCGAGCTCGACGCGGTCGCCCTTCTTGATTCCCTTGCATCCGATCTCAATATGCCCGATGGAGAAGCCCGGCTGGACGGTGTCGACCTTGATCGTGCCGATCCCCTTCAGGTCCTCGCCCAGGATCATGCGCCCTTCGGTGTCTCTGACGATCCCTTTGACGGTGAAAACCGACAGCAGCGTGTCTGGCGCCATTCCCTGTTGACTCCCTGCGTTGATGTAAATCGCAGATTTCTTGACGTCCACCACGCTGCCGATCCATTTACGGTCGCGAAGGAAGGCCGCGATCTTGAGCGCCGCCTTGTTGGCGCAGGCGCGGACGGCGTAGCTGACGGGCGTCTTCTCCTCTGTTCCTCCAGTCTCAGCACCGACGACCTTGAGGCTCCACTCTCCCATGCGTGCTCTCTCGGTCGTCGTAAAGAGATTCTGGCCGTTGGCGACGTCGGTGAGGACGAAGGTGATCGCCACCTCGGCCTCCTGCTTGGTGCCACCCACGCCTCCAACGCCGGTGAGGTCGGCAAGGTGTTTCTTCAGGCCACCAAGGGCGCCGCCGCCGCCGGTGGTCGTCGCCATGCTCTTCTTGCCACGGTTCGGAGTCCACTCGTTGACCGTGCCGTAGACCAGGTACTGTGCGTCCAGCAATTTACCCTCGTGCATAATTGTGTTTGGGCTCGGCGCCATCACGTCTTTGCGGGTCTGCTCCTTTTTGATCTCGGCCGCCCGCTTCTCCTCGACGACGTCGAATCGCTTGGTGTTGAACAGAGAGACGGTGAGCATCTCCTGAATTCCCGCCACGTTGACTGCGATTCGCCCGCTGTCTCCGTTTTCCTCCGTCTCGGCCGACTTGTTGATCACCTTCAGCACACCCAGCCGAATGCGGGGGCCGTCATAGTCGGTGAAACGAAGGCCCAGCCAGTCGTCGTCGTGGTCTGTATTCATCGTGTCCCGAGTCGGAGAGATTACGTCATTTGCATTCTTGAAATAGGCCAACCAGGCCTTCTGCTGGATGCAAGAAAGCATCACCTCCTTGTTCTCCTGCTTTTTCTTCGGGTGAAACAGGTTCTTGACCCCCGCCTGAGAAGGCAGGGCCAGCCCGAGAACGGCCATCGTGGTCAGAGCCGCAATCCACCAGCGATATCTCATCAATCCCTCCTTTTTGAGAGCTGCCGGCGGCGCGCCCACTCCCAGCCTCCCGCCGGAGGGGGCGCGCCGTGGCGAAGCTTTCGTGTTCTCTGCAAGAGACACGACGAAAGGAGGTTTGTTGAGCCTTGCCCGCTCAGCAATGGCCGGTCGTGACCGAGCTCTTGATCCGCAGCTTCTTGCCGCAGGCGTAGGACCCACCCGCCGGCGTCAGGGAGCAGCAGCTCCACTCTTCCCAGGTGGCGATGACGATCCACATGCAGGCGCCACCGATGTTCACCACGTGCACCGACTCGCCGTAGTTCTTCGTGGTCGTGTAGCAGCCGCCGTTGATCACCACGTCGAGAGAGATTGGATCGGGTCTCATGGCGGACTTGAGTGCCACCTTGTCCGCGACCACCAGCTCACCCGTGGTGGCCGAGACGGCGCCGAGGGTGTCGATGCCGGAGCCGTTCCAGTCGCCCACCACCTGCACCCACTCTGCGCCGGCCGCGTCCTTCTCGTCCAGGCGCCAACGGGCGACCGTGTCCACACCGCGACCGTCGAAGTTCCCCACCTGCGGGCGCCACGGACTCGGATCGGGGTCCCAGCGGACGACCCCGAGGCGTTCGGCGAGGTTGTGGAGGGAGCCGTCCCGAAGATCGAAGACGCGGAGGGTGGCAATCCCCTTGCCGTCCCAGTTTCCGGCCACCGGCACCCACGGCGTGGGCTGCGGGTCGACGGTGACGGTGAGCGGGCCCTTGGACGCCGGCACCACCTCCCAGGTCTGCCGGTTGAACATCATCACCTCGTCGACGCCGTCGCCATCGAAGTCGCCGGCCACCGGGTACCAGGGACTCGGGTCCGGATCGAGGATCGCCCGCGGCACCGGGCCGTCGAACCTGGTGACGAGACGCCAGCCGGCGAGGTCGAACCACGCCGGGGTATCCGCCGCCCCCTTGCTCCACCTGCCGGCAAGGATCATCCAGCCGGCCTCGGAGGTCTGGGCGAGGGCGGGGGCCACGCCGAGGAACAGGGCGACGACGGCTCCCAGACTCCAGGCGCCCAGCCGGGCCAGACGCCGTGCTCTACTCTGATCGATCTGTTTGGGCTGCATACCAACGCTCTCCTCGTCATCCATCCGGGATCAGCCCCTGATGGGTCACTCAACGACAAGGACGACGGAGAACGTCGAGAGGTTTAGAGGGCCACGTCGTTTCAGTTGAGCACGAGGCTCGCCTTGCCGCGGAGGTTCTTGACGGAATAGGTCTCGACCGGGCCGGGTTGGGGCGGACGCGCGACCTGGCCGCCGTTTTCGAAGACCACGAAGGTCGAGAGCTTCTCCGCCTTGCCCAGCGCCACGAGGACCTTCGGCAGCACCAGGGTGAAACGTTGAGTGACGAAGTCGACCGCCACGTCGGCGACGCTCAAAAGCTGGCCGAGGGCCGTCTCCTCCTGGCGGATCTGATCTCCGGTGTAGGTTCGCGTCTGTTTGCCGTCCTGGTAGCTGAGGTGCGGCCTGCCGAGAAGGTCGCTGGCCGTGTAGGTGATGTTGAGGGAGCCGTTGCTGAGCTCGAAGTGGTTGGCTTCGGTGAGCTGCGCGGTGGCCGGTTGCGCCTGGGCTGATGTGGGCATGATGCTCTCCTTTCGCAGTTGCGACTCTAGGGTTCATCCTCCCTGTGTCGATCCCAGGCAAAAGATTTCGCGGCCCTCGCGGAGCGGGAGGAGCCGGGCTCGTCACGGCGTCCACTTCGACGTGTTGCCGGTTTCGAAGCCGTCCGCAAAGATCAGGCTCAGGTTCGCCGCGAGTTGGACGCGGGCCAGCGTGGCGCTGCGGGCTGGCAGCGTGGTGGCGAAGCTCGTCGACGTGCTCGGGAGTGAACCGGCGCCGGTGAGGCCCGCGCCGTCGAGGCGCCAGAGGTCGACGGTGCCGGTGACGTCACCGTTCACGGTCACCGTGACGTCGCGGGTCACGGTATCTTTATTGAAGAGCAGGACGAACAGTTTGCCGTTCACGGCGCGGACGGCGTAGCTGCCCACGCCGTCGACGTCGCTCGACGTCGCCCGCACGGTGTCGCCGCTCACCTGCCCGCCCGCGCCGTCGTAGTCACGGTAGAGGCGGAAGGCGTCCTCCGCCAGGCTGCCGGCCGGCGGCGCCACCCAGCGCAGGGCCATGTCGAGCCCTTCGCGGCCGAAGATGGCCAGCGCCTCGGCCTGCGCCAGCGCACCGGAAAGGGTGTTGTCTTTCCCCCACCGGTACTCGGTGACGGCGAGCTTCATCTCCGGGCAGTAGGTATCCCGCCAGGCGCGCATCTGCGGAATGAGCTGAACCACTTTGACGGCGCCGTCGGCGATCCAGGATTCCGAGATCCAGGCTGGATCGTAAAGCTCCTTGAGGGAACGCAGGCGCGCGGCCACGGTCGCCGCGTCGTCTTCCACGGATGGATCGCCGGACAGGCCGGCGACGCCGTTGCCCTGCGGATAAAAGTGGATGTCGAGCCAGTCGACCGGCAGGTGGCCGGCCGCCGGATGGCCCGTGGGGAGCCGGTGGGCGCACGACTGCTGCATGTACCAGGCGGGCCACGGCAGGTTGCCGTGGGCGACGCGGTCCGGTCCGTTGAGGCAGTCGCCGGCGGCGGCGTCCTTGGCCGAAGTCCAGAAATCGCACCATCCCCAGGTATCGGGTCCCAGGATCTGAGCGCCGGCGTCGCGGCTCTTGATCTCCGTTGCCGCCGCCAGTCCTTTCGTCCACACCTCGTCGTAGCCGGGCGGCGCGGGGTGGACGTCGCGGTGCGTGCTGTTCCAGAGCATGGGCTCGTTGTCGAGGTTGTAATACCGCACGCCAGTGGTCGCGGCGGGGCCGAACAGGCTGACCAGGTGGCTTGCGAAGGCGCCCACATGGGTCGCGAGGTCGACCGGCACTGAGGTGTCCGCCGGGCTGTTGCCGGCGATGTAGCGCAAATTCGTCGCGCCGGGCACGGGCGACCCGGCGGGGTTGCAGCAACGCACCGGCCCCGGGCAGTTGGTGAAGTTCACGTTGGGATCGCACACGCCGTTGCCGTTGTTCGCGCAGCCCGGCAGGCCGGGGTTGAAGCTGCATTCGGTATCGGTCTGCAGGCCATACTTGGTGGTCGAGAAACCCGGGAGGCGCGCCGCCGACTTCGCCACCTGATCGATCGGCAGGGTCATCACCACCGCGGCGCCGGCGGCGAGCGTGGGAGCGACGAAATTGTCGGCCGCGGCGCCGTTCGCGCCGCCCTCGTTGATGTTGAGGAAATAGTAGTCGAAGGCCCGGTTCGACGTATCGAAAATCCAGTTGTAGCGCGTCGTGCCGTTGCCGCCGCGCCGGTTGGCGGTATAGGCACCGCTGGCGAGCTCCGTCTGCCCTGCCCAGTTCACGCCATAGATCAACGGATTGATCGGCCGCCGGTCGAGGTTGGGATCGACGGTCACCGTGACCGGACCGCCGGGTGGCGGGCCGCCCGTGGCCTGGACCAGCTCGAGGTCGTCGACGTAGGCGGTCGCCTGGTTCGCGGCCCCGGGCGTGTTGGTCTGGACCGCCGCGCCTGCCGGCGCGCCGGCCAGCACAAAGAGAGCGACCGCGAGGGTCGCCGGGATCGAGCGCTGACGGGGCTCACGCATGGCCGGACCTCCTCCCAAGGGCAACGGGCCGATTGTGGCACACCCCCTGTCTTTTCCTCGCCGAGCGGAGTAGCATTCCACCATCCGACTCAGAGCCCGGAGCAGGTGTGCATACAGATAGACAGCGAAGGCGAAAGGCGGCACCCGGTCCAGCTTTTATTTTTTTAAGGAGGATGAAGATGATGAAGCGAACGATCTGCCCCTCATGTCTCAAGGCGCTCCCCCTTGCCGCCCTTCTCGCGCTCCCGGCCTCGCCCTCCTCGGGCGTCCCCCTGCCGCTGCCTATCCAGCGCCCGGTTTGGGAAACCTCGATCGAGAAGGCGACCCCCCCGACTCCTTTCCAGGCGGTGGGCCTCTTCGGCGACCTCGTCGTCACGAATCCCAGGAAACTCCTCTCCGTCGCGACCTTCCTCAACCCTGATGCCACCTTCTCTGCGGTGGGCTTCGTGAACGGTATCGCCCGCCAGCCGGGGAGCGGCGCGATCTTCGTCACGGGGACGGACTTCGCCAGCTCCTACCTGGGGACGGTGAACTTCGTGACCGGCCAGGAGACCACGATCGGCAAGATCACCGGCGAGATCGTCGTCGACATCGCATTCGACGACGCAGGAACTCTCTACGCTCTCACGGACGACTTCAGAGGGGCCCACCTTCACTCGCTCCTGACGCTCAATACGACGACGGCCGCTCCCACGGTGGTCAAGGCCCTCGACGCTCACGGCGGAACCTTCGACAGCGCTCAATTCGGGGCGATTGCCTGGAATTCGGCCGACTCCAGCCTCTACTACTCGGACCTGAATGGTGACACTCCCCGGCAGCACTTCTTCCTGGACAAGATCACTCCCGGCACCTTCGCCCAGACCCCGGTCTTTACCGCGAGCTTGGGAGTCTCGCCGTACGCGATGTCGTTCGCGGCCGGGAGGCTGTGGATCTCGACCGATGTGGGCTTCTATTCCGCGGACGCGGCGAACCTCGGGGGAGGATTGACGTCCGAAGGATTCGCGCTTTTCCCGACCCCCGACGGACAGTTTGAGTACTTCGCCTCGGGTCTCGTGCCGGCCGTGCTCCCCTGTGTGCCGACCACCACCGCGGCCTGCCTCGCGAACCGGTTCAAGGTGGAAGTCACCTATGACGCGACACCGGGCAACGGCACGGGCCCCGGGAGCGTCGTCCTGGAGAGCTCGCAGAGCGTGAAATTCACTTTCTTCAATCCCGGCAATATCGAGATCATCCTGAAAGTCCTCAACGCCTGCGTGCCCCCCTTCAACAAGTGGTGGGTCTTCGCCGGCGGCCTCACGGACGTGGGCGTCGCGATCAAGGTCACCGATACCACGACGGGCGCCGTGAAGAACTACACGAGCACGAAGGGCACCCTCTTCCAGACCTTCGCCGATACCAGCGCCTTCGCGTGCCCCTGAGAAGATCCTGAAGGCCTGCGGCCGAGAGCGGGCTCCTGCATCCCGCTCCCGGCCGCCAGGAGGATTGAGGGCTACCGCACCGGCACGAAGCAGCTTCGCAGCCGCCGGAGGAGGTCGAGGTCATGGCCGAGGCGCTGGCCATCCTCGTAGCCGCGTTTCCACTCCGAGCTCTTGCCGCCGCCGCCGGAAGAGGGGCTGAAGTAGCCGTTCAAGAGGCTTCCACAATCGCCGGAGGTGCGGTCGCGCACCTTGTCCATGCCGGCGGCGAAGCCATCGAGGTAGTCATGGTCGGAGTGCACCCGTTCACCGATGCGGGAGGCCTCCTCGATCGCTTCGTCCATCTTCGTCTGGATCGCGGCGTTGGTCTGCTCGGCCTTCCAGGCCTCGTGGGCGGCCAGAGTCTTTTCGTAATCCTTGGGGAACGGCTCGCGCCGCCGGCGGTTCCACGATGGCGAGGACTCGGCCTCGCGAGCGTCGGCGTGGAGCTCCAGGAGCTGGGAGAGAAGGTTGTTGACGAGGGTGGTTCCCCGCGGGTCCGGGGTGGGAACCTTGAGCTGCACCTTGCAGGTCCGCGGCTCGTAGAGGGTGAAGGGCCCGTCGTGGCTCTCCTCGAGCACCCCTTCGGCGAGGTCGAGGAAGACGTCGACACGGTCACGCTTGACGCCGATGCGCTCGACGCGCGCGAGCTCGCCCGCCCCGAAGCGGCGCCTGGCGCTGGAGTCCACCCGCGAGCCCACCAGGTCGTTGTCGTTGTAGAAGGAGTCGCAGTTGGAAGCGAGGGCGAGCTTCACCACGACGAAACCGCCCCGCCAGCGGGCATTGAGATCGTCCTCGAGCCCCGCCGCCGCGGGCAGGGCGGCCAGCAGCAGGATGAGGCCCGCAAGCCTCAGAGCGCGGTTCATGACCCGTAAGTCTATCCCATGGCATCCGCCGCCGGCGAAAACCTCTCCAAAACTCCGAAAACCACTCCACCATCGTCTTTTGGCCGTTGTATACTCCTCTCACAGCCTGCGGAGAGCTGAAGCAGAACGGATCGGGCTCGAACGGCCTCCGGCGAGCTTTTCCGGGTTTTCCCGGCTTTTTTCAATGTTCTACGGCTTTTTTCATTGTTTGGCGCCGGGAAAAGGTGGAAAAAGCCGTGAAACATTGTTCGACGGCGAAAGCGGGTGAAAAACGCCGTAGAACATTGTTCAAAGCCGTCTGAAGCTGGTACAGGCCGTGAAACATTGTTTCAGCGGCTTTTTCGCCGTTTCAGCCGGGCCTGGAACGTTGCAGGAGGATTTGGCGCCGGCGTGCCGGCGGGAAGCCGGTTCGCGGCCGCGAGAGGAGCTCAAGGTCTTCGCGGTCAGAGTATACACGATTCCCCGCGGCCGAGCGGGAGGCGATCCGCTTTGCAGCGCTTCCTCAAGCGCCGGCTTGGCGGTAAACTCCACCCTGTGCCGAACGACAGCGAGGCTCTGCGGCATCTGCTGCAGGCCGAGACTCGTGGGGACAGCGGAGGCGCGGCTCCCGTCGCCTCTCTGCTGGTCCCGGGCCTGACGGTCCTCGCCCATCCCGACGTCCAGCGCGTGGGTGAGCGGGCCCTCCTGGCGAACCTGCCGGCCGAAGCCCGAAAACGTGATGATCACGGCCGAGGGGAAGGCCAAGATCCTCGACTTCGGCCTCGCCAAGCGGCTCGAAGGCGAAGCCGCCCTGACCACGGATCACCGGGTGATGGGAACGTTTCGTTCCATGTCGCCCGAGCAGGCCAAGGGCGTACCTCTCGATGCTCGCTCCGACCTTTTCTCCTTCGGTCTCCTGCTCTACGAAATGCTGAGCGGAAGGTATCTGTTTACCGGCCTACTCCGCAGGTAGTGGGAGCCTCTGGTAGGCCGGAGCGCTCAGTAGGGGCGGCCTCGGGCTTTCGCGGGTAACGGCTTGGA
>Ga0136846_1223393_pt1 | contig 34503 bp, 29 predicted proteins | sample HopSoiMetagenom2_FD_96841 | JGI IMG/M metagenome (GOLD analysis project Ga0136846, IMG submission 96841) | Grasslands soil microbial communities from Hopland, California, USA - 2 Assembly 2016 (version 4) | ecosystem: Environmental > Terrestrial > Soil > Grasslands | place: USA: Hopland...
CTCGCGACTGGTGGCCAGGATCCGCAGGTGCGGGCAGGCTTGCAGGAGTGTCTCGGCCAGCCGAGCACACGCCGCCAGCAGGTGCTCGCAGTTGTCCAGCACGAGCAGCAGGCGCTTGTCGCGGACGAACTTCGCCAGCGCCTCGATCACCGGCTTGCCCGGCTCCTCCGTGACCTCGAGCACGAACGCGGCGACCTGTGCCACGCGGCGCTCGTCGGACAGGGGCGCGAGCTCCACGAACCATACGCCGTCGGGATAATCGCCCACCAGCTCGCCCGCCACCTGCAGCGACAAGCGCGTCTTCCCGGTGCCTCCCACGTTCGTCAGCGTGACCAGGCGCGAGGCGCCGAGGAGCGCCTTCACTTCCGCGATCTCCGCCTCGCGGCCGACGAAGCTGTTGAGCGGCGCGTGCAGGTTGTGCCGGGGCGGCAGCGGGCAGGAAGGCGCGCTGTCGCTACCTTCGGGCACCAGCGTGAAGCGATAGCCGCGGCCGGGAATCGTCGCGACCGACTGCGTGCCAAGGAGCTTGCGCAACGTCGAGACCTGCACCTGCAGGTTGTTCTCCTCGACCACGAGGCCCGGCCAGACCATGTCGAGCAGCTCGTTCTTGCTCACGACGCGGTCACGGTGGTCGATGAGCGCGAGCAGGACGTCGAAGGCGCGGGCGCCGATGGCCGCTGGCCGGCCCTCGACCAGGAGCTGGCGTTCGGCCGGCCGCACCTCGACGGTGCCGAATCGGTACGTAGTCGCCAAGTCGCCTCTGCGTTGCGCGGGGAAAAAAGTCGTCCATCGATGTTACTCCCGGGCGGCGGCTTTCAGAACGTTTAAGGGCCGCTAAAGGACCTTTGGGACGGGCGAGCCGAGAGTTCGCCTCACGGAGCACGCCTCCGTATCAACCACCCAACCCAAAGGAGCAATGCCATGTTGAAGAACACCAGCAAGAAAGCGCTTGGCCTGGCCACCCTCTGTGCGGTCTTCGCGATGGCCGGCCTCGCCCGCGCCGACGACGGCGGCGCCGAGGACTACATGATCCCGGCCGCGTTCGTCGCCGGCGACCGCAGCGGCGGCGACCCGGTCTCGTGCAACGAGCTGCGCGAAAACGCGTGGTTCAACCACGAGCTCGAGCGCAGCGACGGCGACGTGAGCCCCAAGGGCGACGAGCCGTACTGCAAGCCCGACCTGTTCGCCGAATCGACGGTCGATGCGGACTAGCCGCGAGACGGGCGCGATCGTTCCGGTCGCGCCCCCTTTCGGCACTGACAAGGAGAAAGCCATGAACGCGACTCACGTTCAGTTCGAAGTACCCGCCGCGAAGACGCGCCACGATGCCGTCGCATCGGGCTCGGTGCTGGGCGCGATGCTGCTGTCCGCGCTCGCCGGCGCCTTCGTGATCGACGTCGATCCGTCGCTCGCGACCACGGCCGGGCTGCCGGCCCACTACGCCGCCGTCGAGGAGGCACGATGAACGACCGGCGCAAGGCGCGCATGCTGCGCGAGCTGGTCGGCGACGAGCACGACGTCATGCCCGACGCCGACCGGTTCGTGCGCATCGCCTCGATCCTGGTGCTGGTCCTCTTCGTGGTGGTCTTTTCGGGGACCTATCCCGGCTGAAAGGAGCGGCTAGAATCCGGGCACAGGAGGAAATTCCATGCCCGCATGCCGACCGCTCTTCGCCGCCGCACTCTTCGCATTCGCCGCATCCGCCTTTGCGCAGGCGTACCCCGCGAGGCCGGTGAAGATCATCGTCCCGTTCACCGCGGGATCCGCCACCGACATCATCGCGCGCGTCGTCGCCGACTACCTCGGCAAGTCCATGTGGCAGCCATTCGTGGTGGAGAACAAGCCGGGCGCCGGCGGCATCGTCGGCACCGAGCAGGCGAAGAATTCGGCACCCGACGGCTACACGCTGGTGGCCGCGGGCAGCGGGCCCTTCGGCATCAACCCGGGCGTGTACTCGAAGCTGCCGTACGACCCGCTGCGGGATTTCGAGCTCATCGGGAATATCGTCCTCACCCCGCAGGCGCTCGTCGTGGGCAGCCAGACGCCCTACAGGACATTGAAGGATTTCGTCGCCGCGGCGAAGGCGAAGCCCGGCGAGATCGCCTATGCCTCGCTCGGGAACGGCTCGACCTCGCACCTCACGATGGAGGCGTTCCAGGCAACCTCGGGCATCAAGCTCAACCACATCCCGTTCAAGGGCAGCTCCGACGCGCAGACGCAGATCATCGGCGGCAGCGTGCCGGTGATGTCGGACACCGTCCCCGGCGTGCTCGCGCAGGTGAAGGCCGGCAAGCTGCGCGCGATCGGCGTCGCGATCCCGCAGCGCTCGCCGTACCTGCCGGACGTTCCGACGATCGCCGAGCAGGGCTATCCCGGCTTCGAGTCGGTGGGCTGGATCGGCCTCGCGGCGCCGGCGAAAACGCCCGCGCCGATCCTCGACCGGCTGAACGCGGAGCTGCGCAAGATGCTCCAGGACCCGGCGGTGAAGGAGCGCCTCGACCAGCTCGCATTCACGCCGGTGGGAGACTCGCGCTCCGAGTTCGCGACCTGGGTGAAGAACGAGATCGCCAAGTGGTCGAAGGTCGCCAAGGACTCGGGGGCCAAGGCGGATTGAGCTACGACGCGATCGTCGTGGGTCTCGGCGCGGTCGGCAGCGCCGCGACGCACTATCTCGCCCGCCGGGGCGCGCGGGTCCTGGGGATCGACCAGTTCGCGCCGCCCCACGCTTTCGGATCCTCGGGAGGCGAGACGCGCATCACTCGCAAGGCGATCGGCGAGGGCGACGCGTACGTTGCGTTGGTGCTGCGATCCTATGAGCTCTTCCGCGAGCTCGAGCGCGAATCGGGCGAGCGCCTGCTCGAGGTGACCGGCGGCCTCTGGATCTCGAGTCCCGCGAGGCAGGCCGAGACGCACGTCCCCAACTTCTTCGACAACACCCTGCGCGCGGCCCACCGCTATCGCATCGAGCACGAGACGCTGTCGCCGACGGAAATCCGCCGCCGCTTCCCGCAGTTCAACGTGCGCGACAACGAGGGCGGCTACTACGAGCCCGACGCCGGGTTCCTGCGGCCCGAAGCGTGCATTCGGGCGCACCTGGCGGCGGCGCGCCGCCACGGCGCGGAGCTGCGGCTCGGGCAACGCGTCGGCGGCCTGGGGGAATTGCCCGCCGCGCACCGGGTCATCCTCGCGGCCGGCGCGTGGGTGACGCGGTTCCTGCCGGCGCCAGCCGCGCGCCTCTTCACCGTCACGCGCCAAGTGCAGTACTGGTTCGAGGTCCGGGGCGCGGTCGAGCGCTTCATGGCGCCCAACTTCCCCGTATGGATCTGGGAGCTCCAGGAGCGCCGCAACGTGATCTACGGTTTTCCCAGCATCGATGGGCGCAGCCTCAAGTTGGCCACCGAGCAATACGACACCGCCGTCGATCCCGACGCATCTCCTGCCGAGGTAAGCGCGGCCGAGATGCGTGCCATGCACGAGACGCTGGTCGCGCCTTACCTGCCGGGGATCGGACCCCGATGCGAGAAGGCGTTGTCGTGCCTCTACACCGCCACGCCGGATTTCCACTTCGTGGTCGATCGCCACCCGGAGCGCGACGACGTGATCGTGGCCTCCGCCTGCTCGGGCCACGGCTTCAAGCACTCGCCGGCGGTGGGTGAGGCGCTCTCGCAGCTGGTCCTGGACGGGCGCGCCGAGCTCGACATGGGTAACTTCTCCCTGGCGGCGAGGGGAACTGCGCACGCCTGAGCGCGGTCCGTAAGGCACGATGATGTCCCTGCCTGCGATCGCGCTGTCACTCGCGCTGCCGTCGCTCCCGCCCGACGAACCCCCGATCCCCCGCGCGCCCCGTCCCGATTACTCGGAGGAGATTCGCGAGGCCCGCAGCTATGCCATTCCCGCCGCGGAAATCGTCGTGTTCGACACGCTGCTCAACCTGTGGGACCGGCATCATTTCGGCTGCTGCGACTTCGACAGCAACACCCGCACGATCCGCCGCAACCTGCGCACGAGCTGGGTCGTCGATCGCGACCCGTTCCTCGTGAACCAGCTGGGGCATCCGTACCAGGGCTCCATGTATCACGGCTTCGCGCGCGCTTCGGGCCTCGACTATTGGGAGGGGCTCGGATACACGTTCCTCGGCAGCGCGTTCTGGGAGATCGCCGGCGAGACCACGCCGCCGTCGCGCAACGACCAGGTCAACACCGGCATCGGCGGCAGCTTCCTCGGCGAGGCGCTCTTCCGCATGTCCAACCTGGTCCTCGAGCGCGAGCCCAGGACGAGCCTGTGGCGCGAGATCGCGGCAACGGCCCTGTCGCCTCCGGTGGGATTCAACCGCGCCGCGTTCGGCAACCGCTTCGACCGGCCCTTCCCGAGCCGCGACCCGGTCTTCTTCACGCGTTTCCAGCTGGGATTCAGCGGCACCGCGCAGAGCTCGCCGGGCATCTCGACCACGCACCTGTCTCGCAACGAGGCGCTCGCCGACTTCTACATGGATTACGGGTTGCCCGGGAAACGCGATTACGACTACTCGCGGCCTTTCGACTACTTCAACTTCGAGGCAACGGCCTCGAGCGCGAACGGCTTCGAGAACGCGCTCGTGCGCGGCCTGCTCATCGGCCGGCCCTACGAGCACGCCGACAACCTGCGCGGCGTCTTCGGCCTCTACGGCCACTACGACTACATCGCGCCGCAGACCTTCCGCGTCTCGAGCACCGCGGTGTCGTTGGGCTCCACGGCGGAATACCGGCCGAAGGACTGGCTGGCCCTCCAGGGCTCGGCGAACCTGGGCCTGGGTTATGCCGCGGCGGGGACGGTGGACAGCAACACCGAGAACGACTTCCATTACGGCGTGGCGCCCATGGCGCTCGCGTCCCTGCGCGCGGTGTTCACCGACCGCGTGGCGCTCGATATCACCGGAAGGGAGTACTACGTGAGCCGCCTGGGCGCCGCCTCCCGCGGCGGCCACGAGAACATCGTACGCGTGGACGCTGCGCTCACCTGGCGCGTCCACAACCGCCACGGCATCTCCATCAAGTACCTCGGCAATCGCCGCGACGCGTCTTATCCGGACGGGGACCACACGCAGCGCCGCCAGACGGTGGGGATCTTCTACACGCTGCTGGGGCAGGACCGCTTCGGCGTCTACGAGTGGCAGTAGGATCTCAGAGCCAGTTCCCCACCACGATGAATGGCGCCCAGAAGAAGGGATGGTTGTAGCGCGGGTCGCGCAGGAGCTTGAGCTGCCCCTGCCGCAGCGCCTCGGCCTTGGTTTGCCGGCCGGTGCGAAGGCTCTCGTAGAACGACTGCATCACGCGCTCCGCCGCCGTATCTTCGACCGGCCACAACGTGCCGATGGCGCTGCGCGCGTGCGCCTTCAGCGCCGCGCCCGAGATGCCGAGCGGGGAGCGATCGTCGCCCTCCGCGGTCTCGCAGGCCGAGAGCGTGAGCAGGTCGATGGCGGCATTGCGGCCCGCGCTCTGCCCCAGCAGTCCCTGCAGGCGGTCCATGGTGAGCAACTCGTCGTAGGTCATGATGAAGCTGTCGGAGGCGCTGCCGCCAAAGACGCCGTGCGAGGCGATGTGCACGATGCTGTAATGGCCCTCGTTGAAGCGCCGCTCGAACTGCCGTGCGGTGAATGCGCTGTCCATGAGGGTATCGCCGGGCAGCAGGCGCGCCACCCCGTCGACCTCCCGCTTCACGCCCGGAAGGCTGAGCGCCTCGCGCAGCTTCGAGGGCGAGCGCGTGCCGCCGGGCCCGAGGATCGAGTTGGTCACGCCGCTGGGAAGCTTGTCCACCACGGGCCCGGGCTCGGACAATCCCGCGATGAGCGCTTGCGCCTTGCCCGGCGCCGTGGCCGCGACGTTGGTCATGGACAGGCCAGGTACCGTCGCGACCGACATCTTCTCCATCACGTAGCCCTTGCCGTCGTGCAGGGCGGCGAAGGGCACCAGGCGCAACACGCCGTCGGGCACGACGACGAGCGTGTCGATCGATTGCTCCTCGAGGATCGGCTCGATGGGACGCACGAGCCAGTCGTACAGCTCGCGCGATGCGCCGAGGCCGCCCCGCGGGCCGGCGCGGAACGCGCTCGCCATCTCATTGGCCACGCGCGTGAGCGCGCGGGCGGTCACCGCGGAAGTGAAACGGGCCAGCCCGCGCCGCGTCTCGACCAGCATCTCGAGCCGGTCGGGAAAGATGATCGGATAGAGGATGGCAGCGCCCTCGACCACGCCGGCGGCGGTTTCTGCGGCCACCACGCAGCGATCGCCAAGGTAATCCTGCAGCTCGGTCTGCTTCAGGAGCTCGACGACGTTGCGAACCCGTTGAAGGGTTCTCTGCTGGTCCGCCGCGGGCTGCGAAGGCAGCTGCTGGAGCAGAAGGTCGGCGAGCCCCAGGTAGAGGGGCGCGAGTGTCTTGCGGAAGGACGAGTGCCCGTCCTCATACTCGATGGGGATGTCGGGACGCAAGGCCTCGACCTCCGCCACGGCGCGCAGGTAGGAGGCGCGGGCGAGCTCGGGCCGCCGATCGCGCACGGCGAGCCGCGCCTGGCGCCAAAGGAGCTGGACGTGCGCGAGGCCCGCCGCGCCCGGCACGGCCGCATCGCTGCGCCCCAGCGCCTCGGCCACCACGCGCGCGGATTCGTCGAAGCGGTCGGCGTCCTCGTAGCGCTGGGAGAGGATTTCGTCGACCTCGAGCAGGAGCGCGATGTCCCCCGAGGCGAGGGCGGCGTCATGCGCGAGCATGAGGTGGCGGTCGGCGATCTCGAGGGCGAGCGATCCCTGTTCGAGCGCACGCGCGGCCACGGCGAGGTGCAGCCGCGGCGGCACGGCGGGCGCGGCCTCGAGCGAGCGGGAGGCGGCCTCGACGAGGCCCGCCCGCTCGCCAACCTCCGCGAGGCGCGCGAGCTGCACGTCCACGCTCGCCCGAATGAGCGCATCGCCCGCAGCCAGCGCACGCGCTTCCCGCAGCCGGCCGTCGGCGGCTTCCGGCTTGTGCTCGAGCATGTCGAGGTTTGCCATGTCCATGAGGCTGCGCGCGCGATCGGAACCCTCGAGCGATGCGGCCGCGGCCTCCAGCTCCCGGCGGGCTTCGTCCAGCCGCCGCGCCGCCATGAGCGACACGCCGAGCTCGCCGGCGGCCATGGCGCGCGCGCGTTCGTCCGTGCTACGCGCCTTCGCAACGGTCAGCGAGTCGATCGAAAGGCGGATCTGGCCCTGGTTGCGCAGTGCGATGCCTTCGGCCAGCGGGTCGGCGGCGCGGTCCGGCACTTGCGCGCAGGCGGCGAGGAGGAGAAGGAGGAGGGCGGGGTCGGTCCAGCGCATGGCTAGAAGATCGACCAGGTGAGCTGGAAATGCACGCCGTGGTCCTGCAGCGCACCCGAGGTGTGCGGCACGGCATCGCCGCGCCAGCGATGCAGCGCCACGTACAGGTCTGCGCGCAGGCGCCGCCAACGCGCGCGCAATGCGGCGCCGATCGATCCGATGCGCACGTGCTCGCCGCCCTGGTTCCAGCCCACGCCTTCGTCGAGATAGGCGCCCACGCGCAGCGATTGCTGCCGCTCGGCATTGCCATACACGCGCGCGTCGGCGTCCACGTTCACGAATCCGCCCCGGTCTCGCAACAGCTGGTTCTCGCGGAATCCGCGCACCGAGTTGACGCCGCCCAGCGCGAGCGCGTCGAGCGGGACGAGGTGGTCGGTCGTGTGCTGGTAGGTCGTGCGGATCCAGGCCTGCGCATCGTGCTCGGCGAACTCATGGCTCGCATAGGCCTGGCCGATCCAGGTGCGGTTGGCCTTCGCGAAGGTTTCCACCGCCGCCGGCAGCGCCGCGATGTCCTCGAAGTTGTTGCGGTTGCGCGCGAAGGTCGACCGCAGGACGAGGGCACCGGCTTCGCGGCGGTACGAGTATTCCTGCCAGAAGCGCTCGGAGCGGATCCTGGTCACGCCCTCCGGCTCGCCCAGCAGGAACGAGAAGCGCTCTCCACCGAGCGTGCTCACGTTCTCGCGGCGGGAGGCGGTAAAGCCCAGCGCGACCCGATGGCGCAGGTCCTCGTAGATCTTCTGGCCGATGCCGGCTTCCATCGTCGTGAGGTCGCTCACGATGTCCAGCACGCGTGCGGGCTCCTCGACGACGGAGGTGCGGCCGCGGCTCCAGAGCGCCGAGACATCGGTCTGCCACGGACCGAGCGGCGCACGCCACGCGACCTCGCCGCGCGGCTCATGGTTCCCTCCCTGGATCGGCGCCTCGATGGAAGCGTCGAGCGTGTCCCCTAAGGTGGTGAGGTTGCGCACGCGCGCGGAGACCCCGCCCCAGTACTCACCGATGGCGGGCGGCCGGTAGTTGTTGGCATAGATCGCCGCCTCGTACGGCAGGGCACGCACGACTTCCACGTCGAGGAATGCGGTGCCCGGCGTCGGGCCGGGCACGACGTTCGCGTGCAGGCGATCGAAGAGCGGATCGCCGAGAAGCAACTGGAACCGCTCGCGCATCGCCTCGATGTTGAAGGGGGCGCCGGCGTGCGGGTCGAGGCGCGAGGCGATGTAAGACTCCCGCAGCCGTTCCTGCCCGTGGACGCGGACCGCCTCGAGCTTTCCCTCGACGATGGTGACCGTGAGGATGCCAGAGGCGAGGGAGCCTTCCGCGATCACCGCACCCGAGTTCACGTACCCGCGATCGACGTAGAAGCGCGTGATCCTCTGGCGCAATTCCTCCAGCTCCGCGACGGACAGGTCGCGGCCCTCGAGCGGGCGCGCGAGCGCTGCGAGCTCCGCCTCGCCGAAGACGGTGTTCCCGCTGAAGCGGATGCGATCGACATGGACGAAATCGCGCTCCGACGCACATGCCAGTCCCGCGGCGAAGGCCGCCAGCGTGACCGTTGCGAGGCTAGAGCGCCACACGCGAGGCGCGGCAGGGACTGCCCGCGAACGCCAGGCGTCCGGGGGAGAACGGTCCCGCGGCCGCGAGCGCCGGCGGATCGAGGCGGAATCCATCCCGCGCGCTGGGCGCCAAGCCCCCGCGTCCCGCCAGCGCGAGCGAGCTGCCGGCGCCGACGAGGCAGGGACTGCGCCCCACCAGACTCGTGTCGAGGGCGGCGGCGCCCAGCCCGGTGAGCGCGCCCGAGGTGTCCAGCACGGGCGACGTGAGGTCGATCACGCCGCTCACGCCGGTGGGCGCGGCTGCCTGGATCACATTGAGGCCGAACGTCCCCGGCACGAAGGCAATGGGCTCGGAGCCGCCGATGAAGGCGACGCCGCCCGATGCGACGAGGACGCTCGCATCGATCGCGACGTTGCCACCGGCCGCGTCGCGCGCGGCGGTGTTCGCCTGGATGAACCCGGTCTCGAGTTGCAAAGCGTCGGCGCGGATGGAGATGTCGCCGCCGTTCCCGCGCGTGCCCAGCACCGAGGTGGTGAGCTGCGAATTCACCAAGCGCACCTTGCCGGCATCGATCGTGATCGTGCCGCCGTTGCCAAGGTTGGCCGAGGTCGTGATCGAGCCCGAATCCAGCAGGAGGGATCCCGGCGCCGTGATCTCGATGTTGCTCGCGCTCACGTTGCCGCTCGACTGGGCGGTCACCGATCCGCCCGACGCGATGAGCACGCTCGGCGCCTCGAGCGCGACACGCGATGCGACGATTTGCGAGGGATCGGCGGCGTTCGACTGGTTCGCCACGGTGATCTGGCCGCCGTGGGACACCGCGATCGATTCGCTGGCGGAGACCACGATTTCGCCCGTCTGGCCCGAACCCGTCTCGGTCGAGCGAGCGGAGATCTGGCTGGCTCCCGTGGCGCCATCGACAACCAGGTTGCCGGTCCGGATGACGATGCTTCCGGCCGCTCCCCTCGACGAGGTTGTCGCGGAGGAGATGACACCGCCGCCGCGCAGCGCGAGATCGCCCTCGACCTGCATCTCGATTCGCCCGGCGTTGCCGCTCGTGAGCCCGCTGGACGACGTGGAGATCCCGGTGAGGTTCGCCGTGCCGGATCCATCGATGGCCAGGTTCCCGGCGTCGATCTGGATCGTGCCGGCGCTGCCAGTCGATTGCGTGCGCGAAGCGATGAAGCCGCCATTCGAGATCGACGCGTCACCGCGAACCGTGACGCTGATGTCTCCCGCCTGCCCACCGGCTCCATTGGCCGAGTCGGTGCTGATGCCCGTGGTCGTACCATCCGACCCGGCGATCTGCAGGGACCCCGCCGAGATCCTGATGGAACCGGCGTTCGAGACCGCGTGGGTATCCGATTCGATTGCGCCCCCATGGGCAAGGGCCAGGGCTCCGCCCACTTCGACATTGACCGATCCGGCAGGCCCGCCTGACTGGGTATAGGTGTTGCTGAAGATCCCCGAGTTCCCGTTCGAGCTGCCGCTGATGGTGAGGTCCCCGCCGACCCGGACGGTGACGTCGCCGGCCTTGCCGGATGTGATGGTCGACGAGCTGATGGTCCCCGCGTCGGCCAGCGTGGCGTTGCCGGATATGTCGACTTCGACGACTCCGGAGTTTCCGGTGCCCCCAAGCGCCCGGCTTTCGATCTTGCTATACACATTCGTATTGGGACCCGCGCCGGCAAGTGTCAATGTGTTCGCGGTGACCAGTACCGAGCCGGCGTCGCCGCTCGTGTAGGTGTCTGAAGTGATCCCGCCTCCCCGCAACAGCGTGAGGGCGTCCGAATGGACCTCGACCCTCCCCGCCGCACCCGAGCCGGCTCGAGCGGAGCTGCTGATACCCGTCCAATAGGTGGTGTCGCTCGCGTCGATCAGGAGCTGCTCCGCCGTGACGATGACGTTGCCCGCGCGGCCGCTCGTGTACGTGTCCGACGAGATGGAGCCGCTCCTGACTATGGTGATCTTGCCGGCATGTACATCGACGCTGCCGGCGGAGCCCGTGCCTTCCACCGCGTCGCTGCTGATTCCCGTGAAGTCCGCCTCATGGCCGGTTCCGTCGATGCGGATCTCGTCCGCGCTCACGGTCACGTTGCCCGCGTTTCCACTCGAATAGGTGTCCGAGGTGATCAGCGCCGCATTGACAATGGTGAGCTTGCCCGCGTGGACGTGGACATTGCCCGCGGATCCCGAGCCCTCCACGGCGTCGCTGCTGATGCCGGTGAAGAATGCTCCCGTGCCGCCGTCGATGCGGATCTCGCGCGCGGTCACGTTCACGTCGCCGCCGTGGCCGCTCGAATACGTATCCGAGTCGATCACGGCGGAATTGGCGATCGTGAGGAGCCCATCGACATCCACCTTGACGCTGCCCGCATTGCCCTGTGCACCGTTCGCCGTGCTGTGGATCGCGGTTATGCCGTCGGGATTGTCCTTGCCATCCATGGCGATGCTGCCGGCGGTGACCTCCACGCTGCCGGCGTCGCCGGTTCCGTAAGTTTGGGACGATATTTCCGCGGAGTCCGTCATGGTGATCGAGCCACTCACCTTCACCGTCACGTGACCGGCGGATCCTGCCGAATCTGCTCGCCCGTCGCTGCTCACGCCGGTAAAGGACTGCGCATTGCCGCGCCCGTCGATGAGAAGCGAGCTCGCGGTCACGCGAACTTCGCCGGCTGCGCCGGCGCCGGCGGTATCCGACGAGATCGAGGCACCCTCGTAGAGCTGGATTCCACGGACCACGTCGACATCGATGTTCCCCGCCCGACCCGCGGCACCGGAATCGGACAGGCTGACGAGGCCCGTGTCCTCGATGCCCTTGCCGTCCACTATCAAATCCCCGGCGCGGAAATGAATGTCGCCGGCGTTGCCCTTCCCGGAGGTTGCGGTGGCGATCGCCGCGCCGTTGACGATGGAAACGCGGCCGCTCACGTCGATGTGGATGTTGCCCGAGCGGCCGGATCCCTCGGTGGTCGTGTAGAGGCCCGCCTCCTGGGCGATCCCCGCGCCATCGATGGAAAGCTCGCCCGCATAGAGCGAGATGTTGCCGCCGGCATTGCTGCCGAACGCCTGCGTCTGCACGGCGCCGCCGACGATCGACACATTCCCGCCGGCGCCGACGACCGGAGTGTCCAGCCCCACGACGGACGCCTGGGATCCCATTGCCACGATGCGGATATCGCCCGAGTGCGTGAGGACCTGCGCCTCGCCGATCGAGACGTCGCCGGCGACGATGTCGACGGGGGCGCGGTTGCGCAGGAGCGCCCCGGCTTCGAGGCGCACGCTCGCGCGCGTGGTGCCCAGGAATCCATAAGCCTCCGGCGGCAGCGACGAGAACGTGCTCGCCCGGGCCGGGTCGGCATGGAAATCGCCGTCGCCGAAGCGGATGTAGTTCGCCGTGGTGACGTGGAAGGCTCCCGGCACGCTGAGGGAAGCTCCCGCGCCGAAAACCACGCCGGCCGGGTTGATCAGCCAGAAGGCCGGCTGCGCACCCCCGGCCTCGACACGAAGCAGCCCGTTGATTTGCGAGCTGCTGCCGCCGGTCACGCGGGCGACGATGTTGGCGAGCCCGGGGGTCGAGGCCCTGAACGTCGCCGATTCGCCCGAGCCGATGTTGAACGTCTCGAAACTATGGAAGAGGTTGCGGCCGGCGAGCCGCCCCGCGTCCTGCGGGATGATGTAGTTCGGGCCGGGAATCGAGGCCGCCGGACGGCCGAGGCTCGAGTCGGTGCGCACCTGCGCAAGCACAGCGATCGGCACCAGGGCGGCGATCGCTGCGGCTCGCGCGCGCACGTCAGCTCCGGCAGGCCGCGGTGAGGACCGCTTGCGAAACGCCCTCGGACCAGCAGCGCCACTCCACGATGCCGCCCTTGGTCGCGAGCGGCGCGAAGAACACCTGGCCGCCGCGGGCACGCTCCTTCGAGAGCGTGATCGTGATCTGTCCGGAGGGCTCGATCGCCACGGAATCCACGTACTGCGAGTCGATGCGGCGCTTGCCCGCGGGGATCGGGCGGCGCGAGGCGAGGGCGTCGACCACCTCCTGCTTGAAGGGCTCGGCCTTCACGATCGCGTCGGTCACTTTCGCGCGCACGATGCGGTCCTGGTAGACGGGGATGAAGACCGCCGCGACGATGCCGATGAGCGGCACGACGAGCCAGACGACCGAAACGAGGATCACGCCCGTGGTGAGCGGCATCGTGTCGGAGTTCTCGGCGATCTCCTCCGGCGTGGCGGCCTTGTTGACCACGATCGTCTTGCACAGGAGGTCGTGCAACGCCTGCTTTTTCGCGGTGAAGGCGGCGAGCAGGTAGCCGATGCCGAGGATGAGGCTCGAAAGCCAGGTTGCGAAGAAGCGCGCGATCGCAAGCCCGATGGAAATCCGCGCGCCCGCCATGTCGCCCACCTTGATGCCGAACGCCATCTTTCCCGGCGTCGCCTGCCTGGCGGAGCTGTGGAACCCGGCGAAATACGCAGCGCCCATCACCATGTTGATGGCGAGCGCGATGGTCGAGCTGCTGGCGAGGGCCACGTTCACCAGTGTCTGCGGGATGGCGAGGATGAGCAGGTCCACGAAGAGGGCGGCGGCGCGGCGCCAGAATCCGGCGAGGACGGGGTTCATTGGCTCTCGGTTCCCTGGATGAGAAGTTGCACGAACAGCTGGATCGCCGCCCGCTGCTCGGGCGTCATCGACAGGAACTCGACGCCCACGCGCGTGCAGTCGTCCTTCGGCACCACCTTCACGATCTTGCCATAAAGGTCCGCGATCTTCTGCCCGACCAGCGGCAGCTCGAACTCGAGCGTGATCTCGTCGAACCGGGCCGGGGCCACCGCGATCTCCGCCAGCACGCCGTGGTAGCCGATGTCGAGGATGCAGCCCATCTTCGCCTCCGGCACCACCACGTCGCCCAGCATCGCGCGGTAATTGAACGGCAGCTTCACCTGCACGCGCGGGCTGCGCCGGATCTCCTGCCGCGGCACGGACTTCCCGCTCCCGGGAATCGCCAGCACCTCGCGCAGGACCACGAGCTTGCTGCGCCCCTTCACGAACACGTCCATCGGCTCGCCCGTGACGACACGGTCGCGGCAGCGCTCCCAGGTGCTGTCGCTGATGAGCACCTGGCCGCGCAGGCTGAACGACTCGATGCGCGAGGCGAGGTTGACCTCGTCGCCGATGACCGTGTACTCCGAGTAGAGGTCGGAGCCCAGCAGCGCCGACATCACGCGCCCCGTGTTCAGGCCGATGCCGAAGTACATCTCGGGAAGAGCCTGCGCCTTGTGCGCGGCATTGAGCGCCTCCATGGCGCACTGCATGTCGACCGCGCACGTGACGGCGTTCATGACGCCCTCGCCGTCGCGCCCGCTCTCGAAGATCACGAGGATCGAGTCGCCCATGAACTTGTCGATGGTGCCCTGGTTGCGGAAGATGATCTCGCTCATGCCGATGAAGCAGCGGTTGAGCAGGTCGAGCACCACGGGGGCGGGTTGCTGCGCGGCGATGGTGGTGAATCCGCGCAGGTCGGCCAGCATGATGGTCACCTCGCGCAGCGCGTTTTCGTCCCGCCGCGCGACGCCGCCGAGCTGCCCGAGCGTGCTTTGGAGCACCTTCTCGACGCGGGAGCGCGCCGAAGGCGGCAACGCCGCGCCCGTTTCCTCGGCGAGGATCTGCTGGATCTGCCGCACCGCCTCGTGGACGACGGGATCCTTCATGTTGTTCTTCGGTCCCCTTTCCCCGCGGCTACTCTACGCCAGCGCCCCGGCGGCTCCTACAGCCGAATCGGTTTAAAGGCTGGAAACCGCGGGGAATTAAGCCCCGGGCAGCGGGTCTGATTCCGCATGGCCGCAGCCGTCGAACCGTCCCCCGGCACGAGCGCCCCGCCGGCGCGCACGGGTCGCAGCCGCCGCAAGCAGGTCCGCTGGATCCTGCTCGCCGTGGCCGTCGCCATTGCCGCCATCGCGGGGTACCACTTCTGGCATGAAGCGGGCCTCTACGTGACGACCGACAACGCCTACGTGCAGGCCAACCAGGTGGAAGTGTCCGCCCAGGTGACCGGCACCGTGACCGCGGTGCACGTTCGCGACCAGCAGGCGGTGCGGGCGGGTGAGCCGCTTTTCGATATCGACCCGCGCACCTTCCAGATCGCGCTCGATCGCGCGCGAGCGCAGCTCGAGCTTGCCCGCCAGTCCGCTTCGCAGGAAAGCGCGGGCATCGCCTCCGCCGAGGCGGTGCTGGCCCAGCGGCGCGCCGAGGCTGGCAACGCACGCGGCACATGGGAGCGCAACCAGCAACTCATGAAGAGCGGCTTCCTCTCCCCGCAGGGCGCCGAGAACGCGCGCACGCAGGTCGTGACGGCGGAAGCCGCCGTCAAGGCCGCGGAGGCGGGTGTGGCCCAGGCGAAGAGCGCGCTCGGCCGCGGCGGAGACGAGAACGCGGCCGTGCAGGCCGCGGCGGCCGCGGTGAAGCAGGCCGAGCTGGACCTCGAGCGCGCGCAGGTGAAGGCGCCGACGGCGGGAGTCATCGCGAACCTCTCCCTGCGGCCGGGAAACATCGTCTCTCCCAACGTGCCGCTCTTCGTGGTGATCTCCGACCAGGAATTCTGGGTGGACGCGAACTTCAAGGAGACGCAGCTGAAGGAGATCCGCGTCGGCCAGAAGGCGACCATCCAGTCCGACGTCTACCCCGACCATCCCTTCACCGGGGTGGTGCAGAGCGTTTCCGGCGGCAGCGGCGCCGCGTTCTCGCTGCTGCCCGCGCAGAACGCCACCGGCAACTGGGTGAAGGTGACCCAGCGCGTCCCGGTGCGCATCCGCGTCGAGGACCCGGACCCCCAGCACCCGCTGCGCATCGGCACCACCGCGACGGTGAAGGTGCGGAAGGACGAATAGATGTACCGCCGGGTGCTGCTCTGCTACGACGGCACGCGGGAGGGGCGCAAGGCCCTGCGGCAGGGCGCCGACGTGGTGATCTCGATGAACGCCGAAGCGCACCTGCTCGCCATCTGCGCGAACCTCGTCACCAGCGCGATTCCCGAGGGGGTGACACCCGCCCTGGTGGAGCACGAGGACTCCCGCGCCAACGGCCTCCTGGAGGAGGGCGTGCAATGGCTGCGCGAGCGCGGCGTGCGCGCGCAGGGCTCGCTGGAATATGGCAATGCCGTCGATTGCATCACGGCTACCGCGCACCGCATCGGGGCCGACCTCATCGTGCTCGGCCACAAGAGCCGCGGGCGCCTCGCGCGCTGGTGGAGCGACTCGGACGAGCAGTCGCTGCTCGAGCGCGTGAGCTGCAGCATCCTGGTGGCCGAAGCGCCCGAAGAATGAGCGAGCGGCTCCTCATCACGCTCGCCGTGATGTCGGCGACGCTGATCCAGGTGCTCGACACCACGATCGTGAACGTGGCGCTCCCCCACATGGCGGGCGAGCTGGGCGCCACCACCGACCAGATCAGCTGGGTCCTCACGAGCTACCTGGTTTCCTCGGCCATCGTGATGCCGCTCACGGGGTATTTTGCCGATACCATCGGGCGCAAGCGCTACCTCATCGCCTGCATCGCGGGATTCGTCGCCGCCTCCGCGCTGTGCGGCATCGCGCAGAGCCTCTTCCAGATCGTGCTCTTCCGCCTGCTGCAGGGCGTGTTCGGCGCGGCGCTCGTGCCGCTGTCGCAAGCCATCATGGCCGACGCGTATCCACCCGAGGAGCGCGGCAAGGCGATGGCGATCTGGGGCCTGGGCGTGATGGTCGGCCCGGTGCTGGGCCCCACGCTGGGCGGCTGGCTCACCGACATCGCGAGCTGGCGCTGGACCTTCTACATCAACGTGCCGGTGGGCGCGCTGTCGCTCTTCCTCGCGATGACCGTCATCCCCGAGACGCCACGGCGCGAGCGGCGCATGGACTGGACGGGCCTCGCGTTGCTGGGCGCCGGCGTGGCGGGGCTGCAATACCTGCTCGACCGCGGCACTTCACAGGACTGGTTCGCGGCCAACGACATCCGCCTGTCGGCGCTGGTCGCAGCGGTGGGCGTGCTCGGCTTCTGTTGGCACAGCCTGCGGCAGGGACCGCGCGCGCTCTTCGACCTGCGGATCTTCGGCGACCACAATTTCGCCATCGCGTGCGCGGCCATGCTCGCGCTCGGGCTGGGGCTCTTCGGCGGGCTCGTGCTGCAGCCCGTGCTCCTGGAAGGCCTGCTGGGCTATCCGATCGTGACAACGGGCCTGGTGATGGCGCCGCGGGGCATCGCCACCGCGGTGGCGATGCTGGTGGTCGGCCGGCTCGTGGGCAAGGTGGATCCGCGCTACCTCGTGGGCACCGGGATGCTCCTCAGCGCGCTCGGCTCCCACGAGATGACGAAGTATTCGCTGGACGTGAACATCTTCTGGATCATCTGGCCCGCGCTGCTGCAGGGACTGGGGCTGGGGCTCATCTTCGTGCCGCTCTCGACCATCGCGTACGCGACGCTGCCGCGGCAGCGCATGGCGGAGGCGGCGGGGATCTACAGCCTGGTGCGCACCGTGGGCGCGGCGGCCGGCATCTCGGTCGTGACGACCCTCATGACGCGCCAGGCCCAGGTGATCTGGAACGAGCTGGGCGCGCACGTGAACCGGTACAACCCGGCTTTCCTCGAGTACCTGCGCGGGTTGCACCTTTCGCCCACCGATCCTCATGCGCTGGCGCTGGTGGCCGGGCAGGTCGCGCAGCAGGCGCAGATGGGCGCGATCCTCGACGTGTTCAAGGTGACGGCGTGGAGCTTCGTCGCCATGCTGCCGCTGGTGCTGTTGCTGCGCCGCAAGGCGACGGGCCCGGTCCCGGCCTGAGCGGATTGGCGTTAACATCTGCGCCATCCGAACCTGACCGTCCCCCACCCGATGCGATTTTCCCTCATGGCAAGCGCCGTGATTGCCCTCGCCGTGTCCGCGGCAGGCGCTGTCCGCGCCGCGCCCGCCTATCCCCCCACGCCGCGCAAGCCGGTCGTGGACACGTACCACAACACCCAGGTCACCGACGACTATCGCTGGCTGGAGGACGGCAGCGACCCGGCGGTGCGCGAGTGGAGCCAGGCGCAGCTCAAGGTGGCGCGCGCGTACCTCGACCCGCTGCCGCAGCTCGGCGTGCTGCGCAGGAAGCTCGCCGACCTCTACAAGACGGCGCCGCATCGCTACTACGCGTTCAAGCAGGTGAACGGCGCCCTCTTCGCGATGAAGAGCCAGCCCCCGCGCGACCAGCCGGTGCTGGTCATGATGAAGGACGTGTCCGACGCGAAGGACGAGCGCGTGCTGTTCGACCCGAACAGCCGCGACTCCCGGCTCTCCATCGATTTCTTCTCGCCCTCGGCCGACGGCAGGTACGTGGCGCTGGCGCTCTCGGAGAAGGGCAGCGAGGACGGCTCGGCGCACGTGATCGACACGCGCACGGGCGAAGCGCTTCCCGATGTCGTTCCCCGCGTGCAGTATCCGACGGGAGGCGGGAGCATCGCCTGGGACGAGCAGGCCACCGGCTTCTTCTATACGCGCTATCCGCAGGGCATCGAACGTCCGCCGGAGGACGCGAACTTCTACCAGCAGGTCTTCTTCCACAAGCTGGGCACGCCTCCTGCGCAGGACCAGTACGTCATCCGCAAGGCATTCCCGCGCATCGCGGAGACGCAACTCACCACCACGCGCGACGGCCGCTTCCTGCTCGCCACCGTCGCCAACGGCGATGGGGGCGAATTCGCCTACTACCTGCGCAACCCCTCGGGACGTTGGACGCAGGTGGCGGACCACGCCGACAAGATTCGCACCCTGGAGCTCGGGCCCGACGGACGCATCTACGGCTTGTCGCTCAAGGACGCGCCGCGTGGAAAGATCATCTCCATCGCGATGGATCCGCCCGAGCTCATGAAGGCCGTGACGCTCGTGCCGCAGGGCGAAGGGGTCATCGAGTCCTTCGAGGTGACGCCGTCGCGCCTCTACGTGGGCTACATGGTCGGCGGTCCCTCCGAGGTCCGCATGTTCGACCTCCAGGGGGAAAGCGTCGGCATGCTGCCGGCCGAGCCCGTCTCCAGCACGATGGTCGGCACGCGCCTGGAGGGCGACGAGGTGATCGTCGGCAGCCAGAGCTACCTCAGGCCGTTCGCGTGGTACCGCTATTCGACGAAGGACGGCCAGCTCGTGAAGCTGCCCGACCTCGCCGGCACGCAGAAGGTGAATTTCGACGATGCCGAGGTGGTGCGGGAGATGGCGACGTCGAAGGACGGGACCAAGGTGCCGGTGAACATCATCATGCGCAAGGGCACGAAGCGCGACGCCAACAACCCCGTGATGCTGTACGGCTACGGCGGCTACGGCATCAACGAGCGCCCCGGGTTCTCGCTGCGCAACCGCGTGTGGCTGGACGCCGGCGGCATCGTCGCCATCGTGAACCTGCGCGGCGGCGGCGAGTTCGGCGAGGAGTGGCACCTCGCGGGCAACCTGCTCAGGAAGCAGAACGTGTTCGACGACATGATCGGCGCCGCGCAGCACCTGGTCGACCGCGGCTACACGAAGCCCGCGAAGCTGGGCGCGATGGGCGGCAGCAACGGCGGGCTCCTCATGGGCGCGATCCTCACGCAGCGGCCGGATCTTTTCCGCGCCATCGTGTGCCACGTGGGCGTGCTGGACATGCTGCGCGTGGAGTCCACGCCGAACGGCGCCTTCAACGTGACCGAATACGGAACGGTGCGCAATCCCCAGCAATTCGCCGCGCTCTACGCCTACTCACCGCTGCATCGCGTGAAGGATGGGACCGCCTATCCGGCGGTGTACTTCGCCACCGGGGAGAACGACGGCCGCGTGGACCCGTTCCACTCGCGCAAGATGGCCGCGCGCCTGCAGGCCGCGAACCCCAACGGCCGGCCCATCCTGCTGCGCATCGACATGAACACGGGGCACGGCATCGGCACCGCTCTCTCGACGCGGATCGAGCAGGACGCCGACTGGATGGCGTTCCTCATGAACGAGCTGGGGATGACCGCGCGGTAATCCTAGGCCTCGACGCCCAGCTCGCGCAGGATCGCCGCGCGAAGCTCCTGCACCTGCGGGCTCGAGAGCTTGCGCGGATGGCTGAACGGCACCTCGAAGGTCGCCTGGATCCGCGTCGGGCGCGGCGCGAGGACCAGGATGCGGTCGGCCATGTGGACGGCTTCCTCGACGTCGTGCGTGATGAGCAGCACCGTGTGGCGCTCCTCGGCGAGGATGCGCAGCAACTCGTTCCTCATGCGCAGGTTCATGAGCGCATCCAGCGCGGAGAACGGCTCGTCCATGTAGAGGATCTCGGGCTTCACCACCAGGGCGCGCGCGAGCTCCACGCGCTTGAGCATCCCGCCCGACAGCTCGTGCGGGTAGCTCATCTCGAAGCCCTTCAGCCCCACCATGGCGGCGTAATGATCCGCGCGCGCCTCCTTGCTGCCGTCGCCGTGGCGATCGGTGAGGCCGAACATCAGGTTCTGCTGCACGGTGAGCCAGGGAAAAACGGAGCCGTGCTGCGAGATCACGATGCCCTTCGCGCTGGGCCCGGTGAGCGCCACGCCGTCGACGCGCGCCGCGCCTTCGTCGGCACGCTCGAATCCGGCGACGATGTTCATCAGCGTGGACTTGCCGCAGCCGGAAGGTCCCACCATCGCGACGAACTCTCCCTCCGCCACGGAGAAGCTCACCCCGTCGATCACGGGCAGCGTCCCCGTGGGCGAGGGGAAGCCCTTGCGCAGCGCGTCCACCACGATCTTCTTATCGGGCATATCGCCACCGAACCGACTTCACGCGCTCGAGCAGCCGCATCGCGCCGTCGAGCAGGAGCCCGATGATGCCGATGATGATCATGCCGGCGATCACCAGGTCGTAGCGGTTGCCGGCGTTGCGCGAGTCGATGATCAGGTAACCGAGCCCCGAGCGCAGCGCGATCATTTCGGCCGCGACGACCACGAGCCAGGCCACCCCCAGGCCGATGCGCATTCCCACGATGATCTGCGGCAGCACCGCCGGGATCACTACCCGCCGGAAGAGCGTAGCCCGAGAGACGCCGAAATTGGCGGCGGCCCACAGGTAGCGGCGCTCGATCGTGTGCACGCCCGACACGGTCTGCACGATCATCGGGAAGACCGACGCGAGGAAGATGAGGAAGATGGGCGAGACGTCGCCCACGCCGAACCACAGGATCGCGAGCGGGATCCAGGCGATGGGCGAGATCGGCCGCAGCATCTGGAAGAGCGGGTTCAGCGTCACGTACGCGGCCTTGACCCAACCCATCCACAGGCCCAGGGGAACCGCGAAGGCCACGGCGATGAAGAAGCCCGCGCCGACACGGAAGAGCGACGCCCCGATGTGCTCCCACAGCGTGCCGTCGTCGGCGAGCTCCTTCGCGCCCGCGAGCACCTGCAGCGGCGTGGGGAAGATCACGCTCTCGGTGGCGACGACCGTGATCCACCACGCCGCGACCACGATCGCGATCACCGCGATCGCCGGGAGAACCTGCCGCAGCTTCTTCAGGCGCGTTCCCCCGGCCCGAGAAGCGCGCGCGCGCGCCATGCGAGGCGTTCCCAGCCCGCCGCCGGCCCCGGGGCAACCGTAACCGTCATCTGCCCGCTCGCGTGCGCGGTGCACGCGAACTGGTAACTGGACGCGACCTCGAAGGGCAGCCGAAAGCTCTGGCCAGGCATCATCAGGACCGGCCCGAACACCTGCGGCACGTCGTCGGCATTGCGCAGCACGAGGACGTCCTTGATGCCGAGCGTGAGGCGCACCTCGTTGGGCAGGATCTCGACCTTGTCGCCCGCCATGCGCCGCGCCCAGGTGCCCTTGGGGATCTCGAAGACCTGGTCGCGCGATGCGGAGGTCACGGGACTCATGGCCGCCCATGCGAGCAATGCCGCCATGCCCAGGCACAGCGCGGCCGCCGAAAGCAGGCGAGCCTTGCTCACTTCTTCAACAGGATCGCGACGTCGTGCGCGATGTCGTCGGCGCTGCTGCCATAAGGGCTCATGGCGCGCAGGCTGCCGGCGCGGTCGATGAGGTAGACGAACGACGAGTGCTCGATCGCGTAGCTCGCCGGATCGGCGCCCACCTTCCTGGCGACGATGCCGTACGCCTGCCGCACCTTGTCGAGCTCCGGCGGCTTGCCGGTCCCGCCGATGAAGGTCGGGTCGAATGCCGCGAGATAGGTGCGCAGTCGCTCGCGGCTGTCGCGCTCGGGATCCACGGTCACGTAAACCACCTGCAGGTCCTTCGCGCTTTCGCCGAGCTTCCTGCGTGCCTTCGCCAACGTGGCGAGCGTCGTCGGGCAGACGTAGGCGCAGTGGGTGAATCCGAATCCGAGCAACACGACCTTGCCGCGGTATGCGCTCAGCGCGAGCGCCTTGCCGTCCGATCCGTCCAGGGTGAAGCCGGGGGCATCGCGGGGCGGCTCGAAGACGCCGGACTTGAGCCGGCCTTCGGCGGCGTGGACCGCGCCGGCGAACGCGAGCAGGAAGAGGAGGGCGGCCTTCACAGCTTGATCTCGGCCGGCTTCGCCGCCTTCGCGAAGCTTTCGTCGACGTACTTCTCGTATGCAACCGGGCGCTTGAGCGTGCCGGCATCCATCGAGAGCTGCATGAGCTCGTCGAACTCCGCGCGCACCATCGACAGGTCGCCGTAGGTCACCCGGTCGGTGGGGTTTTCCATCACGAAGCGGATGATGTTCGGATCCTGGTTGAAGAACTTCCGCCCCGCCGCGATCTTCACCGCCTTGTCGCGGTTGCCCTGTTGCTGGTCGAGCCACACGCCCGCGCCAAGCACGTAGTTCACGAGGTCCTGCACCAGGGGCCGGTTTTCCCGGATGAGCTCCTCGCGGACCGTGAGGACGCAGCAGATGTACTTGCGCCACTCGTCGCGCGTCATGCTCAACGGGCGCGCGTACCCGGCACGTTGCGCCGCGGCGCCGAAAGGCTCGCCGGTGCAATAGGCATCCACCGCCTTGGCATACAGCGCGGCCGGCATGTCGGGTGGCGCCATCTCGATCACCTCCACGTCCTTCGGCGTCATGCCTTCGCGGGCCAGCATGCGGCGCAGGAAGAGGAAGTCCACCGCGAAGCGGCTGGGTATGGCGACGCGCTTGCCCTTCAGGTTCTTGTAGCTCGTGTATCCGGAGTCGCTGCGCACCATGATCACCGCGCCGGACCGATGGCCGAGCGAGACGATCTTGAGCGGGATGTTCCGGTCCGCCAGGTCCATCACCAGCGGCGCCAGCATGTACGCCGCCTGGATGCGGCCGGCCATGAGCGATTCCTTGACCTCCGGCCAGCCGCTGTACTTGCTGTACTCGAACTGGCCCGCCGCGGCCGCCGGATCCGCGGCACGCGCGACGCACGCCACGGGCAGGGTCAGGTTGCACGTGACGGGCAGTCCACCCACGACCAGCGGACCGCGCGCCGCGAATGCCGGCGCGCCGATGCCGAAGGGCAGCGCCGCCGCGGCCGCAGCGCCCAGCAGCAGCGACCTGCGGCGAGGGGAAACAAGGCACGTCATCTGGATTGGTTCAGGGCGACGGCTTCGCGGACCAGGGCTTTCAACCCCTTCTCGTCGATCTTCCCGCCCTCGTGGAAGTCGATGGCGCGCCGGGTGTTGCCATCGAGGCTCGAGTTGAAGAGCCTCGCCGGGTCCTTCAGCGATGCGCCCTTGGCGAAGGTCATCTTCACCACGCTCTTGTAGGTCTCGCCGGTGCAGATGATCCCGTCGCGGGACCACACCGGGACGTTCCATTTCCATTCCTCGACGATGCCGGGATCGGCGGCCTTCACGACGGCGCGGAGCCGCGCCAGCGTCTCGCCGCGCCAGTCGCCCAGCTCCTCGATCCTCGCGTCGATCGACTTCGACGGATCGCCATCCCTGGGCGCGCTCTTCTTCATGTGGCGCGCTCGTAATGCAGGACGGTCGGGAACGGGTCGTAGAAATGGTGCAGCAGCTTCTTCCACTGCTGGTATTGGGGCGACTTGCGGAACCCCTCCTCGTGGGCGGCCACGCTGTCCCAGCGCACCAGCAGCAGGTAGTGGCCCTCGCGCTCGATGCAGCGCTGCAGCTCGTGCGAGCGATAGCCAGGCATCGACGAGATGATCGCCTGGGCCTCGCGGAATGCGGATTCGAACGCGCGGGACTCGCCCGGCTTGACTTGCAGCTGGGCGGCTTCGAGGATCATCGGCGTACCGGCTCGTTGGGGAGCCCGTAGTTTACGACGAGCAGTCCGATCCGAGGGTCATGCGGGCCACGAATTGCGCGGTTGGCGTTTTTTCGCGCGTCGCGAACACGCCGTGCCACTGGTTGGGATGGCGCTTCTCCATGCTGGAGCGGCCGGGTGGAACGGTGAACTGGTCGGTCTGGGAGAACGCGACGTCGGGGCCTTCCAGCATCTCGACGCACATGGCGGCATCGCCCTTGACGATCGCCACCTTGCGGTCGGAATACCGCTTCATCTTGTCGAGGGCGTGGATGTTCCACTCCCACGTATGCGGCGTCTCCGAGGCGAGCACGTCGCGAACGACCACGACATTGGGGCGCTCGAAGGCGATGGTTCGCTCGGCTCTCGTGAGCGCGCCGCCATAGGCCTTCTCGGCGTGGCCCACCGCGAGCGCATGCCTGTCGTCGCTCTCGAAGCGCGTGATCTCGCCGGCGTACTGCTTGCCGTCGATCCCCTGGCCATGCCCTCCATCGAAGGTGATGGCATTCGCCGAGCGGGTCTGCTTGTACCACTCGCGCCAGTGGGGCGTGCCGTAATCGTCGTAGTAGCCGGACTGGATCGCGAGGCGCTCGCCCTTGTAGTCGATGACGAAGCTGTTCTGGTCCGCGTGGCTGTGGTTGTACGAGCCATAGGGGCTGCTCTTGAAGTACACCGAGGCGCGCTTCGGGTCTGCGAGGTCGCTGTGCATCGCCGCCCATCCGATCGATGGGAACACCGCATCGTTCGGCGTGCCGGCCGGGAGCTTGTCGTTCGCCGGGCGCATTCGCGGCGCGAGCAATAGCTCCAGTCGCGAGGTGTCCTCGCCCGAGAGCTGGCGTGCATACCATGTAGCGATGGGCGTGGGCGAAAACGCGGCAAGCCCCTTGCCGACGCGGGAGCGCAGCTCCTGGGCTCGCTGCTCCTGCTCGTCGCCGAAGAGTCCCGCCGGCGCCCCCGGCGGCACGAAGTAGGCGAGGTAGCGCGCGTGGTTGCGCACCCAGTCCTTGCGCGCCATGTCCACGCCCGCGGCATTGCGCAACACGTACCACGCGAGCAGGTTGGCGCCCGTGTCCCATTGGCCCTGCATCGTGCCGTTGGCGAAACCGCCGTCGGCGCCGCCCCAGGGGCTCGTCCACACGACGGCGGTGCGCACCGTGCGCCTGAACCACTCATCGGCCTCGGCGATGTCGCCGACCATGAGCGCGGAGATCGCGGCGCTGATGGTGAGCGTCATGTTGCCGTGCGAGTCGTAGGGATAGCGGGAGATGTCGCTGCGCGCGATGATCTGCTCCACCATGTCGTGCATCCGCGCGCGGATCGCCGCCAGCACCACCGCGCGCTGCTCGGCGTCGAGGTAGTCGCGCGTCCAGTCGTAGCCGAGCGCGAGCGTCCAGGCGACCGCGCGGCTCGCGGTATCGTTGTTCTTGTACGAAATCGGGCCGGTGGTGCTCCACCGCGCCTGCGCGGTGAGCCGCCGCGCGGCCTCCTCGCCATAACGCCGCTGCTTGGTGACGGCCCATGCGAGGGCCGAATTCAGCGTGCGCTTCTGTTCGTCGATCGCGTCCTCGTAGTTCTCGTTCTGTGACTCGGCACGCGGCTCGGGCTGCACCTGCACGTGCATCTTGCCCTCCACCTCTTCGAGCAACGCTGCGAAGCCGCGCGCGCGCTCCTTCTTCAAGGCCTCCACCGGGCTCGACTCGTCGTCCGCCCAGGTGCGCGGATGCGGCAAGCGCTTCGCACGCGCCAGCGCATCGTCGTCGCCGGGAACGAGGAATGCGACCGCGTCGGCGGAGATGCGAAAGCGCCGCACATCGCCTTTCTCGCCGCCCTTCACCTGCACGCGCCAGCGGTATTCGCCGGGCGGCAGCGGCTTGTCCCAGACCAACCAGTTTTCCGGCGTGTCCCGCGACTCCTCGTGACCGTCCGGATGGGCCAACGAGACTACGTACCGATGGGTGCCGTCCAGCGGCGGCCACGTGAATTCAGGCGGGGTCTGCGTGACGGTGCCGCAATCCGCCGGGCGAATCGGGGCGAGGGTGGGATCCGATCGGACCAGCATGTCGGACTGCGTCCCACAGGGGCGTGGCGGAGCCTCCACCCTTTGTGGAATGGCGGCCCAGCCGATGACGGCGGTTGCCAGCGATTCGGCCAGGAGGGTCGCGATGAGGGCGCGTCGAGTCCATCGGATCATGGGGCGACGATACGGGCGCCGCCTTGAATCGCGAGCGTCTGCGGTCCACTACCTGATGCGCCGTGTGGGGTCCATGGAAGGCCGACGCAGATGTAGCGCTGGGAACGACACCGAATGGACCAGGCGGCGTCGCGGCGAGGTCATCGTGCCCGGGTCGCCGAGCGTCCCGCGCGCACCGCGCGGCGCCATGGCAGCGGGCTGAAGGTTTCCTCGAGGAAATCCAGCATCACCTTCACGCGCGGCAGCCGTGTGCGCTCGTGCGCGTACACGGCCCCCATCACCTGCCTTATGGGGCAGGGGTAGCGCGGCAGCACGGGCACGAGCCGGCCATCGCGCAAGCCTTCGATCACCTGGAACTCCATCATCTGCGAGATGCCGACGCCATCGAATACCAGGCGCGTGGCGAAGGCGGCGTTGTTCGCGAGGACGTAAGGCTGCGGTTCTATGGTGCGCACGCCCGTGGGGGTGGTGAACTGCCACGGCATCGCCGCGCTGCTTGCGACGCGCACGCAGCGGTGCTGCGCGACGATCTCCTCCGGAGTCCGCGGCAGCCCGTGGCGCTTCACATACGACGGCGCCGCCACCGTGAGGCGCTCGAACTCGAAGAGCTTGCGGACGACGAGGTGGCCATGATCCGGCCGCGGAACCGTGATCGAGATGTCCAGGTTCTCGCGCGCGATGTCGACCTGGCGGTCTTCGAGCATCACGTCCACCTGCACTTCGGGATGGCGCTCGAGGAAGCGCGGAAGCGCGGGCAGGAATTGCAGCATTCCGAATCCGGGGCCCGCGTGTATCCGCAGGCGCCCGCGCGGCCGCTCGCGTGAGCGGCTCACCTCGACTTCGGCATCCTCCATCTCGGCGAGGATGCGACGACAACGCGCCGCAAAGAGCTCGCCCTCGGGGGTCGTCGCGATCTGGCGCGTGGTCCTCTTCACCAGCGCCACGCCGAGCGCTTGCTCCAGGCGCGTGACCACCTTGGAAAGGGTCGACGGGGTGAGCTTGAGCTCCCGCGCCGCCGCCGAGAAGTTGCCCAGCTCCACCGAGCGCACGAACGCCCGCAGCTCCGCCAGCTCGCCGATGTGCGACATGTGACCTCCCGTCACAAGCGGTATTCCGCAGCCGGCGATTGTAAGCCCGCGCCCCGAAGGCCAAGATCGCCGCCATGAAGCGGCTCGTGATCCTCCTTGCAGGCCTCCTCCTCACCGCAACCGCAATCGCGGCGTATCCGGAGCGTCCCGTCAGGATCGTCGTGACCGCGGGCATAGGCAGCGTGAGCGACGTGCGCGCGCGGTGGCTCGCCGGACAACTGGCGCCCGTCCTCGGCCAACCCGTGGTCGTGGAGAACATTCCCGGCGGCAGCGGAATCGTCGGAACGCGCGCGGTCGCCCACAGCGCGGCCGACGGCTACACCCTGCTGCTCGCGCATATCGGGAACATCGTGGTCGGCCCGCTGGTGAACGAGAACGTGGACTACGACCCGGCCACGGATTTCCTGCCCGTGTCGCGCATCTCGAAGGGTTACGCGGTGCTTACTTGCCACCCCGATTTTCCGGCGAAGTCGGTGGCCGACCTGATTCGCTACGGAAAGGACAGGCCGGGCGTCATCAACTGGGGAAATACCGGAGTGGGCGGCCCTCCGTGGATGATGGCAGAGCTCTTCCGGCGCCAGGCGGGAATCGAGATGACCTCGGTGCAATACAAGGGGGGCGGTGAGCTGCTTTCGGATCTTCTCGCCGGACGCATCGATTGCTGGATGGAGGGCCCGCTCATCCAGACGCAATACATCAAGGCGGGGAAGCTGCGAGCCCTCGCGGTGACGGCGCCCGAGCGCCTCCCGTTCCTTCCGGACGTGCCCACGATGGCGCAGGCGGGCCTCCCCGACTTCGAATTCCAGGGATGGACCGGCATCGTCGTGCCCGCGGGGACTCCCCCGGCCGTGATCCAGCGCCTCAACGCCGCCATGAGGCAGGTCCTTGGAGCCCCGGACAATCGTGAGTGGTTCCGGGAGCAGGCGAACGTCGCCGTGGAAGAGTCCCCGGAGGAATTCGCGGCGTTCCTGCGATCGCAGTCCGCCAAGTGGGCCCCCCTCTTCCGCACATCGGGCGTGGCCGCCAGGTAATTCGAAAGTCGCGGTGCCGGCGGTTTCGGGGGGCAGCTAGACTGCGGCAGTGAACCCCACGTTCTCCGCGTGGAATCCCGGCGTCGATTCGTCGATCCCCGAGGAGATCCGCCACCTCGCCACCAACATGCGTCCCGAGAACGTGGCGACGCCCTATGCCGCGGTGCGCGAGCTGCGCGACCTCACCGGCCTCGATGCCGCGGAGCTCGTCGCGTGGCGGCCCGCCCGGCTCGCGCTGCACGAGCTGCTGATACGCGTCACCGCGAACATCTCGGTTCCCGACGGCGAGGCGATCGGCGATCTCGGCGTGAACTTTCGCCGGCTCGTCACCACGATCCATGGGTCGCAGGTGGCGCCGCGCATGCGGGATGTCGAGGCGGTTCATGCGGCGGCGCGCAGGCGCGCCGTCGCATTGTGCGAGCGCGAGATCGGCGCGGCCTTCGCGTCCGGCGACGGCGCCGCGATGGCCGGCGCATGGGAAAAGAAGGCGGCCGCCGGCGATCCGCTCGATGCCGCAGCGTATCGCGCGCTCGCACGCCTCGTGTCCGCGATCGTCGTGCGCCACGAGCGCCTGTGGGGGCCCCGGGACGTCCTGGCCACGCTCGCGGCGGAGATGGCGTGCAATGACGCAGCCAGCGATGCGATCGGCGCGTTGCTCGAGCCGTGGGTGCTGCAGGGCGCGGCGGCCGCGGGCTTCAAGGTGCTGCCGCGGCAGCCCCGGCCCTTGGTGATGAATACCAAGGGGCCATCGGCATCGGGCAAGAGCACGTTGCGGCCGCTGCAGAAGCGCCTCGCACCCGAGATCGGCGTCGACTGGAGCGACTTCTCGCTCGTGAGCCCCGACATCTGGCGCAAGCAGCTGCTGGACTATGAAAGCCTCGGCGAGCATTACAAGTACGCGGGGCCTTTCACCGGCGAGGAGCTGCGCGCCATCGACCTCAAGCTCGACCGCTACATGGCCGCCAAGGCGGCGCGCGGCGGCATGTCGCACCTGCTCATCGACCGTTTCCGCTTCGACAGCTTCGCGCCGGATTCCGACGAGGCCGGGAGCAACCTCCTCACCCGCTTCGGCTCGACCGTGTACCTGTTCTTCATGATCACGCCGCCCGCGTCGCTGGTTGAGCGGGCGTGGGGCCGGGGACTCGAGTTCGGGCGCTACAAGGCGGTGGAAGACACGCTGGCGCACGGGGTCGAAGCCTATGCGGGGCTCGCCAGCATCTTCTTCACGTGGATCCGCCGCGCGGACAAGCGGGTGCACTTCGAATTCCTCGACAACAGCGTGCCCATGGGCGAGCGGCCGCGCACCGTCGCATTCGGCTGGAACGACGTGCTTTACCTCGTGGACGAGGAGAAGCTCATCGACATCGAGCGCTACCGGCGCGTGAACATCGATGCGCGATCCCCCGGCGAGCTGTGGCCGGACCCCGCCGTGCTCCAGGCCGATCGCAACCGCTCGTTCCTCGACCGGCTGCGGACGGAATTCCGCGACGTGCGCAACGTGGAAGCGGGCCATGTCCCCGACGGGGAACGGCGGCACAACCTGGGACAGTGAGTCCTAGTGCCGGGCGGCCCTGCGGTCCTGCCAGAAGATATTGAGCAGCAGCCACACGCCGCCGGCGGTCGCGGCGAAGAAGCAGACGATGGCGAGGCCCGGGTAGCCTGCGATCTTGAAGGGCGTATCCACCCGCATGAGCAGGGCCGCGCCGATGATGAGCGCGGCGAGGATGAGGCCCGAGGTCACGCGGTTGGCGATCTTCTGCAGGCCCTCGAGCATGAGCGGCGCGTCCACGGTGCGCACCTTCATCTCCAGCTCGCGGTTGCCGATCACGTCCATGATCTTGTTCAGCCGCGCCGGCAGCCCCGAGACGAATTCCTTGAGCTCCAGCGCCGCCTGCAGGAAGCCGCCCTGGGTCGCGGCCTTGCGCATTCGCTGCGACATGAGCTCGGCCACGTTGCGGCGGATCGCCGCGTTCGGGTCGAACTGCGGGTCCAGGATCTTGCCGACCTCGTCCAGCTGCAGCAGCGTCTTGCCGAGCATGGTGAGCTCGCTCGGCACGTAGATGCCCATGTTCGCCGCGGTGGAGGTGACTTCCAGCAGCGTCTCGCCCACGTTGATCTTCTGCAGCCCGCGCCCTTGCTGCGAGGCGATGACGCGGCCGATGGTGCGCCGGAACGGGACCGGATCGAAGTCGCTCTCGGTCTGGCTGATGCGTATCACGCACTCGGCGGCGGCCTCGCTCTTGCCCTCGCTCACCGCCATGAGGATCTTGAGCAGCGCCTCCTGCATGTCGGGCGTCGTGTGGCCGACCATGCCGAGGTCGAGGAGCGCGATCTCGCCGGCCTCCGTGAGGAAGACGTTGCCGGGGTGCGGGTCGGCGTGGAAGAGCCCGTCGATCAGCACCTGCTTCAGGTATGCGCGGAAGAGCTCTTCGGCGAGCTCGCAGCCGTCCACTTCCAGCCGCGCAATGGGGCTCACCTTCGTGATCTTGGACCCGCGCACGTATTCCATGGTGAGGACGCGCGCGGTGCAATAGTCGCCGATGGGCTCGGGAATCCGGATTCTCGGGAAGTCCGCGAGGTTCTCGCCGACGGCGCGAAGGTTCTGGGCCTCGCGGTCGTAGTCGAGCTCCTCGGTGACCGAGATGCGGAACTCCTCCACCATCTCCACCAGGCGATGACGGCGGCCGAATTCGGTGTGCTTCGCGAGCATTTCGGCCATGTCCTTGAGGACCTCGAAGTCGCTCGCGATCTGCTCGGTGATGCCGGGGCGCTGCACCTTGACCACGACCTCGCGACCATCGCGGAGCGCCGCGGCATGCACCTGTCCCAGCGAGGCGGCGGCAATGGGTTCCGGATCGAAGCGCGAGAAGGCCTTGGAGAGCCGCGCGCCGAGCTCCTTCTCGACGATCTGCTGCACGTCCTCGAAGGGGAACGGCTTCACGTCATCCTGCAGGCGGGCGAGCGCGTGCAGGTAGACCTCCGGCAACAAGTCGGGGCGGCTCGACAGGACCTGGCCCAGCTTCACGAACGTGGGGCCCATGGCCTCCAGGTCGGAGGCGAGCTGGTCGGGCGTGACCTGGTTGCCCGCCGCCGCGCGCCCGGCGTCGTCGACCTCGCGATCGAGGTCGATCTGCTTCACCAGGTCGGATCGCCCGTACTTCCACAGCAGGCGCGCGATGTCCTTGTAGCGCTGGAGGTGCTTGCCGTCGAGCTTCATCCCAGCAGTTTGGGGCCCGCCCCCAGGCGGTTCTATCGGACGACAGCCGTTCGGCGCGTAGGAAATCCAGTCTGGTAATCTTCAAATCTTCCCCGCAACACCCTCTCGCAGGAGATTTCCCATGAAACTTTTCCACATGGCCGCCATGAAAGAGGAGGCATTGCTCAAATGAAGCGCTTCGTCGCGGCAGTCGCCGCCATTCTCGCTTTCGCCGCCTGGGGCCAGTCCTACCCGCATCGCCCGGTGACCGTCACGGTGCCGTTCGCGGCCGGCGGCCCGACCGACACCATCGCGCGCATCATGGCCGAGCGCATGTCGAAGTCGCTGGGCCAGCCGGTCGTGGTGGAAAACACCGTCGGCGCCGGCGGCACCATCGCGGTGACGAAGATCCTGCGCGCGGCGCCCGATGGCTACAGCGTCGGCATCGGGCACGTGGGAACCCACGTGATCGCGCCGGCGGTGCAGGCGGTGACCGCCGACTACCTCGCCGAGCTGGAGCCGGTGGGCATGATGGCGACCAACCCGCAGATCATCGTGACCAACCCGTCGGTGCCGGCGAAGGACCTGAAGGACCTGGTCGCATTCGTGAAAGGCAGCATGGACCCGGTGAGCTCGGGCACCGGCGGACCCGGCACGCCATCGCATATCAGCGCCGTGTACTTCGGCAACACCGTCGGCAAGCCGCTCAACATCATCCACTACAAGGGATCGGGGCCGGCGCTGCAGGACGTGATCGCGGGCCACATCCAGATGACCTTCGACCAGGCGGCAAACGCTTTGCCCCAGATCCGCGCCGGCCGCATCCGCGCGTACGCGGTGACGCAGAAGACGCGCCTCGCCTCGGCTCCGGACATTCCCACGACCGACGAAGTCGGGTTGCCGGGCTTCTACATGTCCGTGTGGCACGCGTTCTGGGTGCCGAAGGGCACGCCCAGGGACGTGGTGCAGAAGCTGAACGCCGCGATGCGCGAGGCGCTGGCCGATCCCGCCGTGAGGAAGCGCCTCGAGGACCTGGGGCAGGAAATTCCGGCCATCGACCAGCAAACGCCCGAGGCGCTGCACGCCTACCACCGCGCCGAGCGCGACAAGTGGTGGCCGCTCATCAAGGCGGCCGACATCAAGGCGCAATAGGCTTCTTCGATGACCACACGACGCGGCGCGGACGCGCTGGCTGCGGCCCTGGTAGCGGAAGGCGTGCAGCACGTGTTCACCCTTTCGGGCAACCACATCATGGCGGTGTTCGATGCGGCGCTCGATTCCGGCGTGCACCTCGTGCACGTGCGCCACGAGGCGGCAGCCGTCCACATGGCCGACGCGTACGCGCGTCTCACCGGCAAGGTGGGTGTCGCCATGGTCACCGGCGGGCCGGGACATGCGAACGCCGTGGGTGCGCTATACACGGCGGCGATGGCCGAGTCGCCCGTCGTGCTGCTGTCGGGCCACGCACCGCTCGCGGAGCTCGGCACCGCCGCGTTCCAGGAAATGCGCCAGGCCGAGATGGCTTCGGTGGTCACGAAGGCGTCCGGCGTGTGCACCGCGCCGGCGAACGCGGGACTCGATTTCGTGAAGGCCGTGCGGGTCGCGCACTCCGGGCGCCCCGGGCCGGTGCACCTGAGCCTTCCCACCGACGTGCTGGAAGGCGCGGCGGCGGATGCACCGCAGCCGGCCATCGAGGGCGCGCAATACCCCGCGATCAACGTGCAGCCCGCGATCGATCGCATCGCCGCGGCGAAGCGGCCGCTCGTCCTCTGCGGGCCGATGTGCATGACGCGCGAAGGGCGGCGCCGCATGACGCAGCTGGAGGAGGCGAGCGGCGTGCCGGTGATCGGCATGGAGAGCCCGCGTGGCGTGAACGACCCGAGCCTTGGCGCCTTCGCCGGCGTGCTCGCGCGCGCGGACTTCGTGCTGCTCGTGGGCAAGCGCCTCGACTTCACCCTGAAGGCGGGCAAGGCCCTGGCGCCCGACTGCGAGGTGATGCAGGTCGATACCGATCGCACCGAGATCGATCGCACGAAGCGCGCGATGGGCGAGCGGTTCAAGGGAGCGACACCCGCGGAGACCTTCGATGCGCTCGATGCGTTCGCACGGGCGACATGGAAGGCCTCGTCGCACGACTGGCGCGACGAGGTGCGCGGCCAGCTCGCCTGGCGACCGGAAGGCTGGAGCGAGCTGTCCACCGTGAGGACGCTCGCGCCGCTACAGGCGCTTCTCGACGCGCATCCCGATTCGGTCTTCATCTCCGATGGCGGGGAGTTCGGCCAATGGGCCCAGGCGGTGCTGCACGCCCCGAACCGCGTGATCAACGGTGTCGCGGGTTCCATCGGCGCGGCGCTGCCGTTCGCGATCGGGGCGAGGTTCGCCCAACCGCAGGCGCCGATCATCGCGGCCATGGGCGATGGCACGTTCGGCTTCCACCCGGCCGAGATCGACACCGCCGTGAGGCACAAGGCGCCGTTCCTCGCGGTGGTCGGCAACGACGCGCGCTGGAACGCCGAATACCAGATCCAGCTGCGCGACTACGGGCGCGATCGGCTCAATGGCTGCGAGCTCCTGCCGACGCGATACGACCAGGTGGCCATCGCCTTCGGCGGCCATGGCGAGCACGCCGCGACGCCGGGCGAGGTACTTCCCGCGGCGCGGCGGGCACTGGCGTCCGGGAAGCCAGCGGTGTTGAATGTCACGATCGAGGGCGCTCCAGCGCCAACCTTCAAGCCATGAGACGCCTCCTGCTGCTGCTGCCCATTCTTTTCATGCTCGGCGCCTGCGTCGGGGACCGCAGCCGCGGCAGCTCCGAGCGCGAGTGGGCGCGCGCCGAGTGCGATCGCATCATCGACCGCGACGCGCGCGAGCGTTGCCTGCGGCGGCTCGGCGACGACTACGGCTCATCCCGCGAGGACAAGGAGGCCAGGGA
>Ga0136846_1219134_pt1 | contig 34450 bp, 29 predicted proteins | sample HopSoiMetagenom2_FD_96841 | JGI IMG/M metagenome (GOLD analysis project Ga0136846, IMG submission 96841) | Grasslands soil microbial communities from Hopland, California, USA - 2 Assembly 2016 (version 4) | ecosystem: Environmental > Terrestrial > Soil > Grasslands | place: USA: Hopland...
CCGCGCTGGTGCCCACCGGAAATCCGCCATCGCCAGGGACGTAGTAGAACTTCACCGCCGCGAAATCAGCGGTCTCGCCCGAGCACTGCTCGATTTCGTTCCAATAGACGCTGTAGATGACGGGAGGCGGATCGAGTGGGATCGCTCCCTTCGGCAGCGGCTCGGTCGCCGAGCCACACCCGACGAACCCGGTGATGCATCCCGCCGCAAAGAACATCAGGGCCGTCACGCGTGCAGCGCAGAATTTTGCCAGGCTTCCCCCTCGATTGACGCCGATCTCTTTGAGCCTACCCTCGCTCCGGACGGTCAATCTGCGCCATTGCCATCCTCGGCGCGAGCGTGCTGTCGATCAGCGGACCCTTCGCGATCAGCCAAATGGCGAGGGCGAGCTCGACGACGTCGAAGGCGAGAATGACGGGAAAGATCTTCGTGGCGAAGGGCGGCCACAGGAAAGTCGCTGCACCCACGCCGGCGACGATCCACAGCCAGCCGAACCATCGTGGGAAATAATTCGACTTCAGAATGAGGTAGCCGAGCAGCATCTCGAAGAACCCGAACAGGACGAAGGAGATGCTGAAAACACTGCCGTATAGCCGCAGGCTGAACAGCGCCGCCGCCTGGAGCTGTTGCGCGCTGAATGCGCTGAAGGCCTGGTTGTCGCGCAGCAACACGAACGGAACGAATCGCAGCAGGCCGCCGATGATCTGGGTTATGCAGCCGGCAAGATTGAAAGTCGTCGCCAGCAGCGCCGCATTCCGATCGACTTTTTTGAACACGCCGTACAACACGATGGCGAGAACTACGTAAGCGCAGTTCCCAAGGAGGTCGAAGGAAGCGCCCGCGCTGTAGATCGCGCCGTGCGCGAGCAGATTGGTCGCTGTCGCCGCGGCGTCGTCGCGCACGACGACTCCCTTCATCAGGAGAGTTCCGGCGACGCCGATGACGAAGTAAAGCAGCCATACAACACCCGCCGTCCTCGCTCTCGCGAAGGGCGAAGGCCGGTCCGACGGATGGCTTAACGTGGAGTGGGGACCGCGCTGCGCGATTCGGACAGCAGCTTCGTCACGAAGCGCTGTCCTTCCGAGATGCGCTCGATTTCCACCGCCACTGCGTCCATTCCCTGCTCCAGCCGCTGCAGCCGCTCCGAATCCGCCGAGATCATCTGCGAAGCTGGAGCGCGCTTGCGCGACTTCCTTCTCCACCACCGAGACCCCAGGAAAAAGAGAATGGACATTGTCACGACCGTCCCGGCTACTCCGGCGCCGACACCGTCGTCGAACGACCCGTTGGTGTCCTCATGCGACGGCTCCCCCGCCATCGACATCAAACCGGGCGGAGCGGCCGCGATCTCCTGGCCGGTGGTGGCGAGGTCGTGCTCCAGCTGCAGTACCCGCGCGTCGAGCGCGCCGAGCTGCGCCTGGAGTCCCGACATTGCCGGATTGGGAGCAGTCCGCATCTGCTCGATGATGTCGTTGCGACGATCGGTCACGTTCTCCAGCTGCTCGTTGAGCTGATCGCGCCGGGCCGTCAGCGCCATCATCTCGTCGTGGCTCGTGGGAATCTGAAGAACCTGGTTCTTCGCGCCAGCGATAACCGTCACCTTTCCCTGAGGCGAGATGACGACGTCGGGGCTTGCCGTAGTCTGTTGCATGATGGTCATACGTTGCGGGTCGCCGCCCGGTTACAGCAAGCGTCAATCTTTGTAAGGGTCATACTCGTTCTCCCCAGCCATCACCACGATCAAGGGCCGCAGTGTGTGAAGCACTCGCACTGTATCACCCTGCGCCGCCAGCACTTCCGGCAGCCTCCGGTAAGCCTGCGGCGCCTCGTCGAGGCCGCCGCCCCGCAAGATAATTCCTTTCGGTCCCAGCCATTCGTTGACCATCTCCCAGGAGATTTTGCCCGGCGAGACGATGCGCGCCTTTGCCCCCCACCCCTTCTTCTTCCCACGCGCTTCAGTGCGCGACATCACTCGGCCGGCGCCGTGCACCGTCGACCACAACGCGGCTTCGGATTTGTCGGGAGCATCAGCCGTCCCTTCGAGGATCACCGCGTTATCACCCATGGAGCCGCCAACGAATCCGCGCTGGCCGGGAAACGCGGGAGTGGCTCCTTTGCGCACCACGATCAGATCTTCGCCATGATGCTTTTCCTTCCAGGCGAAGTTGTGGTGGTTGTGGACGAGATCCATCTCCCTGCCGCCTAGTATGTCGACGACTTTCCGCGCCACCCATTCCCTGCCGGCGTAAGCATACCTTCCTCCGAGCTCCATCAACGACCAGTAGGCGTCGCCGAGCGGTGACGCGAGGTCCAGCAGCGCCTCGCGCTCGGGAACCCGAGTGCCCCACTTCTCGTTCATCGACAGCGCGAGAACGCCGGATGCCACGGTGTGGCCGAATCCGCGCGAGCCGAAATGCACGCCGACCCAGATTCGTCCCTCTTCGTCGGCGAAGACATCGACGTAGTGGTTGCCGCTGCCGACGGTGCCGAGCTGCGACCGCGCCTTCTCTTTGAGGGGGCGTTCGACCTGCTTCGGCAGCGCGCTCCACGCCGAGTCGTCGAAGAGATCGTCCGCTCGCGGTGCATCGCGCGAAACGTTGTTGCGGCCCATGCCGAATGAAACGCTCCGCTGAATCTGATCTGCGATGCGCTCCAGCTCTTCGCGCGTATAATCACCGATCGTCTTGTCGGTCATGATCGCGGCGTTGCCGCAGGCGATGTCGAACCCGACACCGACCACCGAAACCTTATCGCGATAGGCAGCGACGCCGCCGATCGGCATCACGTAACCCATGTGGCCATCGGCCATCAGCGCAACACGCTCGGCGCGGGTAGCTACGTCGCGGAGCTGGATGAGAGTCTTCTCGTCGTGAGAGCCGAAAACTGCGAGAGGCGCTGTCGATGGAGCGGGTGCGTCGATCATTAGGGAAGATTCATTCAAGAATCCCGCCGCGGTCCAGTGCTACGCGTCTACGACGGCCTCGGGAGCGATGCCATAGTCGCGCAGTTTGCGATACAGAGTGCGCTCGCCGATGTCGAGAATCTCCGCCGCCTTGCGACGGTTACCGCGCGTCTCTCTGAGCGCGCCTTCGATCGCGGCGCGCTCGATCTGGGCCATTGTCATCCCAGGTGCGAGCGTGACGGTCGTCGGAGGCGCCGGCTGATTGGGCGCTTCGATTGCGATCGCACCGCTCACCGGTGCCAGCGCGGGCGGATGCACTTCGCGCGAATTGCCTAACCACACCTCCTGACCGTTGCGCTCGGCGTCGAGACGGCGGCGCAGCTCTTCGACCTGCAGTCGCAGCTCCAGCATGCTGCGCACGAGGAATTCCAGCTCGCGACCTTCGGTGCCGACCGCGCCGCGAATCACCGGGCCGACATGAACGGGCAGGAATCGTGCGGAGCCTCCTTCCCTGATCGACCGCGGAATATCCTCGGGGCCTATCTCGCGGCCGGGCGCCAGCACCACCATGCTCTCGATGAGATTGCGGAGCTCGCGCACGTTTCCCGGCCACGGATAACTCATGAGCATCTGCATCGCGTCGGCGGAGATTCCCTTGAATTGCCGGTCGTGCTGCGCCGCAAATTCGCTGATGAATCTCCGCACGAGCAACGGAATGTCCTGCGGCCGTTCCCGCAAAGGCGGCAGGTAGATGCCGAGTACGTTGAGACGATAGTAGAGGTCGGCGCGGAAGAGGCCTTCTTCGACGCCTTCGCGCAGTGGACGATTCGTTGCCGCGACGACTCTGACGTTGATTGGAATCGACGTCGTGCCGCCGACGCGGGTGAGCTTTCGCTCCTCGAGAACGCGGAGCAGCTTGACCTGCGTCGAAGGCGGGATTTCGCCGATCTCGTCGAGGAAAAGCGTTCCTTCGTCGGCGAGCTCGAAGCGTCCGATCCTGCGCTCGGCGGCGCCGGTGAAGGATCCCTTCTCGTGTCCGAAGAGCTCGCTCTCGATCAACGTTTCGGGCAGCGCGCCCGCGTTCACGGCGATGAACGGCTTCCCGCGACGCGGACTCAGCTTGTGGATCGCCTGGGCAACGAGCTCTTTGCCGGTGCCGCTTTCGCCCTCGATGATGACGGTGCTCGACACGGGCGCGATCTGCTCGATCTTGAGCAGTACTTCGTTGATAGCGTCGCTCTGTCCAATGAGTCCGGTCGCTTCGGTGAGTCGCTTGCGATCCAGGACCCTACGCACAGCGAGATAGAGCTCGTCGGCCGAGATCGGTTTGGTGAAGACATCCGTGAACCCAAGGGTACGAAGACGTGCCCGCAGCTCGGGATCTTCGACGTCCGCGAGCCCTATTACCGAAGTTCCGCTCCACAACTGGTCGCGTACGATCTGGAGGTTCATCGGATCACCGAGGTTGCCGGTGAGGACGATGAGGTCTGGTTTGAAGCGTTTGATTTCGCCGCGCAGGTCGTCGAGTGGCGAGACAACGGCGGTCTGGATGGTATTCGCTTCGAGTAGCGCGTTGAGCCTGACCGCGGGCTCGACGTCGGTGAGGGTGATAAGGACCTTCACCTTGACGTCACCGAGGAGGCAGGGACTGCGTGGCGCAGCTTCACTTCGCGAGCTGCGGCGCGCCCGGTGGCGGCCCCCCACCCGGAGTATGCTCGGTTACTTTGCCGCTCAGGACATCACAAGCGTGCTGGATTATCGGATCCAGCGCATCCAACCCATCTCGCACTCCACTCGGCGAGCCCGGCAGATTCACGATGAGAGATTTTCCGCGCACTCCGGCGACACCGCGCCCCAGCGCCGCGCGCGGAAATCCGGGCAGCGCCAGCACTCGTATGCGCTCGGCGATTCCTTCCGCCTCACGGTCGATCACCGCCCGCGTCGCTTCAGGCGTCACGTCCCGCGGTGCAAGACCCGTCCCGCCGGTGGTGAGCACGAGGTCTACTCGATCACCATCGCACGCCTGAACGAGGGATCGCACTATCTCGACGGTATCGTCAGCGCAGCTGCCCGTGGAGACGACGTCATACTTTTTCGCCTTCACCCAACCCACGACGACAGCGCCCGACACATCCTGTCGCTCTCCTCGAACGACCGAATCCGAAACCGTAATCACCGCTACACGCATCTCACAACCGGCTTCCATTCTTGTAGAACGGCATTTTGACGACGGTAGCCGGAATTCTTTTCCCGCGTATCTCGATCTCTATCGTCGATCCTTCGGCCGCAAGATTCGGCGGCACATACGCGGTGCCAATCGGAATCCCGAGCGTCGGACTCATCGTGCCGCTCCTGATCTCCCCGCTCGGCTCGCCACCGGCGAACACCGGATACCCATGTCGCGGAAAGGATCTCTCGGGAGTCGTGAATCCAACAAGCTTACGGGTGAGTCCCTGCTCCTTCTGCTTCGCCAGTGCATCGCGCCCGACGAAATTCCCCTTTTTCATTTTCACCAGCCACCCCAGCGCAGCCTCGAGCGGCGTGGTGGTGTCGTCCAGATCGTTGCCGTAAAGTGCCATCCCCATCTCCAGACGCAACGAATCGCGCGCGCCGAGTCCAGCCGGAGTGACTTCACCGGATTTGGTGAGCGCGCTCCAGACTTCTGACGCGCGCTCCGCCGGGAAGTACAGCTCGAAACCATCCTCACCGGTGTATCCGGTGCGCGAGATGTAAACCTTGTCGACGCCGGCGACGGTACCCGTGACGAACTCGTAGTACTTGATGGCGGACAGATCCGTGTCGGTGTGCTGTTGAAGAATTCGGGCTGCGTCTGGCCCCTGCAGTGCGAGAAGCGCGATACGATCGCTGATGTCGTCGAGGGTGACGTCAAAGTCTTTCACGTAGCGCGAGACGTGCGCGAAATCCTTGTCGATGTTCGAACCGTTGACCACCATCAGCACCCGGTCTTCGGCGCGATAGACCAGACAATCGTCGACGATCGTCCCATCCTCGCGAAGGATGGTCGAATACTGGGCCTGGCCAGGCTTGAGCGCGGCCACGTCGTTGGTGGTGACGTGATTGACAAATTCCACGGCCTGGGGTCCTCGCACGATGAACTCACCCATGTGGCTGACGTCGAACAGGCCAGCCTTCTCGCGCACCGCCTTGTGCTCGGCGGTGATGCCGGTCGGGTATTGGACGGGCATCTCGAACCCGGCGAAGGGGACGATTTTGGCGCCGAGGGCGACGTGGGTCTCGTAAAGCGGCGTGCGCTTCAGAGCTTGGGTCGTGTCAATCATTGCTTGCGAGGGCTCGGGTCGATTTCTCGTCCCAATATGCGCGAAGCGCCCCTCGAATTGGAGGGGCGCCGTGACAATTTGGCAGAGACTCGTTGAAACTTCTGCCTAATCCATCAATTCGCCGGCGGTGACCTCTCTGACCTCACCGATATCGACTCGGGATCCGGTCACCATTCCCTTGAGCACCTCGAAGAGCACCACCGGCCGCGGCTTGTTCACCTTCATATAGGTAGCGCTCTCGGCTTCGACCATGATGAGGGCGATGCGTGGGTCGTTGGGGCCGCCGTCCTTGTCGCCGCCTTCGTCGCCGAACCAGGCCTTCCAGTCTTCCTTGTAGAGCTGACGGATTCGCGACCTGTTCTTCGATACGTGGGCGACGCCGGAGACCGACACCCACTCCCGGGTCTTGTTGTTGTAGTACGCGCAATTGACGTGTGGATCCAGCAAGAGCTCGTCGAGCTTGTGTGTCTCGCCGTCGGTGACGAACCAGAGATCGGTGCCTTCGATGCGGCACTGCGTCGCCATGGGCCTCGAGACGAGCTGTCCATTCGGACGGCGCGTCGTGAACATGGCCGTCTCGATGCCTTCTATCAGATCGTACAGATCGTCGATTTTCTTGGAGGGGGTCATGCCAAAATGATGTGCAGAAGACATGCCCCTGAAAACAAAAACGGGGCGCACTTTCGTGCGCCCCGTTTTTGTTGCTTTTATTGGGTCAGGACGGGTCCTTACCCGCGACTGCGCGAGCCAGAGCAGCCAAGCACCGAGATGATGCGATTGGCCTCATCCGTCATATAGTTTATCGAACCACTCGGGAAATCGCGTGCCTTCTTGGCTGCCATGCTGATGAAATCGTTCATCTTCACGCAGGCGACGTGGTTGTCGCTTACCGAAGCATTCAGCGCCGCGGTAACCTGATTGGCCAACGGATTCGTCCCGCCATTCGGCACGCCGAGCCCATAGAGATAGTCGAGAAGATTCTGCATTTGGAGCTGGGCGTTGAGCACGCTTACTACGAAGCCGCCCTCCACGCTATTGCCAGCCGCGTCAGAGGCGGTGCACTCGACGTACGTATCGCCCATCGGGAAACCGGTGCCCGAGATCTTCGAGCAGACGATCGAGACAACCCCGACGTTGTCGTGCGTGGCGATGTTGTAGTTCACTACGCCACCGGTGATGCTGGTCGCGTTGACGATGAAGTTATCCGGCACGGTGATCGTCGGAGCTTCGACGTCGCGTACGGTTATGGACTGCTCGGCCGAGCTGCTGTTGCCGGAAGCATCGGTCGCTTTCCAGGTGATCGTGGTGACACCGACTATGAACGGAGCGTCGGCCAGCGCGCCGTCGCTGCGGGAGCTGGAGATGACCACGTCGCTGCAGTTGTCATGAGCCGAAGGCGACCCAGTGGCAACAACCGCCGAAGGAAGATGCGGATCGTTGTCGGCGACGATTCCCAAGGGCGCCGTAATCAACGGACTTTCCTTGTCGCTGACGGTGACAGTCTGTGCTTCACTGTCCGTCATGCCGTCGTTATCAGTCGCCGTCCACGTAATCGTGGTCACGCCGCTCGGGTAAGGAGCGTCGAGAGCGAGCGAAGGATCATCGCTTCTGACACCGACAATCGATTCCACGTGGATGTCGTCGGTCGCCGTCGCAGTTCCGACGTTGACCGAAGCCGCGAGGCACGATCCGTTCGCAGGCTGAATCGAGATGTTCGCCGGAGCAGTGACAACCGGCGGGCGCGGAGGCGCGAACCTGACCGCGTCGTTATTGAGCTTGAAGAAGTTCCTGACGCGATTGCTCACGGCGCCATTGATCGGATTCTGGACGGTATCGAAAGCCGCAATGGTGCCGTCGGCATTCTCGATACCCTGGGTAATGCGCTGGCTGCTGTTGGTAACGTTCATCGTGTTGGTGTAGATCACGATCTCGTTGGTGTTCTCAAAGAGAACCATCTGCATCATGAGCAGCCCCGGCGGCGAGAAGGCCGGGACGTTATTGAACTGGAGCACGAACCGGCGATTGGGCGCCTGGCCGCGTGTCTCGAAGCGAATGCCGCCGTCGACCTTCTGGGGCGACCAGTCAGTCCACGCAAAGGCAATGATGTTCTTGGGCTCGGCTGTCGAAGGAATGAAATTCCCCATGAAGAAGCCGGCTTTGTCGTCGACGTAGGGCCCGAACTTCACAAACCCGTTCGAGTAGATGTTGAGCTTGTCGTAGTCGACGCCGTAGAAATTGAAAGTGAATCCGAGGGGAACGTCCTTGATGGCGCCGTCATCCTTGATCGAATCCCGCGGGACAGTGATGCCCGGGTACGCTTCGGGTTCGAACGGGACGTGCGAGATCGAGTACTTCATGCCCGCGACCGAGGCCGACTTTGACCCGCCCGGGGGCGTGAGCAAGTTGGCCGAGACATCGGGCGCCGCGACGAGACCCTCGTTCGCTACGGATTCCAGGTAAGCAGTTTTGGTCGAGTCAGAAACGAGCATGTCGGCGTAGCTTACGCCGTCAGGCATTGTTCTCGGACCAGTGCTATCTGTGCAAGAGAGCGCAGTCGCCAGCACAAGGGCGGCGACGGAGCTCATTTTTAGGAGGCTGGAAGCAGAGGAAAACAGGTTCGGGCGACGCATCATAGTCTCGGTGGTTGAGGCTACACATAAGACGACCATCTGCCCCAAGCTCAACAGGAGTTAAGGCGGCATACGCGGCCGTAACCCGCTCACACAGACCCATTGTGAAAGACAGTTTTGTGAGCCAAAAAACAAGCGGGGCGCATTTGATTGCGCCCCGCTCTTACTGCGTTGGTTGGTCGCCGCGGGACTATAAACGTCCCGGTGGCGGACAACCCATCACGTCCATAATCCTGTTCGCCTCGACGCTAAGGTAAGCCGCATCGGCACTCGAGATATTCGAGCTCTTCTTCTGAACCATGCTCAGGAAGTCACCCACCTTTTTGCACGCGGGTTGGCCGTCGCCCGTCTGGCTATACGCAGCCGAGAGCTGATTGATGAGAGGTTGAACCGTGCCATTCGGCAGACCGAGGTCTGCGACCGTTCCCATCAACACGGCGATCTGTTCGTGAGCGCCGATGACTGTCACAGAGAAGGAGGTCGAGCTGCTGTTGCCAGCCGCGTCTGCCGCCGTGCAAATCACCGATCTGGTGCCCACTGGAAATACGCTTCCCGACGCCGGCTCGCACGAGCGCGAGGTGACACCGACGTTGTCGGTAACATGAAGGTCGTAGGTCACGGCCGCGCCGCTGGGACTGGTGGCGTTCACCTGGAGAACTGACTGTAGGCTCGGAGCGAAGACTGGGGCCTCTACGTCGACAACTTTTACGCTCTGCGTCGCCGACGCGGTATTACCTGCGTCGTCGGTCGCCGTCCACGTGATGTTTGTCAGACCAACCGGGTAAGGAGCATCCAGCGCCTTTCCGTCGCTGCGAACGCTGCTCACTTTCGCGTTGCCGCAGTTATCGCTGGCGACTGGTGAGCCGACGGCGACGATCGCCGAGGCAAGGCCAGGATCGTTGTTAGCGGTAACGTTCTCGGGTGCGGTGATCACCGGCTTCTCTTCATCCTTTGTCGAGACGAGGGAGAAGCGAACGGCGTCGTTCTGGAGATTGAAGAAGTTCGTTACGCGTCTGCTGACTATGCCGGTGTTGACATTCAGCACACTGTCATAGTTCGCCACTGTTCCGGTCAGGTCCTCGAGGCCCTGCGTCACTTTATGGCTGCTATTCGTGACAGTCATCGAGGTGGTGTAGATCGTTATGTCGTTCGAGCCCTCAGAGAGAACAATCTGAGAGGTCACGCGCCCCACTGTAGGTGAGATCGCCCCTGGCTTACTGGCCGAAGCGTACTCGGGAACGTTATTGAACTGAAGAATGAATTTGCGATTGGGCGCAGATCCACGGGTTTCCCAGCGGATTCCGTCGGCCACGAGCTGCGGCGACCAATCTGTCCATGCAAGAGCGATGATGTTATTCGGAGCCGCCACCGATGCGATCGAGCCAGCGTTCGGAAACCACGTAGTCGTAGCCGGCGCCGCCCCGAACAGCAGGAAGCCATTGGTGTAGACGTTGACTTTGTTGTAGGTAACGCCCTGGAAGCTGAAATTGAATCCGAGCGGCACGTCCGAATCCGGAATGACGCCATCGTCCTTCAGGGGATACGGCGCGATGTTCGGAATCGCTTCAGGAGCGAAGTCGACCTTCGACTTTGTGTAACCGGCGAAGGCGCCGCCACCGCCACAAGAAGGCGCGCTGGCACTGGAGACCGCAGAGACCGGCGAGCTCAGGATCGTCGCCAATGGGCCCATGGGCACCATGCGGGTCGCGCCCGCATCAGCCACCGCATCGGCTTCCAACGCCGACTTCACGGAATCGGGGATGTCCTCGCCGATCACATTGACCTTCACGCGAACTACGCCGTCCGGACTCGTTTTCGCGGAGGTCGAATATTCAGAGCAAGAGAGGGCGGTCGCCAGGAAAATTGCCACGGCGGAACCCAGCTTCAGAAGGCTAAAAGGAGCTGAAAAAGGCGTCGGGCGGCGCATCGGGACTCTATGGTAAAGGGTTACCATAAAGACGATCATCGACCCCAAGCTCAACAGGGGTTAAGCCCTTCCAGACGCGGGCAACTCCTTCTCACAGTCGTTTTGCGAACAGCATATTTGTGAGCGATGGGTTCGCTTGTTTTATGTTTGTTCGCGGCCTTTTCGGGTAGGCTCTGGACCGTTTTGTTACCCCGGTTTCCGGCGATCCGGTTACTTCTTCCGATTACAGCTTTTCGCCGCCCATCAACGCGGCCATGACGGCCTTCTGGACGTGCAGCCGGTTCTCCGCCTCGTCCCAAACGCGGCTCTGAGGCCCATCGATTACCTCCGCGGCCACTTCCTCTCCGCGGTGGGCCGGCAAACAGTGGAGGAAAATCGCGTTCTTGTTTGCTCGGCGCATAAGCGCGTCGTCGACTACGTACCCTTTGAACGCCTTTTCGCGGATCGCCTGCTCCTCCTCCTGACCCATCGATGCCCAGACGTCGGTGTTGATGACGTCCGCCTTCGATGCGGCTTCGGCCGGATCGCGAACTACGCGCACCTTCGCCTGCGACTGCGCGCGCTTGAGGATCGTCGCGTCCGGGTCGTAGCCCTCGGGACACGCCAGGGTGAGATCGAAGCCGAGGACATAGGCCGCGTTGATCCACGAGTTCGCCATGTTGTTGCCGTCACCGATCCACGCGACGTGCTTCCCTTTGTACGACCCGAGGTGCTGCTTGATAGTGAGAATATCGGCGAGCACCTGACACGGGTGTACGAGATCCGTGAGGCCGTTGATGATCGGCACGTCGGCGTATCTCGCCAGCTCCTCGATCTCCGAGTGGGCGAAGGTCCTGATCATGATGCCGTCGACGTAGCGCGAAAGGACTCGCGCGGTATCGGCGATCGGCTCGCCCCGTCCGAGCTGGACGTCGCGCGGCGACAGAAACAGCGCGTGGCCACCGAGCTGCCACGTCCCAACCTCGAACGAAACGCGCGTTCGGGTGGAAGACTTCATGAAGATCATCGCCAGCGATTTCCCGGCGAGCGGTTTCTTCGTGTACTTCCCTGTTCTCATCCGCTCGGCGAGCGCGAAAAGATTGTCGATCTCCTTCGCCGAAAAGTCGGGGATCTGGAGCAGGTCGCGGTGTTTCCGTTCGGAGGGCTTGGAGGAGGCTTTACGGGGCATGTGAGTTGCGCGGACTGGTGAGATGCTGTGCAGGCGTGAAATATATCATTGCACAGTGTTTCTCTCTTTTCATGGGTGTGTAATGTCACGAATGATTCGTGTGCTTTTTTCAGGCGCCGCGCTGCTCGCGGTGGCGGCTTGTAACGATTCGACTGCCCCCGGCGATGGCGGAGGGCCGCTTCCTTCCGGTCTTGCTCTCAAACTGGATCCTTTCATCAGCAGCGGACTCACCGCGCCGGTGTTTCTAACCCAGCCGCTGGATGACGGAAGGATCTTCGTCGTCGAACAGCCCGGCCGCATTCGTGTGATCCGCAATGGTGTGCTACAAGCAACGCCGTTCCTCGACATCACAAGCAGAGTGTTGTACAGCGGCGAGCGAGGATTATTGAGCGTCGCGTTTCATCCGCAGTATGCGACAAATCATTTCTTCTACGTCTACTTCACTACTCAGACCAACGGCGACATCCGCATCGAGCGATTTTCCGCCACGACCAATCCTGAGGTCGCGGACCCGGCAAGCTCGAAGCTCATTCTTACCACCGCCCACTCGTCCCAGCCGAATCACAACGGCGGGCTCCTTACCTTCGGTCCCGATGGAATGCTCTACGCCGGACTTGGCGATGGCGGCGGCGGCGGAGATCCTGACGGCAACGGCCAGAACGTCAACGCGTTGCTCGGCTCGCTGCTCAGGCTCGATGTAGATCACGGGGATCCTTACGCAATCCCTTCCGACAACCCCTTCGTCGGTCAGGCGAATCATCGCGGCGAGATCTGGGCAAAGGGCCTGAGAAATCCGTGGCGCTACGCTTTCGATCCGCCCACCGGAAATCTCTACATCGCCGACGTGGGCCAGGGTCTCCATGAGGAAGTAGATGTCGTTGCCGCCAACAAGGCGGGAGTCAACTACGGCTGGAACATCATGGAAGGCGCGAGTTGCTACAACGCCGCCACCTGCAGTCAGACCGGTCTGCAGCTACCAGTAATCGACTACGGCCACAACCCTGCCTGCTCGATCACCGGTGGTTACGTCTATCGCGGAACCGCGATCGATGGTCTGCAGGGACACTATCTCTACTCCGATTACTGCGCCGGATTTCTAAAGAGCTTCCGCTTTGACAATGGGACCGCGACCGATCAGCACGATTGGGGGCTCACCGCCAGCCAGGTAACCTCCTTTGGGCGGGACTTCGCCGGCGAGCTGTATCTCATGTCGGGCAACACCATTCTGAAGATCGTGAAGGGCAGCTGAGGAATACACTCGCGGTGGGCTCAGCATGAGAGGCCGGACGATCCGGTGCGGGATAATTTTGTTCTCGCTATCGGTGGTGTCGAGCCTCGGTGCTCAGGAGGCGAAGTCCGAGCTACGCATCAAGCTCAACCCGACTGATGGGTCCATGGTGAGCGGCGCTCTTGTCGCATTGCTCAATTCCAGAGACAGCGTCGTCGCCGAGGGACTCGCCAGCGAGGCAGGTACGCGCGTGCTGTTCGCGCCGCGGGGCGCGTACCGCATTCGGGTGCGGCGGGTTGGCTATCTGCCCTTCGTGTCCAGCGAGCTTACGCTGCCGCGCCCCAACGAGCTCATACTCAACGTGGAAAGTCCACGCGTGGTTCTACAGAGTATTGTCGTCAATTCGACATCGCAGTGCTCGCGCAGCGATCCGAACGCGCAGGCACTCTCGACCGTGTGGGACGAGATCGACAAGGCGCTTCGATCGAGCCAGCTCACGCTCGGCGATTTGGCGGGGATGGGACGCGCGCACCAGTACCGGCGCGAAACCACTCCGGACGGCAAGGTGACCGCCGGGGACAGCAGTGAGTTCCCGATTACTGACCGGCGGCCGTTCGGCGCCGTGGACCCGCAAACACTCGCCCGGGACGGTTACGTTGTCGGCGACGAAGACAAGGGCTGGGTTTTTTATGGACCGGACGAGACGGTGCTCCTCTCAGACGCCTTTGCCGGCACGCATTGCTTCAAGCTCGTGCGGCAACTTAACCGTCCGGCGCAAATCGGCGTCGCCTTCGAGCCCGTTCCCGGCCGCAAGATCGCCGACATCAGCGGGGTGCTATGGGTCGATCAACGCACATCGGAGCTGCGCGAGGTCAACTTCCGTTTCGTCAACGCCGGCGCACTGAGTCGTTACGACGCCGGTGGATTCACTCGGTTCCGCAGAGTGCGCTCCGGCGCGTGGATTGTCGATGAATGGAAGTTGAGCGCGCCGAAACTGCAGATAAAGGAAACGTCGACGGTCAGTCCGATGGGCGTCCCGGGCGTCAAGCGTGTGCTTGTCGTAGTCGGCCGGCTCGACAATGGCGGCGGGATTCTCGGCACGCCTAAGTAGCGTCCCATCGGCCAGCCGAGATCAACAAGGGAGGGGACATGATTCGCAAGCTGAAATCGGGTAAGTACCGGCTGTATTCGCGAAAGAAGGATGCGAAGACCGGCAAACGAAAGAATCTCGGAACGTTCAAGAGTCTTGCTGCTGCCAAGAAACACGAGCGCGCGGTTCAGTTCTTCAAGCGGGGGTAGCAGCGCCTCGATAGCTTTCCAGAATGTCACAGGGCCCGCGCCTTCAGCCGAGTGACCTTGGCGACACGCAATTCGCCCTCACATCGTCTCTAGCCGACCGCTACACCATCGAGCGCTTACTCGGCGAGGGCGGAATGGCTACCGTGCATCTCGCCGAGGAGCGGAAGCACCAGCGCAAGGTTGCTATCAAAGTGCTCCGACAGGAGCTCTGCGCGTCGGTAGGCGCGGAAAGGTTCATGCGCGAGATAGGGATCGCCGCGCGGCTTTCGCATCCCCACCTGCTGCCACTGATCGATTCCGACCAATCCGGTGTCTCATTGTACTATGTGTCGCATTACGTTCCGGTCGGCTCACTGAGGGACAGGCTTAAGCGCGAGAAGCGACTGACAATTGACGACACTCTTCGCATTGCCCAGGAGGTGGGGGCAGCACTCGACTACGCGCATCGCAACGGTTTCGTGCACCGGGATGTTAAGCCGGAGAATATTCTCTTCGCCGATGACCACGCGCTGCTCTCGGATTTCGGTATCGCCCAGGTGCGCGCGAGCTCCGAAGGCGAGAGCGAGTCGCTGACTCTCGCCGGTTTCACCCTCGGCACGCCGGAGTACATGAGCCCGGAGCAGGCGGCGGGTGAGAGCGCGGTCGGCGTGCCCGGAGACATTTACAGTCTGGCGTGCGTTATCTACGAGATGCTCACGGGTGAGCCACCGCTCGCGGGCGCGACGGCGAGAGCGACGATGGCAAAGCAGGTGACGGAGCGGCCGCGTCCGTTGCGGGCGCTGCGGCCGGATGCCCCCGCGGGTTTTGAGCGAGTGCTCGAGAAAGCACTCGCCAAAAACCCGGCGGAGCGTTACACGACGATAGCCGAATTCTGCGACGCGCTGAATCGCGCCCGAACGGAGCCGACGCGGCGGTTCACGATGATGGCGCGGAGCATCGCCGTCCTTCCCTTCGTCAATTCGAGTCCGGATCCGGACAACTAGTATCTGAGCGACGGGATCACCGACGAGCTGATCAACGCACTGGCGAAAGTCGAAGGTCTGCGGGTCGCGTCGCGCACCTCCGCCTTCGCCCTCAAGGGCAAAGCGCAGGATGTCCGCGCAATCGGCGCACTGCTCGAGGTATCCGAGGTGCTCGAAGGGACGGTGAGACGATCGGGCGACAACCTGCGCATCACCGCATCACTGACGTCGACCGAAGACGGGCGGCTGATGTGGTCCGAACGCTACGACCGCAAGCTCGACGACGTCTTCGCGATCCAGGACGAGATCTCGCACACCATTGTGACGACGCTTCGCTCGACGTCGTTCGCAGATCTTGCCGCGCCCGCGACGGACCGGCACACCGACAACATCCAGGCTTATGGGTTATACCTGCGCGGACGCTACGCCTGGAACAAGCGCACCTCGGACGGCGTGGTCGAAGGAATCAAATTCTTCGAGGAGGCGATCGCACTCGATCCGAAGTACGCACTGGCTTATACGGGCCTCGCCGATTCGTACTCGCTGCACCTCGACTACCGAAACGTCGCCGTGCATGAGGGCCACGAGAAAGCGAAGTACTACGCCCGCAAGGCAATCGCTCTCGACGAGTCGCTTGCCGAAGCGCACGCGTCCCTGGCGTGGAGTCTCTTCGTGTACGACTGGCGCTGGGACGAAGCTGCATCTGAGTTTCGGCGCGCCATCGAGCTCGATCCCAGGTACGCGCCGGCCCACCAGTGGTACGCATTCATGCTGGCGTCGCAGGGCCACTTCGAAGAAGCGCTCATCGAAGCTCACACTGCACAGGAAAACGACCCGGCATCGGTCTCAGTGCGCCGCAGCCTCGGCTACTGCTACCTGTATGCGAGAAAGTACGATCAGGGCCGCTACCATCTCGATCGCGCCATCGCCATGAACCCGACGGCGGAGGAGAGTTACCGGATTCAGGGACTGCTGCTGACGCTGCAGAAGCATTACGTAGCGGCGGACCGCGTGCTGCGCGAAGGATTGGCACTCGCGTCAGAGTACGGCACCACCACGAAGGCGACGCTCGCGTATTCGCTCGCGCTGGCCGGCGATCCATCGATGGCAAAGGAGTTCGGTCCGGAGCTCGTCGAGCGACAGAAGAGGGAGTACATCTCGCCGGTCGATCTGGCGCTGGTTTACATGGGGATCGGCGACAAGGAGAGAGCGCTCGATTGGGTGGAGCGCGCGATCGATGAACGTCGTGGCTGGGCCGCGTACCTTCGCGTGCATCCGGTGATGGACACACTTCGTGGAGAGCCGCGGTTTGATGCACTGGTGAAGAGGATGGCGTTCAACGCGCCGGCCGCGCCACCTGTTCAGACTATCGGCCGAGCGGGATCCTGACGACCTGTTCGTAACGCGCAGGTCCGCCGCCAAGCCGGCTCCGATAGACGATCACCGAATCGACGGTCATGCTTCCGCCGAAACGCGGCTTGCTCTCGACCAGGGATGCCACTGAAACCGGCGGGTCGATGCGACAAAGTGTGAGGTGTGGCTTGAACGCTTTCGTCTCAGCGGTGAATCCGGCATTTCTCGCCGCGGCTTCGCCGATTGCGGCGATCTGGAGCATGCGCTCGGACCCTTCATCGATTCCCAGCCAAAGGATTCGCGCCTTTCGCGGCTGGGGAAATGCGCCGAGGCTACTGAAGCGAATGGTGAATGGCGCGCCGCAGCTTGCTGAGTCTATTTGGCGAATGATTTGGTCGCGCGCTTCGGGCGTCGTGGCGCCCAGGAAGCGCAATGTGAAATGCCAGTTCTCTGCTGGGACCAATTTTCCCGGTAAGTTCTTTGGTAGCGAATTCGCGATCGTGAGTCGCGCTTCATCCGAGAGTGGAACACCGATGAAAAGACGTTCGGCCATTCATCGATTATAGCATGGGTCGCGCGTGAAGATCGTAATTCCCGGCGGGACCGGTCAGGTCGGCACGTTGCTGGCGCGGGCGTTTCATCGCGACGGCCACAGCGTAGTCGTGCTCAGCCGAAGGGCTGACGGTAAGCGCGCAGGTAGTGAGGCCGCCTCGGCGACACCGTGGCGGGTGGTACGATGGGATGCGCAACGAATCGGCCCTTGGGCGAAGGAGCTCGAAGGCACTGACGTGGTGGTTAACCTCGCGGGCCGGAACGTCAATTGCCGCTATAACAAGAAGCATCGGCGCGAGATTATGGAATCGCGCGTCCGCTCGACACGATTGGTTGGCGAGGCCATCGGCGCGGCCCGCAAGCCTCCACGGATTTGGCTGCAGGCAAGCACAGCCACCATTTACGCCCATCGCTACGATGCGGCGAACGATGAGCGTACCGGAATCATTGGCGGCGACGAGCCGGGTGCGCCGGATACCTGGCGATTCAGCATCGATGTCGCCAAGGCGTGGGAGCGCGCTGTAGATGAATCGCCAACACCGGCTACAAGAAAGGTAAAACTCCGCTCGGCGATGGTGATGAGTCCCGACAAGGATGGAATCTTCGACACACTTCTTACGCTCGTCCGCCGGGGCCTCGGCGGCACGGCCGCGGGTGGACGCCAGTACATCTCGTGGATTCACGAGACGGATTTCATTCGCTCGCTTTATTGGCTGATCGCGCGGGAAGACATGGAGGGCGCCGTCAACGTCGCTTCACCCAATCCACTGCCGAACAAGGAGTTCATGGGCATACTGCGCGAGGCAGCGCACGCGCGCATCGGACTTCCTGCGACGAGGCTTATGCTGGAGGTGGGTGCATTCTTCATGCGGAGCGAGACGGAGCTGATTCTCAAGAGCAGGCGCGTTGTTCCAGGGCGAATGCTCGAGGCCGGCTTCGATTTTGTGTTTCCGCAATGGGAGCAGGCAGCGCGCGATCTGTGCGCGCGATCGCTCGCGAGCTAGAGGATGTAGCGCCTCAGATCTTCATCGTCGGCGATGGTCTTCAGGCGGCTTCGCACCCGCTCCTGATCGATCACGACCGTCTTTTCGCCGGTGTCGGGAAGCCCGAACAGGATATCCTCGAGCAGGGTCGTCATCACCGTATGCAGGCGACGCGCTCCGATGTTTTCCATCCGCTCGTTCACGTGCGCGGCGATCTTCGCGATCTCGGCGATTCCGTCGCCCGTAAACTCGAGCTTCGCTCCCTCTGCTTCCACGAGCGCCGAATATTGTTTGGTGAGCGCATTCTCGGGCTCGGTCATGATGCGCACGAAGTCGGCTTCGGTGAGCGAGTCGAGCTCGACCCGTATCGGAAACCTCCCCTGAAGCTCTGGAATCAGATCACTGGGCTTGGCGACGTGGAACGCCCCCGCGGCGACGAAGAGGACGTGATCCGTCTTCACCATTCCGTGCTTGGTCTGAACGTTCGATCCCTCGACGATCGGAAGGAGATCGCGCTGGACCCCCTCGCGCGAAACGTCAGGTCCGCCCGAGGACGGGCCACGTTGACCCGCGATCTTGTCAATCTCATCAAGGAAGATGATGCCCATCGTCTGCACCCGCTCCAGCGCGTCGGCGGTGACGTCTTCCTTGTTGATCAACTTCTCCAACTCCTCGGCGAGAAGAATGCGCCGCGCTTCGGAGACTTTCACACTGCGTTTCTTCCTGCGCTTCGGCAGCATGTCCTGGAGCATCTCGGAGAGGTTGTCCATTCCCTCCGGCGCGCCCTGGGGAACCATCATGTCGAAGACCATCGGCGACTGCGCCGTGACTTCGATCTCGAGCTCCCGTTCGTCAAGCTGGCCATCCTCGAGCAGTGCCTTCAGCTTCTCGCGCGTTCTCTTGTAGCGTACTTCCGAGGCATCGTTCTCGGTGGACACGGAGCCGCCTGGAGATACGACGAACAAGTGAGCGCCGCCGCCAGCGGCGGCCGACGCGGGGGCAGATTGCTTGATGTCAGGAGGAACGGGAAGCAACAGATCGAGAAGCCTCTCTTCCACTTTCTGCTTGGCGATGTCCTGAACTTCGGATTCGCGCTCGCCGCGCACCATGTTGATAGCGCTCTCTACCAGGTCGCGAACCATCGATTCGACATCGCGACCGACGTAACCGACCTCGGTGAATTTCGATGCTTCGACTTTCACGAACGGAGCGCCGGCGAGACGCGCCAGTCGGCGGGCGATCTCGGTTTTTCCCACACCGGTGGGCCCCACGAGGATGATGTTGTTGGGAGAGATTTCTTCGCGAATCGGCTCTGGCGCGCGCTGTCTGCGCCAGCGATTCCTCAACGCGATGGCGACCGCTTTTTTAGCGTCGCCCTGACCGACGATGTAGCGATCGAGCTCCTCGACGATCTGCCTTGGCGTGAGACCGGCCAGCTTTTCCAGTGCGGCCTGGGTGCGGGGCGATGCCATCAGCTCGGCTCGAGGACGGTGATGTTGGAGTTCGTATAGACACAGATCTCGGCGGCGATCTCGAGGCCGCGCTTCACGATTTCCTTCGCCGACAAATCCGTGTTCTGCACGAGAGCGCGTGCCGCGGCCAGGGCGTAGCTGCCGCCGGAGCCTATGGCGAGGATGCCGTCATCTGGCTCGATGATGTCACCCGTGCCCGAGATGATGAAGCCGTGCTCGCGATCGGTGACCGCGAGAAGTGCTTCGAGCCGGCGCAGCACCCGATCGCTGCGCCAATCCTTGGCGAGCTCCACAGCCGCGCGCTGAAGATTGCCCGGGTATCGCTCGAGCTTTTCCTCGAACTTTTCGAAGAGTGTGAACGCATCAGCGGCGGCTCCCGCGAACCCAGCGATCAGTTTGCCGCCGTGCAGGCTGCGGACTTTCTGGGCGTTCGACTTCATCACCGTTTGGCCGACGGTGACCTGGCCGTCGCCGCCGAGCGCGACCTGCCCGTTTTTGCGAACGGCCAGGATTGTGGTCGAGCGGACTCGCTCGCGATTCATCGCTCCAAATTAACACCCGACCGCGTTAAGCGCGGCTGGGCGGGCTTTAGTTGCGCCCCCTTCTTGCATTTGGAACGGCTATGAAAGCAGAGCAGTTGCCAATCCTGATCGGCGTGCTGGTCGCCCTCTTCGGGCTGACAATCCTACTGGATGCCTGGCAAGCTGGTGGCGTAGCGCCACTTCGTGAACGCCGCCGCCGCACCCGCGCGGTCCCTAACAAGGGCGGACAGACTTTAGTTGCGCTCGGAACGTTGTGCATGGCAGCGGCCCTGATCGGCCGGGACACCTGGCGGTGGGGGACGATCGCCGTTTTGACGGGGATCGCGCTGTTGCTGGTAGGAGCGGTGATGAATCGAGCGTACCTGCGCGAGGTCTTACTGTTTCGCGGCGCGGCCCGACGGGGAGAGGGAGAAAAGAATTCGCGGTTGAATCAGACGCCGACCAAAACTCGCATCCGCTGAGCTGCAGGCGAAGTACGCGTCGCGCCGCGATACCTAAGGTGCAACCTCAAACACCGCCGTACCACTCGTACCCCTGATCGCTCCAATACCCTCCGTTCATCACTGGCATGAAGACGATCTTCGTCAGGTACTTCGTGTTCTTGTAGCCCAGCTTGACGGGTGAGTACACGCGGGCCGGTGCACCGTGCGCGGGCTCGAGCGGGCTGCCATCCAATCCGTAAGCGACGACGGTCTGCTTGTGCATGGCGCTCTCGATGTCCCAGCTCTCATGGTAGTTATCATCGAATGACTGGAAATCGACATAGCGCGCTTTCGGATCAGGACGCACCAGCCGCGCGAGCTCGGTGAAGGGGACGCCCGTCCATGTTTCGACCGCAGTCCATCCTTCCACGCAATAGTGATTGACGCGATTGGAAACTTGTGGCAGGCGCTGCATGTCTTCGATGCTTAGCCGCGCAGGGTTCGCGACGAGCCCACTCACCTCGAGCGACCACTTACCGCGCGCGGCCTCGTCCCACACGGGCACCGAGGGCGACACGTAATAACTCGGGAGCTTGTTTCCCGCTTCGTTCGCGCCGGCCTGCACGACATCCATCGAAGTATGCCGGAACAGTTTTCGTTCGAGGACCAAATTCTTGCGCTCGGCGTACTTGAGAAGCCTGTCGGCGGCTTTTGGCCCACGTGAATTGCAGGCCGCGAGAAGAGTCGCCGAGATGAGGCCCGTCCCGCGCACGAGGAATTCACGTCGATCGATTCCGTCTACGAAACGAAAGATTCCGTCATCGTCGTGAGCGCTCATGTCGGAGTGCCCGATGGTGGCGCTGCTGCCGGCGGCGGTGCTGCGCGTCTGGGCAGAAGATGATAGAACGGCCGCGCATTTCGCGCTTCCGGCGAGAGCGAAGGATCGTAATTGCCCGTAATCATCGACGGCAGCGAGTATGGATCCACCGCAAACACCATGAAGACGTGCGCCACGCTCAGAATCACGATTATCAGCATGGCGAGGAAGTGCCAGTACCGCGCCCACACATAGCCGCCGAACAGCGCCGTATACGGAGCAAACTGAACGGGTTTCCAGATTGCGATACCTGTGAGCACTGCCAGCACGCCCGCCAACGGTAGTGTGAAGTACGTCGCTTTCTGCAGCGCGTTGTGCTTCCCCTGATGCGGGTGATCCTTGCGACGGAACGTGTAGAACTTGACCATCTGCCAGCTGTCGCGGATGTCGCCTTTTCCGGGAACGAGGTCGCGCCACTCTCCGTGGAGGTAGACGAAGCTGAGGTAGATGATTCCGTTGACTACGAGCAGCCACATCGCGGCGAAGTGCCAGTGCCTGGCCCCGCCGAGCCAGCCGCCGAAGGTCAGCCAGGAAGGTATCGGCTTGTGCTCAAAGGGATAGCAACAGAAAATCTCTCCCTTACGCGCGAACGCCGGGTAGGCGTTGAAGATGCGAAGCCCGCTGCCGACCATCACGATGATGGCGAGGACGTTCACCCAGTGAGTGACGCGGACAATCCAATGGTGACGCTTCATACGCTGCATAGATTGTCCGCGCTCACCCCCGATAGCAACCGGCGCTACGGAATTCTCCCCGTCGCGACCCTCAGATTATCGATGAACATCGACTGATCCACCGGCGAGCCGTCGCCAATGTAGGGGGCAATGAGGAACTGACTGAACTGGAGCGTCGGATGCGCACCGGTCCGAAAGAGAATGTCGTGACGGTCGATGATCAGCGTCCCATTGAACCAGTACTGTATCACTCCATCGGCCTTGCCTATACCATTAACGATTGTGTTGAGCTGGAAATAAGCTTCCACAAAATTCCAGTTGCTCTTGTAGCCATCTCCAGCCACGGGCTTGAACACGACCGGACCGGTGAGCTGCTTGTCGTTGTACCAGGACGATCCGGTGTTATAGCACTCGGAGAATATGTTGCTCTCTACCACGCCATTGCAGCCGCCCGTAGAGCGGTTCTCGGTAACACCAACCAGATTGTTCGGCAACGGCCCGTTGCTGGTGTTAACGGATTTGTTGTCCTGCATCGCCAGACGCGGCCGGCCACCGTTCTGATAGTTCTCTTCTACATAGATAGTGAGAAAGTTCTCGGAAGGACCGTCATAATCGCCGTCCAGAGTACTCATCGCGTAGAACTCGTGCGGATGGTACGCCTGACCTGACCCCACCCAGTTGGTGCTGTACTTCACGTAGTAGCTCAGATAAAAAGAATTCGACGGCGTGAACTTGTGCCGTTGTGAGCCTCCACTGGTCGGAGTGCTCGCACCAGCAAGGAAGCGGTACTGCGACGAACTGTTGCTGCCGGCGATGTGCTCAGTGGTCGAAAGCACGGCACGTGTGTTGTCGTACCAACCGCGCGACGCAATGTTGGCGTCCTCGAAGTTTTCCTGGAATAGAAGCGTTCCGGCCGGCGGTGGGGGTGGCGGCGGTGCGGCCTGCACTGTAAGCGGCGCGCTCCCGTTCTTGCCCTCGCTCGTCGCAACTATGTTGGCATTCCCGCTGGCAACCGCGGTCACGAGCCCCGCTGTCGAAACGGTAGCCGCTGAAGTGTTGCTGGAGCTCCAGGCAATTTCGCGTCCGGTCAGGACGTTGCCGTTCGCATCCCTTGTCGTTGCTGTAGCCTGCGTGGTTTGCCCCGGATTTAACGTTGACGAGGCAAGACTCACTGTGACGGTGGCAACAGCCGTTGCCGTGCTGGATGTGACCGAGAGCTGAGCGCTGCCGGTAACTCCCCCGCTGCTGGCGATGATTGCAGCCGTCCCGACTTTTATCGCGGTGGCGAGTCCGGAAGCCGAAATGGTCGCAATCGTAGTGTCGCTCGATCTCCAGGTGACAGGACGAGAAATCGCTCTGCCGCGACGGTCCTTCATTGTGACGCTCGCTTGGGTGGTCTGGCCTACCTGAACCGAGCTCGACACCAGGTGCACCTGAATCGACGCCACCACTCTGTTTGCATCGGCAGACAAATCATCGGTACCGAGGCCGTCCAACCCTGTTGATGCTTCCGAGCAAGAGAGAAAACCAATTAGTGCGAAGGCGACTGCCACTCCGCTCATTGTTGTGCGGTTCACGGATACACCCGTCAATCGCGCGACCAGCTTCAGCTGGGGAGAGAATGCCTCCATAGCGCCCTACAACGCCGTTTTGGCGCGGAGCGGCAAGAGTCATGTCTCAACCAGCAACGCCGTGGGACGACGCGCATCTATATACGTCAGGCGAAACGTTCGAATCGCCATTGTGGTAAGCGTTGATTTCAGTGAAGCAATCGCGCCGTGCTGCGCGCGTATCGGGCAGGCAGGCCATTATCGTGCCCGCGCCGCGCGACACATACGATTACAGCCGCGTTACCACCTCATGCGCGTGGATGGGCCTTTTGATAGACCTGCTTGAGCCGCTCGATGCTTGTGTGCGTGTAGATCTGGGTCGTAGAGATGGACGAGTGGCCGAGCAGCTCCTGGACGGCCCGCAGATCAGCGCCAGCGTCGAGCAGATGCGTCGCGAAAGTGTGTCGAAGCGAGTGAGTCGAAAGGCCGGAGCTCTCGTCGATCTTGTCCAGAAAGCCCTTCACTGCGTTCTGGATCGCGCGCGCCGAGATCCGTTTGCCGCGACTACTCAGGAAAAAAGCGGTGCGATCGCCGGATTGGCCAATGCCGCGCAACAACTCGTCACGCTTCGATTCGTAGTTTCTGAGTGCGAGCTGCGCGTGATCGCCGAGCGGAATGATGCGTTCTTTCCTTCCCTTCCCTCGAACCTTCACCTGCTGCGACAACAGGTCGATGTCCATCCGATTGATGCCGCGAAGCTCCGACAGGCGCATCCCTGTCGAATAGAACAGCTCCAGGATCGCGCAATTTCTCACGTCGGGAAAGCGCCCCTCCTGCGCCTTCAGCTCTGCCGACTGAAATAACAACTCGATCTGCGCACGATCGAGATAACCCGGCAGGTACTTGTCCTGCTTCGGCGTGTTGACGCCGCGCGCGGGATTCGCATCGACGAGCTCATTGCGATGGAGATAGCGGTATAGGCTCCGCACCGCGGAGAGGCTGCGCGCGACCGATCTCTTGTTCAGTTTCCTCCGCGTCAGGTGCGCCAGAAATCCCCGGATCGCCAGCCTGTCGATGCCCTGCCACGACCACTCGCGCGCACCGTAGTATGTCCCGAGGAAGGCGACGAACTCCTCGAGATCGCGACGATAGGCAATCACAGTATTGGGCGAGACGTCGCGCTCCTTCGCCAGATGCGTCAGGTAATCCTCGATCGTCGCTGGTACGGCTTCCTCGACCGGGGCGTCGGCAAGCTGACGTCTGCTCGGCTTGCTCATGCGCGAGCGGTCAGTGCGCCGGTGATGTTGTTTGCATCTATCCACTCCTGCATTTCGCGTAGCGCACGGTCCGCGAACATCTCTCTTTTTTTCTTTTTGTCCCGCACAGGCTGTGGCAGCTCGTCGAGCAGCCCGAAGTTCGCGTTCATTGGCTGAAAATGCTTCGGATTGGCTTCACGCATATACCGGTACAGCGCACCAAGCATGGTGGTTGGCGGAGGCACCACCGCGTCTTCGCCGGAAAGCAGACGGGCGAGATTGATTCCGGCCAACAATCCCGTCGCCGAGCTCTCGGTGTATCCCTCGACGCCTGTAATCTGGCCGGCAAACAGTACCCTCGGCTCATCCCGCGCTGAAAGATGCGGTGTCAACGCCGCGGGAGAATTCAGATATGAGTTGCGGTGAATCGAGCCATAACGGAGAAATTCCGCCTGCTCGAGCCCGGGAATCATTTTCAGAACGCGCTGCTGCTCCGGAATTCGCAGCCGCGTCTGGAATCCAACCAAATTCCACATTCTTCCGGCGCGATCCTCCTGACGCAGCTGCACGACAGCGTGAGCATCCCGACCAGTTCGAGGGTCGCGCAGGCCAACCGGTTTGAGTGGTCCAAAGCGCAGAGTATCCCGTCCTCGCTTCGCCATGACCTCGACGGGCATGCACGCCTCGAAGTACGGCACCTCGTCGAACTCGTGGCCATGGTATTGATCGGCCGAGATCAACGCATCGAGAAACGCGTCATACTGCTCGCGCGACATCGGACAGTTGAGATAGGCACCGCCCCCATCCGCGCCATCCATGGTCTCTTTCCCGTAGCGCGAAGCGCGATATGCAATCGATTCGTCGATGGATTCGCGCGCGACGATCGGGGCAATCGCATCATAGAAAGCCAGGGCACCTGTTCCGAGCTTCGCTTTAATCGACTCGGCGAACTTGTCGGAGGTCAGCGGCCCGGTGGCAACGATGCACGGTGCGGAAATCCTCGTCGCTTCGCCGCGCACCACTTCGATCCGAGACTCCGTTGCGATCCTCTCGGTGACCGCCGCCGAGAACACGTCACGATCCACCGCCAGCGCGCTGCCAGCAGCCACTCGCGCCGAGTCCGCAGCCTCGAGGACTAAAGACCCGAGCAGCCGCATCTCTGCCTTCAACAGCCCATGCGCGTTGGTCAGCTCTGTGCTCTTGAACGTATTCGAGCAGACCAGCTCCGCCAGCCTGTCAGTCTTGTGCGCCGGGGTCGTTACAACCGGTCGCATCTCATGAAGAGTTACGTCGAAGCCGCGCGAGGCGAGCTGCCAGGCGGCCTCCGATCCGGCAAGGCCTCCCCCCACAACGGTGACGGCAGAATCGTTCTGCCGCTTTCCCGCCTCCCGCCTCCCGCTTCCCGCTTCCCGCTTCACACCGCCACAGCTTCGGGTGTCGGCGCGACATCCCACTCGTTCGCGCATTTGATGCAGCGACGGTAATCACCGCGGGCCTTCGTGAACTTCATCTCGGCGCCGACGTAACCACACTCCGGGCAGGTCTCCGCGACCGGTTTATCCCAGACGACGAAGTCGCACTTCGGATAATTGGAGCAGCCGTAAAATGCCTTGCCGCGCTTCTTGGACCGGCGGACCGCGATGTCGCCGCCGTCCTTCGGACACTTCACGCCAGTGGGCATCGAGCGCGTTCCGCGGCACTTCGGGAACTTGCTGCAACCGAGGAACTCGCCAGAGCGTCCGTGACGGATTACCATCGGCTCGCCACACTCGTGGCAAATCTCGTTGGTTGGTTGCGCCGGTTTGCGATCGCCGCGGAGCGGGCGCGTGTATTTGCATTCCTTCGGATGATTCTCGCACGCGAGAAACGGCCCGAAGAATCCGCCGCGCGGCACCAGCTTGCCTCCACAATCGGGACACCTTTCGGTTGACAGCGAAGAGAGATCGTGCGCCTCTCCAATCAGCGCTTCGATATCGGCGCCTTTGAGCGCAATCGCGAATGGGCCGTAGAAATCGCCGAGCATCTTACGCCAGTTCACGTCGCCTTCCTCGATCTTGTCGAGGTCGGTCTCCATGTGTGATGTAAACTTGACGTTAAAGACGTCCGGGAAGCTCTTCACCATGACCTTCTCGACCTGCTCGCCAAGCTGGGTCGGGAAAAAACGTCGCTGCTCGAGCATCGCGTACCGACGATCGACCAATGTTGAGACGATCGACGCGTAGGTCGAAGGCCGGCCGATGCCAAGGCGCTCCAGCTCTTTCACCAGGCTCGCCTCGGAGAAGCGCGGGGGCGGCTCGGTGAAGTGCTGCGATGGCGTGATCGACTTAACCGGGATCTCCTCGCCCTTCTCAACGGCAGGAAGACCCTGCTCCGCCTCGAGTGGCTTTCCTTCCTCGGCCTCGCGCGATTCCTTGTACAGCTTCTGGTAGCCATCGAACTTGACGACGCTGCCGGTGGCCCTGAACAGGAATCGATCGAAGTCGAAGTCGATCGTTGTGGTGTCGAAAATTGCCGGCGCCATCTGGGACGCCATGAATCGCTGCCAGATCAGCTCGTAGAGCTTGTACTGATCTTCCTTGAGAAACTTGCGAATGTGCTCAGGACGGCGCGTCGGATCCGTTGGGCGAATTGCCTCGTGCGCGTCCTGGGCGTTCTTCGACTTGCCGTCCATGTAGAGACGCGGTCCGTCGGGCAGATATTCCTGTCCGAACATCATCTTGATGTAGTCGCGCGCCTGGCCGGCTGCCGAAGCCGCAACGCGGGTCGAGTCGGTACGCATGTAGGTGATCAGACCCGTGGGTCCATCCTCACCCACATCGATGCCTTCGTAGAGATCCTGCGCCAGGCGCATGGTTCTCTTGGACCCGAATCCGAGCTTCTTGGCCGCGTCCTGCTGGAGCGTGCTGGTGGTGAACGGGGCGCCGGGATTCTTCCTGCGCTCGCGCCGCTTGATCTCGGTGACCTGAAACGTCTTGCGCGACTTGAGCGCGGCGAGAATGTCGTTCGCCTCTTTCTCGTTGCTGATGACGGGCTTCTTGCCGTCGAGCAGGTGCAGCTTCGCAGTGAACTGCTGGCCGTTTTCCTCGAGCAGCGCTTCGACCGTCCAGTATTCGACAGCTTTGAACGCGCGGATCTCGCGCTCGCGCTCTACGAGCAGGCGCAGCGCTACCGTCTGTACTCGTCCGGCTGAAATTCCCTTCTTTACGGTCTTCCACAGCACCGGACTCGCCTTGTAGCCGACGAGTCGGTCGAGAACGCGCCTCGCCTGCTGCGCGTCAACTTTGCGCTCGTCGATGTCGCCCGCGTTCTGAATCGCCAATTGAACGGCGTCGCGCGTGATCTCGTGGAACAGGACGCGCCTCACCGGCGCGCCATTCTTGGATTTGATCTGCTGGGCGACGTGCCAGGCGATCGCTTCACCTTCACGATCGGGGTCGGTGGCGAGGAAGATCTCGCGCGAATCACGCGCCGCGCTTTTCAGCTCGGCGACGGTCTTCTCCTTTCCAGGAATCGTCACGTACTCCGGCTGAAAGCCGTTCTCGATGTCGATTCCGATTTTCTTTTCAGGCAGATCCCGAACGTGACCAACCGTCGCGCGCACGCGGTACCCGCGGCCCAGGTACTTGCCGATTGTCTTCGCCTTGGCCGGCGACTCGACGATTACGAGCGAAGTCGAGCCAGGCTCGTGCTGATGATCCCCGTCGAGGTCCTCGGCGACCTGCTTGCGCGATTTGCTCGCACGCGCTGTCGACTTGGCCTTGGGTGTGGTTTTCGTCGCGCGCTTCGTTTTTTTGGCTACTTTAGCTTTCGCCATTTTCTTTAGTGCACCGTAGTGTTGTCGCCGCTTCCCGACGAATCTTCCAGGCCCGTGCCCTCGAGCAGTCCGCGCAAGTCGTCGAGCGCGATGCGTCCATCGAATTGCATCAGCGCTCTTTCGATTATGTGCTCGAGCTCCAGCCCGTTTATGGCGCCCGACCCATTCAGCGACAAGAGGTGGCCCCATGCTTCGGGTGCAAAACGCCCCCGTTCATGTGGTCCCATGACCCGAAATGTAGGTTGATTGGGAATCCCGTCAGACATGGCGTAGCTTGTTATTTAATGGTCGAGCCGAGCTCGACGACCTTTGCTATAAGTTGTTGTCTTGCAAGGCGTTCCGTGTCGAGAACGGCGTCAGCTGTCTCGTACAAAGCGCGCCTTTTTTCGTACAATTCCCGGAGCGCTACCACCGGGTCACGCCCCGCCAGGAGCGGGCGGGTCTCCACCCGGCGCAATCTACGCGCAACTGCCTCGGGTGACGCTCTAAGGTATATGATACGTCCAGCCAAACGCAAAAGTTCGACGGATTTTTTTTGCGTGATCCATCCCCCGCCCGGTGACAGCACCATTCCGCCGGTCCCGCTCAGCTCCTGCGTCAGCGCGAATTCCATCGACCGAAAGTAATCCTCACCCCTCAAGCGAAAGATTTCGCGCACCTCCAATCCTTCGCGTTTCTCGATCTCGCGGTCGAAATCGAGAAATGGCCTCCCCAGCTGGCGAGCCGCTGCCTTGCCGATCGTTGTCTTGCCGACTCCGGGAAGCCCAACGAGGATCAGATGCGGTGCAGACGTCTTACCGTCCCTTTCTATCAGCCAGAGACGCGATGTAGCCGTTGTAATTGCGCTTCGTCTCGGACAGCGAGTCGCCGCCGAATTTTTCCAGGAGCGCCTGCGCTACGACGAATGCTGTCATCGCTTCGGCGATTACTCCCATCGCAGGAACCGCGGTGACATCACTTCTCTCCGCCACCGCCTGCGCGGGCTCGCGTGTCTTCATCTCGATGGTTCCCAGCGGGCGCATCAGCGTGCTGATCGGTTTCATGGAGGCGCGAACGATGATCTGTTCTCCGTTGGTGATTCCACCTTCCAGTCCACCCGCTCGATTGGTCCGCCTCCGCACGCGTCCCGCTCGTACGTTTTTTTCGTCCGCGTCAATTTCGTCGTGGACATCGGAGCCCTGACGCCGCGCACTCTCGACACCCAAGCCGATCTCCACAGCTTTGACAGCGGGAATCGACATGATCGCCGCAGCGAGCCTGCCATCGAGCTTCCTGCCCCACGAAACGTGGGAGCCGAGTCCGACTGGCACACCGTCGCATATCACCTCTGCGGTCCCGCCGAGAGTGTTGCCCTCTGATTTGGCGGCATCGATGCGAGCGATCATTTCCCTTTCCGCATTGGCGTCTAGCGTACGGAGCTGCGATTCGTCCGCGACGGCATTGATGTCGGTCGGCATGATCTCGGGACGCCTGGCATCAATTCCACCCAGATGCACGATATGGCTGCCGACTGTGATGCCAAACTCGCGTAGCAATCGCTTGCAGATGGCACCCGAAGCAACCCGCGCTGTCGTCTCGCGCGCGGAGGCGCGCTCCAGGACATCGCGCGCGTCATCGCGATTGTACTTGAGCATGCCCGAGAGATCGACGTGCCCTGGACGCGGACGCGTCACCTGGCGCTTTCGGTCAGGATCGCCCTCTCGCGGCGCCGGATCCATGATCTCCTGCCAGTTCTTCCAGTCGCGATTCTGGACGACCATCGCGATGGGCGAGCCGAGCGTTTCGCCGGCACGCACGCCGGAAAGGAACTCGATGTGGTCGGACTCGATCTTCATGCGTCTGCCGCGCCCGTAGCCCTGCTGGCGACGCGCCAGCTCGACGTCGACGTCGGCGGCTACCAATGGAAGACCCGCCACCATCCCCTCGAGGATGGAGACAAGAGCAGGTCCGTGAGATTCGCCGGCGGTGGTGAAGCGAAGCATGAGCACAAAAAAGAACCAGCACGTGCTTCGATTACAACCCCTACCGCCGCGAAGTCTGCCCGACGATCGCCGACAAAAGAAAAAAGCCCGGCCGGTCGGCCGGGCTTTTTCAGTGCTTCTTAGCGAGTTACGGGCAGGTGGTGGTGAACGTGTTTGGCAGCTGCGCGATGACTACGCCTCGCGCCGTCGCTCCCACCAGCACCAGCTGGCCACTCGGCCGCAGCGCCGCCGTTATAGGACCGATGATCGGATCCTTGATCGGAATGGTGCCCACTCTCAGGTAGCAGTTCGTGTCGTAAATCTCGATCAGCGGCTCCGACGACGCGGCAAATGCCAGTCGTGTATTGAGCGGGAAGGAGAACGTCCCCGTGTTCTGCGGATGGAAATCCAGACCCGCGTTGGTGTTCGTCGTCTGCAGAATACCCAGCAGTCGGAGAGCCGGATTCAGGATGTAGCTGGAATCGGCACGAATAGCTGCGAGTCCGCCGTCGAAGTTGATGGCCACTCCGAACATTCTCGCCGAAGTGTTGGCGATGAAGTCCGTCACGTCCGCCGGCGGAGAAACACCGCGGTCGACCCACCAAATGGTGGGATCGTATCCTCTGTCGACGTCATACATCATTGCGCGACTGTTGATGACGCTGCCACCCTCACCGAACACTGAACGGCGGAAGTTACCCGAGCTGCGTACGAAGGTGGTGTCACGGAACGCCAGCCGCCGGGCGATCACGACCGATGAACCTAACGGGTTGAAAGCCGGCACCAGCACCGCGTGCCCAACGCCATCGGCATCCCACCGCTCGATCTCAAGTGTGTCACCACGTGCGCCGTCCTGGCCGATCGCCTGCTCGAAGAAGAAGTGCGAAGTGGTTGAATCCGACTTGCCGGCCGCCGTAACACCCTTCGTCAGGTTTTCCCAGCGCAGAGTGCCGGCGAGATCCGAGAACGGTGGTGATTGTCCAGGCGTAGGCGTAGTCGAATACGTCAGCATGACGTCCTGACAAATACCGCCCACTTCGTGGCACGTAGCGCCGATGTACTGCGGACGATCGCTGAAGTCATAGACGGTCTTCACCTGAATCGGGAGACCGCTCGTCGCGGACGTCGTCGTTGTGATCGTTGCGACGACGATGTTCGGCAATAGGTAGCGGAACACTTCGAGACCGCTCCCGCTGGTCCCGCCATTCAGATTGATGTAACTGATCTGGGTGCCGCCAGAGTTGGCGACCAGCAGTGTGTCACCCTTGGTTCCGTTGCGGTCGCGCGGCCATGCCGTGATACCCCACGGGCGTGAGCCCACAATCACGGGAGCCTTGAACGATGAATCCGCCAGGTTGAAGACTTCGACCTGATTTCGGGTGATGTTCGTGAGGTATAGGCGATCCTTGCCGGGGTGGTAAAGAGCGTCGGCAACCTGTCCGCCGAAGGGCAGAACCTTGGTAACGCCAGCGACGACAGTGACGGTATCGATTCTATCGAGACCGCTCGCGAGCTTGGCATAGGCTCTGACGCCGTTCGAGTTACGCGCGAACACCTGGATGTAGGCGGTGGTCGGGAAAGTCGTGTACGGCAGCCTCATCTTGAAGTTGTGCGAATCGAAGGTGAGCTGACCACTGGAAACGAATGTCAACGAGTCGTCGATCGGTCCACCAGGCGTGCTTCGCACCTCGTATCCGAGCTGACTGATGCCGCTCGGATCGTCGGCTTCGACGTGCACTGTATCGCTTACTTCAACGCGTCTGACGTGGCCGCAGGCGTTATCGTATGCGGAATTGCCGACGCAATACAGATTGACCACCGGCACAGAGTTGATCTGGGCGGCCGTCTGGACATTGATGGTGATGCTCGGCCCAACGGCGCGCTGACCCAGCGAGTCCCGGAGGAACGGAGTGATGGTCAGCGTTCCCGGCGTAGCATTGGCCGGAATTGCGATCGTATCCTGCATTGTAGTCGAATCGAGCATCGGACTCGCGAACAGCACCGAGTCATTGCGAACGACGGGACCGGTTGAATTAAGGCCCAGCGACATCACCTTCGTCGCAGCCTTACCCATGACGGTCACGAGAATCGACTTCCCTACGACCGCGGAGCTTCCGGAGAACGGACTCAGCACCTGCACCTGCGGCGGCGGAAGATTACCCGTCGCCATGATGAGTGTGTCGACGCCGGAGGTATTCCCCGCTCCGTCGATTGCGGTCGCAGTGATCGTCACCGGTGTGCCCGGTGGAACGGTGCGACTGGCAAAAAGCGTGAACGGCAGTTGGATGTCGGTCACAGCGCTGGTGAACACGGTGTCGAAAGCAAATCCGACGGCACCGATCGCCTGAACGTGGATCAGCTTCAGCCCGAGGTTATCCTTCGCCTGGGTTGAGAATGCGATTACGGTGTCGGCTCGTCCACCAACGGCGGTGAGCGTCAGCGTGGGCGGAACGCGGTCCCGCTGCGGATCGATCGACGTCGATTCGTTGCACGCCGCGACTCCAAGTGAGACCGATGCCGCGAGTACAGTTACTGCGAAACCGCGGCGGATAGCGCCGAAAGGAACTTTATGCATGCGAGTCACCTTTAACGGGTGGCTGGTGGCATCGGGTTCGACGAGGCGCCTGGAATCGGCGCGCCGTCATCGATGATGTGTGGCGTGACGAGTATGAGGAGATCACGCTTTTCGTCGTCGGTACGAGTCTCGCCGAACAGTCTGCCAATGAGCGGCAGGTCGACGAGTATCGGAATACCCGACTTGGACTGCGTGGTCTGGGTGACGGTGAGTCCGCCAATGACCGCGGTCTCGCCATCGCCTACGAGGAGCTGGGTATCGCCGGCCTGCTTGCCGAAGATGAACCCGACGTCTGATGAAGCGAGCTGCGCGTCGGAGTTCTCAGCATGCAGCAGGAGCAGGATCTGCCGGTTGTTGGTGATGTGCGGCGTGACTGTCAGGATGATACCGACCTGCTTCATCTGAACTGTCGCGCGGGGCTGCTGGTTCGGATTGCCGCCACCCGAAATGTTCGCGGTATTCGCGTCGAGCACTCGGATCGGAATTTCCTGACCGACCTGGATCGATGCCTGTCTGTTGTCGAGCGTCACGATGCTCGGCTCCGCCTGCAAGTCCGCCAAGCGAACTTCCTGCAAAGCGTCGAGGAAGCTGGTGAGCTGGAACTTGCCGAGCGCGGTCGAGAAGACGACGCTGAGCGCCGGGTTTACGACTCGCGCATTCGCGTTCGCGATCGCCGACAGCGCGTTGCCCCCGAGCAGAATTCTGTCGCCCTGGAAGGGCGTGCCGCCGCCGAGCGCGTCAGGAACTCCGTCGCCGTTGGTGTCGATCGGCTTGAGCGTCGAAGGATCCGGGCGCTTGATAAGCTGGCTGAAGAACTGGTCGGTGCCCGTGCCGAGATCGTACGAGAGCCCGATGTCTTCGATGTTGGTTCTGTTGACGAAGATGATCTTCGCCTTGATGCCGACCTGCGGCGTGCGAACGTCGAGGTTGCGCACGTACTGCAGCACGTCGGCGAGGCGTGAAGCCGTCTCCGTAATGATCAGTGTGTTGGTGGTGCTGTCAGC
>Ga0136846_1221686_pt1 | contig 34417 bp, 34 predicted proteins | sample HopSoiMetagenom2_FD_96841 | JGI IMG/M metagenome (GOLD analysis project Ga0136846, IMG submission 96841) | Grasslands soil microbial communities from Hopland, California, USA - 2 Assembly 2016 (version 4) | ecosystem: Environmental > Terrestrial > Soil > Grasslands | place: USA: Hopland...
CTGGGTGTGTGGGCTGCTGCTGTGCCTGTTCATCGGGCCGACGCTGTCGTCGGCGCGGACTCTGATGCTGCGAATGTCTGCCGACGGCAAGGAAGGCGTGGTCTTCGGCCTCTATACGACGACGGGTCGTGCGGCGTCGTTCGTGGCGCCATGGCTGTTCTCAATGTTCATAGACATATTCGGCAGCGACCGCGCCGGCTTGGGCGGGATCTGCGTCGTCATCGCGGTCGGTCTTGTGGGCATGGTCGCGGTGCGAACGCCGGGGCGGTCCTTGGCGACGGCGGCCTGACGTCTACGGACCGGGCACCGGGCGCGGCCAGGTCGGGCGTGGCAATTCGGTTCGCGTTGGAGGACGCATCCGGTCCAGCACGGTGCGCAGCGGCGGCCACGTCGACCGGCCTCGGCGTGTTACGGCGTAGGCCGTCAGCACGGCCTTAGGTTCCGACAGCGGAAGCACTTTGACGCCCGGACTGGTTGGCCGGCCGATCGGCAAGAGGCCCACTCCGTAGCCGGCCACGATGAGATCTTCCACAAGCTCGAGACTGTCGATCTCGTGCGCGATGCGTGGGACGAAGCCTGCCAGCGACGCCAGCGTCCGCACCGCGTCCTCGTCGGCTGTGTTGCGGGAGTTGACAATCCACGTTCGATCGGCGTACTCGGCGACCTCGACGGCCCCATCGCGAGTATCGGCAGGAACGCCCAGTCCCCACGGAACCGACCACAGCGCAACCGTTTCCAGCACCGGACTTGGCGAAGCGGGCGCGAGGTTGTAGTCATACGTCAGTGCGAGGTCGAGGTCGTCGTTGGTCAACAGGGCGAAGGCCTCGATGGGTTCGTACTCGCTGATCACGAAGCGAACCTTCGGGAACTGCTCGGTCACCTCGGCGACGATCGGCAGCAGCGAGACCCGGATGCCGGTCGCAAACCCGCCAACGCGCACGGTGCCCGCCGGCTCGGCATCGGGATCGAGGTCCAGGCGCGCGCTGTCGACCGCCGCGAGGATCGTGACGGCATGGTCGGCGAGGCGTTGACCAGCCGGCGTCAGTCGCACCCGTCGGCCCTCGGGCTCGATCAGTTGCGCGCCGGTTTCCTTGGCCAGAGCGGCGATCTGCTGCGACACCGTCGACGTGGTGAGGTGGTGTGCCTCCGCGACGGCCCGCATGGAGCCGAGCCGCGACAGCGACAGCAGCAGTTGGAGGCGGCGCGTGTCCATGCCGCCTATTGTCCACTCTGGCTAAACAGTCTCGTCGAAAGCCGACATTGTTTCGAACAATTGCTTGGCCCGAGTGATGCGGCCAACGAGGAACTGGTTGGCCGGCCTAGGTCTCAAACTTTGTGGCGAATCGCGATGCTTCCAACCTGGTATTTTGCGCTTGTCCCACCAACGTGGCGAAGGGTTCTGTCTCATTTTCGTGGCGAATTCCCGATGGATCGAACACAACCGAGGCGGCGGCGAATGAGAGGTCAATTCATGGATAACAGCAGTTATCCATGCACAATTGTCGGCCGTGTCGCAACGTTCCGGGGGCATCGGCGCGAGCGATCCCGCTGAACTGAAGTGTGGTGCATGTGGTTTGCGGCCGCGGGGTGCGTCACCGCACGTTTCAGTGAGGCCACCGTCGGGCGCTTTCGTGGATCGCTGGCTCTGACCGGCTTGGCGGTCCCGAGCTCGCCGCCTTTACCACGGTGGTGACATCCGAACCAGACGCTAGGGGAAGGTGATCTGTACCGCACGATATTTCACGCGCGACTCGCTGCCGACGTGCGGAGGCGCCGTCGGCCGTACGGCCGCATCGGACGGTGTGGCGCCAACGCCACTGCCGGGCCCAATGGACCAGCGGTTCGCTGGTGCGCGCCGCTGTCGACGATGCCGCGCTCACGCGTTCTCTGAGTCCCCGCGGATCAGGTCGGCAGCCTTTTCGGCAATCATGGTGGTCGGTGCCGCGGTGTTTCCGCGAATGACCGTCGGCATGACCGATGCGTCGACAATGCGCAACCGTTCGATTCCGAGCACCTTCAGTTGCGAATCGACCACTTGTCGACTTCCGCCTGGACGGCAAGGCCGCCCTGGTGACCGGTGGAGCCGCCGGCATCGGGGCGGCGATCGCCGGCGCCTACGCCGCCAAGGGGGCCCGCATCGCCTTCGTCGACCTCAACGAGGCCGCCGCGACCCAGACGGCCAGTGGTCTTCCGACCGAAAGCCGCGGCTTCCGTTGTGACGTGGCCGATCCCGATTCGGTGCGCGGCACCGTCGATGCGGTGCTGGACGTGTTCGGGCGGGTCGACATCCTGGTGAACAGTGCAGGTGTCGTGCAGCTCGCTCCGGCCGAGGAGCTGTCGGTGAAGGCGTGGAACGCCACCATCGACGTGAATCTCAAGGGCACCTTCCTGATGTGTCAGGCGGTGGGCTCGTCGATGCTCCAGGCCGGCGGCGGGGTCATCGTGAACATGGCCTCGCAGGCCGCCACCGTCGCACTCGACCAGCACGTGGCCTACTGCGCGTCGAAGTTCGGTGTGGTGGGGGTGTCAAAGGTGCTGGCCGCCGAATGGGGCCCGCGGGGTGTGCGCGTCAATACGATCTCGCCCACGGTGGTTCTCACCGAACTCGGCCGAAGGCGTGGGACGGCCCACACGGTGATGCGCTCAAGAAGCTCATCCCCGTCGGACGATTCGCCTATCCGGACGAGATCGCTGCGGCCGCAGTGTATCTGGGGTCCGACGCCGCGGCGATGGTCAACGGCGCCGACCTGGCTGTCGGGTCTCAAAGTTCGTGGCGAACGTCGACGCTCTGGCCAGCGCGTTTCCCGTTGTCTCATCCACGTGGCGAATGGTTCCGTCTCATTTTCGTGGCGAATTTTCGAGAGGGCAAGATTGCGGCCGAAGAATGGCTGTACCGGTAACCCGCCATATTTGATCTCGCCGTATCGGCAGTGAATCGCTATAGCGGCAGAGGCGACACCACCCTCCACGACGCACCGCCGCTCCGGTCAGCCGGCCGTATCATCAGCGGGGCCGCCAGGCGGTATCACCTGGTAGCTGTAACGCCACTCGACCTCGGTGCCATGCTCACCGCCGACCGGCCGTGATCCGTGGAGATGCAAAAAAGCGACCATGTCATCGTCGCCGACTTGAGCCTGAGCCTTCCGCTCCGCCAGCGCCCTTACTTGGGCCGGGCTCATCGTCTCGGGCACCACGATGGTGTCGTGCCGCACGTTCGAGGCATCGGCCATAGCGCCAGGCTGCGGCAAGTGAGGGCTTCCGTTTCCCGACGACACGCGCCCTCACATAACCGTGATCGACACGTGCTCGACCTGCGACGCAACCGCCACTCGCCATTGACCACGCCGAACGGGCCACCCAAGGTAACCGCGAGGACCAGTTGGCGGCGGCCTTCACGTACTTGCCTGGCGTGACTAATTCTCCGGGATGGGTGAGATATATTGTGCCACAATATGATAACGGATACGAAGCAGTTATTCGTGAATAACGAATGTTATCCAGGAGAAATTCCGCCATTTGCATCACATGCGTCACGGGTGCAGGGCCGGCGACGGTTGGTTCCCCTCTTGGTGTGATGACTAAACCGGTTGTTGGTCTGTGTGTTTGGGCTCCGTAGTTGGTAGGCGGGGGAGCGTTCGTCTGCGACGTGCGGCCGACACGCTGGGCCGAGTCGTGGCAAGGTGATGCGGCTACCTGAGCGGCGATTGGGTGGGCGAGGTCACCGTCGTGGCGCTGCGCCGACTGGCCTTGGGCGGATAGGTGTTTCCGTTGGCGACCGCGGGCCCGGTCGTAACATCACATCCAACGACGTGTGCGCCGCGATTGCGGAATAGTTCTTGGGCAACCGCGCCCTGACCGCCGGTTCCGCCATGCGCACTCCCTTGTCGACGAGACGCGCGTTGCGAGCGACCGAAGCGTCGAGCGGTGGTGGGCGGAACGCATCGTTGCCACCCGATGAAATGGTTGCGGGGATTCGTTCTGCCAAACACGCTGTAAAGCAAGGGGTCTGGACACTGTGGACGGCCCTCAGTCTTCAATTGGCGGCCGCTTCGCCTTCTGCCAGGCGAGCGGATTCAGTTCACGGTAGGGGTCGCCGTTGCGGACTTCGAGGAGGTCGGCGATGGTCTGCTCCAGTGATTCCTGTGTGCATTGTTTGACCGTTGCCACCCACTTATCGTTGGCGACCCGCGCGGGTTTGGCAGTCGCAATGGGTGCGCCGAAGCGCAGATACGTTCGCTGCGGCCTGGGAATCAGGGTGGGGCCGACCCCACGCATCAGCGGCACTGCCATGTCGGCGCGGCCGGACAGTCTCTCTGCGAGTCCTTGACTCAGCCGCTCCCAGCGGCCACCGCGCGTCGTCAGGCTCCGGTAAACATCATCGCCTCCGACGAGGCCGACGGGCACGATCGGATAGTTGTTTTCCACTGAGAGCCGGGCGAATCCGGCTCGGCCCTGCCAGCGCAGCGTGTGCTCCTCACCCTTGAACTTGGCGATTTCGCGGCCACCGCCCGGAAACACCAGAATGGGTTCGTTGTGGCGCATCAATTCACCCGCGGTTTCTGGGGCCCCGACAACAGCGCCCGCTGCCGCAAGCAGATCACCCGGCAAGCCACGCATACGGCCGAAGTTGCGGTCGGCCAGAGGTCGCACCCGCATGCCGGTCTCGCGCCGCACCAAGTAGGGAATCAATAGGCCCTCCACGCCGAACTGGGTGTGGTTGCCGACCAGCAGGAACCGGCCGTCGGACGGCAGGTTCGATAGTCCGTCGACATAGGGTCGGTAGAGATCGATCAGCGGTGCGGCCCTGTCGGCGACGGATTCCACGATTCGGCGCAACGTCTGAACCCGGCCGGGTGGGTTCATGATCTCGTCGATGTTCAGCGTGCTCATGACTGTTGGGAGTCCTTACGTTGCGGGGTGTTTGAACGCATCGGTGTCGCGCCGGGTCGGGAGAAGACCAGACTGGCCATTCCGGGTCCGAACCGGATGGGCCTTGGCAGGGCTTCGATGCGCATTTGCGGGTCGACCGCTTTGCCGAGGGCCACGAACGCCGAGTGGCTGTAGGCGCGCAGGCTGCTGATGAAGCCGTCGTGAATGACGTGCCTGAAAGACGGCCGCACTGACATCGCGATTGCCGCCAACGGTGTGACCATCAGTTGGGTGAGGATCAGCTGCAGCGGGGATGAACGTTTGATATCGATCACCAAAAATCGCCGGCCAACTCTGGTCGCTTCGGCGATCGCGCGTACCGCGGCCGCCGGCGGCAGGTGATGAAACGCCGCGGCGAACACCACCAGGTCGTAGCTATCGTCGTCGGCGCCGATCGCGCTGGCATCGACGACCTGGGTGCACACCCGGGGATGGGCGCCTAGGTCACCGGCGGCGATGGTGGCCACCGAGGTCGCATCGAGATCACTGACCGTCACCGCCGCAGTGGGATGCAATTCCAGGATCTTGGCCGACAACTTGCCGTGTCCGGCGCCGAGTTCGAGGATGCGCGGGTTCGAAATGTCTGCCACCACGTCCAGTGCTGTGCGGGCGTTCTTCTCGTGTTGGCCGGTGCGGGTGCCCACCCGATCCAGAGCGCCGATCACCGTCTGCTTGACCTCGTCGGGGACGTCGTAGCGGTCGGTGTACTCCAGCGCGCCGGTCTGTAATCGCCGATCCAGCCACGAAGCGTTCGGACCGCCTCGTGGCATCCGCGCGACGGCGGGGTCCACCGCAGTCGCCTTGGCCTGACCCATCATGAACTCCTAGGTGTCGTGACATCCAATGACGACTCCACCGTACCGAACGAACTAGTTTGTTTGTTATGATTTGGCTGTGAGAAACAGAACTGAGCTTCGCGGCGAGATCCTGGCGGCCGCCCGAGCGGAGTTCGCCCAATACGGATTGGCCGGCGCCCGCATCGACCGCATCGCGCGCAACGCGCAGGCCAGCAAGGAGCGCCTGTACGCGCATTTCGGCGACAAGGAAGCGCTCTTTCGTGAGGTAGTGGCCGACGACAATGCCGAGTTCTTCCGGGCGATCAACTTGCGCCGTAAAAACATTCCGGAGTTTGTCGGCGACGTCTACGACGTGGCCCGCAATCGCCCCGAGCACCTGCGGATGATCACGTGGGCACGGCTGGAGGGGTTCACCCTGGATGAACCCGAGGCCGACGGCCAACCCGTTTTCGCCGATACCATCGAAGCGATCCGAGCCGCGCAGGCCGCCGGCGACGTGGACCCATGGTGGGAGCCGGCCGACCTGATCGTCCTTCTGCTGGGCATGGGTCTGGCGTGGGCGAACTCGCCCGACCCTCACTCCGCGACCGGCGACGGCACTGTCATCGCGCGCCGTCGCGCCGCCGCCATCGAAGCTGCCAGCCGAATCATCGCAACCCGTCGCTGAGGTCTAGCGCAATCCCTAAACAGAGTTATGTTGCGGCTCAAGCGCTTTGCGCGAGCACCTGTCACCGAAGGATGCATCCCCTCAACCCTCGAAAACTAGGAGTACTCATGGCCGTGCACCAGAGAGACGTCGCCGTTACCGACTTGGCCGGAAGGTTGATCGTCGTCACCGGCGCCACCTCCGGCGTCGGGCTCGGTCTGGCGGCCCGGCTCTCCGCCGCGGGCGCCGAGGTGATCATGGCGATCCGCAACCAGAGCAAGGGCGAACGCGCGCTCGCACAGATCCGCGCGAAGACCCCCGACGCTGCGGTGACACTCAAAGACCTGGACCTGGCGTCGCTGGACAGCGTCGCCGCGCTGCGCGCGGAACTCAACACCGAGGGCAGACCCATCGACGTCCTGATCAACAATGCCGCCGTCATCGCAGCGATGAAGCGCGACACCACCGCCGACGGGTTCGAAATGCAGTTCGGTACCAACCATCTCGGGCATTTCGCGCTGACCGCACACCTGTTGCCGCTGCTGCGGGCTGCGCGGTCACCGCGCGTCGTCGCCATCAGCGCCATGGCCGCCCGCAGCGCGCGCCTTCGCTTCGACGACCTGCAGTTCGAAAAGAACTACAAACCTATGCAGGCCTATGGCCAGTCGAAGCTGGCGAATCTAATCTTTGCCCGCGAGCTCGACTGGCGAAGCCGCTACGCGGGCTGGGGCGTGATGTCCAACGCCGCACACCCGGGCATGGCAAAACTAAACCCCGCCAACGGCACAACACCGGACGACAAAACCAAGGTTTCCCGGCATGAACGGTTCATCAGGTTCACGCAACGGCTTCTGCCTTTCATGTGGCAGGAAATAGAACAAGCCATCGTTGGTGCTGTCGAGATTCGCGATAAACCGACGTCACCGTTCACGATCGAAACCAGGGGCGGCGAGTACCGCTGGCCATTCGTTAGTCGTCATCGGATGGGTTCGTGTCCGTCTGGGGAAGAGGCTGGTCGCGAAGCGTACGCCGAGGAGGCTCGATCGCATGCGTGACGTGCCGATTCGGCGATAACCGCGTCAGCGGTTGTGCGAGGGTAATCAGCGGCGGAGGCGACGCCGTAGCTAGAACCTCATTGTCTTCGGTCCTTTGGGCAGCGGCGGTGTTCGGCGGGTGATATGGCCGCGGGCGATGAGCTCGACGGTCACCGCGACACTGCACGTCTGGGACAGCAGCAACGCGATCAGGATGAGGATCTGCACGGCACCGGCCTGGGCGGCCGATCCGGTGCTGAGAAGGACGCCGACGAAGGCGCCGGGCAGCGTCACCAGACCGACGGTCCTGGTGGAATCGAGATTGGGCAGCAGTGCATTATTGGCCGAATCCCCAATGATCTCCCTGCGCGAATCCCGTTCGCTCATACCGAGGCTGAGCGCCGCCTCCACCTCCCCTGCGCGCACGTTGAGAGTGTCGAGCGCCAGGCGGGCGGCGACCGCCGTGACGGTCATGGTGTTGCCGAGCACAATGGCGACGATCGGCACAACGGCAACGCCGGTTGCCGGCACCACTCCGGATAGCAGCAGTAGAGGTAGTACGGCGACCAAGCCGAGCGCCAGGCACACTGCTAGCCAAAGGGATCCACGGCTGGCCTGGCTGCGCCGCGCGGCGGTGACACTGGCGACGAGGAACATGGCCGTGAGCACGAGTGCCGACGACCATAGCCGCATCATCGCCGCCGCCAAAACCCCCGCGACAGCGGCTAGTTGCACCGATGCGCGGACCGCGGCCCACGGCACTGTCCACGGCGAGCCGAGTGCAGTGAGCCGGTAGATCACGCCGGCGGCGATCGCCATGACCACGCACACGGCGATCAACGCCGGTCCCAGCACGGGTTGTGCGGCAGCCATGGCGGCTAGTACAGGTAGACGTCGACCAGCAGTGCTGCAACCCCTGCCAGGACGGCGAGCACCGCGAGTCGGCGGGCGGGATCGGCGCGCATGGCCCCGAACCCGAGTAGCACCGCAGCGAAGGCCACGCTGAATACCCCGGATCCGGTGTCTTGCCAACTGACCGGAAACACCGGGATCGGCGCATCGTGAAAGAACTGATTGGCGCGGGTCGCGCGCAGGATCGCATTCCACGCGACCGCGCCGAGCAGGGCGCTGGCCGCCACAGACACAAGCACCCATGGGCGGCGCTCACGCACAGCGAACGCAAGAACCACCGCCAGTACCGCTGACAATGCAGCGCCGTAGCCGATCACTCCCCATAACAGCATGCGAGTCTCCCTTCGTGGTCAGCTCGGTTCCCGCTCCAGCAGCGCCGGTCTTCCATTGGTGCCCGCCGGAATTGGATAAAAGCTGCGGTGCGTCGCTGGGTCGACGGCGACCACATGCGCGCCATCGGCCAGATGCGCCGAGCCGCTCACCGTCAAGTTGTGGCCGTGCAGATCCAGCGTGGTGACCGTGCCGCTTTCGGCGGCCACATACAGCCGGTGCGCGCCGGCGTCGTACGCGAGCACATCGGGATCCTCACCTACCGGATTGGTTCCGACAACGCCCCAGGTCGTCTGATCGATGGTGATTAATGTGGCGTTCTGGTCGCAGGCCACGAACACCAATCGATCCGGGCTGTCGACCGCCAGACCGTGCGGATGCTGGCAGCCCGGCAACACCACCCTCTGTTTGATCGTCAGCGCGGCGGGGTCGATCACCGCCAGGTCGTTGCTGCCCTGCACAGCCACCAGCATCCGGTCGCCGTCCGGGTCATAACCGATGTTGCCGACCTGGCCGCCGAGTTCGACGGTTCCCCGCGGTTGCAGGGTGCCCGCGTCCACAACGGTTTCGGTCCCAGCGGTTTCGTTGGTGGTCCAGATCGCGTTGCGGCGAGAGTCGTAGGTCAGCCCGTCCGGATACTGGCCGGTGGTGGCTTGCCCGAGCACGTCGCCGGTCGTCTCGTCGATGGCGATCACCTTGTTGGCCCCGGTCGCTGTCGCATACACCCTATTGAGGGCACCGACGACCAGTACTCCGTGCACTTGCGAGATGTTCGGGATGGTGCGCATGACACGATCGGCCCGCACGTCGACCTCGATCAGCTCGCTGGCACCAAGGTGCGCGATGAACAACAAGCCCCGTTGCGCATCCAGACTGACGTAGTCGAAACGCGAATTGTCGCCAGGCAGCGCGATCTCAGCCACCGGGCGTAGCGGCAAAGGCGTCTCTGGTTTGTTCTGCGATTCAGATGCTTTCGTGCAACTTGCTACAACCAACGCCGCGATCAACAGGCTGGCCATCCAGGCCATCGAACGCCACTGTGCAGGCTTCGCGATGAGCATGGGCTTATGCCGGTTGCAGGTTGGTGGCGTCCAATGCCGGGCGCAGCGCACGACCGAGGGTGACCGCGTCGTCGACAGCCCAGAAATGCATGTAGAACAGCCGCGGCTGCTCGGTCAGGCCGTGGTTGTGTAACTCCACGATTTGAATGTTGCCGGCGCGCAGCGCCTGGATGACCTTCTGCACTTCGGGCTCTGTCAGGATGAAGTCACCGTTGATCGCAGCCCTGCCGCCACCGACCGGTTGAAAGTTGATCACCGTCGTGAGGTTCAACGATGTCGCCGGCAACACGTAGCCGTCCTCCACGATGGTGTCCTTACGGGGGATGCTGTATTTCAACAACCCGCCGTCGGGGGTTCCCTTGCGGCCCAACGCCTGCTCGACGCCGGCGACGTCGATGTCCACCGGTGGCTGCCGGGCGGGCGGCGGGGCGGCCGGCCCGATCGCGGTGGCATCGAGCGCGGCCTTGAGGCCTTGGGCCAGTTGGGTGGCGTCTCCCATTCCGTGGATGTGGGTCCACCACACCGGCGGGGATTGCTCGAGCAGATGCTTGTGCAGCGCGGTCTGGGCGATGCCGTGGGCCTGCAACGCATCGGTGACCTTCGGCAACTCGGCCTCGGTGACCACCAAGTCACCCATCAACAGGGTCTGGTTGTCGGCGTAGCGCGTGAACGCCGCGTAGCCACCGAGCGAAAGTCCCGGCTTGATCGCGACGCCATATGAAGTGACTTGAAGATCGTTGCGCGGCAATGCCACCCGATACGCGGTGTTTTGTCTCCCAGCTTGCCGCTACGGCCCAGCGCGTCGGCCACCGGCTTCCAATCCGAATCGGTTGTGGTCACTGGGGTGGCAGGACTTGGTTGGTGCTGCTGGCTGGGGCTGGGTCCGGTTTCGGATCCGGAGCTGCAACCGGCTGCCAGCGCCAGCGCCACCGCCGAAGCGACTACCAATGCGCAGCTGGTGACACGGGTCATACGCCTCGTCGTGGATTGCATACTGCTTCCTTACATTTCGGGTGCCCGTACCCATCGGTGCGGGTGGGTATCTCGTATTGCCACCTATCTGTCGGAACTCCGGTCCGCCAGGGCGGATTCGATTCGGCGGCGGCCAGCGACGGGTTCTGTGCTCATGCGGGATCGCGGCCCAGGATTAAGCTGCGCCGGTAAAATTCGTAAAGTCCATCGAATAGCGCATCAGCGACGGCCAGGGTGTGCTCATCAGTGCCGGTAATCGACAGACCGCGCAACACGGTATCCAGGCCGGGAGCCTCCGGCGCGTCGTAGCGGCCATCATCGAGATCCGCCTCATGCACGATTTCGGCGATCCGCCACAGCACCGGGTCGGTCAATTCGTAACGGCGCAGGATAGTTTCGAAGGTGCAGTCGCCGTGATGGTGCGACAAGGCCACTCCGCGCATGTCGAACGAGGTCGCGTCCTCCGGCACCTGATCGGGATCGGTGACGAACACGAATTCCGCATCAGGGTCGACAAACCGGCGGATCAGCCATGCGCACCCCGCTCGGTCGATATGGATGCCGGCCCGAGTCGCCCACCTCACCGTGACACCTCCTGCGCCTCGTCGCCGGATACCGGTTCAGCTGCTTTCGCCAGCTGATGCAACGCCGCTCGGGCGCGTTCGCGCTCTGGCGGCGGGAAAAAATCGCGACGCATGATTTGGCGCCACTGACCGCGTAGCCGCCGCAACGCCGACGCACGCGCGGACGGGTCGAGCACAGCGGCAGCCGTCGCTGCCGACGCCAGCTCGTCGTACTCCGCCGCGCGCGCACCGGCGATCTGCGCGGCCAGCTCGCGCTCCTGCAGCGCGGTGCTGGGACGCGCCAGCCACACCCCGGCCTGCCCGCCCGCCTCGATCACCTCGTCGGCCAGCCATTCCAGCTGCTCGCGCGTCCGGGCGTCGGCTGGCAGGGCCGCCACTCCGTCGGCCAGCTGCGCCACACCCAGCTTCTTGAGCTTGCGCCACAACGTGATCCGCGGGGTTGAGGGCTCCCGAGGTAGCCGATAACTCAACAACACCCACTCGCCGATCGCCGGCCCATCGCTGGCCATCAACTCAGTGTAACCATGGTTACAACACATGCGCGTCGCACCTATTGATCGGACCGATTCAATCCCGCCCATCTGCGTAGACGTTCTGACGCGGTCAAGTGCCCGCACGGCAATCGGCCTGGAAAGCCTTCGCCCGCCGGTGCATGCATTTAGGTAGTGCACTACTCGCGACACCCGGCGCACCAGAAACAACGATTGACGTGAGGGGAATTCTCAGCCGAAAACCCCCGGCTGTGTTGAACGACATCGACAATGACAGCCGGGCCAGTCTAAGGCGGCAGCTGATCCGTCGATCACCGCCGTTGGTGGGGAGGACCGATGGCCAACCAATCGCCGCGCGCGGCCGACGCATGACCACGCCGCCCACGCTGCTTGCCCTCGACACCCTCGGCGCCGTCGAGACCGCCGGCACGGTCACCTTCGCCCTGTGGTTGCCGTGGGTGGCGGCCGCAGACGGCAACAGCGTCAGCGTGAAGATCATCCACGAGCGCGACCAGTTCCTGCAGGACATCCCGGCCAGCGAGTTCGCGATGAGCCACAGCATCCGGGACCCGCACGGTGATTTCTGGACGGTGTCGGTCCCGATTGCCGGCACACCGCCGCCGACGCCCCGCTCGGCGTGGGGCAGCCCGGGCCGCTATGTCTACCGCTACCAGATCGACAACGCGAACGTCGGCACGCTCGACTGGATCATCGATCCTTTCGCGCGAGAATTCGGCGTGGGCCGGTTGTCGGCAATCACCCTGGGTTACCAGCCGCACACGTGGAGCGCGGCCGAGGCGGACTGGCGCACCCCGGCGCTGACCGACCTTGTCGTATACGAGGTGAACATCGCCGAACTCGGCGGCGACCTCGACCGCGCCAACGACTTCCTGGCCTACCTCGCCGACCTGGGCGTGAACGCCGTCGAGATCATGCCGCTGTCCAACGTCGCGGCGGCCGTCGACTGGGGCTACCTTCCCATCGGCTACTTCGGTGTGGACGAGCGCTTCGGCAACCGCTCCGACTTCCAGGCACTCGTCGACACCGCCCACCAGCACGGCATCGCCGTCATCGTCGACGTGGTGTACGGCCATACCGGAGTCGGCTTCCCCTACTACGACGCCTACACGCGGCTGGGCTATCGGGAGAACCCCTTCATGGGGACCTTCGCGAAGGATTACTTCAGCAACTTCGGCAAGAGCACCGACTTCGGGCGACCGTTGACGCGCGACTACTTTTTCTCCGTCAACCACCACTGGCTCGACGTCTACCACGTCGACGGTTTCCGCTACGACTGCGTACCGAACTACTGGGACGGCGCCGAGGGCATCGGCTACGCCAGCTTGGTCTACGAGACCTATCAGCTCACCAAGGCCAAGCTCAGCGGCCCACCCTCGCACTGGAGCCGCTTCGACGGCGGGCCGGAGGAACCACTGCGCTTGATCCAGTGTGCCGAGCAGCTCGAAGGCCCCGAAGAAGTCCTGCGCGCGACCTACTCCAACTGCACCTGGCAGAACAGCACCTTTGACGCGGCCAGGGCGGTGGCGCGCGGCGATCGCGGCCCCCTGACTGACTGGGGCTTGCGCCTGGGCCTATTCGGCTATCCCGCTCAGGCTGACAGCAACGGCGAGGTCATCCCGAAGACAGCCCTGCAGTATCTGGAGAACCACGACCACGAGCGCTTCATCTGCAACTTCGGGCTGAAGAACCCCGACGAGGCGGGCAACCCGCTCTTCCTGGAGGGTGACCGGGAGCGGTGGTTCATGCTGCAGCCGTACCTGATCGCCACCTTGATGAGCAAGGGCATACCCATGCTGTGGCAGGGCCAGGAATTCGGCGAAAATTACTTCCTGCCCGAGTTCGGAGCCGGACGGGTCGCCATGCTTCGTCCGCCTCGATGGGACTTGTTCTACGACGCGGCCGGGCACGGCGTCGTGTCGCTGGTCCGCAAGCTCCTGCGGCTGCGACGGGAACGACCGCAGCTGCGCGAGGGGACCTATTTCTTCTTCAATCACTGGGAGCGCTACCAGTCGCGCGGGGTGCTGCTGTTCGCCCGATACAACGACACCGACTACACACTGGTGGCGGTCAACACCACCGACACCGAGCAGACGGTGCCGTTCTGGTTTCCCATCGCCGGCGACTACGCAGAGGAACTGCACGGCGGCGATCTCGACCTCAAAGCTGTTGTTGCGCTCCTGGAGACGCCGCTCGTTGTCCCCTCGCACTACGGCCGTATCTGGACGGCGCCCACCCACTAGGAGGACAACATGGTGACGAAGACCGAACGCACATCCTTCACCCTGGACATCCAGGGCCGCTACCTGTGCAACGACATCACCGAGGTCAATGCCTGGAAAACCCAGGGAGGGCGGCCCTTCGACATCATCGTCATCGGCGGGGGCACGTTCGGCGGCGCCGTCGCCGAGCATCTGTGGTTCCGCCAGCGGCAGGCAGGCGGTGGTCTGCGCACACTCGTCGTTGAGGCCGGTCTGTTCACCGCGCCCGAGCACGTCCAGAACACCGGGATCCAGGGCTTCGACGACGGCTTCGATCCCTTCTTCCTCAACGAGAACGCACCGCAGCCGGAGCTGCCGCATAAGGAGGTGTGGGGGCTTCCGTGGAAGGCCACCATCCCCTTCAAGGGGCTGGCCTACACCCTTGGCGGGCGCTCGCTGTTTTGGGGCGGTTGGTCGCCGCGCCTGCTCGACGACGAGATGCCCGCAACATGGCCGGCCGAGACGGTTGCCGACCTCAAGGCCCGCTACTTCGACGAGAGCACCCGGCAGATCGGCGTCGATGAAACCAACGACTTCATCTTCGGAGACCTGCAGAATGCGTTGCGCCAGCGGCTCTTCGACAATATCGCCGCCATCAACGGCGCCATCCCGCTAAATTCGCTTCCGGCGTCGCCACTTCTGACGCCGGGCGCCGATCCCGCCGCGCTGCTCGGCTTACCGCCGGGGTCGGGGCTCTCGCCGCAGAGCCTGAAGAATCTGCTGAAGCTGGAGGCGCCGCTGGCGGTGCAGGCGCGAGCGCCGCACGCCGGCTTCTTCCCGCTCAACAAGTTCAGCACCGTGCCCCTGATGATGAAGGCCGCCCGCACCGCCTCCTCGGACTTCAGCGGCGACGATGCGCGCAAGGACTTCATGATCCTGCCGGGCACACACGTGCTCTCCATCCGAACCGCGCCTACGGGCACCGGCACCTGGCGAGTCACCGGCGTCGACACCAGCCAGGGCTTCATCGACCTAGCACCCGGCGGCGTCGCCGTCGCCGCGCTCGGCACCATCGAGACCGCGCGCCTAGCGCTGGCGTCGTTCGACGGCACCGGAATTCCGACATTGCCCCTGATGGGCAAGAACCTCATGGCCCACGTCCGCTCGAACCTGACCTTCCGGGTGCCACGCAGCGCCATCCCCGGACTGCCGAACACCACCAACGAGGTGCAGACGGCGGCCCTATTCCTCAAGTGCCGCGCCACCCGACCCAACGGTGACCACCTCGGCTTTTTCCACCTGCAGATTTCCGCGACGGGTGGGGGCAACCTCGCCGGCGCCGACGACGAGCTGTACAAGAAGGTGCCCGACGTCGACTTCTTCGATGCGCTGAAGACCTCGACGGACACCCACGTGGCCGTAGCCATACGGGGCATCGGCGAAATGGAAGCGGCCGACTTCGTCAATCCCGGCGCCCACGCGGGCCGCGTCGACATCGATGCTCGCACAGACGAATACGGCATCCGGCGGGCCAATGTGACACTGACGGCCTCCGCGACCGACAACGACCTGTGGACCTTCATGGACGCCACCATGACGCAGGTCGCAAACCTCATCGCCAACGGCCAGGCCAGCCCATCCCCACAGCGCGACAAACTTGGCACCACCCACCACGAGACCGGCACGCTGTGGATGGGCACCAACCCCGCCCGAAGCGTCACCGACCCGGCCGGTCGCTTCCACCACACCGACAATCTCTACGCCGCCGGGCCATGCCTGTTCCCCAGCATTGGCTCACCCAACCCCATGCTGACCGGCATCGCAATGGCCCGACGCACAGGCGATCTCATCATCAACCCACCCGCCTTCTCCGCCGACGCCGGCTTCGAGACGCTCTTCGACGGCACCAATCTCGGCGATTGGAAGATGTCTACGATCCGCAACCAGCCCGGACGCGACAATCCCGGCAGGTTCCTTATCCGCCGCGGTGCCCTAGAGGCGCATCCCGGCACCGACCTCGGCCTGCTCTGGCTGGCGCGGCCAACACCACCGCGCTACATCCTGCGGCTGCAATGGATGATGACCGCGCCCGACGACAACTCCGGGGTCTTCGTCGCCTTCCCGCATCCCGAGCAACAGAACTACGACAACACCGCCTGGGTAGGCGTCAACTTCGGCTTCGAAGTCCAAATCGACGAGCAGGCGCGCCCCGACGGCTCAGACATCCACCGCACCGGGGCGATCTACTCCTTCAAAGGCCCGACGGACGGACCGCTCGTCGTCCGTCCTGTCGGGGAATGGAACGACTACGAGATCACCGTTGACGGTGCCGACTTCACCGTCGCGCTCAACGGGCAAGTGGTGAACCGCTTCCACTTCACCGGCGACCCACAGTCACCCCGGCGCGGCCTGGCATCGACACCGCAGGAGCCGCGCTTCATCGGCCTGCAGAACCACACAGGCGTTGTGCGGTTCCGACGCATCCAATGGAAGGCGCTCTAGCCACGGCGTATCAGGAGCGGCCTGACACTGTTCGACGGTGTGGTCGCATCGTCGACTGCATGCCGCTAGACGTAGCCCCCAATTTCGCCGAGGATTCGCCATCGAAATGAGACAGAATCGCTCGCCACGCCGGTGAGACAACGCCAAAAGGCCCTGGTCATGGAGTCGGCATTCGCCACAAACTTTGAGACCCTACAAAAGTCGAGGCCATCGAGGGCTAAAGGAGGTCGCCCACTAACAGGCGCGCACCACGTGCAGTCCCGCCTTCTCGAACGGCCGTGTTTGAGCATCGGCCGCTGCTTCGTCGGTCACCAGAGTGGCGCCACGGGGGAGCGGCGCCCATGCGTGAAATGGTTTGCGCCCCAACTTATCTGCATGCGCCAATACATATACCTTGCCAGCGCGTTCGATCATGATCTCCTTCAGCCGCGTCTGCACCAGCTCGGCTTCGCAGATACCCAGATCGGCGGTCACCGCGTCTGCCCCGAGGAACGCACGGTCGAATGTCAGGCGTTGCAGCGTCGCCTCGGCCAGTGGCCCGATGAAACCCTGGCTGAGGTGACGCAGTGTGCCGCCGATGCATTCGACTCGGACGTCATCGGCGTCGGCGAGTGCTTCAAGTGCGGTCAGGCCGGCGGTGACGACGACGAGATCTTCGACGTCGCGCAGAAATTCGCCCATGGCGCCGACGGTGGTACCCGCGTCGAGCAGGATGGTCTCGCCCGGCTCTACCTGTTCGGCGGCCCAGCGAGCGATGGCTCGCTTTGCTTCAAACCCCTCCATCGCGCGCTGTCGGAGCGACGGTTCCTGTTGGTGCCCCAACGCGATCGCCCCGCCATAGGTGCGCGCGATCAGCCCTTGTGCCGTGAGCTGGCTCAGATCACGGCGGATGGTCGAAGGAGTCACACCGAACTGGGCGGACAGCTCCTCCACGCTCGCCAGCCCGCTGGACCGTGCCAGCCGTACGATCTCTGACCGCCGGGCTTCCGACTCGCGAACCGCCATACTGTCTTCCTACCTGACGACGGCTGTACTGCTTGCCAATTCGGCGGCCTGGCGCAGCGCCTCGATCATGCTGCCGTGCTCGGCGGTGCCTTTGCCTGCGATATCAAAGGCCGTGCCGTGGTCCACCGAGGTGCGGATGACCGGCAATCCGACGGTGATGTTGACACCTGCCTCTATGCCCAGCACCTTGACCGGGCCGTGGCCCTGGTCGTGGTACATCGCGACGATCAGGTCGTAATCGCCCCGGCCGGCCAGGAAGAACGCAGTGTCCGCAGGCAGCGGACCGTGCACGTTGATGCCGTCGGCCTTCAACACCTCGATGGCCGGGATGATCTTCTGCTCCTCCTCGCCGTACCCGAACAACCCGCCCTCGCCGGCGTGCGGGTTGATTCCGCACACGCCGATCTTCGGGCTGGATATGCCCGCCCGCACCAGCGCTTCATGTCCGCGGCGTACCGTGCGCTCGACGAGGCCGGGTTCGATTCTGGCCACCGCGTCCAGAAGCCCTATATGCGTGGTGACGTGGATGACCTTCAGCTTCGGCGTCGACAACATCATCGACACTTCCTCGGTGCCCGTCAGGTGCGCCAGTAGTTCGGTGTGGCCGGGGTAGATGTGGCCCGCCGCGTGCAGCGCCTCCTTGTTCAGCGGTGCCGTACAGATCGCCTGCACCTCGCCCCGGACGGCGAGTTCGCTTGCAGTGCGGATGTATTCGTAGGCTGCGTTACCCGCGACCGCAGACAGTTTGCCCCACGGCAGGTCCTCGGGGAGCAGGTCGAGATCGATGACGTTGATACGGCCCGGCGCGTGATTTGCGTCGGAGACCGATTCGACGGCGACGATGTCGGCGGTGACCCCGACGATCTCGGCGGCTTGTCGCAGTCGCTTGGCGTCGCCGATGACTATCGGATTGCACAGGCCGAGGACGGTGTGGTCGAGCAGCGCGGGGACGACCACCTCCGGACCGATGCCGGCGCCATCGCCCATGGTAACTGCGACGATGGGCAGGGGTTGGTTCGTCATGAGTTGTCCTCGCTTCGTTGGGTGAGGTATCGGACGATGGTCACCAAACTGTCGATCGCACCGAAGCTTCCGGGCCGGGTGACGACACGCCGGCCATCGGAGGCCACCGATACAACGGCGCCGTGGTGGATTTCGTGTACGGGCTGCAGCGTGTTGATATCGATGGCGTCGACGACGGCTCTTGCCGTCTCCCCGCCGGTAACGATCAGGTCGGGGTGGTGCTGGCGCTCGGCGGCGGCGATGAACTCGCCCAGGGCGATCGAGACTGCTTGGGTCTCCGCGGGGTTCACGATGCCGCCGATGGTGACGACGGCCGAGCCGTGGTCGAGTGCGCGCTGGACCGGCTCGGGATCGGCCTTGTCATGCAGCAATGCGCGGGCGTCAACCGTGACGGCGTGTGCGCCATCGACGATGAGCGCGTCGACTTGGCCGGCCGCGACCGGTGCCGCGGTTCCGACCACGGTCAGAACCGCCTTGGCCGGTGGCCGGACATCGATCTTCTGGTGCGCCACGGGCAGCGTGCGTGCGACGGCGGCCGCCAGCGCGGATGTGCCGACCAGTTGTGCGCCGGGGGGAGCCGCTCGCACGATCTCATCGAGGTCGGCGTCGGTGGCAGCGTCGTGAATCTCGAGCCGCCCCGCGGCAAGCGGTCGGTCCGCGAACAGCTGCGCCACGTCGTGGACCGACGGCGTCCGGCCGAGCCCGGGCAGCGCGGCGGTCATGATGACCAGGCCACGCTCGGCGAGCACAGCGACTTCGGTCCCGATATGACCGCGTAACAGTGAGTCGATCTTTTTCACAACGTGGATGTCCGCGGGGATATCCGCCAGGGCCGCCCGGATTGTCTGGGCTGCTTTCTGCGGTGCCATCGCGCGGGTATTCAGGTCGATGACCGTGACGCCAGGCGATGGCTGGAAGTCGTTGAGTTGCAAGAACAACGGAACATCTCGACCGAGAAACACACCGGCGACCTCGGCCGCGCCCGACAGATCGTCGGCGAGCACAGCGATGCCGGACCCCGTCTCCAACGGTTGCTCGGTCATCTGTCGGCCCCCTGAACGTGTGCGTGTTTTGCGCAGTCCAGCCTATCAGTTCTGCGTGTTTTGCGCATCATTGCAACGATGCTCCCGCACATTGGATGATCGCCTGTCCGGTGATGCTGCGGCCATGTGGCGCAAGGAGAAAGGCGATCAAACCGGCGACTTCGTCGGCATCGATGAACCGTCCCATCGGTGGTGGCTTCGGCGGGGTGTGCCGCCTGGCCGGATCGCTGAGCATCGGGGTGTCGGTCGGACCGGGCGCCACGACGTTGACGGCGATCGCGCGGTCCACGAGTTCCATCGCCCACGACCGGGCCATCCCGAGGAGCGCCGATTTCGTTGCCGCGTATTGGCTTTTGCCGGCGTTGCCGGTCATGGTTCTGCTGCCGACAAGCACGATGCGTCCGCCGTCACGGATGCGGTCGGACAACTCGTTGACGAGGACTTCGGCCGCGGCGACGTGTACTCGCCACATGTCGAGCCCGTCGTCGACGTTCAGCTTGCCCATGGGTGCGGACCGCTGTAATCCCGCCGCGTGGACGATTGCGTCCACCGCGCCGATGTGCGACGCTTGGCTCCTCAGATCGTCGAGGTTCGCGAGATCCGCTGCAACCCAGCTGAATCGGTCGTCATGAAGCTGCGGATCACGGCGGCTCAGTCCGATGACGCGCCAGTCATCGCAGAGCAGCCGGCGGACTGCGGCGGCACCGATTCCGGAGCTTGCCCCGGTGACCACCGCCGTCTTCGCGGCAGTCACGGTCCGCTGATCCAGTCGGGCGTCACCTCGACGTACTCGATCGCCTGCCGGAAGCGGGTGAACGCGATGTGCAGCCGCCCGCCGTGGGCCACGATCGTCGGATACGAGAATTCGCGGTTCAGACCGTCGCGGGAGTTGTTGGAAAGGCAGTAGCCATCGCCGATTTCGATGTTGCGACGGATCGGCCATGTCAGACCCGCGTCTTCGGAGAGCGCCAGCGTCATCGGTGCACGAGGCGCGCCCCAGAACGCACCGCGCCCGCCCACTGGCGCGTCCATGACCGGTCCCGTGCCATCGGTGAGCCCGTCATCGTCGATCTCGTCGTACAGCGACGTGCGGCGGGCGGTGGCGTCGGCCGCACTGGACTCATTGAATACCAACGCCAGTCGGTCGTCGGGCAACACCACGAACTGGATCGACGAGTTGTTATTGGGCAGCTCGGTCGGCACCGGCGGCGTCCATCCTTCTCCGTCGTCGTCGGATGTGCTGCGATAGATCGCATCGGCCCACCGGCTGCGGTACAGCGCAATGAGCGTGCCGTCGGAGAGACGACCGATATTCATGTGCACGCAGCCGGTGCTGTCCGGAACGACGACCTCGCGCCACGACGCGCCCGAATCGTCGGAGACCATCACGCCGCTGTAGTCGCGGTCGCCAACCCATTTCTGGCCGGGCACGCGAACGCAGTGGAAGATCGGCAACTGCAGCCGTCCGGTCGGTAGCGCAACGATCGGCTGCCGGACAAAGATTCCGCCCTGGTCGGTTTCGGGAAGCAATGTGTGGACCGGACCCCAGCTGCGGCCCGCGTCGGTGGAGACCCTTCGCATCACCCGCGCAGTGTCTTGGTTCCCAGCGTGCTGCGACGTCCACAGAAGCCACACCTCGTCGGGGTTGAGGACGTGCAGCACCGGGTTCTGCTCGGATCGTGTCGGATCGTCGGACAGCTGCTCCGGCTCCGACCACACGCCGCTGATGTCGAGGCGCGAGAACCACACGCTGATGTCGGGGATGCCCTCCTGCGTTCCGGCGAACCACACGCAGCCAAGCGAACCGTCGGGCAGCACAGCAAGATTCGCCGCGTGGTTCTGAACACGCGGGGCGGGCAGCAGCGCCTGACGCCGGCCGACCTCGGGGGTGACTGTGAGTGTGCTCATATATGCAGGGAGACCGCCGTCAGATCGTAGGAGTTGGTGGGGCGCAAGGCGATCCCGTCGATACGGTTGCGCCGGGCCAAGACCGCCTTGGGCACGAACGACCACAGCATCGGACAGGTGTCCCAGATGCGTCGTTGCGCATCGGCGAGCAGCGTGTTGCGCCGCGTGGGGTCCGGTTCCTCGGACGCCTCGGTGATGATCGCCGTGATTTCGGGAAAGATGTAGCCGTGATAGGTGTCGCGCGTCTTTTCCTTCTCGGCGGTCCCGGCGTACATGCCCTGCATGATCGTCAGCGCGAGGCCAGTCGGGCTGGGATAACCGTTGCCGAGCACGTCCCAGTCGCCGCCCTTGCCCTGGCGCCACTGCGAGATGTCTCCGCCCGGTTCGAACTGCTGCAGCCGGGCTTGCACCCCGACGGCGCCGAGCATCTGGACCACCGACTCCATGATGTCGGTGTCGGCGGCGAATTCGCCTGATTCCCAAATGATCTTGAGATTCAGATCGCGCACGCCCAGCGCGTCGAGCTGGGCCCGGGCCCGCTGCGGATCGTAGGTGTATTCGCCGGTCTCGATCGCGCCGTCCAGCGTCTGCGGGATGATGCCGCGTGGGGTGCTGGCCGAGCCCTGCAGCACATGGTCGGTGAGCGAGGGGCCGTCGATCGCGTACGTCAATGCCCGCCGTACGCGCGCGTCGGCAAGCGGATGGTTCGGCGGCTTGCGGAAGTTGAAGAACAGCTGATTGAGCCGCACTCCGTCGACCCGATCGATGCTCACCCCCGACAGGCCCGCGAGCTGGTCGGCCGAGTCGGGGGTGATCGAGTCGATGACGTCGATCTCTCCGCTGCGCAATGCGACGACGCGGCTGGTCTCGTCGGGCATGAAGCGCACCCGAACCGATTCCACGTGTGTCGGTGTGCCCCAATACTTGTCGTTGCGAACCAAGGTGTACGTGCCGGCACCGCGGTTGCTTTCGGTGACGACATACGGGCCGGTGCCGACGCCGGACTGCAGTTCCTCCGGTGCGTTCTTGGTGGCCGGTGTGATGAGGATGTTCGACATCAGATAGTCGAGCACCGGCAGTGGACGTTCGGTATTCAACGTGAGGCTCGTCTCGTCGATCTTTTCGACGGTGGGGAATTCCGGGAAGAACCCGGCGACGAACGACCCGTCGACCTCGCTGTACATCTTCAGCGCCGTCGCGATGTCTTCCACCTGTACGGGCGAGCCGTCCGAGTACCGCACCCCGGGGCGCAGGTGCACGTACCACTGTGTCGGCGAGGTCAGCTTGAACTGGTCGGCCAGCACCAGCCGCGGTCGGAGGGTCTGATCGATCTCGGTGAGGGCCTGACGGACGCCGCGCTGGACTGTCACCGCGGCGTCGAATTGGTTGAGCTTGTTGTCCAGGCTGACCAACGATCTGTTCAGTGCCAGGCTGACGGTGGTGGGGCCGGGCGTGCCCGTCGGTGTCGCGCATCCCGCTGCGGAGCCGACGGCAAGCCCGGCGCCGAGCAGCAGGCTGGATCGCAGCATGGTTCGGCGCGAGAATTGCTGCTCAAAGAGCGGTTTGGTCACCGTCGACCTCCGGCGTTGTGATGGCGGACACACCGGACTGTACGCGCACTTGCTCAGAACACGCAATATCTGATCGAACACTTGCGCAGAACACGCATAAGTGGCATTGTGAGCTGAGTTACAGAAAGGTCACCGATGACCCAGCAACTCGCCGCCACGGCATCCTCCGAGAATGCCCCGGCCCGCGTGGCCGCGCGCTCAGGGGCCCGGGCGTTGCCGCGCTACGTCGTCAAACGCCTCGGCCAGAGCCTCCTCACGGTATTCCTGACGCTGACCACCGTGTTCGTCCTGATTCGACTCGCGCCGGGTGACCCCGCGTACGCGATGGCGGGACCGCTCGCGACGAGCGAGGACCTGGCGCGGATCCGGTCGAACATGGGTCTCGATCAGTCGGTGATCGTCCAATACCTGCGCTACCTGGGCGGCGTGCTGCATCTCGACCTGGGTACGTCCTACTCGTTTCAGGCGCCGGCGTTCGACGTGGTGATGGACCGGCTGCCGTACACGATCACTCTGGCGATCGCGGCGATCGTGCTGACCACCGTGGTGTCGGTTCCGCTTGGGGTGTGGATGGCCCGCCACGCCGAGACGCGGCGGGAACTCGCCGCGAACGCAGTCACCATCGCCGGCCAGTCGATGCCCGATTTCTGGACCGGCCTGATGCTCATCACGCTCTTCGCGGTGCTGATCCCGGTCTTCCCGACGGCTGGTTTCGCGACCTGGTCCAGCCTGGTGCTGCCGACGGTCACGATCGCCATCCTGCAGATCGCGCTTATCTCGCGGCTGGTGCGCCGTGAGATGTCCGGCGCCTTCACCTCGCCCTACGTCACGGTGGCTAGGTCGCGCGGCGTGTCCGAGCGTCAGCTGATCTGGCGATATGCGTTGCGTAACTCCGCGATTCCCGTCTTCACCGCACTGGGCACCCGGTTTGCGTTGATGCTCAACGGCATCGTTCTTGTCGAGGTGGTGTTCGCCTGGCCCGGCGTCGGCTCGTTGGTGGTGCGCGCGCTGGACACCAGGGACTATCCGCTCATCCAGGCCACCGTGCTGGTGACCGCGGTGCTCGCGATCCTGGTGCAGCTGCTCGTCGATCTCTGCTATCCGCTCCTGGACCCACGGGTCCGGCTCGGAAAGGGAACTGCCAAGTGACGACCATAATCAAAGCCCCCGCTCAACCACGCCCGTCGGCGGTCACTCCCCGCGATATTGCCCGCGCCGGGGCCACTCGCCGCGCCCGCGACAGCCGGTTGAAGATCTGGGTGGGCAGCATCTGCGCCCTGATCGTCATCCTGCCCGTGGCTCTCGCGCGGGTGCTGCCGCTGCCGTCGCCTGACACCACCGATCTCTCGCAGCGACGGCTGCCGCCGCTAACGGGCGGTCATCTGTTCGGCACCGATCAGCTCGGCCGAGACCTCTTGGCGCGGGTGCTTTTTGGCGGGCAGGTGTCGTTGACGATCGGCATTCTGGCTGTCGTCGTCTCCGGTGTGATCGGCTTGGTGCTCGGGGCGGTCGCCGGATATTGGGGCGGGTGGGCCGACAGCGTCGTCAGCCGGCTGCTGGAGGCGCAGTTGTCGCTGCCGCTTTTGATGATGCTGCTACTCGTCGTCGCGCTGTTCGGCCCGTCGATTCCGGTCATCACGTTCGTGATCGCTATCGCGCAGTGGCCCGAGATCGCCCGGCTCACCCGGTCGTTGTGTCTCGTCGAGCGCGAGAAACCGTATGTGGAGGCGGCACACGTGCTCGGCTTGGGCGCCACGGCGATCCTGCTGCGCCACATCGTGCCCAACATCTTCAAGCAGGTGTCGCTTGTCGCGCTGCTGCTGCTCGCGCAGGCCGTGCTGCTCGAGAGCGCGTTGAGCTACCTCGGTGCAGGCCCGCAGCGGCCGTTCGCCACCTGGGGTCGCATCATCTCCGACGGCCAGGACTACGTGACCAGCTCGTGGTGGCTGGTGACCCTTCCCGGCCTGGTCATCGCGCTGCTGGTGGTCGGTGTGAACCTGCTCGGTGACGGGCTGCGCGACCGCCGAGGCGGCTTCAAATTCGGTCTGCTGAAACGTCTTCCGCTGCGAAGGAAGGAGGCCTGAGATGGGGAATCTGCTGCGTGTCGACGACTTGCAGATCGAGCTCATCACCGCCGACGGCGTGGTCCGGGCGGTTGATGGCGTGTCTTTTTCTATCGACGCGGGTGAAACCGTCACGATCATCGGCGAATCCGGGTCCGGAAAGTCAACGACCGCGATGGGCATTCTGGGCCTGCTGGCCGACGACCTGGCGATATTGTCGGGCTCGGCCCGCTTCGGCGACACCGACGTCCTTGGAAACCCCAAGGCGCTGCAGAAGATCCGCGGTCGGCACGTAGCGCTCATCCCGCAGGACCCGATGAGCGCGCTGAGCCCTGTACACACCATCGGCGCGCAGCTGCGTGACGCGATACGGCATAGCGGCATTACCGGCAAGTCACGCGAAACCGCTCGCGCGGTCGAACTTCTCACGCAGGTCAAGATTCCGCAGCCGGAGCGGCAGCTGTCGAAGTATCCGCATCAGTTCTCCGGCGGGATGCTGCAGCGAGTGCTGATCGCCTCGGCGCTGGCGGCCGGGCCGGAGCTTATCGTCGCCGACGAGCCGACCAGCGCACTGGACGTCACGGTGCAGGCAAGCATTTTGGATCTGCTGCTGGAGTTGCAGGAGCGCACGGGAGTCGGGCTGCTGCTGATCACCCACGACCTAGGGGTGGCGCGGCTGATGTCGGATCGGATTTTCGTGATGAAGGACGGCCGCTTCGTCGAAAGCGGCCAAGCCGAAGACCTCTTGCGCAAGCCGCAGACCGACTACACCAAGAAGCTGCTGGCCGCCGTGCCGCGGCTGTCCGATCACACGTTGGGAGTTCCGGCATGAGCTTGCTGTCGGTAGAGGACCTCGTCGTCGAATATGGCGCCTTTCGCGCGGTCGACGGCGTGAGCTTCGAGGTGGCGAAGGGCTCTACGCTGGCGATCGTCGGTGAGTCCGGCTGCGGCAAGTCGACCATCGCCAAGGCCATCGTGCGCCTGCTGACGCCTACGTCGGGTGGGATCAAGGTCGACGGCGTCGACATCGCCCGGCTGTCGGGACGAGCGCTGCGCCCGTACCGGTCGCGGATTCAAATGGTGTTCCAGGATCCGTACGGCTCACTGGACCCGCACCTGACGGCGGTCGAGATCGTCGGTGAGCCGCTGCGGCTGAAGGGAATACGCAGCAAGGCCGACCGTTCGAAGAAGGCGGCCGCGCTGATCGATCAGGTCGGCTTGCCGACCACCGCGCTGAACCGTCGGCCCGCCGAGTTCTCCGGTGGACAACGCCAGCGCATCGGTATCGCACGCGCCCTGGCGAGTGGTCCGGAGCTGCTGGTGTGCGACGAGGCGACCAGCGCGCTCGACGTGTCGGTGCAGGCGCAGGTGCTGAACCTGTTGCGGGATATCAAGCGAGACACTGGGCTGACATATCTCTTCATCTCACACAACCTCGGCGTGGTTCGGGAGATCAGCGACACCATCGTGGTGATGAACTCCGGCAAGATCGTCGAACGTGGCGCCACCGCAGATGTTTTGGCGCATCCGGCCGAGCCGTACACCAAGGCGTTGCGAGCCGCCGCTCTGGATCCGACCACCATGGTCGGCGTCAAACCGCGCCATGCACTCAAGGGAGTTGCCTGATGGAATTCGGTGCGCTGGTTCTCGGCACCATGACGTTCGGGGACACCGTCGACTTCGAGGGCGCCGCAGCGATGGTGGATGCCGCCTTGGACGCCGGCATCACCCACATCGACACGGCCAACGGGTACGCCGGCGGCGAGTCCGAACGCATGCTGGCGCGACTGCTCGGCGGGCGCCGTGATCGGGTCGCCCTGGCCACCAAGGCGGGCATACCGCATCCGGATGCCGGCGATCATTCGCCACTGTCGGCGACGGGGCTGCGGGCCAGTGTCGAGGGCAGCCTGTCCCGGCTGGGCACCGAGCACGTCGACCTGTTCTATCTTCATCAACCCGACCGGGCGGCCTCGCTGGCCGAAACGCTAGGCACTGTCGCCGAATTGGTGGCCGAAGGCAAGATCGGCGCGCTGGGTGTGTCGAACTACGCCGCGTGGCAGATCGCGGAGGTCAACCACACCGCCGACGCGGTGAGTGCGCCGCGGCCGGTTGCCGCCCAGCAGCTGTACAACCTGCTGGCGCGGCGGATCGAGGAGGAGTACGTCGAGTTCGCGTCGGTCACCGGGTTGACGACGGTTGTCTACAACCCCCTCGGCGGTGGCCTGCTGACCGGGCGGCATTCGTTCGACGCCGACCCTTCCGAGGGCTGGTTCGGCAGCTCGCGGTTGGCGGTGATGTACAGGGAAAGATATTGGAACGCCGCCATATTCGAGGCGATCCAGCAGTTGTCGGTGATCGCGGACAAGGCCGGTATTCCGCTTACGGAGTTGGCGCTGCGGTGGCTCATCGCCAAGCCAGCGGCGGGTCCGATCCTGCTGGGCGGGTCGAAAGTGGAGCACCTGCGGTCCAACATCGCCGCGGTCGCAAAGGGGCCATTAGCCGCCGACGTCGTAGAGGCCTGCGACGATGTTGGCGCGGCGTTGCGCGGCCCGATGCCGAGCTACAACCGATGAGCGCACACGAATTCGCCGCACGCCTTCGGAGGAGGGAACGGATCCTGGGCTATTGGTCGGTGTTGGACAGTCCGGTGTCGACGGAGTGGCTGGCGCACGTCGGATGGGATTACATCGCGCTGGACGTGCAGCACGGGTTGATCGGTTATTCGGGCATGGTCGCGGGGTTGACGGCCATCGACGCCTCGGGCTCGGCGGTGGGGCTGGTGCGGGTGGAGGCAAACGACGTGACGGCGATCGGACGCGCGCTGGACGCGGGCGCGGCGGGCGTCATCGTGCCGATGGTGAACGATGCCGACGAAGCTGCGAAAGCCGTTGCGGCGGGACGGTATCCGCCGGCCGGTATTCGGTCGTACGGTCCGATGCGCGCGCAGCTGCGGATCGGTCCACGCCCAGCCGACGCCGACCGCGACACGGTGATACTGGCCATGATTGAAACGCCCGGCGGCCTGGCGAACGTCGAAACGATCTGTGCTGTACAGGGTCTCGATGGCGTCTACATCGGACCGTCGGATTTGCGCCTCGCCCTGGGCGGCGCTCACTCACAGGATCCGGCGGTGGATGACGAGTTCGAAGCGGCACTGAAGCGAGTGCGCGAAGCCGCGGCGAACGCGGGGATCGCAGCGGGGATCCATACGCCGGATGGCACGACTGCGGCCCGACGGCTCAGCGAAGGCTTCACGTTCGCGACCGTCGCGTCCGACCTCGTTCACCTCAAGCTGGCGTCCGCCGCACACCTCAAGGCCGCCACCGACGGCTGAAGGCGGAATCGTGAGACACCTTCGTCCCGCCTAGACTGGCACGCGCCTACCGGAGGGAGCTCGTTGCCAGCGATACCCGTCATCGCGCTGACCGGCTACCTCGGCGCAGGCAAGACGACCCTGCTCAACCACGTCCTTCGTGCGCCGGGAGCACGAATAGGCGTGGTCATCAACGACTTTGGCGAACTGAACGTCGACGCCGCCCTGGTCACAGGACAGGTCGACGAGCCTGCCTCCATCGCGGGCGGCTGCATCTGTTGTCTGCCCGACGACGGAGGGTTAGACGAGGCACTGGTCAAGCTGGCCGACCCAGGGCTCGGATTGGACGCAATCATCGTCGAGGCCAGCGGCCTGGCTGAGCCCGTCGCGATATCCCGGATGATCCGGTTCAGCGGGGTTGACCGCGTGCGGCACGGCGGCGTCGTTGACGTCATCGACGCCGCGACGCACTTCGACACCGTCGACCGCGGCGGCATCCCGCCCGCACGGTACGGTGCCGCCTCCCTCGTCGTCGTCAACAAACTCGACCAGATCCCCGAGCAGGACCGCCCGTCCGCCCTCGGCCGCATTGAAACCCGTGTGCGGGAACGCAATCCCGACGCCCACATCGTGGGTGCAATCGCAGGGAGAGTCGATCCCGCATTGTTGTACGACGTGTCCGGCTTCGGCGATGAAGGCGGGCAACTCTCGTTCCGCGAACTGCTCATCGATGATCGCCACCATCACGCACACGCCGACGCTGTCACCGCGACCACCGACGGCTGCATCGACCCCGGTGTGCTCATCGACCTCCTCGAACAGCCGCCGGCCGGCGTCTATCGCCTCAAGGGAACCGTCGCCATCCGCTACCGCGAACGGATCCGCACCTATGCCGTCAACGTGGTGCGGCAGGTCGGTTCACATCGCAACGGCACCACCGACGTCGCGAGCCAACTGCATGGTGGCGATTGGTCCGCATTTCGACGTCGACGACGTCAGGGTCCGCGTCGATGCCGCGTTGCTTCCACACGACGGTCCCGTTTCGGCCGCCGGCGTCCGGCGCCTGCAGCGTTACCGGCGGCTGAGCGTCTGAGGTTGGTTTGTCCGCATACGCTGAGTGGATGAGCGCAGGGGAGCAGCGCGCCGGAGTCGATCTGACCAACCTCGACCAACCCCTGAGCCCGGATGCTGGGGCGACCAAACGCAACTTGGTGGATTACCTGGACGCGGTGGCCGACCGGATGCTGCCGGGACTGATCGACCGACCGCTCACCGTGCTGCGCGTGCTGCGGGGCCAGGCGCCGTTCATGCAGAAGAACGCGCCGAAGTACACCCCGGACTGGGTGAAGACGGTGGCGATCTGGGCCGAGGCCTCCAAGCGAGAGGTGCACTACCCGCTGTGTAACGATCGGCGCACTCTGCTGTGGCTGGCCAATCAGCGCGCCGTCGAGTACCACCCGAGTCTTGGCTTGGCCGACAACATCTATCGGCCCACGCATCTGATCCTGGACCTCGACCCGCCCGCCGACGACTTCGGCGCCGTGATTGCCGTGGCTTTCCTTGTCCGTCAGGCCCTCGCGGATTGCGGCTTGGCCGGCGCGGTGAAGACCAGTGGCGCCAAGGGCGTCCATGTGTTCGTACCCATCGATGACAGTGCCCCGGTCGACGACGTAGCCGCGGCCACCCGAGCGCTTGCCGCTAGGGCCGAGGCACTCGATCCTGCCATTGCCACAACGGCTTTCATCGTGGAGGACCGCAAAGGCAAAGTGTTCGTGGATTCCACCCGCGCCGGTGGTGCGACCGTCGTCGCGGCGTACAGTCCCCGCCTGCGTCCAGGCACACCAGTGTCGTTTCCTTTGGACTGGTCTGAACTCGACCGCGCCAAACCTGCCGACTTCACTGTTCACACCGCGATCGACGCGCTCGCCGGGCGTGACCCGTGGGCCGAGACGATGCCCACCCCACAGCCCCTACCGAAGGATCTCATCGAGCACGGCCGCGCGATTCCGGTCGCCCGAGTGGCAGCTATGCACGAAGGCAAGCGGCGCGCGCGGGCGCGACGGGCCCAGTAGCCGCGCTCGAACCGTTCATGATTCATGGACGGTATGTCCAGGAAAATCACGTGGACGCGAACGGTTGTGGTGCCGTTCAATGCAGAGGTGACCACGAACCAAGCCCGCAGCGGCGCCCTGATGGCGATGGGCTCGATGCTGTGCGTCCAGATCGGCCTCGCGATCGCCGTGACGCTGATCGACCGCATCGGCGTCGAGGGCGCGGCGTGGTTGCGGCTGGCGTGGGCCGGTGTGCTGATGCTCGTGATCGTCCGGCCGCGCTTCTCGGCGTTCACCTGGGCGACCTTTCGCGTCTGCGTCGTGCTGGGCGTGGTGACCGCGACCATCACGCTGCTGTTCATGGCGGCGATTGATCGCATTCCCTTGGGCACCGCTAGCGCGTTGGAGTTCCTCGGACCGCTCGGCGTCGCGGTCGCGCACGGCAAGGGCGCGCACCGGTTGGTGTGGCCGGGACTCGCTGCGGTCGGCGTCGTGTTGCTCACCCAGCCGTTCGGCGGTGGCGTCGACCCCATCGGTGTCCTGCTTGCGCTTGGCGCGGCCGTGTTCTGGGCCGGCTACATCCTGCTCACCCAGCGCGCCGGTGACGAGGTCGCCGGCATCAACGCGCTCGCGGTGTCGATGCCCGTCGCCGGGCTGGTCGCCACCATCGCTGTCGGCCCCGCGGTGCTGCCGCGGATCACGCCTGAGATCTTGCTCATCGGCGTCGGCTTGGCGATCCTGCTGCCGGTGGTGCCCTTCGCGTTGGAACTGCTTGCGCTGCGCCGGTTGACCACCGCCGCATTCGGCACGCTGATGAGTCTCGAGCCGGCGTTCGCGATGATCGTCGGCCTGATCGTGCTCCACCAAGTCCCCGGCCCGGCGGGCATCGTCGGCATCTGCTTCGTGGTGGCTGCAGGTATCGGTGCGGCTCGCACCGGTGCTCGCTCGTCGCCGGTGCCCGCCGAGGTCGGCTGATAATGTGCGCCACATGGCATCCGGAATCTTCTACTCGCCGATCGTCGGAATCGTCAACAAGCTGTTCATCGCCCTGATCGACGCACCAGTTGTGGGAGAAGTCGTGCGGCGCGGCTTGATCAACATTCGTTATGTCGGGCGTCGATCGGGCAAGACGGTCCAGACACCGGTGGGGTACCGGCGCTCCGGCGACGGCATCGTCATCAACGTCATGTCACCAGACAACAAGACGTGGTGGCGCAACTTTCTCGGTGACGGCGGACCGATCACGCTGCTGAAGCTCGACGGTCAAGACCGTACGGGCCACGCCGTCGCCAACCGCGACGCCGATGGCCGCGTGAAGGTCACGGTCCAGCTCGACTAGCCTTCGATTCGCTTGCGCCGGTACAGTGTTCCCACGGCGAGCAGTAGCAGGCTGATCACCAGGATCGCGGACGCCAGCACGTTGATCTGCGGCGGCACCGCAGCCTTCACCGCCGCGTTCACGTACAGCGGATAGGTCACCGTCGACCCGCTGACGAAATACGTGATGATGAAGTCGTCGAGTGACAGCGCGAACGACAACATCGCCGCGGCCACAACGCCCGGAATGATGAGCGGCAGCGTCACTTTGAAGAAGGTCCGGGTGGGGGAGGCGCCGAGATCCATCGAGGCGTCCTCCAGCGTCCAGTCGAACCCGCGCATCCGTGCCCGCACCGTCATCGCGATGAAGCTGATCTCGAAGGCGATGTGCGCGATCAGGATCGTGACGTAGCCCGCGGCCCAGCCGAAATCGAGAAACAGCGTCAGCAGCGCAGCGCCCATCACCACTTCGGGGGCAGTGAGCGGCAACACGAGGAAGGTATCCACCGCGCTCTGGCCCCGGAATCGTTGGCGGACAAGGGCTATCGCCACCAGCGTGCCCAACACCAGAGCGAATGCCGTGGAGACGGCGGCGACGTTCAGGCTCAGCTTCAACGCGTCTGTCAGTGCCGGGTACTTGAACGGGTGAGCCCAGTTTTCAAGCGTGAAGCCCTGCCAGCTGTAGTTGAACTTGCCCTTCGGATTGTTGAACGAGAACAGGATGATCACGAAGATCGGCAGGAACAGATAGAGCAGCACCAGCCCCGCAACGACGCGCAGGCTCCAATCGCCCCACTTGCGGCCGCCCTTAACGGTTTTCGGTTCTGCCCGCCGGTCGATGACCTCGGCGACGACTGGCACACCTTGCGACGTCATACCAGGTCCTCCGTGCCGAGCGCCCGAGTGTAGAGCAGCACGCCGACGAGAATGATCGCCATCAGCACCATGCTGAGCGCCGCCGCGGCAGGGTAGTCCTTCACCACGAGGAACTGTTTCTGAATGACATTGCCAATCATGGTCGTTTGGGTACTACCCAGATAGTCGGCATTGATGAAATCGCCAGACGCCGGGATGAAAACCAACAGGCTGCCCGCCAAAACGCCGGGCATCGACAACGGCAGGATCACCTTGGTGAAGCTGCGGGTGTTCGACGAGTAGAGGTCTTTCGACGCCTCGATCAGCCGCGGATCGATCTTCTCCAGGCTGACGTACAGCGGCAGGATCATGAAGATGATCCAGTTGTAGGTCAGGCCCCCGATGACCGCCCAGCTCGTCGAGAGCAACCGGCCTTCGCTGGGTAGCAAGCCCATCGCGTTCAATGCGCCGACCACCCAACCATCGTCTTCCAGAATGGTTTTCCACGCGATGGTGCGGATCAGGAACGTCACGAAGAACGGCAGGATCACCAGCCCGAGGATCAGGTTCTTGTAGCGGCCTGCTTTGAACGCGATCACATATGCCAGCGGAAAGGCCAGCAGCAGACACAACAAGGTCGCCGTGATCGCATACACGAACGACCGGACGATCTGATCCTGGTAGTGGCTGAATGCCTCGGCGTAGTTGGCGAAGTCCCAATTGAAGTCCAGCGTCGGCAGATACACCGAGCCCCCCGATGACGACAACGAGGTGCGCGCCAGCGAATAGAAAGGCACCACGAAGAAGATCCCGAGGTACACCAGCGCGGGCAGGATCATCAGATACGGGGCGACCTTGCTCCGCTGCCTATTGCTGGCGGCTGCACCTGCCATCTGATCAGCCGCCGGTGACCGCGGCGTAGGCGTCGTTGTACTGCTTGGTCTGCTCGTCGGTGAGCGCGGGCCAGCCCTTCAGCTTGGCCAGCGTCTCCTTCGACGGGTTGATCAGCGGGTTGGACGCCAACTTCGGATCGATCTTGTTCAGCTCGTCGGTCATGTCCGACAGCACCGGCACGTATTGCGTGTGGGCGACGAGCTTGGCGTAGTTCGGCCGGTCGTAGACGTAGTTGATCCACGCCTCGGCCGCCTTCTGGTTCTCGGTGGTGTACGGAATCACCATCGTGTCGACGAACGTGGTGCCGCCCGCTTCCGGCACGACGAATTGGAGGTCCGGATTGTCCGCTTGCAGCTGGACCACATCGCCCGAATAGGCTTGCGCGATAGCGACATTGCCCGAAGCCAGGTCGTCGGCGTAATCGTTGCCGGTGAAGCGGCGGATCTGGCCCTTCTCCTTCTGCTCCTTGACCACGTCGATCGCCTTCTGGACGGTCTCCATGCTCGAGTTCTCGACCGAGTTGCCCTGCGACATCATGATCATGCCGAGGCCGTCCTGCGCGTCGGAGAACAGGCTGACCCGGCCCTTGAACGCGGGATCCCACAGGTCGTCGATCTTCGTGATGTCGCGCTTGGTGGCAGCCCGGTTGTAGGCGAGCCCGACCATGCCCGACATGTACGGCGCACTGAACTTGCGGCCTGGATCCACACTGGATTCGAGGAGATCCTGGCGAATGTTCTTCTTGTTCGGGATATCTCCGAGGTCGTTGAGCCAGCCGAGGCCATGCAGACGCACCGCCATGAACGTGGTGGGCACCGCCAAATCGGCGCCGATGTCCTGCTTGCGCGACAGCGGCTCCTTGTTCTTGGCGAACCATTCCTCGTTGTCGTTGAAGTC
>Ga0136846_1214610_pt1 | contig 34404 bp, 29 predicted proteins | sample HopSoiMetagenom2_FD_96841 | JGI IMG/M metagenome (GOLD analysis project Ga0136846, IMG submission 96841) | Grasslands soil microbial communities from Hopland, California, USA - 2 Assembly 2016 (version 4) | ecosystem: Environmental > Terrestrial > Soil > Grasslands | place: USA: Hopland...
AGCCCGATGCCGGCCACGTCGAGCGCGTGCCGGACGGCCAGCACCGAGGCCGGGCCCGCCTCGGCCAGACCCGCGAGGAGTACGCGGCCGCCATGGGGGCGCTGTTCGCGCCGTTCACCGCGGTGGCGGCGGCGAACCCGCACGCCTCCGCGCCGGTCGAGCGCGACGCGGCCGAGCTGGTCACGCCGACCGAGGCGAACCGGCCCATCGCCGACCCGTATACCCGCTACATCGTGGCCCGGGAGAAGGTCAACCAGGGCGCCGCCGTGCTGCTCATGTCGGTGGCGGCCGCCCGGCGGCTCGGCGTTACGGAAGACCGGTGGGTGTTCCTGCCTGGCCACGCCGACGTGCGTGACCGGGACCTGCTCGACCGGGCCGACATGTCCGCGGGCCCGGCCTCGGTGCTGGCCGTCCGGCACGCGCTCGACGTGGCCGGCATCGGGCTGGACGAGGTGTCCGCGATCGACCTGTATAGCTGCTTTCCCGCGCCGGTGTTCAACATCTGCGACGGCTTCGGCCTGGCCGCCGACGACCCGCGCGGGCTGACGCTCACCGGCGGCCTGCCGTTCTTCGGCGGCGCCGGCAACAACTACTCGATGCACGCCATCGCCGAGGCCGTCCAGCGGGCCCGGAGCGCGCCCGGCAGCTACGCCCTGGTCGGCGCCAACGGCGGCATCATGACCAAGTACTCGGCCGGGATCTACTCCACCCGCCCGGCCGCCTGGGTGCCCGACGACAGCGCCGGCCTGCAGGCGGAGGTCGACGGCTGGGCGGCGCCGGAGCAGGCGCACGTCGCCGACGGCCCGGCGGTCATCGAGACCTACACCGTCAAGCACGCCCGCGACGGCGGCCGGACCGGCATCGTGATCGGCCGCCTGCGCCGCGACGGCCGCCGCTTCATCGCCCGGGGCGACGACCCGGACCTGCTCGACCTGCTGACGACGGCCAAGGAGCCGATCGGCCAGCCGGTGTACGTCCGGTCGTCCGGCACCGGGAACCGGGTCACCACCACCCGGGCGCGGATGAACGAGCTGTTCCCGCCTGAGCCCGCGGTCCTGCGGGAGCGGTACGAGCACGTCCTGGTCCGCCGCGACGGCCACCTGCTCGAGGTCACCATCAACCGCCCGGAGTCCAGGAACAGCCTGCACCCGATGGCGAACGACGAGCTCGATCACGTCTTCGACGCCTACTTCGCCGACGACGAGCTGTGGGTCGCGATCTTGACCGGGGCGGGGGACAAGGCCTTCTCGGCCGGCAACGACCTGGTCTACTCGGCGTCGGGCCAGCCCATGTGGGTGCCGAAGAACGGGTTCGCCGGCCTGACCGGGCGCCCGTCGATGCCCAAGCCCGTCATCGCCGCCGTCAACGGCTTCGCCATGGGCGGCGGCTGCGAGATCGCGCTGGCCTGCCACCTGGTCGTGGCCGACGAGACCGCCCGGTTCGCGCTCAGCGAGGTCCGGGTCGGGCTGGTCGCGGGCGCCGGCGGCCTGGTCCGGCTGCCGCGCACCGTGCCGCCGAAACTCGCCACCGAGATGATCCTCACCGGCCGCCGCCTCAGCGCCGATGAGGCGCTGTCCTACGGCCTGGTCAACCGGGTCGTCCCGGCCGGGACCGCGCTGGACGGCGCCCGCGCCCTGGCCGCGGAGATCCTCGAGGGCTCGCCCACCTCGGTCCGCGTCTCGCTGCGGATCATGGAGGAGACCCGCGGCATCGCCGACGTGGCCGAGGCCGTCAGCTACCCGAGCCCCGCCCTCGACGACCTGATGGCCAGCGAGGACGCCCTCGAAGGCGTCACCGCCTTCGCCGCCAAACGCAAGCCCCAGTGGCGCAACCGGTGACTTAGCCCTCCCGGAGGACAGCCTTGAGGATCTTGCCGGACGGCCCCTTGGGCAGCTCGTCCATGAACCGGATCTCCCGCGGGTACTTGTACGCGGCCAGCCGCTCCTTGGTGTAGCCGATGATCTCCCCGGCGGTCGCCGAGGCGCCTGGGCGCAGCGCCACCACGGCCACGACCTCCTCGCCGAGCCGCTCGTCCGGCTTGCCGATCACGGCCGCCTCGAGCACCGCGGGGTGGGCGTACAGGACCTCCTCGATCTCCCGCGGGTAGACGTTGAAGCCGCCCCTGATCACCAGGTCCTTGGCCCGGTCGACGATGAAGTAGAAGCCGTCCTCGTCCATGTAGCCCAGGTCACCGGTGTGCAGCCAGCCGTCGCGCAGCGTTTCCGCGGTGGCCTCGGGCCGCCCCCGGTAGCCCTTCATCACGTTGTGGCCCTTGATGTGGATCTCGCCCACGTGCTCGCGGCCGGCCGGCAGCAGCTGGCCGACCGGGTCGCAGACCCGCATCTTCACGCCCCACATCGGCTTGCCGATGGACAGCACCTTCTTGTCGCCCGGCCGGTTGAACGAGCACGAGGCCGCCGTCTCGGTCATCCCGTAGCCCTCGAGCACCTCGATGCCGTACTTGTCCTCGAAGGTGCGCATCACGTCCGCAGGCAGCGACGCGCCGCCGGACACCGCGACGCGCAGCGCCGACAGGTCGCGGCCGCCGATGTCCTCCCGCGCCAGCGCGTGCAGCATGGTCGGCACGCCGCCGATCACCGTGACCCGGTCGGCCTCCATGGCGTCCAGCACCGCGCCGGGCAGGAAGCGCGGCAGGATGGACATGCAGCCGCCGCGCCGGACGAACACGTTGACCACCGACGACAGCCCGAACACGTGGAAGAACGGCAGCACCGCCAGCACCACATCGTCGCTCTTCACGCCGAACAGCTCGCCCGCCACTGTGCAGTTCATGTACAGCTGGAAGTGGGTGAGCTCGGCCCCCTTGGGCTTGCCCGTGGTGCCGCTGGTGTAGACGAGCACGGCGGTGTCGTCCGCATCCCGCGCCGTCACGTCCCCGCCCGGCTCTTCCAGCGGTTCCATGCTGATCAGCTCGAGGACCGAGCGGGCCCCCTCGGGCAGGGGGTCGTCGGTCATGCTGACCAGGTAGAGCGGGGTCTCGGTGGTCTCGCAGGCCTTGGCCGCCTCGGCGTGCATGCTGGCAAAGCCCACCAGCAGAGCCGCCGAGGAGTCGGTGAGGTGGTATTCGATCTCGGGCGCCATCAGCAGCGGGTTCAGCGGCAGCACCACCAGCCCGGCCTTGAGCGCGCCGAAGTAGGCGATCAGGAAGTGCGGGATGTTCGGCAGCTGCAGCGCCACCACCTGGCCGGGGCTCAGCCCGGCCGACCGCAGCCCGGCCGCGACCCGGCCGGACAGCTCGTCGAGCTCGCGGTAGCTGGTCGTGTTCCCGCTGATCCGGCAGGCCGGGGCGTCGGGTGTGGCCAGCGCCGTCTCGGTCAGGATCGCCGCCAGGTTGAAGCTCATCCTCGCCCCTCTCAGGCACCGGGCCTTAGCAGACTGACCCGTGCCATACCGGCCTGTGAGACATATATTAAGTATGTTTCACCCACGTTGCCTAGGCCGTTGCCGCAGGCGACGCGAGCGAAGGGACCAGCATGATGTACCTCGTTCGGGGAACTTCCCGGGAAACCGGCGGCGCGGACGGCCCCGCCCGGCCCGCCCAGAACCGGCCAGCCCGGAGCAGGTCAGCGGGCAAGCCGGCCACCGGGCTGCTGCTGACCGAGCCGCTGCGCGGCCTGGCCGACCTGGGCGCGCTGCTGCTGGCGACACCCGGCCTGCTGGCCGCCCCGCGCGGCGACGGCCACGGGGTGCTGGTCTTCCCCGGCCTGCTGGCCGGCGACGCGAGCACGGTGCCGCTGCGCGCGTTCCTGCGCTGGCTCGGCTACGACGTCCGGGGATGGGACCTCGGCCGTAACCACGGACCGACCGAGGCGATACTGGCCGGCCTGCCCCAGGCCGTCCTCGATCATGCCGAACGAACTGGCCGTCCCGTATCGCTGATCGGCTGGAGCCTCGGCGGCATCTACGCCCGGGAGATGGCACGCCGTCATCCCCGGCAGGTTCGCCAGGTCATCACGCTGGGCAGTCCCTACGCCATGCGCGACCCGAGGCAGTCTCACGCCGAGGGTCCTTACCGGCGGCTGCGGTCGCTGCACGCTCCCGGGGCCAGGCTGCCCCGTCCGGAGGTGCGGGCCCGGCCCATCGGCGTGCCGTCCACGTCGGTCTACTCCCGCTGGGACGGCGTCGTGGCCTGGCAGGCGTGCGTCGAGCCGCCGACCCCGCTGCACCAGAACGTCGAAGTCCGGTGCAGCCACCTCGGCTTCGGCGTGGACCCGGCGACGCTCTGGCTGATCGCCGACCGGCTCGCCGTCCCGGCGGGCCAGCGGATCCCGTTCCGCCCGCCGTTCGCCCTCCGTCCCCTCTACCCGGCGGTGAGTGCGCGATGACCAGCACTGTGCCGGCCACCAGGACGGCACCGTGGTCGTTCGCGGCCCCGTGGGGAGCGCGCGGCTTCGTCACCGACCTCGACGGGCCTGATCACGATGGGCCGGTGCACTGGATCGAATTCGAGGGCAGCGGGGAACCCGCCGGCGACACGACGCCGATCGTGTTCGTGCACGGCCTGGGCGGCTCGCACCTGAACTGGTGCCTGATCGGCCCCCAGCTGGCGGCGGGCCGCCGCGCGGTCGCGCTGGACCTGCACGGGTTCGGCCTGACCCCGGGCACCCGCACGAACTCCACCGTCCAGCGCAACACCAGGCTGCTCGACCGGTTCGTGCGGGAGGTGGTCGGCCGGCCGGTGATCCTGGCCGGGAACTCCATGGGCGGCCTGATCTCGATCCTGCAGGCCTCCGCCGCGCCGGAGATGGTCCGCGGGCTGGTGCTGCTCGACCCGGCCCTGCCGCTGCCGGCGCGCAGGCCCGACCGGCAGGTGGCCAGCCAGTTCCTGATGTACGCACTGCCCGGCATCGGCGAGCTGTACCTGCGGTCCGTGCAGTCGCGCCGCGCACCGCAGGTCGCGGTCCAGCAGGTCATCGAGCTCTGCTTCGCCGACCCGTCCCGGGCCGACCCGGCCATGGTGACCGCGTCGATAGCGCTGGCCGCCGAGCGCCAGGGCGCCGCGGGGGCCGGAGCCGAGGCCTTCCTGGCCGCGTCTCGCTCGCTGATGCGGGTGGTCGGCCCGCGGTGGCGTTACTTGGGGATGATGGCCTCGGTACGGGTCCCGGTCCTGCTCGTCGGCGGTGAGGCCGACCGGCTGGTGCCGGTCGCGAGCACCCGGCAGGCGGCGGCCCGCAACCCTCGCTGGGAAAGCGTTATCCTGCCCGGAGTCGGGCATACGCCGCAGCTCGAGGTGCCCGGTAAGGTCACCGGCACGATCCAGGACTGGCTGGGCCGGCACTTTGCCCCGGCCGCAGGCTTAGGAGGAACGGGACATGCAGCAGCTCTCCGGCCTTGACGCCTCCTTCCTGGCCATGGAGACGGCCAACACCACCGGCCACGTCGGCGGGCTGAGCGTACTCGACCCCAGCGACGCGCCGACGCCGCTGAACCTGGCCCGGCTCACCGAGGTCATGGCCGAGCGACTGCCGCTCGTGCCGGTCCTGCGGCAAAAGCTGCTCGAGGTGCCGCTCGGCCTAGACCAGCCCTACTGGGTCGACGACCCGCACTTCGACATCGAGTATCACGTCCGCGAGATCGCGCTGCCCCGTCCGGGCTCCGACGCGCAGCTGAACGAGCAGGTCAGCCGGCTGCACGCCCGGCCGCTCGACCGCAGCAAGCCGCTGTGGGAGCTCTACCTGATCACCGGGCTGGCCAAGAAGCGCGCCGCCGTCTACACCAAGATCCACCACGCCGCGATCGACGGCGCCTCCGGCGTGGAACTGCTCACCGTCTTGTTCGACCTCAGCCCGGCCGGCCGCGACCTGCCCCCGGCCGAGCCGTTCCGGGCGGCCGCCGCGCCGCCGCTGCCCGCGCTGGCCGCCAAGGCGGCGGCCCGGCTGGCCTGGCGCCCGGTGCAGACCGCGCGGATCACCAGCGAACTGGTCAAGGTGATCCCCACCCTCGCCCCGGCGGTGAACGCGCTGGTCGGCAACATGCTCGGGCTGAACCGCGGGGACGGGACGGTGATCTCCACCCGGCCCGGGCGAGCGCCCGCGACGCCGTTCAACCGGTCCATCACGCCGCACCGCCGGTTCGCGTTCCGCACCGTGGACCTGGCCACGGTCAAGATGGTGAAGAACGCGTTCGGCGTGTCCGTCAATGACGTCGTGATGGCGATGTGCGCCGGGGCGCTGCGGCGCTGGCTCCTCGATCACGACGCGCTGCCCGACCAGCCGCTGATCGCGATGATCCCGGTGTCCGTGCGGGACCCGTCCAGCAAGGGCGCGCTGGGAAACCGGGTGTCCGCGATGCTGGCCCCGCTGCCCACCAGCGTCACCGATCCGGCCCTGCGGCTCCAGGTGGTGCACGCCGCCACCCAGGTGGCCAAGGCCCAGCAGGCCGCGATCCCGCAGGGCCTGGTCGACCAGATCAGCGACTTCGCCGTGCCCGCGCTGGCCGCCCGGGCGGCCCGGGTGGTGTTCGCCACCGGCGTCCTGCACCGGCTGCCGCCGTTCAACATCACCATCTCGAACGTCCCCGGCCCGAACACCCAGGTCTACCTGTGCGGGGCCCGGCTCCTGGCGCACTACCCGGTGTCGGTCGTCACCGACGGCCAGGGCCTGAACATCACCTTGGTCGGTTACCTTGGCCAGCTGCACTTCGGCCTGATCAGCTGCCGTGAGCTCGTCCCGGATATCGACGTCCTGGCCGGCTACCTGACCGACGAGCTCGCCCTCCTCGAGCAGGCGGCGAAAGAGCGAATCGCCGATGCCGCGCCCTGACCGCGGCCCTGACAGCAGTCCCGGCCACGGTGCCGGCGACGGTGCCGGTGACGCCCGGGCGATCGTGCCCGGGGGAGCGGCGGCGCCCGCCGCGATCCCGGCCGAGATCTTCACCGCGGCCGTGGACGCCTTCGCGGCCGGGCAGCGACTGGACATGCGGTCGCTGGCCGGCCGCCTCGGCGTCGCCCGCGCCACCCTGTACCGGCGGGCCGGCAACCGCGAGCACCTGCTCGACGAGGTGCTGTGGTGGCGCGCCCGCCGGCTGCTCGTGGACCAGATCCAGGCCAGCGGGTCGCTAGCGGGCACCGAGCGCCTGGTCGCGGTGATCGGCGGGGTCGTCCGCGCCATTGCCACCGACCGCCCGCTGCGGGTGTTCCTCGAATCCGACCCGGAGACCGCGCTGCGCCTGCTCACCGGCACCCGCAGCACCGTCCACCGCGGCATGGCCACCGCGCTGGAGAAGCTCATCGACCTCGAGCGCAGCCGCGGCTGCTTCGAAGCCGCCCTGGACACCCCGACGCTGGCCTACGCGATCGTCCGCCTCAGCGAGGGCTTCCTCTACGCCGACCCGATCGCGGACCGCGTTCCCGACATCGACCGCGCCGTCACCCTGGTCCACGCCCTCCTCACCGGCCTAGACCGCCGCTCCGCCCCCGTCTAGCCCGCCCCGCCGCCCCGTCTGATCACCTGCCACTGGGGTCCCATAGCTCTCATGCGTCCCAATCGCCCCGTGCCGGAGTCAGCCCGCACCGGCTCGATGCTCCATCGATCCGCTTCTGGCCGGCTCAATGCTCCATCGATCCGCTTCTGGCGCGGGTCCTGCACCGGCTCCGCTCAGCCTGGCCGCCGGCAAGGTCGAGTGGGACAGCAAGTTCCCCTCGATGCCGCTCGGCGCGGCCACCTCGGCCAACGCTCCCATCGCCGTTTTCGGCAGCACGGTGCTGGTCCCGGCGGGCTGCCCCAAGATGTCGGCGTCGGGCGGGGCGGCACCCAGCAGCTGGTGGCCTACACGATCCGCTGAGCGCCGCCGCTCACTCGCCGCCGTCCAGGGCCAGCACCAGCTTGCCGGTGTTCACCCCGTCGAACAGCATCAGCAGCGTCTGCGGGAAGTCGCCCACGCTCCCGTGCACCACGTGCTCGCGGGAGACGAGCTTCCCGTCCCGCAGCCAGCCGGCCAGCTCGGCCATGGCCTGCGGGTACTGGTCCTGGTAGTCGAAGACGAGCATGCCGGTCATGGAGGCGCGCGCCACCAGCAGCATCATGTAGTTCGCCGGGCCGCGCACCTGGGTCTCGTTGTACTGCGAGACCGCGCCGCAGATGACCACCCGGGCGCCGCGGGCCAGCCGGGTCAGCACATCGTCGAGGATCTCGCCGCCCACGTTGTCGAAATACACGTCGACGCCGCGCGGCGCATGCTCGCGCAGCGCCTTGCGCACGTTCCCGGCCCGGTAGTCGATCGCGGCGTCGAAGCCGAATTCCTCGGTCAGCGCATGGCACTTCTCCGGCCCGCCGGCGATGCCGATAACCTTGCCCGCTCCTTTGAGCTTGGCGATCTGCCCGGTGATGCTGCCCACCGCCCCGGCCGCGCCGGAGACGACCACGGTGTCACCGGCCTTCAGCTTGCCCGTATCGAGCAGGCCGAAGTACGCCGTGAGCCCGGTCATCCCCAGCGCGCCCAGGTACACAGAAGGCGCGGCCAGTGAGGTATCGATCTTGATCACGCCCTGGCCGTCCGAGACCGCGTGCTCCTGCACCCCGAACACCCCGTACACGTCGTCGCCCACCGCGAAGCCCGGGTGCTCAGAAGCCGTGACCGAGCCGACCGCGCCGGCCCGCATGACCGCGCCGATCTCTACCGGCGGGACGTAGGACGCCCCCGCGTTCATCCAGCCCCGCATGGCCGGGTCGACCGAGATGTGCGAGACCGCCACCGTGAACTGGCCCGGCCCGGGGACCGGCACCTCCTCCTCCGTCAGCGACCAGTCGGTGGCCCGGGGCAGCCCGTTGGGCCGGTCGGCCAGTCGCACTTGGTGGTTCGTCATCGGCACGGCACCGCTTCCTCTAGCCAGCTAGATCTGATGATCGGACGCTAATGCCCGCCGAGCCCGGAAGACAACCGTTCGCCATCCGCCGGCTCCGCCGAGGGCCGGGCCGGCGGGACCGCCGGAGCCGCCGGCCGGGGCGGCTGAGCCGGCAGGGTCGGGTGGGCGGGCAGGAAGAAAACCGCTAGCACGGCCCCGGCCCCGGCGACCCCGCCGGCCACCAGGCACCCGATCGACAGTCCGTGCAGGAACGCGTTGGTCGCGGCGTCGTGCACCGCCCGGCCCGCCGCCCCCGGCACCCGGGCGGACACTGCGTACGCGGCCCCCAGCGACTGGTGCGCGATGTCCCTGACCTGCGTCGGCAACCCGGACGGCAGGCGCGCGGCCAGCCGCGAACCGTACAGCGACGCGTACACGCTGCCGATCACCGCCACCCCCAGCGTCCCGCCGAGGAGCCGGGTCGAGTCGTTGACCGCCGAACCCACGCCTGCCTGCCGCCGGGACACCGCGCCCATGATCGACTCGGTGGCCGGCGCCGAGGTCAACCCCATGCCCAGCCCGTACAGCACCATCTGGATCGCGATGATGCCGTAGCCGAGGGTCACGCTGGCCGTCACGGCGGCCCAGACGTAGAAGCCCGCCATGGCGACCAGGCCCAGGGTGACGATCAGCTTGGTGCCGAACCGCACCGCGAGCTGGGTCCCGGCCACCGAGCCGATGCCGACCGACAACGCCACCGGCAGCAGGCGCACGCCGGTCGACAGCGGCGCGTAGCCCCGGACGGACTGGAAGTACTGGGTCATCAGGAAAATGAAACCGAACAGCGTGAAGAACGCCACGGTCACCGCACCGCTGGCCGCGCTGAACCGCATGTTGCGGAACAGCCGTACGTCGAGCATCGGGTGGGCCGTCCGCCGTTCCCAGCCGATGAACGCCGCCAGCAGCACCGCACCGCCCGCGAACCCGGCGATACTGCGCGCGCTACCCCAGCCGTAGTCCGGCGCCTCGATGACGGTGAACACCAGCAGTGCCATGGCCGCGGCCGAGAGCACCAGGCCGGGGACATCCGGCGGCGCGGCCTCCCGGTTCCTGGACCGGGGGGCGCTGACGGCCACCAGGGCGATGGCGAACGCCGCTACCGGTGCCATGGCCACGAAGATGCTGGACCAGCTGAAATGCTCGAGCAGCCAGCCGCCGACGATAGGCCCGAGCGCGATTGCCACCCCGCCGACGGCGCCCCACAGGCCGATGGCCCGGGCCCGTTCCCGGCGTTCGGTGAAGACGTTCGAGATGAGGGAGAGCGTGGCCGGGAACGTCATGGCGGCGCCGAGCCCCATCACGGCCCGGGCCGCGATCAGCTGGGCCGGGCTGGTGGTGAAGGCCCCGGCCAGGCTGGCGGCCCCGAACACGGTGAGCCCGGCCAGCAGCATCCCCTTGCGGCCGAACCGGTCCGACAGGCTGCCGAAGGTCAGCAGCAGCGCGGCGAACACGAGGTTGTAGGCGTCGACCACCCATTGCAGCTGAGTGGTGGTGGCGTGCAGTTCGCGCACCAGCGCCGGGAGCGCCACGTTCACGATCGTTGTGTCGAGGTTGATCACGAAGGCGGCGAGCAGCAGAGCGACCAGGATCATTGGTTTGGATCTCATGCTTGAGATAGTTAACGGATAACTTGAGAAAGTCAAGTCAATAGACTTGGAAGTCAAGCGGGCCTGAGCTAACCTAGGGTCATGCGCAGCTATGGCCAGTACTGCTCGGTCGCCAAGGCACTGGACGCGGTCGGCGACCGGTGGACCCTGCTGATCGTCAGGGAGCTCCTCCTGCAGGGCCCGTGCCGGTACACCGACCTCAGAAACGGGCTGCCGGGCATCGCCACCAACCTGCTTGCGGACCGCCTGCACGAACTGGAAGCCGCGGGCCTGGTCCGGCGCGAGGAAGCCGCGCCCCCGGTCGCCACGACCCTGTTCAGCCTGACCGAGGCCGGCGCGGCCCTAGAGCCGTCCCTCGAGGCCCTCGGCGCGTGGGGGATCAGGTACATGGCCGAGCCCGCCGATGACGACGAGTTCCGCAGCCACTGGTTCACCTTCCCGGTCGAGCTCTTCCTGCACGACAGTGCCCCGGACGGCCCCCCGCTGGCGATCGAGCTCCGCCCCGCCAGCCCGGCCGCGAGCCGGGCCTCTAGCCGGCCGGCGGTCGTCGAAGTCTCCGGCGGCGAGGTCCGTACCCGGCTCGGCTCGGCCGCGTCCCCGGACCTGATCCTGGACGGCTCCCCGCGGCTCATCCTCGGCCTGCTCGGGGCCTATCTCACCCCGGCCGACGCCGAAGCCCTGGGCCTGTCCGTCACTGGCGACCCCGCGATCCTGCGCCGCCTCCAGCCCGCCAGCTAGCGCCGGCTCGGCTAGTACCGGCTCAGCTCGTGCCGGGCCACAGGAAGGGCGGGTGCAAGGTGGTCGCGGGCCCGCGGCGGTAGGGCAGCGGCGGTCGGCCCCCGGCGGCAGCGCCACGGTCGCCCACGCCTGCAACCCCCGGGCCCGCCCGCCAACGGGGTACCAGAGTCGGTGTGCCACCGGGTACGTTCTTCGGTACCCGGAGTGCCACCGACTCCGTTGGGTGGGGCTCCGCGGCCAGGGTTAGTGCTTGGTGGCGACGAAGTAGGCGCTGCCGAGGTCGCCGTCGTCGCGATGAACCTCGACCGAGGTGAAACCGGCCTCAGCCAGCATCCGCCGGGCCGTCTGCTCGCCCCACATGGTGCCCAGGCCCATGCCGCCGTCGGCCAGGGACACGGTCATGCAGTGCATGGTGGACATCGTGTACATGAACGGCCCCAGCGGATGGTCCAGGTTCTCCGTGAGCAGGCTCGAGGAGGAGGTGTCCACGCACAGATAGACGCCGCCGGGCCGCAGCGCCGCCGCGATGCTGGCCAGCACCAGGTCGGGCCGGGCCTGGTCGTGGATCGCGTCGAAGGTGGTGATGAGGTCGAACCGGGCGGTCTCGCCTAGCCGGGCGGCGTCCCGCTCCTCGAAGCGCGCGTTCCCCAGGCCGTCGCGCGCGGCCTCGGCCCGGGCCGAGGCGATCCCCGGGCCGGAGAAGTCGAATCCGGTGAACCGCGAGCGGGGAAACGTCGCCGCCATCAGGTTGACGGCGTACCCGGAGCCGCACCCGACGTCGGCGACCTCGATCCCGTCCTCGAGCCGGCCGGTGAGGCCGGGGACGAGCGGCAGCGTCTTGCCGATCAGGCTGGCGTCCTGCTCGGCGCGGCTCTCCTCGCCCCTGATCGCCTGGAACTTCGGAAACGCCGAGTAGGGCACCCCGCCGCCGTTGCGGAAGCAGTCCACGATCTGGTCCTCGACCAGCGCCATCAGCCCGATGTACTGCATCCCGGTGGCCATGTTGTCCATGCCGGCCGCCCGGGTCAGCCAGGCGGCGTGATCGGCCGGCAGCGAGTAGGTCCCGGTCGCGCCGTCATGCTCGGTGATCCGGCCGGTGGTCATCGCCGCCAGCCACTCCCGCACGTACCGTTCGTCCAGGCCCGCCGCCGACGCGATCTCCGCGCTGGTCGCGGCTGGTTCCCCCGCCATGACGTCGAACAAGCCGGTGCGGTGCCCCACGCTCACCATGAGGGCCAGCGAGGCCTCGTTCATCATGCCGAGCATCCGCGCCGCGAACTGTTCCATCCCGGCAGGCTACCGGTGACCCGGCAGGCTACATATAGAGGCCGCCGTTGACCGGGTAGACCTGCCCGGTGATGTAGCCGGACTCGGGGTCGGCCAGGAACTCCACCACCCGGGCGACCTCGTTGGGCTCGCCGAGCCGCCCCACCGGGATCCGGGCGATGAGCTTGTCCATCACGTTGCCGGGCACCCCCGCGGTCATGTCGGTGGAGATGTAGCCGGGGGTGACCGAGTTCACCGTGATGCCCTTCGACGCCGTCTCCAGGGCCATGCTCATGGTCAGCCCGAACAGGCCGGACTTGGCCGACGCGTAGTTGGCCTGGCCGAAGGCGCCCGACGAGCCGATGACCGAGGAGATGTTGACGATCCGGCCGTAGTTGCGGTCCAGCATGTGCTGCAGGATGGCCCGGGACAGGTAGAACGCCCCGGACAGGTTGATGTGGATGACCTTGTCCCATTCCTCGGGGGTCATCTTGCGCATCGTCTTGTCGACCGTCACGCCGGCGTTGTTGACCAGGACGTCCAGCTGCCCGTGCTGCTCGAGCACCTCGGCGATCACCCGCTCGCAGTCCTCGTTGGAGCCGATGTTGCCCTGGTGGACGGTCACGCCGTGGTCGGCGTACTTGTCGGCGAACTGCTGGGCCGCGTCCCGGTTGGACGAGTACCCGGCCGCGACGTGCACGCCGCGGTTCATCAGCCGTTCGCAGATGGCCAGCCCGATCCCGCGGATACCTCCGGTTACCAGCGCGACCTGGCCGTTCATTTCTGCCATGGTGTTACCTCCGTTCGGTTGTCGTGCGCAGGTGAGCGCCTCAGCCGAACACGTACTCCCCGGGGGCGTCCGCGAGGGCCGGGTGCTTCCTGCTTCCCAGGTGCGGCGGCTTGATGAGCTCGCCCGCGCGGGCGCTGGACCACTCGGTCCAGTCCTCCCACCACGAGCCGTTGTGCTTGGCGCCACGGCGGCGCCAGGCTTCCGGGTCGGGCAGGGCGGCCGTGTCGTCACCGGTCGCCTCGTGCCAGGCCTTGGGGCCGGGCGGGTTGACGATGCCGGCGATGTGGCCGCCGCTGGACAGCACGTACCTGACCTGGCCGCCCATCAGCCCGACGGTCTTGTAGGACCCGTGCCAGGGCACGATGTGGTCGTTGATCGCGCCGACCACGTAGGTGTCGTTCTTCACCCGGGACAGCGACAGCTGCTGGCCGAGCAGCTCGAGCTCGCCGCGGGCCAGTTCGTTGCGCATGTACAGCGAGCGCAGGTAGAACGAGTGCATGGCGGACGGCATCCGGGTACTGTCGCCGTTCCAGGCCAGGATGTCGAACGCGGGCGGCTCCTGCCCCATCAGCCAGTTCGAGACCACGTAGCTGAAGATCAGGTCGTTGGCGCGCAGCATGTCGAAGGTGCCCGCCATCTGGCTCGCCTCCAGCACGCCCTTCTCCGCCATCTGCTTCTCCAGCCGCCGTACCGTCTTCTCGTCGGTGAAGGCGCCGAGGATGCCGGGCTCGCTGTAGTCGAGCAGCGTGTTGAGGAGCGTGATCGAGCCGATCCGGTCGTCGCCCTTCTCGGCCAGGTAGGCCGCGAGCATGGCGGTCAGCGCGCCGCCCAGGCACAGGCCGATGATGTCGATCTTGGGCGAACCGGTGATCTCGGAGATGACGTCGAGCGCCTCCCGCGGCCCGTGGATGAGGTAGTCGTCCAGGGTGGTGCCGCCCATCGAGGCGTCCGGGTTCCGGTAGGAGATCGCGAACACGGTGCGCTCGTGCTTGACCGCCCACTCCAGGAAGCTGCGGTTCGGCGCCAGGTCCATGACGTAGTACTTGTTGATCCAGGGCGGGCTGGCCAGCACCGGCACCGAGTGGACCTTCGGCGTCTGCGGCGCGTACTGGATGAGCTCCATCAGGTCGTTCTGGAATACGACCTTGCCGGGTGTGGCGGCGAGGTTCTTGCCGACCTGGAACGGCCGGGTGTCGACCTGGCGCGGGCGGCCGTTGTTGTTCAGTACGTCATCGACGAGGTGGCTGGCTCCGGCGACCAGGCTGGCCCCGCCGGTCTCGAACATCCGCTTCAGCGCGGCCGGGTTGGTCATCAGGAAGTTCGTCGGCGCCAGCGCGTCCAGCAGGAAGCCGGTCGCGAGCGCGGCCTTGGCGTCGTCCACGGCTTCACCCGAACCTGCCTCGAGCAGGTCATTGACCAGCCGGGACGTAGCCAGGTGGGCCTGCCGGAGGGCGAAGAAGGCCGGGTTGTCCGTCCACGCCGGGTCCGCGAAGCGCTTGTCCCGGTCCGGGACCGGTACCGGCGGCGGCGCGTCCATCCCCATCCAGCGGGCCGCGGCCACCGGGCCGGCCATCGCCACGGACGTCCAGAAGCGCATCGCCGCGGTCGCCGTGGCGGCCGGATTGGCGGCGGCGCGCCGCAGCACCGAGAACGTGGAGGAGCCCAGGCCCGCCGCGTCGACCGAGCCGAACACGTCGGCATCCGGGGCCACCGCCCCGGCCGCCGACTCCGCGGCCTGCCACGCCGATTCCTGGTCCGTCATGTCCACATCCTCCCGGTGCCGTCCCGCGCAGGGAACCTTTTCCGACGCTACGTCGCCCTGGGGGCGTACGTAAAGTCGGCTGCCCGGCGCGAATCCTCCGAAACCAGCGTGCGGGACATTAGCGGTATTAGCATCGGCGGGTCAGCGCCAGTGGGTCAGCGGCAGCGGGCCGCGGCTCAGCACGGTCCGGATGGCGAACGTGCTGTGCGCCGCGATGACGGCCGGAATGGCCAGGATCTGGTCGAGCAGCAGGTCCTCGTAATCGGCCATGTCCCGCGCCGCGATCTCGACCATGTAGTCGTCGGACCCCGTGACCAGGTAGCAGGCCACCACGGCCGGGATGGCGGTCAGGCCGCGCTCGATCTCGTCCGCTGTCGCCCGGGAGTGGCTTTCCACCCGGACCCCGATGAACGCCGTCAGGCCCAGGCCGGCCCGAGTCCGGCTGACCTCGGCGCGGTAACCCTCGATGATGCCGCTGGCCTCCAGGGCCTTGACCCGGCGCAGGCAGGCCGAGGGGGACAGCGATACCGCCTCGGCCAGGTCGATGTTGGCCATGCGGCCGTCATGCTGCAGCCTGGTCACGATGGCGCGGTCGGTGCGGTCTCCTGGCGGTGGCATAAAAATCATCGTAATGCCGATTTGGCCGCATAGTGTTGCGCACTGAGCCGCTAGGTGCGCAATATTTGCCATCGTATGCGCGATGCTTTCGACGATCCTTGACGTATGAGTACCTCCGCCGCACGAACCCTGTCGGTACCGCGGGCCACCGCGCTGTACGTCGGCGCCCTGTTCGGCCCGGGACTCCTGCTCCTGCCCGGCCTGGCCGCCCAGCAGGCGGGGCCGGCCTCGATCATCGCCTGGGTGGCCCTGCTCGGCCTGTCCGCCGCCTTCGCCGCGGTGTTCGCCGCCCTCGGCCGGGCCCTGCCGAACGCGGCCGGCGCGGCCGGCTACACCGCGGCCGGCCTGGGTCGCCGGGCCGCCGCGGTGACCCGCTGGTGGTTCCTGGCCGGCGTCGTCGTCGGCGCGCCGATCGTCTGCCTGATCGGCGCCAGCTACGTGACCGCGGTGACCGGCGGCGGCCCGCTGCTGCGCGCCGCCGTGGCGGCCGGGCTGCTGCTCGTGGTGCTTGGCCTGGCCCTTGGCGGGGTCCGCGCCAGCGCGCTGGCCCAGCTGCTGCTCGTCGCGCTGCTGATCGCCGTGGTGGTGACCGCGGTGGCCGGCTCGGCGCCCGCGGCCCGCGCGGCCAGCTGGACCCCGTTTGCCCCGCACGGCTGGCTCTCCATCGGCCGGGCCGCCGCCACCTTGATGCTGTCCTTCGTGGGCTGGGAGGCGGTGGCCCCGCTGACCGCGCGGCTGCGGCCCGGCCAGCTGTCCCGGGTCATCGGCATCGCGTTCGGCGTGACCACGCTGCTCTACCTGGCCCTGGCCGTCGCCACGGTCAGCTGCCTGGGCCGCGGCTCGGACCTGAGCGTGCCGCTCGCCGACCTGCTCCAGCTGGCTGTCGGCCCGGCCGGCCGGGTGGTGGCCGCCGTAGCGGCGCTGGTTCTCACCGCCGGCGCGGCCAACGCCTACCTCTCCGGGGCGGCCGAGATGGTGCGCGAGCTGACCGCCGTGCCCAGTCGGAGGGGACCGAACGAGCTGCGCCACCCGCCCCGGTTCAGCCCTCGCGTCTTCCTCGGTGTCGTGGCCGTGACCGGCCTGATCCTGCTCGGGCTGTCCGCGCTGCGGCTGGCGGACATCGTCGCCCTGGTCAGCGTGCCGACGGCGATGTTCCTGTGCGTGTACCTGAGCTGCCTGGGGTCGGCTGCGCGCATCCTGCCCGGGAAGATCCGGGCGGTGGCCGCCGCCGGGACGCTGGCCGTGCTCGCCGTCCTGGCCTTCAGCGGCTGGCCGGCCCTGCTGGCCGCCGCGGTGGTCGCCGCGATCGCCGCGGTGGCGGACCGCGGGCGTCTCCCGGCCAGCGGGCCTACGCTAGGGAGGGCAGAACAGAGGGGGTGGGCGCGCGGTGACGATAGTTATCGCCGGAGGCAGCGCCGCGGGCCTGTTCGCGGCGCTGCTGCTGGCCCGGACCGGGCACGACGTAGTGGTGATCGAGCGGGACCGGCTGGATCCCGCACGGCTGCCCGACGTGTACGCCGGCCTGCTAGCCGCCGGGGTGGCTGAGGCCCCGCTGCGGACCCAGATGCCGGACACCCTGACCGACACCGCGCCCCGGCCCGGGGACGAGCGGCTCATGCCCGTCATGACCAGGCGCGCCACCGTCGACTGGGTGCTGGGCCGGGTCGCGGCGGCCGAACCGCGGGTCGAGGTGCGCTACGCGGTGAAGGTCACCGGGCTGCTCGCGGCGTCCGGGCCGACCGCCGTCCCGCACGTGACCGGCGTCCGGGATCCGGCCGGCGGCGGCCTTGCCCGGCCTGCCGGTAACCAGGACCGTCATCGCGCTGGACGAGTTCCTGGCCGGCAAGTGGGGAGCGGACAACGCTGCGGTGCAGCTGGTGGTGGCGCCGCTGGCCGCCGACCGCAGGTTCCGGGCCGTGCGCGACCCCCGGGTCTTCACCGCCGTGCTGCGGACCGTCCCGGTCTACGCCGCCTGGCTGGACGTGATGGACCCGATCACCGACGTGTTCCCGATGGCCGGGCTGCACAACACCATGCGCCGCCTGGTGGTGGACGGCAGGCCGGTCGCCACCGGCCTGCTCGCCATCGGTGACTCGGTATGCACCACCAACCCGACCCTGGGGCGCGGCCTGGCGCTGGCGCGCCTGGCCGTGATGCGGCACACCCTGTTCGGCGCGCCGCGCCCCGGCCGTCCGCGGCCGCGGACCGGGTGAGCTATCCGCAGCTGCGCGTGGCCGGATGCTATGACCCGGTTGCCTTCCGCGCGTTCTGGGAGATCAACGGCATGGTCTGCCTGCCCGAGGAGGTTTTACACCGACCCGCACGTGGTCGCGTGCACGCGGGAGGCGCTCAGCCGCTACGGCAGCGGCCCGCCGGTGGCCCAGCCCATCCGCGAGCAGCTGCTCGCCGCCCTCGCGCAGTAGTACACCGGCGCAACCTTCAACGCCGACGTGGTCGCGGATGGGCTGGCCGGCCCGGTCCCGTACTAGACGACCTCGACCGGCAGCTCGTAGATCTCGTCCGCGGGATGCCCGGCCTTCTCGTGCACCCGCCGCACCGCCTCCTTGGACGGGCCGCTCGACAGGCAGAACACCACGCCCGACTCCGGGTCCAGCCAGGCCCGCTCGAAGTGCACGCCCTCGGCCGCCTCGACGTCCAGGTCGCGCTGGTGCGCCTCTTGCAGCTGTCCCTCCGTCACGCCGGTGAACCCGCTGTGCACGTCCATGAACTTCGCCATCTGTGTTCTCCTCGCTGTCTTGATCGGCAACCGGGCCAGCTTCAACCGGGCCAGCTTCAACCGGGTCAGCCGCCGCGGGCGGCGGCTGATGGCCGCGTTGACCCGCCGGTCCCGCACGGCCCGGCGCCGCTGGTCGGCCTCCCGGGCCAGCGTGACCTCGTGGTTGATAAACGGATGCATGACGATCCCCCGGTATTCCGCTGGTCTGACACTCCGAGCATGCGGCTAAGACGGCGGCCGGGGGATCGGGCAACTGCCTAGGGATGGTCCTTAGATCGGTCCGGGCCCCCTCGGGTCCCCCGGGCGGCTCGAGCAGGCCGGCCCTCTCGGCGGTGGCGGCGGCCTGGGTCCGGCCGCTAACACCCAGCTTGCGCAGGATGTTGCTCACGTGCACGCTGGCCGTCTTGGGGCTGATATAGAGCTCGGCGCCGATCTGGGCGTTCGTCCGGCCGGCCGCGAGCAGCCGCAGCACCAGCCGCTCACGAGTGGTCAGCCCGTAGTCCGGGCCGGGCAGGTGCGGCGTGGCGGCGTCATCGAGCGTGACGCGGGCCCGCAGGGCCAGCTTGCGGATCTCGGCCAGTAGCGGCGCGTGCTCCGCGGCCATCCCGGCCGCCGCGCGCAGCGCGCTCGCCGCGTCCTGGCCGGCCGCCAGCCGGGCCTGCGCGTACCGCCACCAGGCGTATCCGGCGCGGTGCGGCCGGGTGAAACCCTCCCAGGCCTTCGCCGCGGCGTGCCACGCGGCGGGGTCCGGGTACCCGTCGAGCCGGCCTCGTTCGGCGGTAAATGTCGCCTGCTCGGCCGGCGTGGTGGCGGCGAACGGATGCGGCGCGAACGGGTCGGCCGGCAGCCGGCCGCCCAGCTCGGCCAGGTCCTGCCCGGCGGTGAGCGCCGCGCTCCGCCCGATCTCGTCCTGGCGGGCGGCGGCCCGCTCGGCCTGGTCGGCGCACGCCCGCATGCCCAGGGTCAGCAGCGGGCCGCAGAAGATCGCCTGGCCGGGTGACTTCAGCCCGGTCAGGACCCGGTGGACCGCGGGCAGGACCCGGTCCGGCGCGCCGGTCCACAGCCACAGCTCGGCCGCCCGCACGGCCCCCTCGCGGGCCCAGTCGTCACTGTCCACCCGGCCGACCAGCGCCGCGACCTGCTCCTGCCGCGCGGCGGCGGCGGCCGCGTCCCCGCGGAGCAGGTCGATCTCGGCCCGGTGCGCGTCCGCCAGCCAGGTGTCCCGCTCCGCGGGGCCGTCGGTGAGCGGGCCGATGAGAGCGGCGGCGGCCCCGGTCTGGCCCTGGTGCAGCAGCGCCTCGGCCCCGTTGCCCGCCAGGATCGCGGTGTTCCAGAACCCGTCGAGGCCGGCCCGCCGGGCGCTGGCCAGGCCACGCCGGGCCACCTCGGCGGCCTCGGCGACCCGGGCCGTCTTGACCAGCGCGTCGCTCTCGTACACGTCGATCAGCAGGCAGGCCTCCCCGTCGCGGCCCGACTCGGCCAGCGCGCGGCCCCGGCGGAGCACGGCGAAGCCCTCGTCCAGTTGTCCGGACACGAACAGGTGGTAGGCCAGCAGCGGCTGCATGCGCGGGATCAGGGCGGTCGCCCCGGCCGCCTCGGCGACGGCCAGGCCGCGGCGGATGGCGCGGATGCCGTCATCCTGGCGCCCCTGGCCGGAGAACAGGTAGTGGCCGTAGTAGAACAGCGCCTCGGCGTGCGCGGCCGACGGCGGCGCCTGGTCGAACAGGGCCAGCGCCTCGGTGATCAGCGGCAGGCCCGAGCCCGCCGCCCCCTGGCCGCCGAGGAACACGTCGCCGATGCCGCGGAACCGCGCGGCGCGCTCACGGACCACCGCCGCGATGGCCGGGTCGCGGTGGCCGGAGAACCGGCGGCAGGCCTCCTCGGCCAGTGCCCCGGCGGCCTCCACGTCCCCGGCCAGGTGCCGCGCGTCGATGGCCCGCAGGTACCACCCCGGCACGTCCGCTTCCCCCACCGCGCCAGCGGCCCCGGGCGGCCCCGCCGCGCCAGCGGCCCCGGCCCGCTCGTCCGGGCTGGCCAGCTCGATGGCCCGCTGCCAGTGGGCCGCTGCTTCGGCGTAGCCGGAGACCTGTTCGGCGGCCCGCGCCGCGGTGAGCCTGGCCCGCAGCTCCTCGGCGTCCCGGCCTGCCGCTGCCCAGTGGTCGGCTGCCTCGGCGGCCAGCGCGTCCCCGCCCGTCTGCAGCGTCGCGGCGAGGCGCTCGTGCCGCCCGCGGCGTTCGCACGGCAGCAGCCGGGCCGCGGCGGCCTCGGCGAGCAGCGCGTGCCTGACCCGGTGCCGCCCGCCCGCCGCGGTTTCCGCCAGCGACCGGTCGTCCAGCTCCCGCAGGCCCGCGCGCACCGCGTCGGCGCCGAGCCCGGTCACCGTGGCCAGCTGGTCCTCGGTCAGCGGCCGCCCGGCCACCGATATGGCCGCCAGCAGCTCCCGGGCCTGCGGGCTGCCGCCGCTCACCCGGACGGCCAGCAGCTCGGCCAGCCGCGGCGGCAGCCCGTCGGGGCCGCCCGGCGCCCCGTCGCCGGCCAGGGCGCCGGCGACCAGCTGCTCGGTGAAGAACGGGTTGCCCTCGCCGCGGGCGTACAGCCCGGGCCACGTCGCCGGCGCCAGCTGCCCGGCGGTCAGCCCGGTGACCTGCTCGGCTATCTCCTCGCGGCTCAGCGGGCCGAGCCGGATCTCGTGCGCGTGGCCGCTGCCCCGCGCGTAGGCCAGCCAGCGGCTCACCGCGGGTTCGGCCGGAGTCTCGTCGCTGCGGACGGTGGCCACCACCCGGACCGCCTCGGCCCGCCCGGCCCGGGTCAGGAAGGTCAGGAAGTCCAGGGTGGCGCCGTCGGCCCAGTGCACGTCCTCGATGACGACGGTGAGCCCGCCTATGCGCGCGGTGGCGGCCAGCAACTCGGCCACGCCGGAGAACAGGCGCCCGCGCTGGCCGGCCCCCGGCTGGCCAGCAGTGTGCTGTCCGGAGCCCGGCTGACCTGAACCGGGCCGGGCGGCCTCGGCGGCGGACGGCGGCAGCTGGGGGAGCAGCCGCGCCGCCTCGGCCTGCGCGTACGCCGGGATCGCGGCCAGCGCCCCGGCCAGCAGGACGCCGTCGCCGATCCGGCTCAGCGCGTCAAGGGCCTCGGTCACCGGCAGGAACGGGAGCTTCTCGGCCAGCGGCAGGCACGCCCCCCAGACCTGGGGCGTGCCCCGCAGGCCCTCGGTCACGAACCGCGTCTTGCCGATGCCGGCGTCGCCCGCCACGAGCACCAGGCGCGATCCGCCGCCCAGCGCGGCCCGCAGGCCGGCCAGCTCACGCTCCCGGCCGGCGAACATCCCCATCACCGCAGGATAGGCCGGAGGATCAAATGCCGGGCGGTGCCGCGGTACCCCGGATCGCCGTGGTCGCCCCCACTCCCTCCAGCGCCGGCTGACGGGTGCTGACAGGCCCGTCATCTGCCATGCGCGGGAAGCGACCAACGGGGAACAGCTCGGCCCGGGCTGTCCTCGTCCTTCGGTACCGCGGCAAGCTCGTCAGGCAGGGTGACCATCCGCCCCGGCCGGCTAGCCAGGGCACGACTGGCCCGTGAGCCAGTCCTGCCCCGGCGCGCCGTGCCGCGAGCCCGTCCCGCCCGGCAAGATCCACGGCTTAAGATCAGCGGCCGGCGGTGTCGCCTCCGTGTAGATGATGTGGAGGCCGTGTGGAGACGACCGGCTTCAGGCCTCGCTGATGGCGGCGGCGACGATCTCGCGGGCCTGGTCCTGGATGGCGGCCAGGTGCTCCGGGCCGCGGAAGGACTCGGCGTACAGCTTGTAGACGTCCTCGGTGCCGGAGGGACGGGCGGCGAACCAGCCTGACGCGGTGACGATCTTGAGCCCGCCGATCGGGGCGCCGTTGCCCGGCGCGGTGGTCAGCGCCGCGGTGATCTCCTCCCCGGCCAGCTCGTGCGCGGAGACCTGATCCGGCGACAGCTTGCCGAGCGCCGCCTTCTGCTCCCGGCTGGCGGCGGTGTCGATGCGCGCGTAGGCGGGATCGCCGTACCGGGACGTCAGCTCCCGGTACCGCTCCGACGGCGAGTGCCCGGTGACCGCGGTGATCTCCGAGGCCAGCAGGGCCAGGATGATGCCGTCCTTGTCGGTGGTCCAGATCGAGCCGTCACGCTGCAGGAACGACGCCCCGGCGCTTTCCTCGCCGCCGAAGGCCACCGACCCGTCCAGCAGGCCCGGCACGAACCACTTGAACCCGACCGGGACCTCAAGCAGCGTCCGGTCCAGGCCCTCCGTCACCCGGTCGATCATCGAGGAGCTGACCAGGGTCTTGCCCACGGCCGCCGCCGCCGGCCAGCCGTCCCGGTGCCGGTACAGGTAGTCGATGGCGACCGCGAGGTAGTGGTTGGGGTTCATCAGGCCAGCGTCGGGCGTCACGATCCCGTGCCGGTCCGCGTCGGTGTCGTTCCCGGTCGCGACCGCGAACTCGTGCTGGCGGGCGATCAGGCTGGCCATCGCGGACGGCGAGGAGCAGTCCATCCGGATCTTGCCGTCCCAGTCCAGCGTCATGAACCGGAAGGTGGCGTCGACGGCCGGGTTGACGACGGTCAGGTCGAGGCCGTAGCGGTCACCGATCTCGCCCCAGTAGGCCACGCTGGCCCCGCCGAGCGGGTCGGCGCCGATGCGCACCCCGGCCGCGCTGATCGCGGCCATGTCTACCACCTGGCCGAGCGCGGCCACGTAGCTGCCGAGGAAGTCGAACGTGCCGGTGGTGGCGGCCGCGGTGGCCCGCGCGTACGGAACCCGGCGGACTCCCTTGAGCCCGTCGGCCAGCAGCTCGTTGGCCCGGTCCTGGATCTGCCGGGTGATGTCGGTGCCGGCCGGCCCGCCGTCCGGCGGGTTGTACTTGAAGCCGCCGTCCGGCGGCGGGTTGTGCGACGGGGTGACCACGATCCCGTCCGCCCGCGACCCCGGGCCGGACGCCCCCAGAGCGGCATTGTGCGCCAGGATCGCGCGGGAGACCGCCGGGGTCGGGGTGTACCCGCCACGGGCGTCCACCAGCACCGTGACCTCGTTGGCGGCCAGCACCTCGAGCGCGCTGACCTGGGCGGGCTCGGACAGCGCGTGCGTGTCGGCGCCCAGGTACAGCGGCCCGCTGATGCCCTGGGCGGCCCGGTACTCGCAGATCGCCTGGGTGGTGGCGAGGATGTGATCCTCGTTGAACGTCGCCGTGAACGCCGACCCGCGGTGCCCGGAGGTGCCGAACGACACCCGCTGTGCGACATCGCCGGGATCGGGGTGCACCGAGTAGTAGGCGGTCACCAGCTTCGCGACGTCCACCAGGTCTTCAGCGGCCGCGGGCTGCCCCGCACGCGAATCTGTCATGCGGTCATCCTGGCACGCCGGGCAGTCGCGGGAAACGCCTGCCCCTTGGGATGCCTAACGGGGCCGCGCCCGGCGTACCCGCTGCCGGAAGCGCCCGGCCAGTACCTGGGCCAGGCTCCTGGTGGACAGTTCGCCGACGGCCTCCTCGGCGGTCTGGCCGCCCGCCCTGCCTCCGATCATGGCACCGAGCGCGGCCTGGATAGCGGCCTCGACCGGCAGTACCGGGTCCGCGGCGCTCTCCGGCTGGTCCGCGGGCCGCTTGCCCAGCGCGGAGATGTCGCCGACGATGTTCACGCCGAGCGCCTCGATGCGGGCGGCCATCTCGCCGCTGATCTCGGCGGCCCGGTCCAGCGCCCAGGCCGGGGTCGCGATCCTCGGCTCGTCCGGGCCGGGCTGGCGGCCGGTCTTCAGCTGCTCGATCAGGCCGTTCCGCATGAACCGGGAGTAGTTGCGCTGCGGCCACTCCCGGCGGCTGAACTCCTGGCTGAGCCGCCGGACGAGCTCGGCTTCCGCGGCGGTGAGGGACCGGTTGGCCGCGCTTTCCTCGGGGACCAGGAACCCCTCGGGCAGGCCGAGCATCGTCTCGAAGACACGCAGCAGCATCAGCCGGTCGGATTCGTCCACCGCGATGACCGTGAGGTTCTCCGGCCCGGTCACGGCGGCCCAGCGCGCCACCAGTTCGTCGTGCCGGTGGCGGAGCCAGAACGCCGGCGTCGGCGTCAACGGCGGGTCGCTCAGTATCCCCTCGAGCCATTCGTGATACCGGAAGTGGAAGCCGTTCTGTACGTACTGCTGCCATTGCGACGGCAGGATCCGGGTGAGGGAGCGCAGCGTCACCACCACGTGGACGCGGTCGCCGCCCAGGTCGGTGACCACCCGGCGGGCCGTGGCGTCGTCCGCCTGGCAGAAGAACTCGCTGCTCAGCACCACCCGCTGGTCCCCGGTGGCGGCGATCTGGCCGGTCAGGTCCTCCCAGTAGGAGATCTTCGGCGTCGGCTCGCCGAGCAGCGGCGGCTGGCCGGTGACGGCGAGGATAGGCCACAGGATCGTCCGGCCCTGGCCCGGGTAGACCACGCCCTGCGCCGCCAGCCGCTCCCGGGCCAGGAACAGGGCGCCCTGGATGGCACTAGTACCGGTCTTATGCGGGCCGATGTGCAGCAGCCGGGTGCCCGCTCCGGTCCGGTTCGCAGGCATGGTTCTCCCAGCGTCAGCGGCCCCGCGGTGAGGATTATAGCCCTACGGGCTCACCTCGGGCAGGCGGGACAGTTCGACCAGCAGCACCACGACGGAACGATTCTCGTATCCCGCCTGCTCCGCGCCAGTGGCTCATTTCACCCCCCAGCGGGGGAGGCTGCCACGTACCGCGGAGGGGGAACATGTCATCGTGAGCCTGCGCCGACGCCAGCTGCGGATCCTCGACCGCATCGAACGCGACCTGGCCGACTCCGATCCGGGCCTGAACGACTTCTACCAGGGGCTGGCCCGGCGGACCAGCGGCCTCGACATGAGCTGGGTGGAGAAGATCGATCGCCGGCGGTGGATTTTCCCCCGGCGATCCCGGCGGCGTGAGCGGAACCTCGGCGAGCAGATGAAGAACTGGACCTCAGAAAACTGGAATGATCCGTGATTACCAGCGCGGCTGGGCCTAGCGCCACGGTCATTCTCGGGCGCGCCTGATAATGCCCGTCCGCGTGGTGACCCCGGTCGCGTCTCCGGCGCCACCCCGGCCGCCCTCTTGCCGGACGTGCGATCTGGTGCAGGCGCCGGCCCCGGCCACAATCACCCTTCGGGGGGTGATGATTCGCCCGCGCCACGCTCCGACGATGGCCTGGTGACCGAGCACGGGATCAGCCGGGACGAGCGAGGTCGTCGCCAGCCCGGCCGTAGCCGAGGTCTGGGTCCGGGCCAGCACGGTCGCGCACCAGGCGCTGGTCAAGGTGCTCTCCGGATATGCGATAGCGCTATCACCACGAGCAACGGCGAGATCACATTCAACCTCGGCCCGTTCATCGCCGTATCGAGCCGGGCAACCAGAGAAAGGATTATGAGATGACCACCCCAGCTGAGGGCAATGTAGAGGTCAACGACGAGACCAGGGGCATCTTGGGAGCACTGGCCCAGGGTGATCCCGACCTGCTAGCCACGGGCCTGGAGCTACGGGCTGACTGGAAAGCCAAGACCGGTCTCGACGGCCGTAGCTATGCGCTGGTCAAGCTGGCCGCGCTGATCGCGTTGGATGCCCCGCCCGCCTCGTACGTCTGGCAGGTCGGCAACGCGCTCGCGGAGGGGGCCACCCCGGAGGATCTGGTGGGCGTGCTGATCGCGATCGCGCCGCAGGTCGGCGGACCGCGGCTGGTGGCGGCGGCGCCCGAGATCATGCTCGCCCTGGGCCTCATGCTGCCCGACGGCATGTAACGCGACGATGACAAGGAGGCAGTAATGTTCAGGCGGCGACGTCCGTTGCTGCGCGCGGCTGTCGTAGGTGGCGGCGCGTACATGGCCGGGAAGAGCCATGCCCGGCACTCGATGGAACGGGAGCAGCTCGAGGACGAGCAGAGCGCACGCATCGGCGACCTGGAGCAGCAGGCGCCCGACCAGCAGGCTCCGGCTCCGGCCCAGCCGTCGCCAATGGTCGATCAGCTAAACCAGCTCGCTGCGCTGCATCAGCAGGGCGTGCTGACCGACGACGAATTCGCGGCCGCCAAGGCCAAGCTGTTCGGATCCTGAGCCCGGCAGGGGGTGGTGCCCGGCACTACCCCCATGACGATGACCGACAGGCCGAGCAGGACGCCGACGGCGAAGCCCCATCCCAGGGTGATCGTCCGATGTGCCCGGGCCCGGGCGGAGTCGGCCGGATCACTGGCGGGCCCCGGCCCGGCGATCGCATAGGCGGACACCGCGTTCAGGTAAAAACTCGCCGCGGTGATCAGGGCCACGGCGAGCATGAGCGGGATCACCACCGGACCGGTCAGCACGTGGAAGGTCCTGCCGTGCAGCACGTGGGCCTTCAGGTCGAATATGGCGGCCCAGATCCACATCGCGGGCAGCACCTGGATCAGCGTCAGCCGCCAGTTCGTGAACGGCGGGCCGGCGCGGGAGCAGCCCACCGCCCGTCGCGGCATCGTCGAGTGCATAGCTAAGAGGAGCCGAGATTAGGCAGGCGCCGGAGTAACGGCGTCACTCCTCGCGGCTGGTTATGCGGTACAGCCGGAGCATTTCGATGCCGAGTGAGGTGATCCGGTTCAGCGCGCCGTACAGGGCCGCCTGGTCAAGGTCGGCGATCAGTACGGTGGTCATATCGCCGGATTCGATCTTGAAGTCACCCAATGCTTCCCGGCCGGCCTCGTCCAGATTGCCGGAAATGGTGATCTGATAACGGTGCGGGTACACATCGCCTCCGTCTGGACATCGATGGCGTGAACCGGACTCTAGCGTCGGCGCGCGCTACCCGGCTGGAGCTTACCTATGCCTAAAGCGTTATAACGTTCCGCTAGCAGCCGTGACTCAGGCGGCTCAGGGCGTGGTACGCGCTGGCCTTCCCGCTCAGCTTCCTGCTCTGCGGGCTGGGATTCCCCGGCGATGTTCACCTGCGCGGAGGGGCGTCGTGGTGGTCCGTCACGGCGTTACCGTGGCTAACCGGCGGCGCGAGACGCGCCGTGCCGTGCGCCGCGCCGTGCGGCGGGCGACCGAAGACGTTGATGCCCTCGGCCGCCGCCATCTCCGCGCCCGCCTCGGCCCGGCCTCGGCCCCCTCTTCCCCGTCGATGCCGAGCCCGATGAGCGCGCCGATCTTGGTACCGAACTCGATGGCTTCCTCTTGCGTCAGGTTGCTGAGGTGCTCGACTTCGAATTCCCGTCCCGGTCCCGCCACCATGTGGGAGGGAGACGACGCTCCTGCTCCTCATGTACCACGGATGGTCGGCAGGCCGCGCCGCGCATCTGGCGGGCCGGTCGCTGGTGGCCGCCACCTCCGTCCAGGAGCCGATCGAGTCGTCGGGGCTGGCTAATTGGGCAGGTTCTCGCGGCTTCCGTAGGCGCACAGGCCCCACAGCGCCACCACGTCCGTGGCGATGATCATCAGGGACCAGAACGGGTACCCCGGCAGGAGGAACATCTGCCCGATCGCGTTCAGGCCGATCGCGGCCACCCCGAACCAGCGAGCCAGTTGGTTGCCGGCCAGCACCCTGATCGAGGCCAGCCCCTGGATCACGCCCAGGATGAGGGCTACCCAGCCCCACGTGCGCAGATCGCCGATCACGTAGTGCGCGTTGCCGATGAACACGCCGGAGCGGGCGATCGCGGCGATGCCGTCGATCACGTTGAACAGCCCGAGCATCCCCAGCAGTACCGCGGCGAAGACGACCAGCCCGTATCCTTCGCCCCGGCTCGCGCCCTTGGCCCGCTTCATTGTCGCCGACGTCATTTTGGCCTCCAGGTCACAGTCACCGGAACCTTTGACTCCCACCCTGCCGGGCCGCCGCCGGATGTCCTCGCCCACGCACGGGTTAATCCGCCCGCTTCACGGCGGCCGGCGACCTGACACCACGCCAGGCGCTGGTGCGCCAGGTGCTGCTGGCCGCCGGCCGCCGGCACCCTCGAGTGGGACGACCCCAGTCGCCGGGAGCACGTTCGGAAGCATCGTGCGCGCGGCCCAGCCCGGCGCCGCCCGTCCAGCCGGGTGCTCACCGAGCACCTGGCCGCGGCTGAGCAACGCATCCTCACGCTCCTGCCGGCCAGCACCTACCTTCAGGCCGCGGACACGCTCTATGTCTCCCGCAATACGGTGAAGGCCCACCTCCGGTCGGTCGACCAGAAACTCGGGTGGCATCAGTCTCCCAGTTGCCTCGATCGCATCCGTGGACCGTGCGGCGGATCTGGCGGTTGCACCGGCTCGGCCTGTTCGGTCCTGCGGACACGTCGACCAAGCGCCCGCCTGCACAGGAATTCATCCGGCCCTGGGTGACCACAGGGCCGGATGTCTACGGTCAAGGTTGGGTGGGAGGATGGCTGTGGTTCTCAATCTTCTGTTGCTTGGCGCGGCGATAGCCCTCGATCCGCTGCCGCTGACATCATTCATCGTCGTGCTGCCCTCCAGGCGCGGCGTGCGAAAAGGTGCGGCGTTCCTATTCGGATGGCTCGTTTCCCTGGCCATCGTCGTCGCGGTCACGGTTCTCGCGACCGGCAATAACCCGCCCAAACCGAACACGGTCCCCTCGCTGGCCTCGCTCGCGGCGAAGATCGCGATCGGAACCGTTCTGGTCGGGCTCGCGATCCGGCAGCGCCGGAGGATGCGGGCGCCGAAGAAGCCGCGGAAGCCGCCGAAGTGGCAGGAGCACGTGGACAACATGTCTCCGTGGTTCGCCCTGGGGCTGGCCCCCGCGCTTCAGCCCTGGACCCTGATCGCTGCCGGGGCGGCCACCGTCGTGGAGGCCAAGCTGTCCAGCTGGGAGAGCTTGCTCGCGCTGTTCGGGTTCTGCGTTCTGGGCTCGTCGTCCTACATCGCCATAGAGATCTACGGCGCTTTCAGGCCCGACCAGAGCCAGGCGTTCCTGACCAGGTTGAGGACATGGATCGAGACCCGTACCGACCGGGCTATCGTCATCGGGTGCCTGGTCCTCGGTTTCTGGCTCATCGCCAGCAGCATCTACTACGTGATCGAGAGCTGAGCGGAGACCGGCACCAGCAAGCCTGCGCCAACAGCTCCGCAGAGCGAAAAAGCAGCAATAGCGGCATAGGCGGAGTTCACGATCGGCCACGGTGAACTGCCTATCCAGACGAACAGCCAGGCGCCCGCGCTACGGACTGGGCCCGATTGCCGCCGGCATCATACGGACCGCTATCACCCCCAGAAGGGTGATGTCGACCGCCTGGCGGCCGCACACACTGGCAGCACGCATTAATCAGCAGGTTTATCCAGCCTGGATACCCAGGCGAGACGACGCAGTCCGCTATGACGGAGAAGCTCCGCGGCTTACCGCCGATCTCAAGGCAGTGACATCGCGACTACCCGTGGCGCCCGATCGAGTGGAGGACTCAGGGCTCGAGCTGGCCAAGGTGCGGCGGCTCAATCCGGATCCAGGGCCGACATCGAAGGCGCACGAAAATGAGAAATCGCGTCGGGCAACACTTCCCCGCCGGCTGATGCACCGTCGCGGGGAGGCTGCTGCTCGTACCAGCCCTGGCCAATGGTGACATACGTCCCAATGCCGGGATAGCCGCCGGGCCATCGTGATGGAGGAGTAGCCATGGCGCGTGACATGCCGGGGCCGCCGGTCAGTTCGTCTCCGGATGGGCGTCCCGATGCGGAGGGCAAGGGCGCTGATCTGGCCGGTACCGGTCGGCCGCCCGGGGCCGTCGAGGCCCCCCCGTCTGCAGTGGCGGCGGCAGGTCCTCAGCCGGCGCCGAAGCCAGGGAAGCCCCGGAAGCTGCTCTATGTCACGCTCCCTGGCTGCTGGGGAGCGCTCATTGCCGGGTGCCTTTCCTTCACCCCGTCGCTGCTTCCCCGCGGCGGTATCGTCCAGGGCCTGATCTGGGGCATCACTGCGGCCATCGGCTACGGGCTCGGCGTGCTCGCCGCCTGGATCTGGCGTGCCTTCGCCGACCGGAACCCCCGGCGGCCGGGGCGCCGGTCCTGGCTCGTCCTCTTCATCACCGCGGCCGTCCTGGTCGCGGTGTCTTTCGGGCTCGGGCAGTACTGGCAGTACGAGATCCGCAAGCTGATGGGGGTGACGGAGTACAACGCCGCGCTCGTCGTCGCCTCGCCCCTCGTCGCCGCGCTGATCTTCTGCCTACTCCTGCTGATCGGGCGCAGCCTGCGCGGCCTGTACCGCTGGGCAGCGACACTGCTCAGCCGCTGGATCGGCCGGCACGCGGCCCACGCGGTCGGCTGGGTCGTGGTGGCCGGGCTGGCTTACCTGGTAGTCTCCGGCCTGCTGCTGCAGGGTTTCATCAACGTGATGAACAGCGCATACTCGGTGCGCGACACGAAGACAGCCGAAGGGATACACCAGCCCACCACCAGCCTCCGTTCGGGCGGTCCGGGCTCGCTCATCCCGTGGGACACGCTGGGCTGGCAAGGCCGCAACTTCATCGGCAAGGGCCCTTCGGCGAGTGATATCGGGAAGTTCACCGGTCAGCCGGCCAGGGAGCCGATCCGGATCTACTCCGGACTGGCGTCAGCGGACGACGCCGACGCCCGGGCCGCCCTAGCCGTGCGGGACCTCGAGCGCGCCGGCGGTTTTGATCGCAAGGACCTGCTGGTGGTGACGACGACCGGCAGCGGGTGGGTCGATCCGGCGCTGGTGGACTCGTTCGAGTATCTCAGCGACGGCGACTCGGCGACCGTGGCCCTCCAGTACTCCTACCTGCCGTCCTGGATTTCCTACCTTGTGGACCAGTCCAAGGCCCGCGAGGCGGGTCGGGCGCTGTTCGACGCGGTCTACGGCGCCTGGTCGCAACTGCCTCAGGGCCATCGCCCCCGGCTGTACGTGGCCGGGGAAAGCCTGGGGTCGTTCGGTGGCGAGACCGCCTTCAGCGGTGAAAACAGCATGGCCAACCTCACCTCCGGCGTGCTGTTCGCCGGGCCGCCCAACTTCAACACGCTGTTCCGGGAGTTCAGCGATCACCGCGATGCGGGCAGCCCGGAGGTCCAGCCTGTCTACCAGGACGGACGGATCGTGCGGTTCGCGAGTGACCCGAGTACGGCCGTACCGCCGCCAGGCCGGGCCTGGGACGGTACCCGGGTGCTGTACATGATGCACCCGTCTGACCCGATCGTCTGGTGGAGCCCGCACCTGATCTTCAGCGAGCCCGACTGGATCAGCGAGCCTCCCGGCAAGGACGTGCTCAAGGGCATGTTCTGGATGCCCTTCGTCACCTTCTGGCAGGTCACCGCCGACCTCCCGTTCGCCACCGGCGTCCCGGGCGGCCACGGGCACACATATAAGACCGAGTACGTAGACGGCTGGAACGCCGTCATGCGCCCCGCCGGCACGACCGCTCAGGACCTCGGCGACCTCAAGAAGATCATCGCAGCCGAGGGCTAAGCGCATGCCAGCCGGCACGTTACCGGAGACTGCCCGGTGGACCGTGAGCCACGCAACGGTGAGCGCGAGGCCGTTGGTGGCGACATGAGCCATCACCGGGGCGATCAGGCTCCTGGATCGCAGCCTTAGCCAGCAGAACACCAGACCGGCGACAAACGTAACCGCAGCCGCGCAGCGCCAAGTGATCAGGCTCGCGCGCCGCTGATCTGCGCCCGCGCATCGTGCAGAAAGCCGCGTGTCGCGTGGATCACGGCCACCACTACCAGGAACAGCAAGACGATCCCGAAGGCACATGCTCCGTAGCGCACGCCCGCGCGCACATCGGTTCGGCCGAGCCCGAGATCAGCACGTGTGGCGCCGGCCCGCCAGGCGATCAGGACCAGCGCCACGACCAGAAGCCTGACCGGTACGTAAATTTACCTAAACGTCACGAGGTGCCACCCACAGGATTTGCCGCAACGTGCGTGGATCCTTCTCGCCGGCGTATGTGGCCTGCCTCACGAACCGACTCCGGCTTGTGCCGAAGCCTGACGTGCTCTCCGTAGGCCGCGATGCCGACCGCGAACGCGTACGGCCCGCGGATCCGCCGAAGCTCAGCCGAGATCTCGCGGTAATCCAGGTCGGGATGGTCACCGCACTCGCAGCAGATGAGCTCATATGCATCGGTGTAGCCGCCTTCAGGCTGGCCCTTCACGATGCGGACCGGCTGGCGTCGCAGGACGACCGTCCACCCCAGCGTCGGCTGATCATATGTCGGCACGGCTGCCTCCTTCTGCAGCAATCTGGGCCTCCACGGCCTGATCGACGTTCCCGTGAGTCTTGTCATCGCCGATGTGGTTTAGGACGCCGTCGCGTTCGAGCACCTCACGGACGGCTGGTTTCACGCGGGCGAGCCGCAGGGTCACATCGGCTTGTTCAGTGAGCTCGAGGATCTCGCGCATCTTCGCTGACCCTTGCGAGTCGATGAAGTCGATTCCCTCGCAATCGAGCACGATCCCGGTGATGCCAGGCGTGGACAACGCGACCTCCCGGACCCGGTCCTCCAGGGCGTCCGAGGTGGCGAAGAACAGGCCGCCGTCCAGCCGCAGGACGACGATCCCGGGGAACTGCTCGTCGCCGGGGTACTCGTCCAGCTGCCGGAAAGCCTGCGTGCCTGGCTCTCGTCCCAAGAGAGGCATGTGGGGGCGAGTGGCCACGGAGATGAGCCAGATCAGCGAGAACCCGACCCCGATGATCACTCCGGCGAGCACGCCGACCAGGAGCGTGGAGGTGATCGCCGCGATCGCGATCCAGAAGTCGAAGCGCTGCACCCTGGCCAGGCGGCGCATCTCGGGCACGTCCATCATCCCCATGACTACGGCCTCGATGATCAGGGCGGCCAGCACGGGCTTGGGCAGCTTCGAAAAGACCGGCGCTAGCACCACCAGGGTGAGCAGGACGGTTACACCGGAGGTAAGCGACGCCAGGCCGGTGCGGGCGCCCGCGTGGTCGTTCAGGGAGCTGGCTGACAGGCTCGTCGAGACCGGCATCCCCTGGAACAGGCCAGCGCCGGCGTTCGCGATGCCCTGAGCGGCCGATTCCTGGTCGATGTCAATGCGGTAGTGGTGCCTGGCCGCGAACGTCCTGGCGTCACCGGCGGTCTGGGAGAACCCGATGAGGACCAGTGCCACTGCCGCGACCGTGATCGTGCTGGCGTGATCGCCCAGCAGGTGAAGGCCTGGGACCTGGAGGACCGGCAGCCCTCTTGGCACGTCGCCGACCAAGGCCACCCCGTGGGTCCCGAGATCAAACAGCCATGACGCCACCAGACCGCCGACGACCAGGACAAGGGCCCCGGGGATGCGGGGCGCGATCGCCCTGAGCCCGAAGACCACAACCAGCGCGGCTACGCCGACCACCACGGTTGCCAGACTGGCGTCGGCGAGCGTGCCGAACCAGGACCATAGCTCCTGGAGCGGGTTCGAGCCGGTTACCTTTGTCCCCGTGAGCTTGGGAAGCTCGCCGATCACGACGTCGATCGCCGCACCGAACAGGAAGCCGGTGACCACGGCACGGGACAGGAACTGCGCGATCCACCCCATCTTGAGCACTGCGAGGACGAGGAACAGCACGCCGGAAACGACGGTAATCATCGCCACGAAGGACGCCACATCCTGGACTCCGGTGATCCCGGCCATCGCGACCGCGCTTGCGGCTACGGCCGCCAATCCCGAGCTCGGCCCGGTCGAGATCTGCCGGCTCGTCCCGAAGACCGCGTAAAGGATCGCACCGGCCGCCGCCGCGTACAGGCCGTTCTGCAGCGGGATCCCCGCGATGCCGGCATAACCGAGGTTCTTCGGAACGATCAGGGCAGCGACGGTGACTCCGGCGATGAGATCACTCCTGAGCCAGCGGCGCTCGTACGAGCGGATCCACCCGACCATCGGGATAAAGCGCCATCGATCCCGCGTCGGAGCCGGCCTGGCGCCTCTTATCGGTCCATCTGGTGCTGAGACCCGTCCCTTGTCATCCATGCTCTGGTACCTCGCGAACTGGAGCGGTGAGGGGTTGCCGAGACGGCTCAGGGCAGGCGAAGGCTGGCTGGGCGAGGCGTGCCTGCGCGCGCCATCGTTCATGG